>Ga0101943_1000722_pt1 | contig 41973 bp, 32 predicted proteins | sample DewCreD2012metaG_5_FD_75244 | JGI IMG/M metagenome (GOLD analysis project Ga0101943, IMG submission 75244) | Hot spring sediment bacterial and archeal communities from British Columbia, Canada, to study Microbial Dark Matter (Phase II) - Dewar... ... | reverse complement strand
TTCCGGCAACGCTCTCAGACCCCTCCTGGTAGCTTTCTCGGACTCCTGCCACAGTGTGGGCTTCCCCTTCGGTCTCGTTCGTTTCGATTTCGTCCCTCGCAGGATTCCTTGACAAATGAGAAAATTATGAAAAATAGTTCACTTCATTTGACTTCTTCCGGTTTATTGTACATACTATCAGTAACAACCGAGACTGGACGCTGAGCTCTGGTAAGGTAGCCAGTGAACGGCCACGAGAGGTTCGGCACGGCGGGAAGGCAGACGCCACTGACACAAGCAGCAGTCAAAATGTCCGGTCAGGTTGTCGGGTCGAAAGTGGAGTTTTTCTCAAACAATCGTTTCTGGAGGACGAACCATGAACAGCTTCCTGATGAACAGCCGGAGTCAGAAGGGGACTCTGAGCGGGCGGAACCCAAATCCCCAGGATGGACGGAGTGCCGGTCACCGTGGCGGCGGCTCTGCTTCTAGGGGGCGCGTGGCATCCAAGCGGGCGGCGCTGGCGGTCGCCACCACAAACGCCACGGCTCCCACGACGAAAGCGGTGTTCCAATCGAATGCCTCGCGGATGGCTCCCAACAGCACGGGAGAGAGCGCCGCCCCCAGATTGCCCCACATATTGCCAAAGCCCAACGCCGCTCCCACGTTTTTCCCGCCCACATCCTGGGCGAACGCCCACAGCACTGGATTATGCAAATCGACCAGGAAGGCCATGATTCCCAGCACCAGCACCACCGCCCATGGGGAAGGAAGCAGCGGGACGATTCCCAAGGCCAGAGCGCAACCGGCCAATGCGACGATCAGGGGAACGCGCCGCCCCCAGCGCGCCCCGAAAACGTACCGGCAACCGTCGGTCACCCAGCCGCCGAAAAACATCCCGCAGCAACCAATGAACAAGGCCGTCGATTGCATCTGCCCCCGCTCGTGCAACGGCACATCAAACTGTTCGTTCAGATAGCTCGGCATCAGTGTGATGAGGAAGCCCCAGCCGAGATTGACGCCGAACTGCATGAGACTGAACAGCAGCATGTTCGCAGAGCGGAAGCAGAGGGCGAATTGGCGGAACAAGGTGGGCAGATAGGCGCCGCGCTGGGACGAGGACGCACTCTCGGGAGGAGTCGGAAAGTTCGGCGGCTGATCGCGCACCAACCCCCAGAAGATCAGGGCGACCAGAATGCCGCATAGGCCGTAGGCAAAGAAGACGTTCCGCCAGGGAACGCCGGAGGGATTGTTCCATTGGCTCCAGGTGTAGCCAGCCAGGAGTGCCGCGGTCGTCACTGTCAGCCAGGGGGCGATAGCACCGCCGATCCGCCCACCGAGGGCGACCAGGGAGCTGAAACGCCCCCGTTCGTGGGGCCGCGCCCAGGCTTTGATCAGACCGGCGGCCGCGGGATACGCCCCGGCTTCCGAAATCCCGAGCAGCAACCGCATCGCCAGCAATCCCACCACGCCTTCCACCAAACCCGTGGCAAACGTCACCGTGGACCAGGCGAGGAAGGCCAAAGTCAACACGCGGCGGGCGCCATAACGATCCGCCAGCATCCCCACCGGCACCTGAAAGAGGGCATAGGTGAGGAAAAACATCCCCAGCGCGGTATTCCGCTCGCTGTCACTCAAGCCTAGGTCGGTGCGGATCGGGTCCGCCAGGGTCGAAAAGCAAACCCGATCGATGTACAGCCAGAATGCAGCAGCGGCGGTGATGCCGACGACAAGCCAACGTCGCATGATGTCTGGTCTCCCGCGGCACGAGGCAGTGGAATCTGCGACGGCTTCACGACTTTTTGACGCGGTTTTCCCATGATCCCTGTTGGCGGCACACGGCGGCGCCCGCTAGCATATGCTCACGGCGGGTTGAACCGCACAGGCCGCTCGGTTCCGGAAGGAGGTTGTTCCCATGTATCGCAACCCGTTGGTCCACCGGCGAGGGTCCATGAGCACCATTCTAACGAGGATTCTTCCTGGGGCGATGGCTCTGGGACTGATTGGGGTGGCGGCCCAAACTGTGTTGTGGGGGGAACAAGCTCCGCCCCCACGGCCAGCACCCAGCACGGATGCCTCCCAGGAACAAGCGGCACAGGCTCCCCATAACCCCTTCCGACGCTTGCCCGGATTACAAAAGGACGGCACCGTTCAGTTGCCGAACCAGTGGAAGTTGCAGCCCGCAGGCCGACACCTGGAAGTTGGTGATTTCCCTGTCCACATCGAGTTGCATCCCACCGGGCAGTTCGCGGCGGTGCTGCACTGCGGCATGCGGGAGCATGAGGTAGTCATCCTCGATCTCGCAGAGAAAAACCGGCGCATCGTCAGTCGCGTGACTGTCCCCCAGGCCTTCTACGGCCTAGCTTTCTCTCCCGATGGCCGGCAGTTGTACGCCAGCGGCGGGGAATTCGATGTGGTTCACGTCTGGGATTTCGACAAGGGACTGCTGCACAATGCCCGGAGCGTGAATGTCGCCGTGCCCGATGAACCGCGAATCGTTCCTGCGGGAATCACCCTGGATGAGCGAGGGAATGATCTGTTCGTCTGTGGCTTATGGGCGGATGTGCTCATTCGTGTGCCCTTGACCAATCCCACGAATCTGGTGGCTATCCCTCTGCGTCCGCCATCGCCTCAAAAGCCTGTTGAACCCAAGGGACAAGGCGAACCTCCCAGCCCGCCGGATGGTCGAAAGGAAGCGACCTCTGCCCCAGGTGGCAAACAACCGCCGAAAAAGAAAGGGCCGGTGACCGAGGATGAGTACGGCGGCGTGCGGCCCCGCGGGCTGTATCCCTATACCGTCCTGGTCGAGCCGGGAAACCGCCGGGCTTTCGTCTCCCTCTGGGCTGCCTCGGCGATCGCAGTCATCGATCTGGAAAACAACCGCCTGCTAACCCGTTGGCCGACGGAGTCCCACCCCACCGAAATGGTGTTGTCTCCCGATGGCAAAACGCTTTACGTGGCCTGCGCCAATTCCACGAAAGTCTCGGTGCTTGATGTGGCCACAGGCAAAGCCTTGCAAGTGATCCATGCCGCCTTGTATCCCCAGGCGCCTGTTGGGAATACCCCGAATAGCCTGTGCTTGACCCCCGACGGACAAATCCTGATTGTAGCCAATGCCGATGCCAATAATTTGGCTCTGTTCAATGTTTCCGACCGATTGCAGGCGAAACCTTTGGGTTTTATCCCGACCGGCTGGTATCCTACATCCGTGCGATACAATCGCCTGGACAAGACGATCTATTTCACGAACGGCAAAGGGGTCATTTCCAAGGCCAATCGCAGCGGTCCGAATCCAGAAAAGCCGCAACCTTCCAATCTGATCGAATACATCGGCAGTCTCTATCGCGGGACCTTCGCCGCTTTGCCCATGCCCAACCCAGAACAGATGGCCCGCCTGAGCAAGCAGGCGTATGAATGCAGTCCCTTGCGGCCCGATAACGCACCGCGGGCCGATGATGTGCCCCCGGATCATCCCATTCCTCGCAAGTTGGGTGATCCATCACCGATCAAATACGTGATTTACATCATCAAGGAGAACCGGACCTATGATCAGATTTTCGGCGATTTGGCAGCAGGACCGAATCCAATCGGCAATGGCGATCCAGAACTGTGCCTCTTCCCCGAACCGGTGACTCCGAATCATCATAAACTGGCACGCGAATTCGTGCTGTTGGACAATTTCTACGTGGATGGCGAGGTATCCGCCGATGGCCACGAGTGGAGCATGGGGGCTTACGCCACGGACTTTGTGGAGAAACTCTGGCCGCTCAGTTATCGCGGAAGCCCGCGCAAAACGTTCGGGTATCCAGCGGAGGGATTGCTGGACCCGGCCGCTCGGCCTGCCGGGGGTTACCTGTGGGATCGTGCCAAAGAGGCCGGTGTATCCTACCGCAGCTATGGCGAGTGGATCGAAAACGGCGCGAAAAATCCCGACGGCACCTTCCAGCCGGGACGCGCCCGCGTGCCAGCTCTGGAGGGACACTTCGATCCGCTGTTCCGCGGATATGATCTGAGCTATCCCGATGTCAGGCGAGCGGAACGCTTCATCAGCGAATTGCGACGCTTCGAGAAAGAAGGCGAGATGCCCCGCTTGCAGATCGTCCGCCTGCCGAACGATCACACCGCCGGCACCCGCGTTGGTATGCCGACCCCCACTGCTTACGTGGCTGACAATGATCTGGCATTAGGAATGGTGGTCGAGGCGGTCACCCACAGCAAGTTCTGGAAACAAACCGCGATCTTCGTGGTGGAAGATGATGCACAGAACGGTCCCGACCATGTCGATGCCCACCGGACCGTGGCGCTGGTCATTAGTCCCTATACCAGGCGCCGGTTCGTGGACAGCACGCTCTATTCGACTTCCAGCATGTTGCGTACGATGGAGTTGATCCTGGGACTCAAACCGATGAGTCAATTCGATGCGGCGGCCCGCCCCATGTACAACTCTTTCCAAAGTCGTCCGGATTTCACACCCTACAAGCATGAAGTGCCACGAGTGAATATGCAGGAGGTGAACAAGCCGACTGCCTGGGGGGCCGATCGCTCGGCACGCTTCGATCTGAGCAAGGAAGATGCGGCGGATGACATTCTCTTCAACGAGGTGATCTGGAAAGCCGTCAAGGGTGCGGACAGTCCCATGCCTCCGCCGGTACGTGCGGCCTTCTTCCTACCGGTACGGCCTGCCGCGATGCGAGATGACGACGATGACTGATCCACGGCGAGGGGAGGAAACTCAACGGGTCAGCCAACGGCGCTCTTCTTCCTCGCGGGAAAGTTCCTAGCGGGAAAGCTAAAGGAGAGGATCGACCCTGACAGCCGCGCAGCATGAATAGGAGGATGCGGGGCGCCAGACACCGGTGGTCCCGTCAGTAGTCCTGTCGTTCGAGGCCCAGGAGGGCCTCTTTGAAGGCGGTGGCGGAGGAGAAGCGATCCTGCGGTTCCTTCGCTACGGACTTGAACAAAACAGCGGCCAAGTCATCTTCGATATCCGGCTTGAGTTCCTTGGGGTGGCGTGGGGGCAGATTCATACGCCGGCGGAAAGTTTCTTCGCTGGAGAGGCTGCGTTCCCAAGGAAGCTGGTTGAGGAAAATTTCGTAGGCGGTGACTCCAAGTGCGAAGAGGTCCACGCGGTTGTCGATGGGGCGGCGACGGATGATTTCCGGGGCGAGGATGTCGGGGGTGCCGGTGCGATTGCCCCCAGAGCAGAACTCCGGTTTCCAGGGTATGGTCAGGCCGAAGTCAATCAGCTTGAGGACGCCTTCGTTGTCGATCATGACATTGCGGGGGCATAAGTCGCGGTGGAGCCAGCGGTTGTCATGGAGGTATTGCACGGCGTCGCAGAGCTGGCAGAGGTAATTGATGCGGTTACCGTTGAGTTGTTTGGAACGCGTTTCGATAAGATAATTGAGGCCCAGCCCCTCGATCCACTCCATCACGAGAAACGGATCGCCCTGGGTGGAGATGCCATGTTCGTAGGTGCGGACGATGTTGTCATGACGGAGCGAGAGGCAGATCTCGCCCTCGCTGGGTTTGTTGAGGCCTTTGAAGCGGGCCTCGAAGTTGGCAGTCTTGACTTTATCTAAGACTTTGAGGCAAACGATGCGTCCGAGTTCTCGGTCGTAGGCGCGGTAAACTTTGGACATGCTGCCTTGTCCAGTCCGACCGCTCAGGTCGAACCGTTTTTCTAAGTTGACGGGTTTGAGTTTCTTCCTGGCTGTACCACCGCTAGAGGCAGTGGGATTCTTCTTTCCCCCGAATAAAAAGTCAAGCCATCCCACGAGTGCATCACTCCCTACTACGGTCCAATAGCCAACGGACCTGCCTTGGCGGTCGTCACGGATCGAGGCGTTCCCATTTGGCCAAGGGGACAGTGTTAGTGTCCTTTTACACTTATCTACCACATTATTTTACTCGTGACAGCGGTGACTGAAGGGGAAAATAGATCGATCGGAAGTAAGGCAGCGGCTGTTAAGGGGAAGTGCAGTAGTCGATGATGCGGGCGACTTCGGTGCGGAGGTCCTTGCGATGGACGATGCGGTCGATGAAGCCATGCTGGAGGAGGAATTCGCTGGTCTGGAAGTTGTCCGGGAGTTCCAGGCGGACGGTGTTGGCGATGGTTCGGCGTCCGGCAAAGCCGATCATGGCTCCTGGCTCTGCAAGGGTGATGTCGCCTTGCAAGGCCCAGCTCGCCGCTACGCCTCCCATGGTGGGGTGGGTGAGGATACAGAGGTAAAAACCGCCAGCGGAGTCGTGGCGGGCGATGGCCGCGGACACCTTGGCCATTTGCATGAGGGACAGAATGCCTTCTTGCATGCGGGCCCCGCCGCCGGAGCCGCTGACAAAAATGAGGGGCAGGCGCAGCTCCGTGGCACGTTCCGCCGCTCGTGCCAGTTTCTCGCCGACTACACTCCCCATGCTTCCAGCCATGAAGGCGAAGTCGGTAATTCCCAGAACCACGGGCCGGCCTCGGATGAATCCCTTCCCCGTCACCGCGGCATCCCACATGCCGGTTTTTTGCTGTTCTTCCGTGAGTCGCTGGTGGTAGGGGATGCGGTCTACGAAACCGAGGGGATCGCAGGGCCGCAGGTCAGTATCCCATTCCTCAAATGTGCCTTCGTCAAGCAATTGAGTGATGCGGTCGCGAGCGGGCATGGTGAGATGATAGTCACATTCTGGGCAGACATACCAGCGGAGGACGACCTCTTTGCGGAAGACGGTCGCGTGGCATTGGGGGCAGCGCATCCACAGCCCCTCAGGAACGCCGCGCTTGACCCGCTCGCTGGTCATGCTCTCGCTCCGCACCGCCGTAACCTGTTCCATCTCAACCTGTGGGATCGGTTCCGTCAAGAGGATTTTGGATCTCCTGTTTCGCCGCGTGTGATTTAGAGGTCGTCGATCTGGGCCAGGCTGAGGAATTTCTTCCCTTCCACGTAGGCGAGAAAGGCACCGCCGCCGGTGGAAACATGGGTCATCAGTTCGGCCAGTTCAAATTGTTCCACAGCCTCGGCAGTTTCTCCACCCCCCACGATAGTCGTGGCCTTGCAGGTGGCCAGAGCTACGGCTATCCCATAAGTGCCGCGGGAAAACAATGCTTGCTCAAACCAGCCCAGCGGGCCGTTCCACACTACTGTGCCCGCAGAGCGGATATGGGCCACGTAAGCCGCTACTGTCCGTGGACCGATATCCACACCCTCGTATCCTTCGGGAATATCCTTTTGACAGAGACGAGTATCTTGCAAATTGTCCGAGCGGGCCGTGAGGTAATCGACCGGCAGCAGGATTTTCTGGCCGACATGGGCTAGAAGCGGCCGGGCGGCTTCGACCTCCTCCCCGGCTACTCGGGTGGAGCCGACGCTGCGCCCCTGGGCTTTCAAAAAGGCATAAGTCATCTTGCCGCCGATCAGAAGGTGATCGACTTTATGCAATAGAGCCTGGATGAAACCGAGTTTATCGGAGACTTTGGCTCCTCCCATGATGGCTAGAAGCGGCCGCGTCGGCTGGGTGAGTAACTGGTCAAGGACTTCCAGCTCCCGCTGTACGAGCCGGCCGATGGCGCGCGGCTTGCCGGCCGCTTTGAACGCCGCGGGCAGAGCGACCATCGAGGTGTCGTTGTCGTTGTGACAGGTGCCAAAGGCGTCATTCACATAAGCATCACCCAGGCTGGCCAGGGCCGCGGCAAACTCGGGACTGTTTTTCTGCTCGCGCGGATCGAAGCGCAGGTTCTGCAACAGGGCCACCTGACCCGGTTGCAGTGCGGCAGCCGCTTGTTGCACAGCCGGCCCGACAACTGCATCGCCGCCGCCTAATACGGGAACCGGCTGCCCCAGGAGTTGGCCGAGGCGCTCCGCCACACGATCCATCGTCAAAAGCCGGCGCTCTTCTGGCGTGGCTTTTTCTGGACGGCCTAAGTGGCTCATCAGGATGATCGCGGCTCCCGCTTGGCGGAGCTTCTCGATCGTGGGCAAGGCGGCCCGGATGCGGCGATCATTCTTGACGGCCCCCGTTGTCTTGTCCAGGGGAACATTGAAATCCACGCGGACCAATACCTTTTTTCCGCGGAGGTCCCCCAGGTGCTCCAGGGTTTTTTTCGGCATAGCGCTATAGACTCCTCGTGCATCACCTGGTGTTGTCGGGGATTGGGGAATGTCAACCTTTGGCGATCATGTGGCGGAGCAGGTCCACACACCGCATGCTATAACCCCATTCGTTGTCGTACCAGGCGATGAGTTTGAAGAAACGGCTGTTCAACTCGATCCCGCTGCCCGCGTCGAAAATGCTGCTCGCGGAATCGTGGATGAAGTCCGAAGAGACGACCTCATCTTCAGTGTAGGCCAGGATACCTTTGAGGTATGTCTGGCTGGCGCGCTTCATGGCCTCGCAGATTTCCTTGTAGCTGGTCTCGCGGCTGGTGCGCACCGTCAGGTCCACGACCGAAACGGTAGCCGTGGGGATGCGGAAGGCCATGCCCGTTAGCTTTCCTTTGACTTCCGGGCAGACGAGGCCGACGGCTTTCGCTGCACCGGTCGTGCTTGGAATGATGTTGATGGCTGCCGCCCGCCCTCCTTTCCAATCTTTGCGACTGGGTCCGTCCACGACCTTCTGCGTCGCAGTGTAGCTGTGGACCGTGGTCATCAATCCTTCTTCGATTCCGAAGCCCTCTTTGAGGAGCACGTGGACGAGGGGAGCCAAGCAATTGGTGGTGCAACTCGCATTCGAGACGATATGATGCCGGGCGGGATCGTACTTGTCGTGATTGACTCCCATGACGATGGTAATGTCTTCCTCCTTGGCCGGCGCAGAGATGATGACCTTGCGGGCGCCTGCCGTCAGGTGGCCGCGGGCTTTGCTCGCTTCGGTAAATAAGCCAGTACTCTCAATGACGTACTCCACTCCCAGTTCTTTCCAGGGCAAAGCCGCCGGCCCTTCCTTCACCGACAGGCAGCGAATCTCGTGGCCGTTGACGGTCAAAATGTCGTCCTCCGGGAGGTCTGGCTTGGATTTGCGGCTTCCCACTTCTCCCCGGAAGCGGCCTTGCGTGGAATCGTATTTGAGCAAATAGGCCAAATTGTCGGCGGGTACTAAGTCGTTGACGGCTACGACATCCAATTCCTTACCCAGCAGCCCCTGTTCGACGATGGCTCGGAACACAAGACGCCCGATTCGTCCAAAGCCGTTGATCCCGATCTTCGCGGCCATAAAGCATTTCTCCCGAATGACACAGGTGTGTCTCAACTCACGTGATCTGGGGGGGCCAGGTATGACTCACTCCGAGGGTTTCAAGGCTGCCCCTGCCCCCCAGGTTCTCTCGATACGCTATGGATGAGATGGGAGGATGTCCAATCGCGGCAGAGGAGCACCCTGCCAGCCGTGGGCTATTATGCGCTGGATGGAGGGACGTAAGCCCAAGGATTGGGCCATCACTCCGGCGATGAACAGAGGCATGGGATTACGGCTCTTCATCTCTACAATTGGCGTCTCTGCGATCGGAGTCGGGGAGAGATCCTGCTCGTCAGAGCGGCCTGAGCTGATTACCTTGAACAGGGAGTAACCACCAGAGGATCGCATCAGACCGGCTGTCTGTTGCGGGTGTCTGGCCGGAAGGAGGAAAGCACACAATGGCACAAGCAGTTCGAGTTGCGGTCACCGGGGCAGCGGGACGTGTGGCTAACAGCCTGATCGTGCGCATCGCATCCGGCGAAGTATTCGGTCCGGATGTGCCCGTCATTCTGCAATTGCTGGAGTTGCCCGTGGCGATGAAGACGCTCGAGGGCATTCTCTACGAGTTGCAAGACTGCGCTTTTCCCACCTTGCAGGACGTGATCATCACAGATGATGCGAACCGAGCATTTGAAGGGTGCAATTGGGCCATTCTGGTCGGAGCTGCTCCACGTGGGCCTGGAGAGCAACGTTCGGATTTGATCCGCAAAAACGGTCCGATCTTCGTGGAACAAGGGCGGGTTCTCGCTCGGCGGGCTGCTAGTGATGTCCGCATCTTGGTCGTCGGCAATCCCTGCAATACGAACTGTCTCATCGCTTGGCGGAACGGTCGGGATATTCCGGCGGAAAGGTGGCACGCCATGACCCGCCTGGATCATAACCGCGCCGTCTATGCTTTGGCTGCCAAAGCGAACGTACCCGTGACCGCGGTCACGTGCATGACCATTTGGGGCAACCACTCGAATACCCAGTATCCGGACTTCACGAATGCTCGCATCAACGGGCGTCCGGCCACCGAGGTGATCACCGACCGCCAGTGGTTGGAGACGGTCTTCGTACCCCAATGCCAGGAGCGCGGGAAATTCATCATCGATACGACGAAGGTGTCCTCTTCTTTCTCCGCTGCCAATGGTGCGATCGACCATATCAAGAGCCTGGTCCGCGGTACGCCTTCGGGGGACTGGACCAGCGCTGCTTTGGTCTCGCGGGGAGAATACGGGGTGCCGGAGGGGATTGTCTTCGGCTATCCCGTCACATCCCGCGGCGACGGCTGCTGGCAAATCGTGGAAGGTCTCAAACTCGATGAGTTCGGACAACAGAAGTTTCAGATCACGTTGCAGGAGTTGATCAAGGAACGGGATGTGGTCCAGGATTTGCTGCCGAGTTGAGGGACGGCTTTCCTGCGCCACTAGGCGGGAAGAGTCAGGGAGCCATCGGAGAGGAGGAATTGGTAAAACGGGCGGAGATTGCCGAGAATACGGTACGACAAGCGAGGTGACCGCATGGGTACTACCATCTCAGCGGGAAACTGGCCTGTTTGAGGCCGATGCCAGGGATGCCAGGGATTGCTGCCCCCGATCGCTGACCCCTGGTCAGACTGCTGAGGTGCCCTGATGAAAGGCCGTTTCGCTACCCGTCCCCGCCCCGCTTTATTTCGTGCCCTGGGACGACAGGACCCTCCTCGGATCGTCCGAATTGGCAACCTCTGCTACAAGCGCCAGGAGGTATTCAAACACGACTCGTGGGCGGCCACAGCTTTGTACAGAGGCGGTGAAGATGGTGCACCGCCTTGTGCGGTGTGCAAGTTCCATCGTGTGGCACCCGTCTGTGGTCTGCCGATGCATTGGTTCGGTGTGTGGATGGCCCAGCGTGAACGCCAACTGCTGGCGCGGCTGGCCGACTTGCCTGTTGTGCCTCGGCTACTGCCCGCGGTGACTGCGGAAGATGGCACGTCCCTACCCCACGCCATTGCGCGGGAGTACATTCCCGGCCGGCCTTTGGATAGAGATGTGCCGTTAGGTCCGGACTTCTTCACCCAGTTACGGCACGCGCTGGCTGAGATGCATCGCCGCGGCATTGCTTATGTCGACTTGCACAAGCGGGAAAACATCATCGTGGGCTGGAACGGCCAGCCTTACCTGGTCGATTTTCAAATCAGTTGGAACCATCAGTGGCAGGGGTCAGGGCCAGCGCTTCCCGTGGGCCAGTCCTGGACTTGGCGCTTAGCCGAGCGGGTGTTTTCTGCATTGTGTCAGGCGGACTTTTACCATTTGGAAAAACACATCCGCCGAGTGCAAGGCAGCCGGGGACCGCGCATCCCGCCTCCCGAATGGGTTCGCTGGCACCGTGCCGTCGCCGTTCCCTTCCGTGAGCTGCGGCGGCGGTTGCTTGTTCTCTGCGGGATTCGCTCCGGTCGAGGTGCGGCTACCACGGAGCAGTTCGTCGAAGTGGCCTTTCGGTCGTCCGACACAGTTCGTTCTGCCGCGGCGTGACCATCGGACGAGATGGCGGGCGATTGCTGGAACATCCGGACATTTCCCTCCATGTAACGGCAGCAAGATAGCGGAACGGAACCTGCAAAGGAAGCAGGCTAGCGGATCAGGCGGCAACTGCTAGACTGACATTGCTTCCAACAGGCTGGAGAATGGCGAGCCAATAGATGCTTCCGTCCTGGAGTTTCCGTCTCGCCTTCCCCCTGCCCTCCAGTATGACTTCATCGCATCGCCTCGCGGGGAGGTTCGCCCATGAGTCAATCCAGAAGCCAAGCCAAGAATGTGCTCGGTGGGCCGCTGCAACCGTGTTCCTTTCGCCCGTTGACCGGCTTTTATCGCAATGGCTGTTGCGATACCGGACCGGAGGATTACGGCTTGCACACAGTCTGCTGCCAAGTGACGGCCGAGTTCTTAGCTCACCAGCGGTCCATCGGCAATGATTTGATCACTCCGGTCCCCTTTTATGGCTTTCCTGGTCTCAAGCCTGGAGATCGTTGGTGCGTGTGTGTGACCCGCTGGAAGCAATCCCTGGAAGCGGGGGTAGCCTGCCCTGTGATTCTGGAAGCTACCCACATTCACGCCCTGGAATACGTGGACCTAGAAGACCTCCAGCGGCATGCCATTCCCATAGACTCCCCGCACAACGGCAGTTGAACTGGGCTTGCCAGAAACAACAGCCGTCTAGCAGGGAGAGGATTCTCTGCTCTGCCGGCCAGCCGCCAGCGGCGAAGGAACTACTTCTTGTCTTTCAATTGAGGCGGCATGGAGCTACCCCCAGGCTGCATCGGAGGCGGCCCTTTGGGATTGAGCTGGATCGACGGTCCTGGATCATTCTTCCGCTCGTTACTAGCGGACCCTCCACAGCCGCTGAGTCCAGCCATTAGCCCGGCGATGAACAAACAAAGGTAGCGTCGATTTCGCATCGAAGCATCCTTTCCATTGCGTGTCAGATATTCTGGTCGAAGTTACCAATCGTTACCGGGCAGGTCGCCCATGTTAGGAGTGACGACGGCCCACCAGGAAGTGCCGGAGATGCTGGCATTGATGGTGCGGACGCTCCCATCGCCCAAGCCTGCCAACATGACACCGCCGCTATGAATCGCTTGGGTCATCATCGGATTGCAGAGAGGCGAGTTTTGGGGTATGGTCTGGAAGCGAGAGTTGGGGCCGACGACGCCGACGACCGAGGTGGCCGATGCGTAACCGGCTGTTCCCTGTTGATTGCCGTAGGCGAACTGCGGCTCATACACCACATTCCAGGCGCCATGTGCCCACAAACTAGCAAACGTCCCGGCGCTGATCTGGCAGCGGCGGAATCGCTCCGCGAAAAAGATGGTGTTGGAGGAACCGTCCTGAATAGTGTGGATTCTTAGCGAAGTGCGATGATTCCGATAGTCCCCAGTGTCTCCGCGACTGGGATTGCCGAAGACCTGGAAGTTGGCCGCGTAGTTGCTGTAAGACCAGTTGCCGATTTCATTGGGTGCTCCCCAACCCATCGGCCAGAGGCCGTCATCTGAGCCAGTCGAATCAGAGGGACAGAGGAACAATTTGATCGGTGTGGCCGCGGGCGCTCGCGTCCCTCCACTGTACGGTATCCAGGCGTAGGCATCCTGAATGCCGGGCAGATACGGCCCGACCGTGGAAGCATCCCAAAGCGCGTTTTGCTCAACAAACGGCAACAGCAGGAAAAAGATAGTACCCCGCGGCCGTGGGCCGGGATCGCCCGGAAGCCACTCTGAAGAGTACAAGTCAGGGAGTTTGCCATTGGCGTCCTGATAATTGTGGCAAGCCAAGGCAATTTGCTTGAGCTGATTGGAGCAGGTCGTCCGGGCTGCTGCCTCGCGGACCTTTTGGACTGCCGGCAGCAATAGCCCAATCAAGATGGCAATGATCGCAATGACGACGAGCAGCTCGATGAGGGTGAACCCTATCCATCGACTTCTGCGCACGGGAGAGGTTGCGAAACTCATGGTGCCTCCTCGGGGTGAAAATTAGAGCAAGGATCAAACCAAACGCCGAAACATTTGCTTCAGATGCCGTAGTTGCTCTCATTTAGAATTATACCACAGCATCAGGCCTTTCTTTCTTCTGTGTTTGGTTCTGCTGCGCAGCAAAATCGTGGTTCATCGTACATTCGATACCATGAAAGCGTGGTGAGTCAAGGATGAGAAAAAGGAGCCTTCCGGGGGATGTAAGGACGCTGTAGTTGAGGGGATTTTCCGTTTGATCATGGCACCGGGTGGTGCGGAGATCTGTGCGAATCTCTTGGAGAGGGTCTGTCGAGGTCGAGTTGCTGGCGGTCTTCCGGAGCAAGCCGTGGTTCAGGCGAGCACTTCCCGGACGACCTGACCGTGGACGTCGGTCAGGCGGAAGTCACGACCCGCGTAGCGATAGGTAAGTTTTTCGTGATCGAAGCCCAACAGGTGGAGGATGGTGGCGTGGAGATCATGGACATGGACTGGTTTTTCGACGGCTTTGAAGCCGAACTCGTCGGTGGCTCCAATAGCTTGTCCCCCCTTGACTCCGCCGCCGGCCAGCCAAACGGTAAAACCCCAGTGATTATGGTCTCGCCCGTTGACCTTGCCCGCATTGGCGCCGGGTTGGGGTAATTCCACCGTCGGAGTCCGGCCGAATTCTCCGCCCCAGATGATCAGAGTCGATTCGAACAAGCCGAGGCGTTTCAGATCGCTGATCAGAGCGGCGATCGCCTTGTCCACTTGCTGAGCCAGTCGGCGGTGGTTGACTTCCAGGTCGTCGTGGTTGTCCCAGGGTTGACCTTCGCCATGCCACACTTGCACGAAGCGGACGCCGCGCTCGATAAGTCGGCGGGCTAGCAGCAGACTGCGGGCCTGTTCACTGGTGCCGTAGGCTTCAAGCACGTGCTTGGGTTCCCGGCTGATGTCGAACGCCTCCGCCGCTTCGGTTTGCATGCGGAAGGCCAACTCGAAGGCCTGGATGCGAGCCTCCAGTTGCGGATCGTGCAGGCGCGAGGCCTGATGCTGGCGGTTGAGCTGTTGCAGCAATTCCAATTGCCGCCGCTGCTGATCGACCGGCAAGTGGGGATTGCGGATGGATTCAATCAGCTTGTCAATTTGCGTGTGGCGGGTGTTCAGATAAGTGCCCTGGTAGATGCCGGGGAGGAAGGCCGCTTGCCAGTTTTGGGACTCTTGGATGGGGTAGCCGCCGGGGCACATCACGACAAACGCCGGCAGATTTAGGTTTTCCGTACCCAAACCGTAGGTCACCCACGAACCGAGGGAAGGGCGGGGAAGTCGAGCCTCGCCGCAGTTCATGAGCATGAGGCTGGGTTCGTGATTGGGGACATCGGCGTGCATGGAGCGGATGATGCAGATGTCATCGATGTGCTGAGCGGTGTGATGGAAAATTTCGCTGACTTCCAGGCCAGATTGCCCGTACTTGCGGAACTTGAAAGGCGAGGGGAAAGCCGCTCCGGTGCGCCGCTCGGTGCGCAGGTTGCCGGTCGGGAGCGGTTTGCCTGCGTATTTCTGAAGCATGGGTTTGGGGTCGAAGGTATCCACGTGGCTCGGTCCGCCATTGGCAAAGATGTGAATGACGTGCTTGGCTTTCGCGGGGAAGTGGGGCTTTTTCGGCGCCAAGGGATTGATGGCAGCCTGGGCGGAGGGCGATAACAGACCTGCTTGTTCCAAAACCGTTGCCAAGCCGATCAGGCCCATACCCACGCCACAGCGGCGGAGCATTTCCCGGCGCGTCCAGAGCATCGGTTGGATTGGAGTTGAGGCCATCGTTGTCATCCTTCCTTTCGGCAACAGTTTCTCGATTCACTGTATCAGCAAGGCAGCGTCATCACAATGTTCACAACGCGGTTACAATCTTCCGGTGCTCGAACTGCCATCTTACTTGCGATCTCTGTTCTGCTTGCTGACAATTCGAGCCGGGCTGCACCTCCCAACTTCCGGGCTTGGCTGGACCTCCCCAAGCAGGTTAATCGACGAAGGCAAATTCATTGCTGATCAGCAGGGTTTGTGCCAGTTGCGCTAAGGGCGGGAAGCCGGGGGGGTTGGGGGCCTGCTGGAGGTAGTCCAGGGCCAAGGTGGTTTCTTCCCTGGTGGGGTATCGAGCGAGGAGGAGGCGGTAGAGGGCCGCAATCTGATCGCGCGGCGTCGGAGCAAGGCGGACGGTGTAATGCTGGGCAGCCGCTTTGGCGTTGTGCAGCACCCACGGAGCATTGAGTAGGAACAGGGCCTGTTGGGGTACGGTCGTCTCATAGCGCAGCGGGGCGTGTTGATCAGGGCTAGCTACGTCGAAGGCTCGGAAAAGGGTGGCGAAGTCTGAGCGGTCCATAAAGGCATAGATCGTCCGGCGGTTACTGTCCGGTTGAGCGAGGATGTTGACGGGGCGGCCATAGAGGGTGCGATCCAATCGGTCGGTGGCGGCCAACATGGCGTCGCGGAGTGCCTCGAAGTCCAGGCGGCGCCGGTTCTGCCGGGCCAAGTAAAAATTGTCTGGATCGCGCTGGAGCACTGCCGGGTCCGCTTGGGAAGATTGTTGGTAAGTCGCAGAAAGCATGATGCGGCGAATCAACCGCTTGATACTCCACTGGTCGCGCACAAATTGCACGGCCAGGTAATCCAGAAGTTCGGGATGGGTGGGAGGTTCGCTCCGCAAGCCGAAGTCACTGGGGGTGCGGACCAGCCCCTTGCCGAACAAATGCATCCAGACGCGATTGACCATCACCCGGCTGGTCAGAGGATTGTGGGGATGGGCAATGGTCTGCGCCAGTTCTAGGCGTCCGCTTCCCTGGCGGAAAGGACCGGCGTTCGGCGCGATCAGGCGGGGAGCTTGCCGAGGGACGCGAGGGCCGCGATTGTTGGGATTACCTCGCAGGAAGATCACCGGTTCGGTTGGCGCAGGATTGTCCCGCAGCACATGAGCGCGGGGCGGGGCATGGGGATTGCTGGCACGGAAAGCGTCGATCTTCTGCCGCAGGCGGGCCAGAGCCTCGCGGTCCGCACGATTCTGGATCTTATCGAAATCGCTGAGGGGTATGTCCACAGGGCCGCCCGCTTCTTTCCAGCGGCGTAAGACCTGCTGTTCCGCCGTCGGTTGGGCAGCAGTAGCAGCCTCGGTCCACAGGCGGGCCAGAGCCATCCAGACTTCTGCGGGCCGTTGGGGGGGGGCCTTTTCCAAAGCGGTGCGCAGGACAGGTGGCACGGGAGCAGCGCTTTCTACCGGTCCTTTGCTGGCTTCGGTTCGCAATCGCTTGGCAAGTTGCTCGGCAAAATCCTTCTCTGGCAGGTGAGCAAGTTGTCCTGCGGCCTGGAACGTGACGGCGAGCAGTGAGTCCGGCCGCTTCTGTTCTGCCAATAGAAATTGGCGCCACCGTTCCAGAACAAAGGCGGACAAGTCGCGATCCCGTGCCAGATTGCGGAGCTGTTCGCCGCTGAGGTGTCGGCTTTCCCAAACCGCCTGCAAGTACCGGGCTAGCACCTCGGGTTGTTGCAGCTTTTGCAATTGCTGTTGATGCCGGCGGCTGACCTCCGCCTGGTAATCCTTCTCGCGTTTCGCCAATTCGTTCTCAAAAGCGATCACCTCGGGAGTGCGGCGAACTTCTTCAATCAGCGGCAGGTCCTTCGGCTCATGGGTGCTGGCAAAGACGCCATAGAGACCGTAATAATCCGCCATGGTGATTGGGTCGTATTTGTGGTCATGGCAGCGGGCGCAGTTGACCGTCAGCCCCATAGTGGTCCGGCAGAGAACATCGATGCGATCGTCGATGATGTCGTGGATGTTGTTGAGGAAGCGCCGTCCCAGGGTGAGGAAACCCAAAGCGGCCAAGGGACGTTTATCCTGACCCAGATCGAGTTGATCGGCTGCAATCTGCTCGATGAGGAAACGATCGTACGGCTTATCTTCGTTGAAGGAGCGAATGACGTAGTCACGGTAAGTGTAAGCGAAGGGGTAGTTACGGTCTTCGGTGAAGACGTATCCTTTGGTGTCGGCGTAGCGGGCCAGGTCTAGCCAGTAGCGTGCCCAGCGTTCGCCGAAATGGGGGGAGGCTAGCAAACGATCGATCAGTTTTTCCCAGGCTTGGGGGTCGGGGTCTCGCTCGAAGGCTTCGATTTCCTCCGCGGTGGGGGGCAGGCCGATCAGGTCAAAGTACGCGCGGCGGATCAGGGTGCGCCGGTCCGCCGGAGGAGCTAGGGACCAACCTAACGGTTGCAAGCGCGCCGCCACGAAGCGGTCGATGTCCGTCCGCAGCCGCCCTTGGGGATCGGGCGGATTGGGCACGGGCGGTTCCTGAACCGGGCGAAAAGCCCAATGTTGACGTGGGTCTCCCGTGGTGGACTCAGTTCTGTCCGGCGGCAACGCGGCCCCGTCTTGAACCCATTGGGTCAAAGCGGCAACTGCTGTTGGGGGTAAAGCCTGCTTCGGAGGCATCGGCGAGTCGGTCTCGCGCCGGACCGCACGGAGCAGCAGACTTTTTTCGGGCTGCCCCGGAATAATCACGGGACCGCTATCGCCCCCTGCACGAAGCCCCGCGGTAGTGTCCAAGCGCAAGCCAGCATTTTGCTTCTTGGGACCGTGGCAACTGTAGCAGTGTTCCGCCAACACGGGGCGGACATGTTTCTCGAAAAACTCGATCTGGGCGGCTTGCCGGGTGCGGTCGCGATCGGCCGCATTGTTCTCAGGACGAGGGGTGCCGGGAGCAGGGGTGGTCGGCCTCTTCCCCGCCGGCGATTGGAAGGATGATTGTGGGAGTGCCTTCTCTGCTGGCTGCTGTCCAGGTAACGTCGGGGCAGACTGGTCTCCGGCGTATCCGACGACCGCGGCCACCAGGAACACTGGAACAAGCGCGGTAGCGGTGCCGATCCCCATTCCAGCGCTCAAGGACTGCGGAAAACGCAAGGCAGGCATAACACCTCTCGGTCGCGTCATCAGGTTGTGGGAATTTCAGTTGTTCCAAAGGTGGAAACGATCTCCGGCGGGAGGAAAACTTATCGGGAGGTCTTTCCCGGATGGCAACTGCGGCAACCACAGAGGACACAATTATGGCTACCGCTAAAGCGGCATGACTCTTTCGGAATGTCGTCCCTATTTTACTCGACTCGGGAGAGAAAGGCCAAGGAAAAGTCGGGAATTGCAAGGGTCGAATGGAAGGAAGATTGGGATGTATGGTTTGACAGTGGGATGTCATGGAAATCCTGGAAAGAAATGCCGGGTGGCGAGAGAGGTTAGAGGCATGAGTTGGCAATAAGAGTCAGGGGGGTGGCGGCGGGATCGTACTCAAAAACAACAGGCGAGCAACATCGGTCGAAACGAGGGGTAAAACTGTCCATCCCCAAAGGAAGTTTTGGTGGTTCCGAGTAGTAAGTGGGGAGGGCGATAGCGGCAGCGGCACCGGGGCTTTGTGAAAAATTTCACAACGGTGGGTTGCCGCCGGCTGCGGAGGTTCCGACAATACGCATCGTTCCACACGACGACAGAGATGCCGTGGGCATCAGGCGGCAGTAATGCCGGAGGAGCGTCGAGGCCGTTCAGCGCCATGGGGGCTGCTGGTGGCTGGCTCGGAGATGGTGTCGTTTACCCTCGCCGGGCTAGTGGTGGACTATTTATTCGGAACTTTGCCGGTGTTTACGGTGGGGCTGACACTGCTCGGAGTGCCGGCAGCGTTTTTTCTGCTGGTGCGGTTGAGTCGGGCTACACCGGGGCCGGATGCAGCGGGGCCGGAATCGCAAGGCGGCCGGGAGTCGCAGCGGGAGCCGAAGGCGTGAAAACCTTGCTCGTGCAGGTGGTCGGCTGGCCGCTGCTCGTCATCGGCCTACTGGCGAGCGGCGCCGCAGTTGGTGTTGACCCGCGTCATGCCTGGGCAGCAATTGTCTCGTTGGCTCTGATACTGCCGCCGGGTGTGGCGGCGGTGTGGCTGGTGCGACAATGGCGAGGCTCCCCGTTTGGGCGTGTGGCCGCGGTTGTGCTAGGCAGTGCCCTGCGGTTGCTCACTGGGTTTGGCGGCGGCCTGGTGGTTTTCCTCCTTCTCCGCCGACCGCTGGATTGGGACCCCCTCACCTTCTGGGGATGGCTTTTGGGGACATACCTGGTGGCGTTGACCGTCGAAACCGTGGTGCTCGCTCGAGATGTTGCCCAAGGCGCTGGAACAGCCCCGCCTTTTGGCCCTGATGCAGAGCAGGCGGTCCATAGGGTTGTTTGTGGGGTAGCAGGAACGGGACGCGAAATCGCGGCCAATGTCCCCCCAACGTCCCCGTGACATTGAGGCCCAACGATGGCCGATGCTAATCGAAAATTCAACCCCTTTGAACATGTCGCGGATAGCGACACCTTCCACATTTTCGAGACAGCCGGGATTGAAATTCACGGAGTGGCGTATGCTGGCATCCCGCTGAAATTCATCATCCTGATGACGGTCTGTGCCATCGTGGTGGCAGGGATGCTGATTTGGCTTGGCCGTAAGATGCGGACAGGAGAGCCGCCGACGGGCAAGTTGTGGAACCTTGTGGAAAGCCTGGTGTTTTTCGTGCGCGACAAGATTGCCCGGCCAGCTTTGGGAGAAAAGGAAGCGGATGACTACCTCCCCTATCTGACGACCCTCTTCCTGTTCATCTTCGCCATGAATCTCATCGGCATGGTGCCGTTTTTGGCTTCGCCGACCGCCTCGATCATGGTTACCGGTGCCTTGGCGTCAGTGAGCTTTGTCGTGATTCATGCCTCCGGCATCCGCGCCCATGGGGGACTGCTACCCTACCTGAAAACTTTCATTCCGCACATCCATCTGGAAGGCGGTCTAGCCCTCCAACTGTTTGCCGCAGTGCTGATTGTGGGGATGGCTGTCTTAGAGTACCTGACGGCGTTCATTCGCGTCTCAGTGCTGGCGATCCGGTTGTTAGCCAACATGCTGGCTGGGCATACGGTCTTGTATGTGATCCTCTTTTTCATCGCCCTAGTCGATCACCCGCAATACAAGATTCCGATTGCGCAGGAATGGATGTTCTGGGTGGTGGCCCCATTCAGTGTCGCCCTGGTGACAGCGTTGAGTTTGCTGGAGTTATTCATCGCGGGCCTCCAGGCATTCATCTTTACGTTTTTGACAGCGGTGTTTATCGGCTTAGCGAAACATCCGCCCCACTGATTGAGGAGAGCAACAACCCGGCGGCGACGGGTAGCCGACCGGACGCATGATTGCCACAATAGGACAATCCAACATCCTTTGGGAGGTAATGGACCATGCGAGTTGTCACGGTACTGGTGCTGGCCCTGCTGGGAGTCTTGAGCACGGCAGCGCCGCTGTTCGCCCAAGGCACGACGACGAATTATCCCGGCTTAGGGGCTGGCATCGGGATGGGGCTGGCTATTGTCGGGATCGGCATCGGGATCGGTCTCGTGGGTTACGCGGCCCTCAGCGGCATTGCCCGCCAGCCGGAACAGGCGGGGGCCATTCAGGGAGCTATGTTCATCCTGGCCGGTCTTGTCGAAGGAGCAGGAATTATCGCATTGGTGCTGTGCCTGTTGCTGCCGCTCATCGTGTGATGCGAGGCACCAGCGCTGGGTGTGAGACACCAGTTGGGGCTGGAAGGAAAAATTCCCTTATCGAAACCCCGGCGGCTGTCGGGCAGATGAGGTGCGAACCCCAACAACCCAATACGGCCGATCACACAGGCACGGGCTTACTCACTCACGGGAATGTTCCTATGCGATCGCTCATGATTGCGCTTTTAGCCGGGATCATTGGACTGAGTGATATTCATCGGGTTTTTGCCGATGAAGCACTCGGTCGGCCGAGTCCCCCGGCTCATGCGGCGCCCACCGAGGTTACGGCTCAGCAGGGGAGTCACACGGCAACGGCGGGGCATCAAGCACATCACCAAGAAGACAAGCTCGGCTTTCTCGGACTGAAGCGTTACGATCTGGGTATCTACACGCTGGTGGTCTTCGGTTTATTGGTGCTGATCGTCAGCAAATATGCCTGGCCGCACATTCGCGAAGGTCTGGAGAAGCGCGAGGCGAACATTCGGGCTGCCTTGATGGAGGCGCAAAAGGAGCGTGACGAAGCCAGGACGCTGTTGGCTCAAGCCCGGAAACAGTTGGATGACGCAGCGATGCAGGTCCGGGCGATGCTGGAGGAAGCCCGCCGGGATGCGGAGGCCCTACGAGCCGCCGAACGGGAAGCCGGAGCGCGGGAGGCCGCCGCGGAACGAGAGCGAGCCAGGCGGGAAATTGCGGCTGCGCGAGACGCAGCCCTGGCGGAAATCTACGACCGGGCCGTAGAACTGGCCGCTCTGCTCTCCTCCAAAACCCTGGCTCGCAGCATCACACCGGAGGACCACCGCCGCTTGTTGGACGAAGCCGTCGCCGAATTGCAGCGAACCAACCCGACAGCGGCCTGAGATTGCCGCCGGTATCCACCTAGGACCTGTGTTCTGCGACTTGCCTTAGCAATCTCTGAGCTGGTGAGCGGGACTGCTCCAAGATGGAGCCGCGAGGATTACGACAGACGAGGAGTCGGACCAAAAGCGAGGGGAGCTGAACATCGTGACGCCAGCCGACGGGGTGCAAGTGCTGTTCCCACCGGATGTGCCTGCCGAACAGCAGGAGCGCCTGCGACGTTACTACTTGAGCAGTTTGCGCGGCGTGGAGGGTGGGCCGTGGGGCCGGCTGCCACGGATCTACGCGGAGGCTTTGCTGGCCGCAGCGGATGCCCAGCAGGTCGCCGCCGCGGTGGCTGACGACCTGGAGGCCCTCGTCCAGGAGGTGTTTGCCCAGGTCGAGGGGTTGGAGGCGTTCTGGGTCAGTCCCGCGGTGAGCCGCCGCCGCAAGGAGGAATTGATCCTGCAATTGTTTGAAGGGAAAGCGGAACCGCTCTTTGTGGATTTCCTGCGCCTGCTCAATCGCAAGGACCGCCTTAGCCTTCTTCGGCCTGCGGCGCTAGCCTACCGGACCCTGCTGGAGGATCGGGCCGGCCGCCGACGCGTGATCGTGGACAGTGCGGCTCCCTTGGATCAAACCAGTGCCCAAGCCCTCGCCGGGGCCATACAGCGATGGACGGGGGGAACGCCGGTCCTCATCGTGCGTATTCGCCCGGAGCTGATCGGCGGCGTCATTGTCCGTGTCGGCGACCGGGTCTTCGATACCTCCCTCCGAACACGACTCCAAACCCTACGCCATCAACTACTCACGCGAGGAAGCCATGAGATTCAAAACCGACGAGATCGCTTCTGTTCTGCGTGAAGAACTTGCCCAGTTCCGCACGCAAGTGGATACCCGCACAACCGGTCGGGTCCTGGAAGTCGGCGACGGAATTGCCCGTTGCTACGGCCTGTCCGAAGTGATGGCCGGCGAACTGATCGACTTCCCCGAAGCGGGAGTCAAAGGCCTGGCTTTCAACCTGGAAGAAACTTCGGTCGCCGTCATCATCCTGGGCGATTACCTCAAGGTGCGCGAAGGGATGGAAGTCCGCACCACCGGCGAGCTGCTGTCCGTGCCTGTCGGTCCCGCACTCATTGGCCGGGTCGTGGACCCGCTCGGCAATCCCCTCGACGGCAAGGGGCCAATCCTGGCGACCCGGCGCCGCCCGGTCGAGTCCCCAGCGCCCGGAGTGGTCGAACGCCAGCCGGTGAAAACCCCCCTCCAGACCGGCATCAAAGCGATCGATGCCATGACTCCGATCGGCCGCGGCCAGCGCGAACTGATCATCGGCGATCGCAAGACTGGCAAGACCGCCATTGCCATCGACACCATCATCAACCAGAAGGAAGAGAACGTCATTTGCATTTACGTGGCCTGCGGACAGATGGAATCCAAGACGGCGGCGGTCGTGGAAAAACTGCGGGAGCACGGGGCGATGGACTACACGATTGTTGTTGTCGCCTCGTCCTCCGATGCCGCCCCCTTGCAGTACATCGCCCCCTACGCGGGCTGTGCGATGGCCGAATACTTCATGTACGAAGAAGGGCGAGACACCCTCTGTGTGTATGATGATCTGTCCAAACAGGCGGCTGCCTACCGGCAACTCTCCCTGCTCGTGCGGCGGCCGCCCGGACGGGAGGCCTACCCCGGTGACATTTTCTACTGCCACTCCCGCTTGCTCGAACGAGCCGCCAAACTCGCGGAAAAATACGTCATCGTCCCAAAAGATGCCGATGAAAGCCAAGTGCGGGCGGATTGGGGGGTCAACAAGCGGAGTAACCCCACGGAGCGGCGCGGACCGGGGGATGAGGGCATGGTTTACACCGGTCCTGGCGAATTCGCTGGTCTGCGGCAAGCCCAGCGAGACCTGCAACACTTCCCCGATTGCAAAATCGCACGTGTCATCGGCAGCGGCGGCTCCCTGACCGCGCTCCCCATCATTGAAACCCTGGAAGGCGAAGTGTCGGCCTACATTCCCACCAATGTCATCTCGATCACCGATGGCCAGATTTACCTGCAACCCGACCTGAAAAATGCTGGTGTGCTCCCGGCTGTGGACGTTGGTATTTCCGTGTCGCGCGTCGGAGGCAACGCCCAAATCAAGGCGATGAAACACAAGCTGGTCGCCGGCGGCCTCAAGCTGGCTTTGGCTCAGTTCCGCGAACTCGAAGCCTTCGCCCAGCTCGGCACAGAACTGGACAAAGTCACGCAAGCCCAGTTGGAACGCGGCTACCGGATGGTGGAAATCCTCAAGCAACCGCAGTACAAACCCATGCACGTCGTGGACCAAGTCATGATCATCTACGCCGGCAACAGCGGTGCTTTGGACAAAATCGAGCGTAGCAAAGTCAAAGCCTGGGAGGAACAATTCCTCACCTTCATGCGCGAACAGAAACCGGAAGTCCGCCAGTTGCTCATGAAGGAAAAAGACCTGACCCCGGAGATCATTGACAAACTCAATGCGGCCATTGCCGAGTTCCAGCCCCAGTTCAAAGCGTAACGCGAGCGAACCTGGGACAACTGACTGTTCAAACTGTGTCAAAGGAACGACAGCACAAGTGAGAACGACCGCGACGGATGGGAACGACTCTCAGTCAGACGCCTTGGAACGCGGACAATACCACACCGGAGTGACGCACTGCTATGGCTAACTTGCGAGCTTTGGTCAAACGCCGCAAGGCCGTCCGCAACATTCGCAAGATCACGCGGACGATGGAGCTGATCGCCACGACCCGGTTTCAGCGTGCTTTGAAGCGGGCGATGGAGGCAGACGCCTACACCCGCAAAATCGCCGAGATCACAGCCGATCTGAGCCGCAACGTAGCCGGGGATGTCTCCCATCCCTTGCTAGTAAGCCGGCCGGTTCGCAAGGGGCTGCTCCTGGTTATCACCGCTAACCGGGGACTCTGTGGCGGCTACAACGCAGCCATCTTGCGGGAAGCGATGACGGCCATCCAGCGCTACCAGCAACAACAGACTCCCTTTGAGCTGGAAGTGGCTGGCAAGCGCGGCATCACCTTTTTCCGCTTCCAGCGGCTGGAACGGAGCCAGGAGTACACCCACTTCGAGGATCGCCCGGCGTTCGCGGAAGTGGAAGTGTTGGCTCGCCGCTACATCGAGCTGTACACCTCCGGGGCGGTGGATGAAGTGAAGGTGGCCTACATGAAGTTCCTCAATCCCGCTCGGCAGGAGGCGGTGGTGGAAACTTTACTGCCGCTTGGATCGCTAGCGGTGGAAACCCGCCGTGGAGGCAGTGCTCCAGCAGCCGCCGCGACCGCCCCCACGAGTGCCCGCATCAACTACGAGTTTCTCCCGGATGCCCAGGAAATCCTCGCCGAGCTTGTTCCCGCGGCTTGCAAGGTGCGCCTGTTCAAGTGCTTCCTTGATGCGGCTGTCAGCGAACAGATCGCTCGGCGCATCGCCATGAAAGCCGCTACCGAAAATGCGGGGGAATTGATCAAGGAAATCACCCGCTTGTATAACCGTACTCGCCAAGCGAACATCACCCGGGAAATCACCGAGTTGATTACCAGTGCGGAAGCCTTGAAATAACCGCTGGTGCGGCTCTCGGTTCGGCGCTTCTGGAGATGGCGGACGCCCCCAGATTCGACTGAGATCAGCGGTTCAACCCGAAGGTAAGTTTTCCCTCAACGATTTTGCTAAACCTAGCGAGGCTGAGTATTATGGTTTCCACCGTTCAGAATGTTGGGACGATTGTGCAGGTCATTGGTTCCACTTTCGATGTGGAGTTCGAGGAAGGCCATTTGCCTGCGATTTACAATGCGGTGCGCATCGACGCCACAACACCATCCGGCCTTTCCATCCATTTGACCGGCGAGGTGCAACAGCACTTGGGCGGGAGCCGGGTGCGTTGCGTAGCCTTGGGCAGCACAGACGGCCTCATCCGCGGCATGAAAGCCGTGGATACTGGCGGGCCGGTGTCCGTACCGGTGGGGATGGAAACTCTGGGGCGAGTGTTCAACCTGCTGGGAGAGCCGATCGATGGCCGCGGGCCGGTTCAAGCCAAGGAATACCGTCCCATTCACCGAGACCCGCCGAAATTCGCCGAGTTGACCCCCAAGGCGGAAATGCTCGTCACGGGCATCAAGGTGATTGACTTGCTCACACCGCTCGTGCGTGGAGGCAAGGCCGGCCTCTTTGGCGGCGCGGGACTGGGCAAAACCGTGATTCTGACCGAACTGATCAACCGCATCGCCAAGGTGTATAAAGGCTATTCCGTCTTTGCAGGTGTCGGGGAGCGGACCCGCGAAGGAAACGATCTCTGGCTGGAAATGCAGGAGACGAAAACCGGGGCGGGGCCGGATGCTCGCTCCGTCATCGAAAGCTGCGCGATGGTCTTCGGGCAGATGAATGAGCCGCCTGGCGCCCGCCTCCGCGTGGCCCTTTCTGCCCTGACTATGGCCGAATGGTTCCGCGACTCTACCGGCACGGAGACCCTGCTGTTCATCGACAACATTTTCCGGTTTTCCCAGGCTGGGTCCGAAGTCTCCGCTCTGTTGGGACGCATGCCGAGTGCAGTCGGTTACCAGCCCACCTTGGCGACGGAAATGGGCCAGTTGCAGGAACGGATCACCTCGACCAGCCGCGGCGCGATCACCTCTGTGCAAGCAGTCTACGTTCCCGCTGACGATCCGACCGATCCCGCACCTGCGAACACTTTCCAGCATCTCGATGCCTTTATCTACCTGGAACGTTCGATCTCAGAAAAGGGCATCTATCCGGCGATCGACCCTCTGGCTTCTAACAGCCGCCTCCTCGATCCTCAATATGTGGGCGAGCGGCACTTCAACGTGGCCCGGCGAGTCCAGCAGATTCTCCAACGGTATCGCGAATTGCAGGACATCATCGCCATTCTCGGTGTCGAAGAGCTAAGCGAAGAGGATAAGAAGGTGGTGGCCCGTGCCCGCCGCATCGAACGCTTCCTCAGCCAGCCGTTCTTCGTCGCCGAGGCGTTTACCGGCAAGCCGGGCAATTTCACCCGCCTCGAAGACACCATCCGCAGCTTTGAGGAACTCTGCGACGGCAAATGGGACCATCTGCCAGAAAGCGCCTTCATGTACGTTGGTCCCATCGAGGAAGCTGCCGCGGCGGCGGAAGAAGCGGCTCGGCGCGCCGGAGCTAAATGACGCCGGCCGGCTCCATCGATCACGACCCCACTCTGCGGAGCGGACCTACTCATGGCTGACACCGTACCCGAACCGACCGTACAATCTGCCGTGGAGCACACTCTCATGCCGAGCGAAGCCACGGAAATGGAGGACGCCCGCCATGACCGTGTCCGCGTCACTGTGGTGACACCGGAACGTGCGGTGCTCGACACCAGTGCAGAGATGGTCGTCCTGCCGCTTTACGATGGGGAATGGGCGGTGCTTTCCGGACATGCCCCATTCGTGGCTCGACTCGGTGCAGGAGAATTGCGCCTCAAAAGCGGCGGTGCCGTCACACAGCGCTGGTACGTCGAATTCGGCTTCGTGCAGGTGCGTCAGGATGTTGTCACTCTGCTGACCGAGCGGGCGATTCCCGCGCCGGAGGTGACGCCAGCTTTGGCGGACCAAGCCCGTGCGGAAGCAGCTTCTCTGCCGGTCAGTACGCCTTCGGAACGATCTAGCAAAGCTCGAGCACGGGAGCGCGCCGCGGGACTAGCCAAAGTCGCTGCTCGCAATGCGGGCTGACCCTCCGCGGAGGCCCTGCCTTCATCCTGCCGCGCTTGTCAACTCCGCTCTTTGGATGCCCACGAGCGTCGCCTTCTCCTAACTCTGGCAATTCCGCTACTCCGCTAAGTGGATCACCTCGCCTCCCTGCCGTGTGGCCAGAGCGGCTAGGGTTTGCGGACCGATTGAATAGGAGAGCAACCGCACAGAACCATCGGCCAATGCAAAATGCGCCCCGCCGCTATGTTGGCTCCAAAAGTGGAAAGCGCTGCAATAGTTCTCAAGCTGTCCGGGGCCATAGCTGTAGGGTCCGACGGGACAACCCCGATACCACGTGTCGTACAAGTTAACCTCCGTGGCTCCCAGATGCGTGTCCAACTGACCATTGCCGTATTGACCCCACCCCGCGTACCACCAGCCGTAAACAAGGTCCGCACTCGGCGGGCGTTCCCCGATCATGAGGGTCTGCGAGGAGCCATCCCGGATGTGGACCAGTTGAACTCGCGAATTGTCGTAAAGGACGCCGTTGCGCAAAGTAGACTGAGTGCCGGATACTCCTAGATACGAGGAAAGGGCCACCGTAACGTTGAAACCCCAGTTCGAGGTCACATCCCAGGCGGTTTGAACGCGATAATCCAGCGTGCAGATGTAAAGCGGAAGCACCCGCGTTCGCACATACTCATGTGCCTGCCGGTGAAAATACAGGTCCTGGCGGTAGGCTTGCACGGAAGCGTCCCACAAGGCCTGTTGTTCGATGTAGGGCAAGATGAAAGTGCGCCAGCTCGCCAGAGGCATCGCTTCGCCGGTTTGGAGTCGCCGCACGCCGGAGGGAAGGCCGTTGTGGGTGTCGTGGTATTGGTGGAGCGCCAAGGCGCACTGCCGAAGGTTGTTGGCACAGACCAAGCGGGCCGCTGCGAGCCGCACCCGCTGGATTGCCGCCAGAAGCAGACCCTGAAGGATGGCCAAGATGGCAATCACGACCAGGGCTTCGATGAGGGTGAAGGCTTTGGGAGCGGTGCGGCGCATGTTAGGACCTCCCGGGGAGGGTAGAGCGGCGCCAGAGCCACAGGACGAGCAGAGCACCCAGGGTCAGGGAAACAGCAGCGAAGACGAGCCAGGGGTCCCAGCGTCGCTGCTCTTGAAGGGGTTGCGGCGGCGGAGGCGTGGCCGCCAACAGTTCCTGACGTCGAGAGGCCGCGGGGTGAATGTCAGGCTCTTTCTCCACTTTGCCGTTTTTGAGGGTGCCGTAAATGGATTGTCCGCCGGAGTAGATCCGCACAGGTGTGCCATCGGGGAGGCATCCGGCGAGGGTAAAGGTGGAAGGGGGCACTTCCTCATTCAACCGCACTTCCAAAATCTGGACTGTTTCCTGGCACGTCAGAGTTCCGTCTTTCGCGGAGCGGACTTGGTGTTTGACCTGTTTAGGGAACCAGAGGTTGTGGGGTCCGACCGCCTGCAATTCGGATTCTGTCTCTTCGATTTGACTTTGATCCGTCCAGGTGATGCGGACGATGTTGTAGCCGTGGTCGGGGGCGATCCAGACCTTTTGTTCTGTCCCTTCCGTCAGGATGGAGTGGAGCAGGTAGCACCGCATGCCGTTCCATCGTGTGACTTCCATTTGGACCGCTTCGCGGCGGAGACGGGGGTGTTTCCCCAGGTGCAAGTCGAGGGAAAATTGGTGGGGGTACAAGGCGGTGGAGGGGGCGTTTACGTAACCGAGCAGGCGTGGGTCGATGATGTTGCGAGGATTTGAGGGATATTTCCGTCCGGGAGGAATGGTTTCTTCATCGAGGGTAGCGCGGAGGGGGGTGTCAGCTTCATGCCAGTACAGGGAGTGGTTTTGCTTTTCGCAATGGTGGCAGCCGACCATGCGTTTGTCTGGAGGAAAGGGGCCGAGATCATAGACCACGTCATTGCGTAACTTGTCACCACTCACCCAAATTGTCCGTGTTCCTGATTGTCGAAAGTTACGGTCAGGATCGTGGCGTGAGAAGTGGAGTTTGACGTAGAGGGTTACGAGGTTTTGTCGGGCTTGGAGGGCGAGGGTTTCCACTTCGGCTGGGGATTTGGGTTCCGGGGCGGCGTGGAGCGGGGGCATTTGCAGCCCGGTCAGGAGGAGGATCGGCCCCAGACCGACCGTGATCAAAAGGCTAGCTCGGCCGGAGAGATGTAAGCAATTCGGGATCATGGCCTTGTCCTCATGATTGAATGCATGGAGTATCATCCCCAAACCGGTGGATCGGCGTGCAAGCCTGGGGGGAGTTTTTCCCGCGATGGAAAGGCGAAGTAAGCCGCGAGCGTGGCCCCACTGAGAAGAACGATGACCAAACCGTATGGGCACAGGAGGGAGAAGAGGGTTCCCGATGGGAGGTGGCGAGAGGAGGCGGTGGAAGACGTTGGCATCGAATCTGTGCCCCCTTGCACCGGGTCAGGAGGTCGCAGCGGAGGGGATGTTCCACCGGTAGACATTGTGACATCCTTAAGTCAGCCGCCAGAGATGGGAATTCACCAAATCTTACGGACGATAATAAATGACTCCCGGAGGGATATCAAGATGACTCCAAAATTTCTCATTTTTTAATGTTCTGATGATGAGGAGATCATGATTGCTAAGGGGAACGTCGGAGGGTGAAAGGAGAAAATCATCCCGCGGAGGGGGAGGGGGAAAAGTGGAGGGCATCCGCAGTGACAGCAGGGCGGCAGGAAGCAAGCGTGAGGGTGGCGGCGGAATCTGATGGGGCAGCCACAGGCCGAGGGGGATCGGATATCGGCAGGAGGGCGAAGGCCTCGCGTTCCAGGGTTTCGACAATCTCGCTGAGGGTTTGCAACACTTCCCGCAGCGGTTGCTGGGAACGACGGAGGAGGAAGTGGAGTTGCCCCACGGGCATGTCGCCGATCCAGAGCGGGACGGTGATGCGGCTGAGAGCGGAGACGGTGGCGGCAGCCTCTCCTCGGCTCCAGCGGGCATGGTAGTCCTCATGCAAGGACGGAATGGTGACATCGAAGTGGACCGCTTCAAGGGGCAAGCGCCGGGCTGTGGCAAGCAACTCCTTCCAGAGCAAGTTCCAATCGACGGTACCGTGCAGATGGACGGCCAATTCCTGTTCACTGAGGCGTTCAGGAGGGGATAGTAGGGTATGGGCGGTGCTGGCTAATCGTTGCCGGAGGAGTTTCCACTCGGCATAGCCGAACCATTTGCCAGCCACCAAGGTGACGACGACGCCGAAGGCGCAGATGAAGGCGTAGAGGTCGTTCTGAAACGCCATGCTGGCGAGTGCCCCCGTTGCGGCCAGCACGCCGATCCCTGCCACAAGCATCAGGATGCGCCAGGGAGAAAAGCCGCGCTGGAGCAGTACGTGGTGGATGTGCCCGCGGTCCGCGACGGCCAGGCCGCGACCTGTTAGCTTGCGGCGGAGGATAGCGGCGGTGGTGTCAAAGACCGGCAGCACCAGAATAGCCAGCGGTGCGCCCAACGCCACCGTGGCGGGACCTTTGAGCGAGGTTTGCAAAGCTAAGGCGCCGACGACTAGACCGATGAGCATGCTGCCGGCATCCCCCATGTAAATCCGCGCCGGCGGCAGATTCCACCATAAAAATCCCAAAACGGCTCCCATCAAGCTGAAAGCTATGACGGCGGCCATCACATGGCCCGACAATACCGCGAGCAGGCCGAACGAAGCCAAAGCAATGCTTGCCACCGTGCCGAGCAAGCCATCCATGCCATCGATCAAGTTCAGGGCATTGATGCACGCCAGCAGCCAAAGGACCGTTAGCGGTACGGACAGAATCCCTAACTCAATCACCCAACCGAACACGCTCACGGAGGTGAGCGAATAGTCTCCCACGATCATCAGAACGAGTACAGCGGCAACTTGACCGAGTAGTTTGTAGCGGGCGCGGAGGTTGAAGCGGTCATCCACAAGACCTAGCACCAGAACCATCCCGGCAGCCAAAAACAGGCCCCACGTCTCGCGGAGAGAGTATTCCCAAGGTGTGTCGCATAGCCAGGAAGTGGCAGCACCCAGACCCAGGGTGAACACCGTGGCCAGGAACACCGCCGCTCCGCCGCCCAACGGCACGGCCAAATGATGCAGCTTTCGTTGACGATCGGGGTAATCCAGCCATCCCCACTGCCGCGCCCAGGGAATTGCTAGACGTGTTAAGAGCCAACCACCGATCAAGCCACCGAGGAAGTGGCCTATGTAGACGGTCGTCATAGTCCGCTCACAGTTGCCGAACTCAGGGTGTTTTGCCGTCGTCTCATAATTCAACTGAGAGCTGATCTCAATTGTGAATATAGGTTAACTTTTCCGCTGGAGCCAATTCAAGCAAAAAAAGAGAAAAAAATGGAAATGGTGGCAATTCCGCTACTGTCAATGATGAGGCCGGAATGATTAGGATGCCTCGTCCGCGATACGGCCTGATCGAGTCGAAATCTGAGCACTGCGTCGGCAGGATCAGAACCAGCGCAAGTCCCTAGAGAAGAGTGCTGGACGAAGGGCTGAACGGATCAATGGCTTTGGCCATGCGTTGTGTCAATGTTGTGTCAGTTCCTGGAGGAGAGATTCAGCGGCATAGACTTTGCGGAGGGCTTCGAGGACAGCACGGGAATGCACTGCGATATGCCTTGCCTGAACATCCGTGTAAACGAAGTTACGGACCAGACCGTAACGGTTGCGATCGAAGTTAATACCGACCAATTCTCCAGCGCGGTTGAGCACCGGCGAACCGGAATTGCCGCCGATGGTGTCGGCGGTGGAAACGAAGTTGAGGGGTGTATCCGGGTCGAGCCGTTGGCGGTGTTCGAGCCAACGGGGAGGCAGGGTGAACGGTTCGCGGCCTCCCAAGCTGTCGTAACGCGTGAAGAGCTGGCCGATCGTGGTGTGCCAAGGGATGTTCTGCCCTTCGGCTTGGTAACCGCGAACCGTTCCGAAAGCGAGGCGGAGGGTGAAGGTGGCATCTGGCGGGATAGAACGTCCATAGACAGCAAACCGCAGGGCGGCGAGGGCGGCATAGGCTTGTCGTTCCGGTTCTTCCACTTCGGTCTCATACCTCTGGCGCAATTGGCGGGCGATCGGATCGATGCTTCGGGCCAGTTGGATCATGCTATCTTGGCTGGCCTCGATGGCGGCTTGCCCCCCTTCGACGAGCTTGCGCCGTTCCTGAGGGTCGAAGAGGCGGGTGCCCGCGATCAGTTCTGCGGCACGATCCGCCGGATTTTTCCCCGCGAGTACCTTTCGGACGATCTCGTGATCCCCGCCCAGGTTTTCCGCCAGGAACAGCAAGGAGGTTCTCAACCGGGCTTGTTCCAGCTCTGGGTACAAGGGGGCGGGACTGAACAGGGAGAGTTTCAACGAATCGAGATTGGAGTCGCGGTATTCCCGGAGGCGTTCGCTGGAAGGTTTCGGCAATTCCTCGGCTAAGCGCACGCAATGACGGGCAATGAGGAAGAGGGGGGAAGCAAAGGCATGCCCGCCTTCTATGAGGGCATACTCTTTCTCGAAGGTGCGGAGTTGTTCCTGGACACGGGCGATGGTCTCAAGAGCACGTTCAGCGTCGGCTGTGGGAAGGCCGCGTTGGCGGGCCGCTGCCAGCAGTTCTTCCTCTTGCTGACGCTTCTGCTCCAAAATGGCCGGGGTGAGCAAGCCTTGCAACTGACCCGTGAAAGCTTTGCGTGCGTTGGCGACGCCGTGCAAATCGGCAACCGCTTGCCGCCGTTTTTCCGGGTGCTCCTCGCTATATTGGAGCAGGGCCGCCTCCAGGGCACGGAGACGGGAGAGGCTATAGGGCAGAGTCAGATCACGCCGGTGGCGCAGGCGGGCCCACGTTTCCAGCCGCTGGGTCGTCCCAGGGTGGCCTGTGACAAAAACCAGATCGCCCTCCTGCGGACCCGTGGCGCTCCAGCGGAAAAAATGCGGCGTTTTCGCCGGCTTGCCATCCTCGTAAACCCGAAAGAAAGCGACATCCAGGCAGTAACGGGGAAACTCGAAGTTGTCCACATCGCCGCCGAAACTGGCAATCGCTTTTTCCGGACTGAAGACCAGGCGAACGTCCGTATACTTCTTGTACCGATACAGGTGATAGGCCCCGCCGTTGTATAACGTCACGACATCTGAGCGCAGACCAGTGCGATCCAGCGACTCCTTCTCAATTCGGCTCATGATGGCTCGCCGGGCGGCTGCGGCTTGAGCGGGCGACATCCCTTCCTTCACCGCCGCGTTGACCTCTGCCGTGACATCGACAATTTCCTGGAGGACGTTGACCTCAAGATCGAGGCACTTCAATTCCTCCTCCCGCCGAGCGGCATAGAAACCGTGGTGATATAAATCGACTCCGGGCTTGCTCAGTTTCTGGACGGCATCGGCTGCCACGTGATGATTGGTGACCAGCAATCCCTCCGGGGAAACGAAACCGCCCGAACCGCCGCTGTTGAGACGCACGGAAGCCTTCATCGCCCGCTGGAGCCATTCCTCTGTCAACTCGTAGCCATATTTCTCCTTGAGCAAGGTCCGCGGCGGGTCGTTGAGCAGCCACATTCCCTCGTCCGACACCGCCATCATGGCTGTCCCTCCCCACAGCAACAGCACTGCCATACCACCGTTCCATCCTATCGTGCATTTCGGACCACGGCAGGCGTTCGGCATGGGTGCGGCCATAGGATGCTCCTGGAATGGCAGTGAGTCGTACACTCAGACCAAGCACCACGGTGATCCACCGGCTGTGGACTTCGCATCATTGTATTTTTTTATTGAAGAGCCACAAAACACCGACCACTTTCCTACGCGTCAGCCGTCCCTCATGGCTGGCGCATGGAAACTCTTTCCCGCTAACCTCAGGAGAGGCTGATGCGAACAGAGCCGAATTGAATCCGCTGCACGGGAACAGAGCGAACCGGTGCAGCACGAAGCCATAATCATCCCACTGGCGTGGCGTGGGAAATGGTAATGATCCAGGGATAGGCACCCCTTTTTGCTGGTCCGGTTTTTCCTGAAGCCGCCGAGCGGGACGCGCTAGTGCGTTTCTGAGCCTATGGAACCGTTAGCCATGAGAATGCGGCTTGCGAAACAGCAGAGCGCTGTAACCATACAGCCAGACCAGCAACACTAAACCGAAGCCGACCATTGTGATGGTTTCCATGACACCCTCCACGACCTCCACGAGTTGTTCCCGATACGAGGGGATGCTACCTGGGGCGCCCCCTTTCGGTTCCCGACCTTCGATTCCACCCTCCAAGGTGGGTGCTGGCGGGACATATTCGACTCTACTCCCAATTTCGCATATTTGGATCGTTTTGTCCAGATTTCATGGGTAGATTCTCTTCTCCGTCCCAGCTCCTGGACGGCATCTTCTGTTGAAAAGGCACAACACAGCGAAAATGCCGAGAGTTCAGGGGAGGTGCATCGCACCACACACGTCAACGGAAAGAAAGAGGGGAAGATTGCTGAGGGGTTGAGATAAAGAGTCAAGGGCGAGCCAACCTGAAGATCGCAAGATGAAGCTGGCAGCGGCGGAATGCTTGTCCGCAGCGGAGGAAAGACGGCGGCATTGCCAAAGTTGGCGAGACATTAGGGTCTCCTCAGGGGGGCTGCCTGATGTTGGTGAGACAGTAGGGTTCCCTAAGATAGACTGTCTGATGCGAGGCGGAGAGCGTTTCAGGGGGTAAAGGAGTTAGGTCAAGCGGTCCGAGCGTAACCCTGGATGTGCGTCCATGATTGAGAGGGGGGTGCGGGATGCCGCGCAGGGAAACATTTGTGGGATCGGTGAATTATGGGACACGCGCGCCGCAAGAGAGAAGAGTCCGCCGCCGAACTGCCGGCGTTGTATGCGCTCACGCATGATGGTCTGGAAAGGGTGGCTGCAGACGAGATCACTCAGGATTTGCATGGCGAGGTGAAGAAGACGGCCCGGGGGTTGGTGGTCTTTCGCCTGTCCCAAATCGATGAGTCGGTGTTGTCTCTGCGCACGACGGAGGATGTTTTTCTTCTCGCCTGGGGTAGCGATACCCTGACGTATCGAGCTGCGGACCTGGATTTGTTCCGCCAGTGGACTGCCCGGAAACCGGACTGGCCGGCGTTGTTCCGCTGGCATCATCAGATTCGGCCTTTGCGGCGGGGTAAGCCTACCTTCCACCTGGTGTGCCAGATGCAAGGGGAGCATGGCTATCGACGGGTGGATGCCGAGGAGGCGTTCCGGGCAGGCTTACGTCATGTTTTGCCGGCGGGTTGGTACGAGGTCGACGAGAATGCTTGGCTCGAAATTTGGCTGACGATTCACGGCAAAACGGCGGTTTGCGGTGTTCGGCTCTCCGACCGTACCATGCGGCATCGTACTTACAAACAGGAGCATATTGCCGCCTCCTTGCGCCCGACCGTGGCCGCCGCTATGGTGCGGTTGGCGGGTATTGCTCCCGGTATGACAGTCCTGGACCCGATGTGCGGCGCGGGAACGATCCTGGCGGAAGCCCTGACACTGGCTCGCCAGCGCAAGGGGGGAGCGCCTGTCCGGCTGCTCGGTGGAGACATCGACCCCCATGCTGTCTTTGTTTCCACGCAGAATCTGGGCCGCATGGGACCCGTAGGTTTAGCGCGCTGGGATGCACGTTCCCTGCCCTTGGCCGACGCCAGTGTGGACCGCCTCTTGTGCAATCCGCCTTTCGGCAAGCAACTGGCTTCGGTGGAGGAAATTCTACCGCTTTACACGGCGTTGGCCCGCGAGTGGAATCGGGTTCTCAAACCGGGTGGTCGAGCTGTCCTGCTCGTGATGGAGCATCAGGCTCTCTCGATGGCCCTGAGTCCCTTCCGCTGGACAACGGTACGCCGGCTCGCCCTACGTGTTCTCGGCCAGCCATGTACCTTGAGCGTCTGGCACAAGCCGCTGGAGGAGTCCACACTACCGCCACCGGCGATTGCGTAAGTTACCCCCGCAAAACGGTGGTTCGGACTGGCAGTCTTGCCACTCGGGTGCAACCAAATTCTCTGGGGGTTCCCTGCCGGGCAGCTCCGCTAGTGTGGGGAAACACCTCGCGGGTTCAGCCCCCACCCCCAGAAAATCTGGTTACACCCTGCCACTCCAGCGCGCGCAAAGTCGGTCTTGACACAGAAACAAATCGGGGACATAGAGCGCTGTCGTTGCTTCCAAAGTGTACAGCGTGAGAGATCAGAGGAGTGACAGTCCAGCGGCAAGATTCGGATGAGGAGAGCGGGCCATGTTACGCTTGGTTGCAATATATGGTGTGTTTCTTGGCGTTAGCGGGGGATGGTGGACGTGGGCGGCGGGAGAACCGAATCCTGGGGGCGATCTGGCAGCTTTACAAGGTCAGTGGAAACCCTTGCATTGTGAATATGAGGGCCGAGCGCAGATGACGCCGGAGGTTATGAAACAGATCACTGCCGTTTTTGATCAGAACGATTACTACCTTTACTTCCTCGACAAGGGTCAAGATGGGAAACCGCGTCCGATCGTGCTGGCCACTGTTCAGATTACTCTGGACCCCACGACTCAGCCCAAGGGGATCATCTTTGAATTCAAGGACGGACCACTCAAGGGCCAAAAGCGGCACGGCATTTACGAGTTAGCCGGCAATCAGTTAAAGTTATGTTATGGGCCGGCGGACAAACCTCGGCCGAAGGAGTTCCAGGCGCCGACAGGCAGCGGGTATTTTCTGGAAACGTGGGCACGCCAGGTTCGCTAGACACAGCCGCTTCGTATTATCCGGCGGTAAAATGTTTGTATGGATGCCCACACTCTGGAGTTGCTCGGATACGAAGCGATCCGGGAATTGTTAGCGTCTTATGCGACCACGTCATTGGGCCGGGAACTGGCCCGTCGTCTGGAGCCATCCACGGATCTTGCCCACATCCAGCGCCAGATCGCCTGGACCAGCGAGATGGTAGAAGCTCTGGCGGCCGGTGTGGCTCCCCCGTTGCAGGGGATTCATGATATCCGGCTGTGGGTCCGCCGAGCGGCGCTGGGTACGATGCTGGCGGCGGAACAACTCGTGCAGATCGCGGAGACGCTGCAAGCCACCGGCGCCCTGTACCGCTATCGCATGCGTTTGCCTCCTTCCTGCAAGGGTCTGATGGAGCTGCTGGCGGGAATCGAGGATTTTGGGCCTACGGCGCGGCTGATCACGGCCTGCATCGATGCGCGCGGCCATGTGCTGGATATGGCCAGTCCGGAACTGGCGGATATTCGCCGGCGGTTGCATGATCTGGATGAACGGATCAAAGGGGAAATCCGCCGCATGTTGCGGGACCCAGAGTTGCGCCGTCTGCTGAGTTATCCGAATGCCACGGTGCATGGGGATCATCATGTGTTACCGGTGGCGGTGAATTATCGCCACAAAGTCGCGGGGGTCGTCCATCGGATGAGTGCGACGGGGGAGACGGTCTTCATCGAGCCGGCCTCGGTCGCGGCCCTCCATGCCGAACGAGTGGCACTCCAAGCGGCGGAAGAGCGCGAGGTGCAGCGGGTGCTCCGCCGGCTCAGCGGCGAAGTGGGCCGGTTGGCCAAGCCGCTGGGGTACGCCCTCGACATCGCGGCTCGCCTCGATTTGATCACCGCCCAAGCCAGGTTCAGCCGGGATTATCGTATGTCCGCCCCTCAACTCAACACGGAAGGGCGGCTCTGGTTGCAACAAGCTCGGCATCCTTTGCTGGAACACCTCTTTCGGACCAGCACGGAGGAACAGGCGCCACGCCAGGTGGTTCCCATCGATGTCCGCCTGGGCTTTCACTTCAACATTCTGATCATCACCGGTCCGAACACAGGAGGCAAAACCGTCGCTCTCAAAACGACAGGATTGCTATGTCTCATGGCTCAATCCGGTTTGCACGTCCCGGCGGCTCCGGGAAGTTTACTGCCGGTTTTCCGCCATATCCTCGCCGATATCGGAGATGAACAGAGCCTGGAGCAATCCTTGAGTACTTTCAGTGCTCACATGTCACGGATTGCCACGATTTTGCGAACGGCAACGACCGATAGCCTGGTGCTGCTCGATGAACTCGGAGCGGGAACCGACCCCACCGAAGGGGCTGCCTTGGGGCGGGCTATTCTGGACCAATTGGATCAAATCGGCTGCCGGGCTATGGTCACGACCCATTTGGGAGACCTCAAGACGTATGCCTTCAGCAATCCTCGCGCGGAAAACGGAGCGGTGGAGTTCGATGTCGAGACGTTGCGGCCGACCTATCGGTTGCACATTGGCCAATTCGGCATGAGCAATGCTTTGACCATTGCCCGACGATTGCAACTGCCTCCGGAATTGCTCCAACGTGCAGCGCGTTATCTGCATCAGGGGGGGAGTGTGGCCGCGGAGTTGGCTCGCTTGCAACGGGTCCGCCAAGAAGCGGAACAAGCCAAGGCCGAGGCCGTCGCAGCCCGACTGGCCGCGGAGCAGGAAAAACAGGCGTATGCCCAGCGACGGGCGCACCTGGAGCAGCAAGCCGCTGAACAAGCCCAGTTGCAAGAGTGGCGGAGCCGCCTACGCGAAGGAGAAACCGTGCGTGTGAGTCGATTCGATGCTGTCGGGCGTGTGGTGCGGGTGGACCTGCGCAAACGCCTGATCACCGTACACATCGGCCTAGGACAATGGGAAGTCCCGTTTGAAGAAATTTTGCCCGTCACTTCTTAAAAGGGTGAGGAAATCCCCCCTGTGTCCCTCCGTGTAGGCTCCAGCGATCAGACCTGTCGCGATGCCGTTCCTGGAGATGGGTGCAAATTGGTCCAAGATGATGTCGTTGCCGAGGAAGGCGGCGGGGGTGGCTGGAGCATCTCCTGTTTGACCCGTTCCAAGTAAGCTAGGATCACTCCTAACATCCCGGCCTCTAACACCAACACGGGCAGGTGGGCGAGCAGGACCAGCCGCGCGAGCACCCCCCACTCTTCTTTGCCTCCCAGCAGCAGAACCACAAAATTGAGTAGCACTGTGCCTGCTACGGCTCCTCCCCCCACAAGGACGCCGCGCCAGAACGGCGGCAGATAGGCCCGCAACCGCCGCTCCAGGAGCGCCATTCCCAGAGCCGGTATGGCGATGATGCAGGTGTTCAGCCCCAAGGTAGTTAGGCCGCCGTGAGCGAGCAGCAGATATTGCAGAAGCAAACCGACGGCTATGGCGATGGGAGCGCGCGGCCCCAATAGAACACCGACCAGACCGTTGAGGAGCAAATGAACGCTGGTTGGCAGAATGGCTAACTTGATGTGTATGCTGGAGCTGACGAAAAAGGCCGCGGTCAGCAATCCCAAGCGGGGAATATCCTCATCGTGCAGGTGACGGAGAGGTCGCAGCAGGAGCAGGGCGCAGCCGAGCCAACCGGCGACAAGCCAGGCTTCCGCGATCGCTCCATCCGCCAGATGGACCGCCCACAGAGGCTTGCCTGTCACGACCGGTTGTCCTCCGACGAGGAGTCCAGAGAATCTTTCTGCGGCGAATGAGGTACGAGGATGGCTCGCAGACGGCGTAAGGCCCGCAGATACCGCATCGAAGCAGCGGCTTCGCTCAGTCCCAACACGAGGGCCGCCTCTTGGTTGCTCAATTGTTCCTGATGCCTCAGGAGCAGGATTTCCCGGTCCGCTTCCGGCAGTTGCCAAAGAGCGGTAGTGACGCGGCGGAACAGCTCGCGGCGGATCGCCTCGGAAGCCGGGGTTCTTTCCGTATCCACTAACTGGGCCGCCCAATCGGCGGCGGAGGGATCATCCGCCCAGCCGGCGGCTTGCAGGCTTTCCTCGCGATCCACGCTGCGGCGCTGGGCCAGACGATGGCGCCGGTGAACGTCGATGATCCGATCCTGGGCCAAATGCCGCAGCCATAGATGAAAGGGCATGTCCGGCTTTTGCAGATAGGCGATCAGACGCTGATTGGCTTCCAGCAAAACGTCCTGGACGATGTCCGAGGCATCCAGACGCCGCGCAAGGACCGGATCCAAACGGGCCGCGATCAACCGCCGGAGGGGTTCCCGGTGGGTTCCCAGCAGTTGCTCGGCCGCCTGGGTATTCCCCTGACGGGCTGCTTCCAGGAGGCGCTCGGTTTCTTCACGTGAAGGCCACATCTGCGCTACCGTACCGCCCTTCTCTCCCTGCGCCTTCTTCTCGGTACCACCACAACTTGATCAAGATCCGTGGCGTAGAGGCCGGTTGGTATGCATTGCAAGCGTTCTGCTCAAGTTGTAGCCACTACTCAATATAGCGATTGAGAGCAAGGCGAGCGAGTCGACCTGAATTGTTTGAAATTGGTTTGCCCGACACGCACTTCGCTTGTGAATATAGTTCACAGGAATTAACTGCAACTGCGCGAATGTTGAGAAGCATTGGTTGATAGCAAGGCAGCCTTAGCGTTGGGAATCGATTACCTGTCGCAAGGTGGCAGCGCGACGGGCGGCGGCAGCACGGCGGGCATAGGGACCATGATCAGGATAATGCTCCGCTAACCATTCCCAATGGGTCTGTGCCTCGGCAAAACGATCCTCCAGTTCGAGTTGAATCGCGAGCATTTCTCTCAGGAGCCGATCGTCAGGAAATTGCTGCACGCCGTGGTGCAACACTTCGAGGGATTGCTGGTAGCGACCGCATTGGATAAGGGCATCGGCCCAGGCTCGGAATGCCAATGGCTCGGTGATCGATGTGTTCTGGGCAAAGCGCTCGGCAACGCGATCATACCACCGCTGTCGTGGAGCTAGGGCGGTGGAGGAGAAGAGGTGTTTTGCAGCTTGGTACCAGAGCAGGGGATCATCGGGTAAGGCATGTTGGCGGAAGTGATCCGGTGGGATCGGACTGGTGGCGATCCAGCGGCAAATGGCCGGCAAGTGTCTCGGAGAGCGCACAAGGGATTCTTTCCAGCAGTGCAGGGCGGCGGTCCAATTTCCGGAGACTGCCCAGACCTGGCCGCAAGCAAACCAGACATCGGGATCGGCGTGCCCCACCGTTTGGGCGCGGGTCAGATGGACCGCCATGTTCTCGGCTTGCTGGGCATGGCGCAGCAGGGCGGCGATGCGCAGATGAGGGCCGGGCCAGAGTGGCTGAGCATCACGCGCAGCGCGACTCGCCCGCAAAGCCGCCTGGAAGTGTCCTGCACTGTCACTGAGTGTCATCAGATCGGCAGGGAGCAAGGCCGCCGCAGGTCCCGCCACAACCCAATGCCCTATACGGCTAATGTCGATGCCACGTTGAAGGTGTAAAGCTGCCAATTGTTCCCAGCTCTCGAAGTCACGAGGCCGCCATCTCAA
>Ga0101943_1000714_pt1 | contig 42322 bp, 40 predicted proteins | sample DewCreD2012metaG_5_FD_75244 | JGI IMG/M metagenome (GOLD analysis project Ga0101943, IMG submission 75244) | Hot spring sediment bacterial and archeal communities from British Columbia, Canada, to study Microbial Dark Matter (Phase II) - Dewar... ... | reverse complement strand
GGCCGGGCGCAGGGTCCGCTCGGCGATGTGGTGGCACCACGCGGCGTACACGCAGGCCGCGGCCGAGTCGGCATCGAGCGAGCCGTCGGAGCCGCGGAGGAGCTCGAGCGCGGCCCGTTGGCGCTCGTCCGCGGGCTCGAGCCCGCCGAGGGCCGCGGCGAGCTCGCGCGCCGGGACCGAGACGACGTCGGCCTGCATCGCGGCGAAGGTCTCCGGGGAGTGCACGGGCTCGGCCTCGAGCAGCTCGGCGATCCGGCGGATCCGGGACGGCGGGGACCAGTCGACGCCGATCAGGTGCGGGTAGGTCTCCTCGTGGATCCGGTTGTTCGCGGTGGCGAGGAACCCCTCGGCGGGATCGACGTCGAAGGGGAGCTCCTCGAAGGGGATCCAGCCGTCCCACTCGTGCTCGCCGTCCCAGCCCGGCACGGGCATCGAGCCGTCCCAGCCTCGGCGGATCGGGTAGCGGCCGGTGCACTGGTAGCCGATCGTGCCGTCGGCGTCGGCGTAGACCACGTTCTGGCCGGGAGAGAGCCAGCCGCGCAGGGCCTCGCGGAAGCCGTCGAAGTCCGTCGCCTGCGCGATGCGCACGAGCGTGATCGGCGCGATCGCGCAGTCCGCGCCGACCCAGCGGAGCGCGTAGCTCTCGCGGACGCCGCCCTCGACGACCTCGGGCTGGGCGACGCCGACCACGTAGGCGCCGAGCAGCGGCCCGTGGCGCGTCTCGCGGACCTCGAGCACCTCGGGCTCGGGGCGGCCCCGGACCTCGATCTCCTCGCGGTGGACGGTGAGGGGCTCCCACGCGTCGCGGAAGCGGGCCGAGGCGCCGGCCTCGTCGAGCTGCTCGAGGTACAGGTCCTGCGTGTCCCCGCCGACGTTCGTGAGGCCCCAGGCGTGATGGGGCGTGCGCCCGATCACGATCCCCGGCGCGAAGGGCAGCGCCACCCCCGCGGCCTCGTACCCCGGGGCCCGCAGGTGGCAGGCGAACCAGAACGAGGGCACGAGCACCGCGAGGTGGGGGTCGTTCGCGAGGAGCGGGGCGCCGCTCGCGCTCCGGGAGGCCGCGACGACCCACTCGTTCGAGCCCCGGCCGGGTGGGCGCGGCGGCGCGGCCCCGAGCAGGTCGAGCCCGCTCGGGGCGGGTCGGCGCCCGGCGACCGGGAACCGGGCCTCGACCTCGGGGAAGAGGTCCCGGACCGCCTCGGGTCCGAGGCGGTCGGCGATCTCGGCCCGGACGAGCTCGTCGTCCCAGTTCCCCGAGAGGTTCCAGCTCATCCACACGCTCGCGGCGGCCCAGGAGGGGCCGTCCTGGGGGAGGTCGGGGGCGAGCCCGAGCACCGCGTATTCGACCGGAGGGGCGGGCATCCGGTGGAGCCAGGCGAGCGCGCCCTCGCGGTACGCGGCGAGGATCCCGCGGGAGCCCTCGTCCCACGAGGCCCAGATCCGGGCGCCGGCGCGGTGCCAGCCGACGGTGCGGGCGAACCGGTCGGCCGGCAGCGCGAGCTCGCCGAGCAAGCCGGCCAGGCGCCCGTTCGCCGCCCGCAGCAGGAAGTCGAGCTGGAAGAGGCGCTCGGAGGCGACGACGAAGCCCTGGGCGCGGAACAGGTCCTCGAGCGAGCCCGCCGTGATGTGCGCGATCCCGTGCTCGTCTCGCAGGACGACGGCCGGCTCGGCGAGGCCCGGGAGCTCGAGCTCGCCCTCCCAGGGCGGCACGGCGGCGGCCGCGGCGGCGCGCAGGTCCTCGAGCCAGTCGCCCATCCCCCCGAGCCTACCGGTCGCGGCCGATCCGCGCGCGTGCCATGATTGCGACCGTGACCGAGCACCGGCCCTGGTTCGCGAGCTACCCGCCGGGCGTGCCCCGCACGCTCGAGCCCTACCCCGACATCTCGGTGTTCGGGATGCTCGAGGCCTCGGCGCGCCGGTTCCCGGATCGGCCGGCGCTCGCCTGGTTCGGCAAGCGCCTGACCTACCGGGAGCTCCTCGCCGAGGTCGAGCGGGCCTCGGCGATGCTCGCCGGCCTCGGGGTCGGTCGCGGGGATCGGATCGCGCTCGTCACGCCGAACTGCCCGCCGTACGTGATCGGCTACTACGCCGCGGCCCGGCTCGGCGCGGTGGCGGTCGGCAACAACCCCCTGTACACCAAGCGCGAGATGGCGCACCAGCTCCGCGACGCCGAGCCCAAGGTCGTGCTCGTCCTCGACCTGCTGTACCAGGACTTCGCCGACGTCTTCGCCGAGGTCGGCATCCCCGAGGTCGTGATCCTGCGCCTGAACGACTACATGCCGTTCCCGAAGAAGCAGCTCGCGCCGGCGCTCCGATTCAAGAAGGCCCAGCGCGAGGCCGGCAAGCCCTGGCCGCCCGTGCCTCCCGGCGCGCCGGTCAAGCGCTGGCACGAGCTCATGCGGGCGGCGGGTCCGGTCCCGGTCGCGCCGGAGATCGACGTCGAGGCCGAGACGGCCGTCCTGATCTACACGGGGGGCACCACGGGGGTCTCCAAGGGCGCGATGCTCTCGCACCGCAACGTCGTCGCGAACGCCCTGCAGGGGGCCCGCTACCTCGAGCTCGAGGACGGCGCGGAGGCGATCCTGTGCGCGCTGCCCTTCTTCCATTCCTTCGGCATGCTCGCGATGAACGTCGGCATCGCGACCGGCGGCAAGCTGATCCCCGTACCGAACCCGCGGGACCTCCACATGGTGCTCGAGGCGATCGCCCACGAGAAGCCGACCCTCGTGCCCGGCGTGCCGCGGATGTTCATCGCGCTCAACGAGTCGCCGCTCACCCCGAGGTTCGACCTGCGCTCGATCAAGGCGTGCATCTCGGGCGGCGCGCCGCTGCCGACGGCCGTCGCGCAGCGCTTCGCCGAGATCACGGGCGGCGCCACGCTCGTCGAGGGCTACGGCCTCACCGAGGCCTCGCCGGTCACGCACGCGAACCCGCTGCGGGGCGAGCGGCGTCCCGGCTCGATCGGGCTTCCGGTCCCGGACACCGACTGCAAGATCGTGGACCTGGAGGACCCCGAGCGCGTGCTCGGCCCCGGCGAGCGCGGGGAGCTGTGCGTCCGCGGACCACAGGTGATGCTCGGCTACTGGCGCCGGCCCGAGGAGACCGCGCTCGCGATCCGCAACGGCTGGCTGCACACCGGGGACGTCGCGGTCATGGACGAGGACGGGTACTTCCGCATCGTCGACCGGCTGAAGGAGATGATCATCGTCTCCGGCTTCAACGTGTACCCGAACGAGGTCGAGGAGGTCCTGTACCGGCACCCGAAGGTCTCCAAGTGCGCCGTGATCGGGGTGCCGGACGAGAAGACCGGGGAGGCCGTGAAGGCCTTCGTCGTGCTGAAGGAGGGCGAGCGCGCGACGCCCGAGGAGATCCTCGCCTGGTGCCGGGACCCCGCGAACGGGCTCGCCGGCTACCGGGTGCCGAAGCTGATCGAGTTCCGCGACGCGCTGCCCGAGACCCTCATCGGGAAGGTGCTGCGGCGCATGCTCGTGGAGGAGGAGCGGCGGAAGGCCGCCGGGACGCCCGCCTGAGCCGGATCCGCGCCGTCGTCTTCGACCTGTTCGGCACGCTCGTGCCGGAGTTCCCGCTCGCGGACTGGGAGGCGATGTTCGAGGAGATGGCCTCGGCCCTCGGCATGCCCGTCGAGGCGTTCCGGCGCGGCTGGCGCGAGACCATCGTCGAGCGGCAGACCGGCGGCTTCCGCACCGTGGAGGAGAACGTGCGCGCGATCTGCGAGCGCGCCGGGGTGGAGCCGAGCCCCGAGGGGCTCGCGCGCGCCCTCGAGGCCCGGCACCGCCTGTACGTCCGCGGCTTCCGCCCGAGGCCGGACGCCGTCCCCACGCTCACGTGGCTGCGCCGGCGCGGGTACCGGACCGCGCTCGTCAGCATGTGCGCGCCGGATACCCCGGCCTTCTGGCACGCCTCGCCGCTCTCGGGGCTCGTCGAGGTGCTGGTGTTCTCCTGCGAGGTCGGCCTGCGCAAGCCCGATGCGGCGATCTACCTCGCGGCCGCCCGGGGGCTCGGGGTGGAGCCGAGCGCCTGCCTGTACGTCGGCGACGGCGGCTACCGCGAACTGACCGGCGCGCAGGCCGTGGGGATGCACCCGGTCCGGATCGTGGACCCCGCCGAGACGGGCGAGGTGCTCCGCCCCGAGCCCGATGACTGGCAGGGCCCCACGATCTCCTCCCTCGGGGAGCTGCGGCGCCTGCTCGAGGCGTGAGAGCGCAGCCGCGCGGAGCGTCGCCCGGAGGTCCTCTTGGGGGGGGCCATGTGGCCCTGGCGCAACGCGTTGCTCGGAGGGAGCATCGACCCGAGCACCAGGGGAGGGAGGCAGCGATGTCCCGACGCCATGGCAGGACCGTGGGCGTTGCCGGGTGCCTGCTCGTCGTCGTGCTCGCCGCGATGATCGCTCCCGCGGCGGCGAAGCCGAAACCGCCACCTACGGCGCAACCGACGCCGACCGGATGGCAGGACCCCCTGTGCGAGGTCGACGGCTCGCCCTGGACCACGTCGCCGCTGTGCACGCCGCCGGCGGAGGTGCCGCAGCCGCCGCCGACGGCAGACACGTGCCTGGGCGCGGTGTTCTGCGACGCCACGTACGAGGAGATGGAGGCAGCGGGGTTCGACACGAGCGCGATGCAGGCGAACGACGCCGCGATGCTCGCCTCGATGCCGTTCCCCCCGCCGCTCTCGGGTGGGGAAGCCACGACGGCCTCCGTCTACTACCTCGCCTGGCTGAACTTCTACCTGTACAACAACGAGAACTGCAGTGGGACGGTCAAACAGAACCAGCACTGCGGGTGGCTCTACCACAAGTACCAGCAGATCGTGGACGGGGTGCCGAAGCCGGGCGTGTACACGACCTCGTTCCCGGCCCGCTCGGGGAACAACGATCCTGCCGATATGTGGGTGGTTGATACCGGTCCGCAGCCGAGCTCGTGGGGATCCTCGTCCCCGAGCATCACGAGCGGCCGGTGGCGCTGGGGCTGGATGAACGGTTCCTTCACCGGATACGAGGCAGACTCGACCGACACGTACTACCCCGGCAAGTGGCGGCTCGATCCCTGGACGGTGTGGCGGTACTCGGGGCGGAGTGGGACCCAGCGCGGCGCCTTCGAGATCCACGGCGGCCGGGGGAGCCACGATTTCTGGCAGAGCGGGACGCACGGGTGCATCCGGCTGCCGAGCGACTCGGTGACGGGCCTCAAGGGGAAGTGGAACAACTACACGGACAACAAGCGGGATCCCTACGCCGAGCTCGTGGACTACTACTACTGATCCTGAGGGGGTATGGCGTGGGCGCGAGGAGCCGTACGCGGACGGGAAGACGGTACCTGGTGCTCACCGCGGCGCTCCTTGCGCTCGCGGCCTGCACGCCGGAGACCCCCGGGGCGAGGTCGCCCGCTCCCAGCATCACGACGCCCTCCGCGGGAGCCTCCGCCAGCCCGAGCCCGAGCGCCGAGCCCCTGCCGGAGCCTTTGGGCCCGCTCGCCGGCCTCACCTGGCCGGCCGGCTCGGTGCCGGAGAACGTGCTGCTCCACGATGACGGCCGGCGCCTGTGGGCCGTGCCGCTCGAGGGCGAGCCCGAGCTGCTGTGGGAGCATCCTGCGGCGCGCGTGTACGAGATCGCGGCCGGCCCCGGCGGCCGGGAGCTCGCCTACTCGGTGGAGCTTCGCCCGAGGCACGCGCGGGATCCCTCGTGGGTGCTGTACCTCCTGCGCCGGGACGGCACGATCGAGACCGTGGACGTCGTGGACGACTGGCGCAGCATCGAGTCCCCGATCTTCCTGCAGCCTCCCACCGACCTCGAGGGACCCGTGCGCCTGTACTGGATCCGCACGAGCCAGCAGGTTTCCCCTGAGACCGGACGGCTCGGCTCGCAGGTGATGGTGCTCGGCGATGAGGGACTGCTCCACGTCGAGGTCCCGCTGCGGTACGAGGAGGCCCCCTGGGAGATCCACGGCTACCCCGGCTCGTGGCTGTTCGGACTGACCCTGTTCCGGACCGACGACGTCCCGACGCGTCTCGAGATCCTGGAGAACCTGGATGCCTACCTCGCAGCCCAGAACGCCTCACTCACCCTCTGGGGCGACCTGGAGAGCCCGGTCGACACCGACATCTTCACCGGGGTCGCATGGATCACGGCGCTCGAGTACGTCATCCCGATCGCGCATGAGTTCTACCCGGATAAGTACAGCCTGCGCCTGTTCCGGTTCAACTGCGAGCCCCTCGGCTCGCACGTGATCTACGAGGGGACCCGCATCGACTGGGGCTACGCCGAGGCGCCCTGGCCGCTCCTTCCCGGCGGGCCGGATCGGGTGCTGGTGCTGCTCGCCCGCGACGTGCGGCGGGTGCGGGCCGGGAAGGCGGAGGGCGCCTACTGGTACGCGGTGGACGTGCGGACGGGGAGGTTCTCGCGCACCGACGCGTGGTGGACCCCGCCGGGGGATCTCCTCGGCTGGTGGACGTTCGTCCAGCCCCCCTCGCACCTCGAGCCGCCGACGACGAGCCCGGACTGCTCGGACCTGTCCTGGACGTGGCCTTGAGGCGCGGTGGGTCCGCCCGAGGCGTGGGTCAGGCGAGGGTGAGGACGAGATCGCGCTCGGAGGCGGTGAGGCCGCGGAGCGGACGGCGGACGTCGGGGCGCACGGGGACCCCGCGCGCGGCGAGGACGTGCTTCAGCGCGGCGTGGAACGGCAGGCCGGCCAGGCGCTCGCGCAGGTCCGTGACGCGGGCGTGGGCCATCGGGTCCCAGTCGCGGACGAGCGCGGCCACGGTCTCGGGCCAGGCGGTCGCGAGGCCGGAGACCGCGCCGACGGCCCCGTGCTCCATGCCCTCGAGCACGAGCGGCTCGGACCCGATGAACACGTCGAGCCCCAGGGTGAGGTACGGGCGGACGGCCTCGAACGGGGTGTCGGAGACCTTGAGCCCAACGAGGTTCGGGGCGGTCTCCCGCAGGCGCTCGATGACACCCACGGGGATCGGATACCCGGAGCGCCCCGCGAACTCGTAGACGTAGAACGGCAGCGGGCCGCAGGCCTCGGCGGCGGCGAGGAAGTGCGCATGGAGCTCCTCGGCGTCGAGCGGGAAGTACGGGGGCGCGATGACCGCGACGGCGTCGGCGCCGGCCTCGCGCGCGTGGGCCGCGAGCGCGACGGCCTCGGCCGTGGTCTGCGCGCCGGCGTGGACCGCGACCTGGAAGCCCGCGGGACGGGCGGCGAGGAACGCCTCGGCGACGGCCCGGCGCTCGTCCGTCGAGAGCAGGATGCCCTCGCCCGTCGTCCCGCAGACGAGGACGCCGTCGATGCCGCCGTCCGCGAGGAACGAGACGAGGGGCGGGACGGCCTCGAGGTCCACGCGCTCGCCGCCGTCCGCGAGCGGGGTCACCGCCGCGGCGATCGCGCCGCGGAGCGTGGCCGGGGCGCTCACGGCTCGGCGATCGCGCGGACGAGCTCCCGGCAGAAGGCCGGGATGTCCTCGACCACGCGGCCCCAGACCAGGTTGCCGTCGCGGAAGGCGGGCTCGTCCACCCAGGTCGCGCCGGCGTTCACGAGGTCGTCCCGGATGCCGAGGCTCCCGGTCGCCCGGTGGCCCGCCACGATCCCCGCCGAGATCCCGACGAGGCCCGCGTGGCAGATCATGCCGACGATCCCGCCGCGCTCGGCGACGGCGCGGACGAGGCCGGTGATCTCGGGGGAGCGCCGGAGCTTGTCCGGCGCCCAGCCGCCCGGCACGACGAGCGCGTCGAGCTCGTCGGCCGAGACCTCCGCCGCGGCGACCTCCGTCGTCGCCTCCAGGCAGTGCTTGCCCCGCACCGTCCTGCCCGCCGTGGTCCCGACGATCCTCACGTCCGCGCCCTCCTCGCGCAGGCGCATGACCGTGACCCAGAACTCGAGGTCCTCGAAGCCCTCATCGAGCAGCACCGCGACCCGCTTGCCGACCAGCCGTCCGTCCATCCTCGCCCCCTCGCCGGGCACTGTAGCCGTTCCGTAGGCTAGCGGCGTGCCCGAGCGCTCCCACCATCGCACGGCGGCGATCGCCGCCGTCTCCGTCGCCACGGTCGTGTGGGGGAGCGTCGGCGTCTTCGTGAAGTCGACCTCCCTGTCCGGGGTCACCTTCGCGATGTACCGGCTCTGGCTCGGCGTGCTCGTGCACCTGATCGCGCTCGCCGTCACGCGCCGGCGGCTGTCGTGGTCCACGTTCCGGGCCTGCGCGCCGGGCGGGGCGCTGTTCGCGCTCGACATCTCGCTCGGGTTCACGGCGGTGAAGCTCACGACGGTCGCGAACGCGGCGATCATCGGCGCGCTCTCCCCGATCCTCATCACGATCGCCGCCGGACGGATGTTCGGCGAGCGCCCCGGCCGGCGCGAGCTCGGGCTCATCGCCCTGTCCTTCCTCGGCGTCGGGATCGTCGCTGTGGGCAGCTCGGGCCAGCCCGCGTGGAGCCCGGTGGGGGACCTCCTCGCGCTCGCGGGGACGGTGTCGTGGACGGCGTACTGGCTCTTCTCCAAGCGCGCCCGGGCCGAGGCCTCCGCCCTGGAGTACATGACGAGCGTGATGATCGCGGCGGCGCTCACCGTGACGCCGCTCGCGCTCCTCCTCGGGGGCGTGCCGCCGGCCGCGCCGACGCCGAGGGACTGGACGGTGCTCGTCGCGGTGGCCCTGCTGCCGGGGATGACCGGCCATCTGCTCGTCGCCTGGTCCCACCGGCACGTCGAGTCCTGGCTCTCGGCGCTCATCACGCAGTGCTCGCCGGTGATCTCGGCCGCGATGGCCTGGCCGGTGCTCGGCGAGCCCCTCACCCCGCTCGTCGTCGCGGGCGGGCTCGTCGTGGTGGCGAGCACGGCGTTCGTGATCGTCTCGACCTCGCGCCGCGAGCGCGCGCGCGTGCGCCTGGTCGCGGCGGAGGCCGAGATCGAGCCCGTCACCGAGCTCCCGGCCTGATGGCCGGCGGGCTCAGCCGGCGAGCTCGTCCTCCACGAGCACCGGCTCGTCGAACTGCTCGGCCTCGGTCGAGCCCTCGAGCGCGAGCGTGGAGGCCTCGCCGCCGCTCACGGTCTGCGCGACGAGATCGAAGTAGCCGGTGCCGACCTCCCGCTGGTGGCGTCTGGCCGTGTAGCCCTCGGCCTCGAGCGCGAGCTCGCGCTCCTGCAGGCGCACGTACGCGCTCATGCCCTCGGCCGCGTACCCGCGCGCGAGCTCGAACATCCCGGCGTTCAGCGCGTGGAACCCCGCGAGCGTGACGAACTGGAACCGGTAGCCCATCCGCCCGAGCTCGTCCTGGAAGGACGCGATCTCCGCAGGCGAGAGGTGCCGGCGCCAGTTGAACGAGGGCGAGCAGTTGTACGCGAGGAGCTTGCCGGGGAACTCCGCGCGGACGGCCTCGGCGAAGGCCCTGGCCTCCTCCAGGTCCGGTGTCGAGGTCTCGCACCAGAGCACGTCGGCGTAGGGGGCGTAGGCGAGGGCGCGGGCGATCGCGGCCTCGAGGCCGCTCCGGACCCGGAAGAAGCCCTCGGCGGTGCGCTCGCCGGTGAGGAACGGCCGATCGCGTGGGTCGACGTCGGAGGTGAGGAGCGTGGCGGCGTCGGCGTCGGTGCGCGCGATGAGGACCGTCGGCACGTCGAGGACGTCGGCGGCGAGCCGCGCGGCGGCGAGGGAGCGCAGGAACTGGCCGGTCGGCACGAGGACCTTGCCGCCGAGGTGACCGCACTTCTTCTCGCTCGCGAGCTGGTCCTCGAGGTGGACGCCGGCGGCGCCGGCCTCGATGAAGGCCTTCGTGAGCTCGAAGGCGTTGAGCGGCCCCCCGAAGCCGGCCTCGGCGTCCGCGACGATCGGGACGAGCCAGTCGGTGTCCGCATCCCCCTCGGCCCAGGCGATCTGGTCCTGCCGCAGCAGCGCCTGGTTGATCCGGCGCACGAGGTGCGGCCCGCTGTTCGACGGGTACAGCGACTGGTCGGGGTACGTGTGGGCGGCCAGGTTGGCGTCGGCGGCGACCTGCCAGCCGGAGACGTAGATCGCCTCGAGGCCGGCGCGCACCATCTGGACCGCCTGGCCGCCGGTCATCGCGCCGAGGGCCCGGACGGGCTCCTGCCGCTGCAGCAGGCGCCACAGGCGCTCCGCGCCGAGGCGCGCGAGCGTGTGCTCGATGCGGAGCGAGCCGCGCAGGCGCACGACGTCCTGCGCGGTGTAGGGCCGCTCGATGCCGCGCCAGCGGGGATCGGAGCGCCAGCGCTCGGCGAGGGCCTCCGCCTCGCGGCGGCGGTCCGTGCGTCGGGCTGGTGACGGCGTGGACGGGGTCATGGCCGTGCCTCCTCGGGGTCCTCGAAACGGGATCGGAACACGGGACGACCTCCCGGGCGGGAGGTCGTTGGACGGCGCGCGGGCCCGGCTCAGCGGGCCCGGCGCGCCAGGTCTCCGGCTACGTTCCGGCGGTTGAACGGCCGGTCAAACATGCGTGGACTATGCCCGAGCCCCGGCCGGGCTGTCAACGGCGCAGCGCGACCCCAGGTCAGGTCCGCTACGGGACGATCTTCGAGATGGGGAGCTCGAGGATGTCGGTCGCGCCGCGGGCCTTGAGCAGCGGGATCAGGGTGTTCACCTGGCGCTTCTCGGCCACGGTCTCGACGGCGTAGCCGCCCTCCTGCAGGCGCGAGACCGTGGGCGACTTCATCGCCGGCAGCGCCTCGAGCACCGCGGGGAGCCGCTCCTCGTCCACGTTCAGCTTGATGAGGACGCGCCCCTCGGCCCGCAGGGCCCCGAGCAGGAGCGTGACGATGTCCTCCATCGCCCGACGCTTGTCGGGGTCGGCGGCCGAGGCGCGGTTCGCGACGAGCACCGGCTCGGAGGTCATGAGGGTCTCGATGATCTTCATGCCATGCGCGCGCAGCGTGCTCCCCGTCTCGGTGATGTCCACGATGGCGTCGACGATCTCGGGGACCTTGGCCTCGGTGGCGCCGTAGGACCACACGACCTTGACCTCGATGCCGAGCTCGGCGAAGAAGCGCCTCGTGAGGTGCTCGAACTCGGTCGAGATCCGGGTGCCGGGCGGCAGCTCCTTCGCGCTGTTCGCCGGGTGGTCGGCCGGCACCGCGAGCACGACCCGCGTCCCGTGCCCGGTCCCGCTCTTCGCGTAGGAGAGCGTGGCGAGGACCTCGACGTCGGCCTCGGTCTCCGCGACCCAGTCCTGACCGGTGATCCCGAGGTCGAAGAGGCCGTCCTGCACGTACATCGGGATCTCCTGCGGCCGCAGCAGCGAGACCCGCTCGATCCGGTCGTCGTCGATCGTGCCGTGGTAGTCGCGCTCGGACCCGCGCCGCACGCGCAGGTCGGCCTCCTCGAACAGGCGCAGCGTCTGCGCCTCCAGCGAGCCCTTGGGGATGACGAGCCGGAGCACGGCCGCAGTGTAGCGGGCCCGTGCGGCGCCGGTCCCGGTAGGCTTCGGCCGTGGCCGTCCATCGCAACGACGCGACGCTCGAGCGGATCCACCGGATGCTCGTGATGATCGCGGCGGTGGGGCTCGGGTTCGGCGCGGTGGGGCTCGTCCGCGGCGTGCTCGGACAGGGGAGCGTCTGGACACCGTGGGCGGGCGGCGGCCTCGTCGCGGTCGGGCTGGTCGCGCTCGGGCTCCTGCGGCGGCTCCGACGGGTCGCGGTCGAGACCGGCCCCGAGGGGCTCGTGGTGCGGAACCTGCTCTCGACGCGGCGCCTGGGCTGGGACGAGATCGACGGCTTCGAGGAGGGGCGGCGACGCGGGTTCACGACGGCGGCCGTGCGGACGCGCTCGGGGAGGCGGCACGCCCTCTCGGGGGTCGGGGATCCCGGGCCGGTCGCGCGGCGGATCCTGCGCGAGCTCGAGGCGGAGCTCGCGGCCGCGCGGCGCCGCTGACGCTGCTCAGGCGCCGGCGAGCCCGCGGAAGAAGCAGGTCCGCTCGCCGGTGTGGCAGGCCGCCCCCTCCTGGTGGACCCGGGCGAGGATCACGTCGGCGTCGCAGTCCACCCGCAGCTCCTCCCAGTGCTGCACGTGGCCGCTCGTGTCGCCCTTGCGCCACAGCTGCTTGCGCGAGCGGCTCCAGTAGACCATCCTGCCCTCGGCGAGCGTGCGCTCGAGCGCCTCGCGGTTGGCCCACGCGAGCATGAGCACCTCCCCGGAGTCCACGTCCTGGACGACGACCGGGACGAGGCCGGCCTCGTTGTAGCGCAGCGAGTCCAGGTCCACGCGCTCCATCAGCGCCTCACCGGGATCCCTCGGCTCGCGAGGTGCTCCTTCACCGCGGCGATCGTGAGCTCCTCGAAGTGGAAGCGGGAGGCGGCGAGCACGGCGTCGGCGCGGCCCTCGGTGAGCGCCTCCGCGAAGTGCTCGAGCCGGCCGGCGCCGCCGCTCGCCACGACCGGGACCGGGACGGCCTCCGCGACCGCGCGGAGGAGCTCGAGGTCGTATCCCTCGCCGGTCCCGTCGCGGTCCATCGAGGTGAGGAGCACCTCGCCGGCGCCGCGGCGGGCCGTGGCCTCCGCCGCCCAGGCCACGGCATCCAGGCCGGTCGGGGTCCGCCCGGCATCGACGAAGACCTCCCAGCCGCTCCCCGAGCGCCTCGCGTCGATCGCGATCACGATGCACTGGGTCCCGAAGCGGTCGGCGCAGCGGGTGAGCAGGTCGGGGTCGCGGACGGCAGCGGTGTTGATCGCGACCTTGTCGGCTCCCGCGCGCAGCAGCGCGCGCACGTCCTCCTCCGAGCGCACGCCGCCGCCCACCGTGAGCGGGATGAAGACCTGCTCGGCGGTGCGGGCGATGACCTCGAGGGTGGCGCCGCGGCCCTCGACCGTGGCGGTGATGTCGAGGAACACGAGCTCGTCGGCGCCCTCGGCGTCGTAGCGGGCGGCGAGCTCCACGGGGTCGCCGGCGTCGCGGAGGTCGAGGAAGCGGGTCCCCTTCACGACCCTGCCCGCGTCGACGTCGAGGCACGGGATCACGCGCTTCGCGAGCGTCACCGCATCCCTCCGCTCGAGCCGGACCTCATCCGCGCACGACCTCCTCCAGCCGCAGCGTCCCCGCGTACAGGGCCTTGCCGACGACCACCGCCTCCATGCCGAGATCACGGAGCGCGCGGACGTCGTCGGCGACCCGGACGCCGCCGCTCGCGATGACGGGGCGGTCGGTGATCTGCGCCACGCGCTCGTACAGGGGGAGGTCCGGCCCGTCCATCGTGCCGTCCCGGTGGATCGAGGTCACGAGGAACCTCGGCGCCCCGGCGGCGGCGAGGGCGGGGATCGCCTCCTCGATCCGTGGGCCGAGCTCCTGCCACCCGTGGGTGGCCACCCGACCGTCCCGGACGTCCACGGCCACGACGATGCGGTCGCCGAAGTGCTCGACGGCCTCGGCGACGAACCCTGGGTCGGAGGCCGCGGCCGTGCCGAGGATCGCCCGGGCCGCCCCGTCGTCCAGGGCCTGCTCGATCGCCGCGAGGGTGCGCAGCCCGCCGCCGAGCTGCACGGGGATCGCCACCGCGTGGCAGATGTCGCGCACGATCCCCCGGTTGGAGCCCTCGCCCCGCGCCGCGTCGAGGTCCACGACGTGGAGGCGGCGAGCGCCCTCGGCCTGGAACCGCTCGGCGACCTCGACCGGGTCGGCGTCGTAGACCGTCTCGGCCGCGACGTCGCCGCGGAACAGGCGGACGCAGCGGCCGCGGCGCAGGTCGATGGCGGGGATCACGATCACGCCGCGCGCGCCTCCCGGGCGAAGGCCGCGTAGATCGCGAGGCCGACCTCCCCCGACTTCTCGGGGTGGAACTGGGTGGCGAAGACGTTGTCCCGGGCGACGGCCGCGGCGAAGGGTCGGCCGTGCTCGGTGCGGCCGACGGTCTCTCCTCCGACGTCCGGCGCGAAGGAGTGCACGAAGTACAGGTAGGCGCCGTTCGGGACGTCGCGGACGTAGGGGTGGGGCGAGAGCCACTCCACCGTGTTCCATCCCATGTGCGGCACCTTCACGCCGGCCGGCAGGCGCCGCGAGCGGCCGGGGAGCAGGCCGAGGCCGGGCGCCGGGTCCTCCTCGCTGCCCTCGAACAGCACCTGCATGCCGACGCAGACCCCGAACACGGGACGGCTGCTTCCGGCGAACCGGAGGACGACCTCGTCGAGCCCGCGCTCGCGCAGGTTCCGCATGCACGCGCCGAAGTGCCCGACGCCCGGCACGACGAGGGCGTCGGCGCGCAGGGCGGTCTCCGGATCGGCGGTCACCTCGGGCTCGGCGCCGACGTGGGCGAGGGCGCGCGCCACGCTCCGCAGGTTCCCCATCCCGTAGTCGAGGACCGCGACCTTCACAGCGTCCCCTTCGTGCTCGGCACCCCGCCGCCGACGATGCGGACGGCATCCTGCAGGCACTTGGCCATCGCCTTGAACTCGGCCTCGACGATGTGGTGGGGGGACCGGCCCGAGACCAGGCGCACGTGCAGCGTCATCTCGGCGGCGGTCGCGAAGGCGCGCACGAAGTCCTCGGTGAGGCCGGTGTCGTACGTGCCGATCATCTCGGCCGGGACGGGGACCTCGTGCACCACGAACGGCCGTCCCGAGAGGTCGAGCGCGACCTCGACGGCCGCCTCGTCGAGCGGCACGGTGATCGAGGCGAACCGGCGGATCCCGCGCTTGTCCCCGAGGGCCTCCCGGAGCGCCTGCCCGAGCGCGAGCCCCACGTCCTCGACCGTGTGGTGCCCGTCGACCTCGAGGTCGCCCTTGGCCGTGACCGTGAGGTCGAAGCCCGCGTGCGCGCCGAGCTGCTGGAGCATGTGGTCGAAGAAGGGCAGCCCGGTGTCGGCGCTCGCCCGGCCGGAGCCGTCGAGCGCGAGCTCGATGCGGACGTCCGTCTCCTTCGTGACGCGCTCGACGGTGGCGCGGCGGGCGGTGGGCAGGCTCATGCGAGGACCTCCTTCAGCGCATCGAGGAACCGGTCGACCTCCTCCGGCGTGCCGGCCGTGACCCGCAGGCAGCCCGGGACGAGCGTGCTGAAGTCCCGGACGAGGACGCCCCGGTCGAGCAGCCCCCGCCAGACCTCGGCGGCCGGCCGCGGGGGTCGGAACAGCACGAAGTTGGCCTCGGAGGGGAAGGCCTCGACCCCGAGCTCGGGCAGGGCGGCCGAGATCCGGTCGCGCTGCTCGCGCACGGCGTCGAGGATCGCGAGGGCCTCGTCGCGGTGCCGGAGCGCCACGAGCCCCGCGGCCTGCGTGAGCGCGCTCAGGTGGTAGGGCAGGCGCACGCGGCGCAGGTCCTCGACGACCTCGGGCGCGGCGAGGCAGTACCCGATCCGCGCGCCGGCGAGGGCGAAGGCCTTCGAGAACGTCCGCACGACGGCGAGGTTCGGCAGCTCGCGCACGAGCGGCGCCGCGCTGCGACCGCCGAACTCCACGTAGGCCTCGTCCACGACGAACAGCGTCCCGGGGGCGCGGCGCGCGGCCTCGGCGAGCACCTCGGGGTCCTGGGCGTTGCCGGTCGGGTTGTTGGGGGAGCAGGCGAACACGACGGCCGCGCGCTCGGCCGCGCGGACGAGCCGCTCGGCGTCCAGGCGCCACGGGGGCGGGAGCTCCTCGCGCAGGACCTCGCTCCCGGTCGTCCACGCGATGCGGGCGTGCATCGCGTACGTCGGCTCGAAGCACGCGACCGCGCGCCCCGCACCGCCGTAGGCGAGGAGGAGCTGCTGGAGGATCTCGTTCGAGCCGTTCGCGACCCAGGTCCCCTCGGGCTCGTGCCCGACGGCCTGCGCCAGGCGCGCGCGGAGCTCCACCGCCTCGCGGTCGGGGTACCGGTGCAGCGCCAGCCCGCGCACGGCCTGCGCGAGCTCCTCCGCGAAGGCGGGCGGCAGGGGGTACGGGCACTCGTTCGTGTTGAGGCGGACGGGGACGTCGAGCTGGGGCGCGGCGTACGGCTCGACCTCGCGCAGGCCGGGGCGCGGCTCGGCCGGGCTCATCGCTCGCCTCCCGGGCGGGCGCGCTCGGCGCGGATGCGGGCGGCGCGCGCGTGGGCCGCGAGCCCCTCGGCCTCGGCGATCGCGCCGACCTCGGGGGCGAGGGCCGCGGCGGCCTCGGCGGTGCACTCGACCACGGTGCGGACCGTGACGAAGTCGGCGGTGCGCAGGCCGCTCGCGAACCGGGCCGAGCCGGAGGTCGGGAGCACGTGGTTGGACGCGACGCCGTAGTCGCCGAAGGGCACCGGCGTCCACGGGCCGAGGAACACCGCGCCGGCGGCGCGCACGCGCTCGGCGAGCGCGCGGGGCTCGGCCGTCACGATCTGCAGGTGCTCCGGCGCGAGGTCGTTCGCGACCTCCACCGCCTGGTCGAGGTCGGCGACGAGCACGGCCCGGCCGTGCGCGGCGAGGGCGGCGCGGATCGTCTCGGCGCGCGGGGCGGCGGCCACCTCGGCCTCGAGGGCCGCGAGCGTCGCGCGCAGGAGCGCCTCGTCGGGCGTCACGAGAACCGTCTCGGCCTCGGGATCGTGCTCGGCCTGGGCCGCGAGGTCGGTCGCGAGCACGGCCGGATCGGCGCTCCCGTCGGCGATGAGCACGAGCTCGCTCGGGCCGGCCAGGCCGTCGATGCCGATGATGCCGGCGAGCTGGCGTTTGGCCTCGGTCACGTAGACGTTGCCGGGACCGACGACCTTGTCGACCGCGGGGACCGAGGCGGTGCCGTAGGCGAGGGCCGCGATCGCCTGGGCGCCCCCGACCTTGACGATCCGGGTGGCGCCGGCGCGCGCCGCCGCGTACCGGACGGCGGGGTGGACCGAGCCGTCCGCCGCCGGGGGGGTGGCGAGGACGACCTCGCGCACGCCGGCGACGACGGCCGGCACGACGGTCATGGCGACGCTCGAGGGGTACACGGCGCGCCCGCCGGGGACGTAGCAGCCGACCGCGCGCAGGGGGGTGACGACCTCGCCCCAGCGCACGCCCCCGCGCTCCTCCGACCAGGCGGTCGGGAGCTGACGGCGGTGGAGCTCGCGCAGGCGCTCGACGAGGCCGTCGATCGCGCGACGCAGCTCGGCGGGGACCTCGACGGCGGCCGCCGCGAGCTCCTCGGGGGTCGCGAGCAGGCCGGGGCCCTGGAGGTCCGCCCCGTCGAAGCGGCGCGTGAGCTCGAGGAGGACGGCGTCGCCCTCCTCGCGCACGCGGCGGATGATGCCGCGGACGGTCTCGGCGATGGCGGGGTCGGGCTCGAGGCGCCGGGGCTCGAGCCGTTGCCTCCGCGTCCGGAGGTCGAGGAGCTCGAGCATCTAGCGCTCCTCGGCGGCCTCGGGATGGTGCGCGGCGCGACCGGCGCGCCGGTCGCGGGCGAGCAGGACGAAGCCGCCGGCGGAGACCAGCGCCGCCGCCGCGATCAGCAGGCCGAGGGCCAGCAGGAACGTCTGCTCGCGGGACATGGGAGCCACAGGGTACCCGAAACCCCTGGTCGGCGGCCCCCTACTTCACGAGGTACAACGTGGGGAAGATGAAGACCCAGGCGACGTCGACGAAGTGCCAGTACTTCACGACGCCCTCGACCGGCCAGTGGTGCTCGGGGCCGAAGCGGCCGTCGCGGCCGGTCCACAGCAGCGCGGCGAGGGCGACCACGCCGGTGAAGACGTGGAAGGCGTGGAACCCGACGAGCGTGAAGAAGGCGCTGCCGTACAGCGTGCTCGGCGGGAAGAACTCGAGCCCCTCGCGGAACTCCAGCACGACCCCGACCATGAACAGCAGCCCGAGGCCGATCGTCGTGGCGGTCGCGCGGCGGAAGCCGCGCTGATCGCCGAAGCGGGCCGCGGTCTCGGCCCGGTAGGCGAACAGGCTCGAGGTGAGCAGCACGAGCGAGATCACGAACCCCAGGGCCTGGTTCAGATGCTCGGATCGCTCGGTGCCGAGCAGGTAGTAGCGCGCCGAGATGAGGGCCGCGAACAGGAACGACTCGGAGGCGATGAACAGCCACAGGCCGAGGCGGTTCGTCCGCAGCCGCTCGAGGGGGTGCTCGGCCTCGTGCGCGACGTGCTCGACACCGGCCGCCATCTCAGTGCGCCTCCTCGCGCCAGAGCTGTCCGAGGTGCATGTAGAACCAGACGATGAGCCCGGCCTGGGGGATCGCGAGCAGCGCCATCCACAGCAGGAGCTGGCTCGCCACCTGCGAGACCACGAACTCGATCGTGTCGAGCACGATGAGCGCGACGAAGACCACCGTGCCGAGCGTCATCGCGCGGCGTCTGCGCTCGTACGTGTCGCCACCAGCCATCTACTCGCTCCCTCCGGAGATCAGGGGCACCGTCGCGGGGCGGACGTGGACGACGCCGGGCTCACCGTACGGGTAGGGATCGCCGACCACCTCGGGCGCCTGCTCGAAGTTGTGGGGAGGCGGCGGCGAGGAGGTGGTCCACTCGAGCGTCGTGGCGCGCCAGGGGTTCGCGCCGGCGACCGGACCCCGCGCCCAGGACCACACGAGGTTGCCGAGCGCGACGAGGAACACGGCGGCGAGCGCGAAGGCGGCGACGCTCGCGAACGCGTTGTAGCCCTGCAGCGCGGGCACGTACTCGTTGATCCGGCGGTTCATGCCGTGGATCCCGGCGACGAACAGCGGCAGGAACACCAGCTGGAAGCCGACGAACATCCAGATCGCGTGCAGCCGCCCGAGCGACTCGCGGTACATGCGCCCGGTGATCTTCGGGAACCAGTAGTAGATGCCGGCCATGAGCGCGAAGATCTCGCCGCCGACGATCGTGTAGTGGAAGTGGGCGACGACGAAGTACGTGTCCTGGAGGTGGATGTCGGTGGCGACGTCGGCGAGGTAGATCCCCGTGACCCCGCCGATCGCGAAGTTGAACAGCACGGCGAGCGCGAACAGCATCGGGGTGCGCAGCCACAGCCGCCCGCGCCAGATCGTGCCGAGGGCCGAGAGGAACACGAGGCCGGTCGGGATCGAGATGAGCTCGGTGAGCGTCATGAACGGGATCTGCATGAAGTTGGCCATCCCGCTCGTGAACATGTGGTGCGCCCACACGACGCCGGAGAGCACGACGATGCCGAGGAACCCGGCCACCGCAGCCCTGTAGGCGAAGAGCGGCTTGCGCGAGAAGTGCGCGAGCACCTCGAGCGTGATGCCGAACCCCGGCAGGATCATCACGTAGACCGCGGGGTGCGAGTAGAACCAGAACAGGTGCTGGTACAGGAGCGGGTTGCCGCCGCCCGCGGCCTCGAAGAACTGGGTGCCGGCCACCCGGTCGAGCAGCACGAGGATGAGGGAGGCCGCGAAGAACTGCGTGAAGAGCAGGCTGATGATGGAGGCGGCGAAGACCGACCACACGAAGATCGGCATCCGCAGCATCGTCATGCCGGGCGCGCGCATCCGCAGGATCGTGGCGATCGCGTTCAGCCCGCCGAGGATGGAGGACAGCCCGAAGATCACGATGGCGACGATGAAGAGCACCTGCCCGCCCGCGTTCACGACCGACAGCGGCGGGTAGGCGGTCCAGCCGCTGTCCCACCCGCCGACGAAGGGCGCCGTGAGCAGGAGCACGGCGACCGGCGGGATCAGCCAGTAGGAGAGCGCGTTCAGGCGGGGGAAGGCCATGTCGCGGGCGCCGATCATGAGCGGCACGCAGTAGTTGCCGAGCCCGCCGAGGACGGCGGCGACGGCGACGGCGACCATGAGGATGCCGTGCAGGCTCATCACCTGGTTGTAGGCGTCCCCGCCGAGGTCGCGCGCCGGTGTGAGCAGCTCCCACCGGACGACCATCGCGAGCAGCCCGGCGAGCCCGAACACGATGACGAAGGTCACGAGGTACTGGACCCCGATCACCTTGTGGTCGGTGTTGAAGCAGAAGAAGCGGCTCGGCCCCGTCGGGACCTCGAGGCGCGGCTCGAGCCCCACCCACTCGCGGGCCCACGCCCGCCACATGCCGACCCCGAGCAGCCAGCCGACGGTCGCGAGCACCGAGCCGATCACGACCGGCACCGCTCCTCCGACGGGGTTGCCCATCGCGAGCTGGGCGGCCGCGACGAGCCCGAAGCCCGCCGCGTACCCGATCACCGCCCCGAGCACGCCCTTCGCGATCGCCCTCACGAGCCCTCGGCCTCCTTCACGACGAAGGTCCCCGACATCGCGGGGATCGGGTGGATGTCGCAGCGGAACCGGTACACGCCGGCCGGCAATCCCGAGACCTCGTACGTGCGCGTGGCGACGCCGTCGAACGTCTCGCCGGTGAACAGCACCTGGGTCCACTCGGGGTCGGCCGCGATCGAGAGGTTGTGGGGCACGCCGGCGTCGTTGTTCACGAGCTCGATGGTGAACGGCGTGTCGGGCGGCACCGCGAGGCACTTCCGGTCGAAGGCGATGTTCTGCGCCACGATCCGCAGCTCCGTCCCGGAGGGCTCGCACGTCGGCATGCCGGCCGCGCCCTGCTCGAGGAGCCAGGCCTCGAACGCGGGTTCCTCGACGACCCGGACCGGCATGCTCATCTGCGAGTGCTGCAGCCCGCAGAGCTCGGCGCACTGCAGGCGGAGCAGGGGGTCCTGGTCGAACGAGCCGGTCCGCTCGGGGGTCACCGTGGTGACGGTCGTGAGCCCCGGCACGGCGTCGATCTTCGCGCGGAAGGCCGGGATCCAGAACGAGTGCAGGACGTCGACGCTCGAGACCTCGAAGCGGACCGGGCGATCGACCGGCAGGACGAGCTCCTCGCCCGTGGTCACTCCGGCGTCGGGATAGGTCACGGTCCAGGCCCACCGGGCGGCCTTCACCTGGACGACGAGGGGCTCCTCGGTGTCCATCCCCGCCGAGCGCGCCCGTTGGAGCTCGAGGATCCCGTAGATCCCGGGGTAGAAGATGAGGAGCACGGCGAGCCCGCCGGTGATGCCGAGCCAGGTCTTGATCGTGCGCGCCGAGCCGCGGATCGGCTCGCCGTCCTCCTTCGGCGCGCCCCGGGAGCGGAACCGCAGCAGGCTCACGACGAGCACGCTCACGACGAACGCGAAGACCGGGATCGCGAGGCGCGTGAGCACGAGGAACGCGTCGTCGCTGATGTGCGCGGTGTCGGAGTACCGGGCGGGCAGGAGGGGCGCGTTCCACAGGACGACCTCCCCGGTGGCCGTCAGCGCGAGCCACAGGAGGCCGGCCGTGATTTCCTCGCGACCGATGCGCGGTCGTCCCTTCCCTGGTGTCTGGTCCATCACCCGTGCAGAGCGTCCCGCCGCGGGCCCGGGAGCCGGGCCGGGGTTGCGCGGGATACTCGCGGAAGTGCCGGGCCGCGCTCCAGGGCCGAAGGTCCCGACCTCGTCGGGACGTTCGGCCCCGAACGAGCGTTCGCCGGGCGCTAGGTCGCTCCGCCCTCGCCGAGAGCGGCGCGGCGCTTGGCGTCGGCCCGGCGCTCGGCCTCGAGTCGCTCGAGATCCACGTCGCTGAAGTCGACGAAGCGCATGGCCTCGGCGATCGCGCGGTGGCCGGCGACGTCGCGGATCAGGGCGTGCATCTGGTGGGCGACCCGGCGGTAGGTGGGGTGTCCCTGGGGCGAGCTCCGCAGCTCGATGAGGTGCATCGCCTCGCGCGCGTTCATCTGCATGACGAAGCGGATCCGGTAGGCCATCGCCACGGCGTACTGCGCCACCTCGGGCCCGGCGGCATCGGCCAGGCGCGACCAGGTCGCGGCCGAGTCCTCCATGACGCGGTGCCACTCCTCGGCGAGCCCCGCCTCGTCGACCTGCTCCGGGGTGGCGTACCCGTGCATGGGGGTGAGCGTCTGCCACTCGAGCGTGAGCAGGCGGTGGCGCTGGAGGTCGCGGAACGCACCGAAGTCGCACAGGACGTCGAAGCGGTAGCCGGTGCGCTCGAACGCCCGCCCCGGCTTGTGGCGCCGGTTCCGGCGCTCGCCGACGTAGGCACGGAGCACCTCGGCTCGCTCGGCGTCGCTCATGCGGCGGGCGAGCTCGAGCAGCCGGGCGTCCGGCAGGTGGGTCGCCGCGTACAGCGCGGCGGCCACCACCTTCACCTCGCCATCGGGCTCCCAGTCGGTCAGGGTGACCTCCGGCCCGCCGGTCGGCTCGTCCACACCCGCGGTGAGCCGGGCCGCGACCTCGGCCGTCGCCTCGCGCGTCTCCCGCAGGTACTCGGACCAGGCGACGCCCCGGTCGGGGAGATCCACGCGCTTGAGGAACGCCGGGATGACCTTGCGGAGCTCGGTGAGCATGAGGTCCGCGTACTCCCGCACCTCGGCGAGCGGGTGGGCGCGCAGGCGCAGCAGCATCATCTCGAAGGCCTGCCCGTCCGCGTAGATCCCGACGTTGGACCGCGTCCCGGCCGGCAGCAGCGCCCGCAGCGTGTCGCAGGTCTTGGCGGTGATGCTCGAGCGGTAGACGGTCTCCGGATCCCGCTCCTGCCTGGGGAACCGGGCGGTGAAGTGCTCGAACATCGGGCCGAACATCCGGCCGTAGGCCTCGAAGGCGCGCGTGGCGAAGGCCTCGTACTCGCGCTCGAGGGCCGTGCCGGCGATCTCGGGCGGCACGGTGAGGCGCCAGCGCCCGCCCGGCCGGTCGTCGTAGCGCAGGTACCGGGTGGACTGCTCGAGGTAGGCCGCGAGGCGTCCCCATTCGATCGCCTTCGTGAGGAGCTGCGAGGCCTGCTCGCACGCGAGGTGCACGCCGCCGAGCTGCGCGACCGAGTCGTCCCCGTACTCGAGGAAGACGTTGTCGTAGAGGCGCTCGGCGCGGGCGGTGCCGACGCGACCGGTGGGAGCGGCGCCCTCGACCTCGCCCGCGAACTCGTCGAGGAACAGGCGCCGCAGGGACCTGGAGGTGCGCGAGTAGCGGGCGAAGAGCGCCCCCTTCACGACCTCCGGCAGGTTCACGAGCGCGAAGACCGGCCCCTCGAGGTTGGTGAAGTACGGCGCGAGCCGGGCGCGCTCCTCCTCGGTGAAGGTCTCGGTCGCGAACCACAGCGCCACCGGCATCACCCCGTCGGACCGGTTGGACCGGTGGGGCCGGTCGGCTCGGGGGGCGGCTCCGGGAGGTAGATGAGGACCTGGCTCCCGGGCTCGACCGGCGTGAAGGGGTCGGGGTCGGTGTCGACGACCTTGTTGCCCTTGGGACAGAGCGGGTTCGGCGGCTTCGTCTCGGAGGCCACGACGGGAACGAGGCCGGCGTCCTGGATCTTGGCCTTGGCCTGGCCGAGGCTGAAGCAGACCACGTCGGGGACGGTCACCGGCGCGGGGCCGCTCGAGACCACGATCGTGACCTCCGAGCGGTACGGCGCCAGCGTGCCGGCCGGCGGGTCGGTGCCGACCACCTTCCCGGCCTCGACCGAGCTCGGCTCCTCCCGGGTCCCCGCCACGACGAAGCCGAGCGACTCGAGCAGCGCCCTCGCCTCCTCCACCGTCATCCCCTCGGTCGGGGGGATCGTGACGGTCTCGGGGGGCACGAGGACCGTGAGATCCACCGGCGTCCCCTCGGGTACCTGCTCGGACGCGGGCGGCTCCTGGTCGACGACGATCCCCGGCTGCTGCGTCGCCGGATCGGTGATCGGCTGGTCGATCCGCTCGCCGACCTGCAGGCCCGCGTCGAGGAGGGCCTGCTCGGCCGCGCGCACGCGCATGCCGACGACGTTCGGGACCTCCACGAGGGTCGGGGTCGGCGAGGACTTCGGCCCCCCGCCGAGGATGTCGCTCGCGAACAGCCACAGCAGCACGCCGATCGCCGCGAGGAGCAGGCCGATGACGAGGGCCGGGATCCACCAGCGCGAGCGCTCCGACTCCGGCGGGGGGAGGACCTCGGTGGGGGGCCCGGGGCGGAGGACCTGGGTCGAGGCGGACTCCGGGAGCACCGGCGTCGCCTCCACGGGCAGGCCTCGGCGGGCCCGCTCGAGGTCCGCGCGCAGCTCCTCGGCCGACGCGTAGCGGTTGTCGGGGTTCTTCGCCAGCGCGCGCAGGATCACGGCCTCGAGCTCGGGCGAGACGTCGGGGTTGAGCTTGGAGGGCGGGGTCGGCGGCTCGAGCACCTGCTTGGAGGCGACCGCCACCGGCGAGTCCCCGGTGAACGGCGGGCGGCCGGTCACCATCTCGTAGAGCACGCAGCCGAGCGAGTACAGGTCCGAGCGCGCGTCGACCGGCCGGCCCTGGGCCTGCTCGGGCGAGAGGTAGGCCGCGGTGCCGAGCACGGCGGCGGTCTGCTCGATCGTCTCGGCCGAGCTCGCCATCCGCGCGATGCCGAAGTCGGCGACCTTCACCTGCCCCGAGGGGGTGATCATGATGTTGCCGGGCTTGATGTCCCGGTGGATCACCCCCTGCGCGTGGGCCGCCGCGAGCGCGTCGCAGACGGCCTGGGCGATCTCGATCGCGCGCTCCGGCATGATGCGGCCGCCGCCGGCGAGGTACTCGGCCAGGGTCTTGCCCTCGACGTACTCCATGACGATGTAGTGCACGCCGTCGTCGGCGCCGGTGTCGAAGACGCTCACGACGTTCGGGTTCGACAGGCGGGCGGCCGCCTGGGCCTCGCGGCGGAAGCGCTGCACGAAGGAGGCGTCGTCGGAGAAGCGGGGCGCGAGCACCTTGATCGCGACGGGCCGGCCGAGGACCGTGTCCGTGCCGCGGAAGACCTTCGCCATGCCGCCGCGGCCGAGCTCGCGCTCGATGCGGTACCTGCCGCCGAGGATCACCGGCTGCTCGTCCATGCCCATCCCTTCACCTGCGGAGCGCGGCCTCGATGACCGCGCGCGCGATCGGCGCCGCGATCCGGCCGCCCGTCGCCTCGGCGCCAAGGCTACCGCCGTCGAGGACGATGACCGCGACGGCGACCTGCGGGTCCTCGGCCGGCGCGAACGCGACGAACCACGCGTGCGGGGGCAGGCCCTCGCCGTGCTGGGCGGTCCCGGTCTTGCCGGCGACGCGGACGCCGGGGATCCGGGCGGCGGTCCCGGTGCCGCGCTCGACGACGTCGACCATCATCCGCGTGAGCAGCGCGGCGTCGATCTCGCTCATCGGGCGCGAGATCGGCTCCGGCTCGAACGTCTCGAGCACGCGGCCGTCGGGCGCGCGCACCTCGGTCACCAGCCGGGGGCGCATCATGACGCCGCCGTTCGCGACGGCGCCGGCGACGAGCGCCATGTGCAGGGGGTTCGTCGCTACCTGATCCTGTCCGATCGCCGAGAGCGCGACCGCCGGCCGGTGGGTCTCGAAGTAGCTCGGGTCGGGGAAGACGCCGGCCTGCATCGGGATGTCGAAGGGGATCTCCCCCTCGTCGGGGCTCGGCGCGAACCCGAAGAGCCGGGCCTGCGCGGCGAGGACCTTCGGGCCGAGCGCAAGCCCGATCTCCCCGAAGACGACGTTGCAGGACTGCCGCAGCGCGTCGGCGAGGGTGATCTCGGCGCCGCCCGAGCACGTCACGCCGCCGAAGTTCCCGAGGTCGTGGGTCGTATCCGGCAGGTCGAGCACGTGGGGGTTCGGCCAGCGGCTCCCGGGGCCGTAGCCGGCGGCGAGCGCGGCCGCCGCGACCACGACCTTGAAGGTCGAGCCGGGGGGGTAGAGCTCGTCGCTCGCGCGCGAGACGAGGGGCTTGGCGGGATCCTCGGTGAGCGCCGCCCACGCGCGGCGGATCTCCCGCGGGTCGTGCGAGGAGAGCGGGTTCGGGTCGTAGGAGGGGTTCGCGACGAGCGCGAGCACGTCGCCGGTGCGCGGGTCGATCGCCGCCACGCCGCCCGGCAGGTCGCCGAGCGCCTCCGCGGCGGCCCGCTGCACGGCGGGGTCGATCGTCGTCACGATGGAGGCCCCGCGGCGCGGCCGGCCGAGGATCATGTCCGTGAGGGTCTGCGGCAAGAGCTGGGGCGCGTCGCCGGCGAGGAAGTCGTCGTAGGCCTGCTCCAGCTCGCTGCGCCCGTAGACGATCGAGGAGTAGCCGGTGATGTGCGCCGTGAGCGCGCCGAGCGGGTAGCGGCGCTCGTACCGGAGCTCGCCGCGGCTCCGCTTGCTCGTGGCGAGCACCGTCCGCCCGTCGGCGGCGAGGATGTCGCCCCGGTCCACCTGGTACTCGGCGATGAGCTGTCGCGCCGCGTTGGCCGGGTCCTCGGCGAGGCGCTCGGCGGCGATGACCTGGATGTGCGTGATCTGCGCGAGCAGCACGACGAACAGGAGGGCGAGCGCGGCGGCGAGCTGGCGGATCTGGCGCTCCATCAGGCCGGCCTCGGCGGACGCGGCCGCACCGATGGCGCCGGTCCGGCGTCGATGCGGACGAGCAGCGCGAGCAGGACGAAGTTCGAGATCAGGCTCGAGCCGCCGTAGGAGACGAAGGGCAGGGTGACGCCGGTGAGCGGGATCACGCGGGTGATGCCGCCGACGATCACGAAGGTCTGGAGCGCGACGATCGCGGAGAGTCCCGCGGCGAGGAGCCGACCGAAGGGGTCGGCGCACGCGAGCGCGGCCCGGAGGCCCTTGCCGACGAGCGTGACGTACAGCAGCAGCACGGCGACCGTCCCGAGCATGCCGAGCTCCTCCCCGATCGCGGCGAAGATGAAGTCCGTCGCGGCGAAGGGGATGAGCCCCGGCGACCCGCGGCCGAGCCCGGTGCCGACGAGCCCCCCGGTGCCCATGCCGAACCAGGCCTGCGCGAGCTGCCCGTACCCCTGGGCGAAGACCTTGTCGGGATCCAGCGCGTGCAGCCACACGTCGACCCGGAGCTGGACGTGCTCGAACGTCCGGTACCCGAGCCAGGCGCCGAGCGCGAAGAGGGCGCCGCCGATCGCGAGGTACGCGAGCCGGCCGGTCGCGACCCACAGCATCACCACGAAGATGCCGAAGTACAGGAGCGAGGCTCCCATGTCCCGCTGCAGGAACAGGATCGCGAGGGAGGTCCCCCAGGCGACGAGCACCGGCATGAGGTGCTTGGCCGGCGGCAGGCGGACCGGGCCGAGGCGCCAGGTCGCCACGCGCAGCAGCTCCCGCTTCTGGGTGAGGTAGGAGGCGAGGAACACGACGACGAGGACCTTGCCGAGCTCCGAGGGCTGGAACCCGATCGGGCCGATGCGGACCCACAGGCGCGCCCCGTTGATCTCGCGCCCGATGCCGGGCACGATCGGGAGCAGCAGCAGGACGATGCCGGCCAGGCCGATCGTGTAGGTGAACGCGTCGAGCTGGCGGTGGTCGCGGACCAGCCACAGCGTGAGGCAGAAGGCCGTGATGCCGAGCGCGATCCAGGTCGCCTGCTCGGCGGCCAGGCCCCCGGAGAGCCGGAAGATCATCGCGAAGCCGAGCCCGACGAGCACGGCCGCGGTGGGGAACAGCGCCGGGTCGGCCGCGGGGGCGAGCCGTCGGATCGCGAGCCAGGCGGCGAGCTCCCCGACGGCGAGGATCGACCCGTACAGCGCGAGCTGCACCGGCACGTGCCCGCGCTTGCCGAGCCCGGCGAGCACGTACGCGCCGAGCCCGATCGCGAGCGCGAGCAGGGTGAAGGCGAGCGCGGCCCACGGGCGGGGATGGGCTCGAGCAGCGACGGCCCGGCTCACGGCGCCCCCGGTGCCGGCGTCGCGAGACGCGCGAGGTCGGCGCGGATCTGCTCGACGATCGCCTCCGCCTCGTCCCGGTCGGCGGCGGTGATGCCCTCGTCGAGATCGCGGTACAGGGCGAGCTCGCGCGCCCGGTCGGCGGGGATCTCGGTCTCCGTGACGACCCGGTGGAGCCGGAAGCCCGCCACCTCGGCGGGGATGCCCCGGTAGACGGCGACGTGCCCGTCCGCCACGCCCACGTACCACTGCGAGTCCAGGTAGAGACGCAGGCCCACGAGCCCGACCACGAGGGCGCCGAGCGCCGCGGCGACGGGCACGCCGATGCGCGCGACGGCTCGCGCGCGGCCCGCGGGACGCCCGACGGCTCGCGCGCGCGACGGGGCGGGTCCCGGGGGCGCGGGCGGGCCCGCGAGCGTCGTCGTGCGCCCGGCCCGGGCGCCCGCGCCCGTCGCCGGATCCGGATCCTCGCCGTCCTCGGAGAGGTCGACGAGCACGACCGTGACGTTGTCCACGCCGCCCGCCGCGTTCGCCTCCGCCACGAGCAGGTCCACGGCGGCCTGGGGGTCCCGCTCCTCGCGGAGGATCGCGGCGATCCGATCATCGGGCAGCATGGTGGTCAGCCCGTCGCTGCACAGCAGGAGCCGGTCGCCCGGGCGCAGCTCGACGTCCATCTCGTCGACCTCCACGTCGGGCTCGACGCCGACGACGCGCGTGAGGATGTTGCGGTGCGGGTGGCGCTCGGCCTCGGCCGGCGTGAGCTCGCCCTCGCGGACCATGCGCTGCACGAGCGTGTGGTCCTCGGTGAGCCGGTTGAGCGCGCCGTCGCGGAACAGGTACGCGCGGGAGTCGCCCACGTGGGCCAGGCGGGCGCGGTCCCCGTGGAGCTCGGCCGCCGTGAGGGTGGTGCCCATGCCGGTCACCGACCGGTCGAGCATCGAGCGCTCGAACACCGCGCGGTTGGCCTCGCGCACGCGGTCGGCGAGCGAGCCACGCCCCTGGTCGGTCAGGCGCTCCAGCACCTGGACGGCGAGGGACGCGGCGACCTCGCCGCCGAGGTGGCCGCCCATGCCGTCGGCCACCGCGACGACCGGGCCGGCGACGAGGTACCGGTCCTCGTTCTGCTCGCGGACGTGCCCGATGTCGGTCGCGGCGGCGACGCGCGCCCTCATCCTGCCCCCCTCACCGGCGCAGCTCCAGCACGGTCTTGCCGATCCGCACGACGTCGCCGGCGTGGACCTCGACCGGGGCCGAGACCCGGCGGTCGTTCACGTAGGTCCCGTTCGTCGAGCCGAGGTCCTCGATGAGCCAGGCGCCGTCGCGGCTCGTGAGGCGGGCGTGGTGCAGGCTCGCGTAGCGGTCCTCGAGGCGGACCTGACAGCTCTCGGCCCGCCCGATCTCCAGGGGCCCGGAGAGGCGGTAGGTCCGCGGCTTGGGCTCCTCGGGTGCGTGGACGACGAGCGCGCTCGGCGGGCGCCCGCGGGAGGGCTTCGTGCGGGCGGGCTCGGCCGCCGGCGCCGGCGCCGCGGCCGGCCGGGGCGCGAGCCCGACGGCGACCGAGCGCACCGCGCGGTAGATGAAGAAGTACAGGAGCGCGAGGAGCGCGTACTTCAGGACCGAGAGGACGAACGGCGACACCTCAGGCCCTCCGGAACTCGAGGACGGTCGTGCCGACGGTGATGCGGTCCCCGTCCTCGAGGGGGCGTTCGGTCACCGGCTCGTCGTTCACGAAGGTCCCGTTCGTCGAGCCGAGGTCCTCGATGCGCCAGGCGCCGTCGCGGTGCACGATCCGCGCATGACGCCGCGAGGCCGCGGGGTCGGCGAGCACCACGTCGCACTCGGGCAGGCGGCCGATCGTCGTCGCCGGGCCCAGGCGGTACGTCTCGACCGGGCGATCGTCCTCGAGCAGCACGAGCGTGGCGGCGCCGGCGGCCGGCTCGGCCGGGGGGAGCTCCTCGGGCCCCTCCTCGAAGGCGGCCTGGCAGCGGAACCGTCCGACCGGGAGCGACGGGTCGACCTCGAAGGTGACCTTGGGGGGCCCGACGAGCCCCCAGCCGCGCTCGAGCGCGGTCTCGCGCACCACGCGCTGGAGCTCGGTCGCGAGCGCCTGCTCGGCGCCGGCGAAGCGGCCGGCGTCCTCCTCCGAGAGGGAGATCGCGAAGCGGTTCGGCGCCCACACCTCGCGGACGCCGACGGTCTTGGCGGCGTCCATCTCCCGCATGATCCGCTTCGCGAGCTCGACCGGCTGCAGGCCGGAGCGGAACGTGCTCGCGAAGAACCCTTCGACGAGGTTCCCCAATCGGCGCTCGAATCCGCGGAGGATGGACACGGTCGGTTGCGGTGGCGGCAGGCCCCATCGTACCCCGCGCGCGGGGCCGGTACGCCGGGCTGCTACCATGCGCATCGCGCGGGCGAGTGGCGGAACTTGGCAGACGCGCAGGATTCAGGTTCCTGTGGGGGCAACCCCGTGGGGGTTCAAATCCCCCCTCGCCCACTCCCCTCCGATCCCCCGCCGCGTGCGTGGCCGCACCGCGGTGGATCCGCGGGGGGCGGGCCGGCCGAGGAGAGGAGACCGGCCCGCCGACCCCCACGATCCGGCGCGCCGCGCGGGCGAACGGCGAACGAAGGCTAGCGCGCCCAACGTGAAGTTGCAAGTCCAAGGTAGGGGTTAGACTGGGGCCGTGGACCTGACGCTCTCGAGCCGCGGGGACTACGTGCTGCGGGCGGCGATCGACCTCGCCGAGCACTGGGACGGTGGCGGCGGCTACCGGAAGATCCGCGAGATCGCCGAGGCGATGGACCTCCCGCTCTCGTACACGCCCCAGCTCCTCGGCCTGCTCGCGCGGGCCGGGCTCGCCGAGGCGAAGGCCGGTCGGACCGGCGGGTACCGGCTCGCCCGCGACCCGTCGACGATCCCGGTGCTCGAGGTCATCGAGGCCGCCGAGGGGTACCTGTCCTCCAAGCGGTGTCCCCTGCGCGGCGGGCCGTGCCACTGGGAGGACGTGTGCGCGCTGCACCCCACGTGGGTGGAGGTCTCCGAGGCGATCCGGGCGACCCTCGCCGGCGTGAGCCTCGCGGAGGTCGCGGCCGTGGATCGGCGGCTCGCCCGCGGCGAACCGGTGGTGGCCGAGCCCCCGTCGCGGGGCCACCGTCAGCGCTCGCGGCGGACCCGCGCCTGAGGCCCAACGGCCCGCGCGCGCAGGGTCCATCCGCCCTCTCCCGCACCCGGCCGCGGGCGTACGACTAGCTCGGAGGTGCGCGATGGAGCGGTGGGAAGGGTTCCGCCAGTGCCCGGGCTGCGGGTACGACATCTTCACCGGCGAGGGGGTCCGGGGCTGCGCCTGGGGTGACTGCCCCTACCTGCCGGAGGATCTCGACCCCTTCTGCCCGTACTGCCGGTTCAACTTCTTCACGATGGAGGGGAACCCTCCCTGCGATGACCCGATGACCTGCGAGCACGGCGTCGAGCCGCGCGCGCACGTGCTGAACCTCCGCAAGCTGGCCGGCGAGGCGTCGGGGTCGTAGTTCGCGGCGGCCGGGCTACGGCCCGGCCGTGACCCCGTCCGGCAGCGGGACGGGGTCCTTCAGGCTGGGGTGCCGGATCGGCAGGCGCACGGTGAAGCGGCTGCCCTCGCCCTCGACGCTCTCGACCTCGATGCCGCCGCCGAGGTGCTGCACGAGGTCCCGCACGAGCGAGAGTCCGAGCCCCGCGCCGCGGAACGTCCGGGTGCTGGACTGGTCCACCTGGTAGAAGCGCTCGAAGATCCTCGGGATCTCCTCGGCCGGGATGCCGATGCCGTGGTCCCGGACGAAGAAGACGAGCCAGCCGTCCTCGGCGGCCGCCTCGAGCTCGCAGGGCGAGTCCTCGGGGGAGTACTTCAGCGCGTTGTCGAGCAGGTTCTGCAGGACGCGCGAGAGCAGCTCGCGATCGGTCGTGAGCACCGGGAGCTCGTGCGGGAAGCGGACGTGCACGCGGCCGGGCTCGGCGGAGAGCCCCTCGACGACCTCGCGCACGAGGTCCTCGAACAGCACGCGCCCGAGGGAGAGCGGCAACTGCCGGCTCTCGATCCGGGAGGCCGTGAGGAGGTTCTCGACCAGGCGCAGGAGCCGCTCGCTCTGGCGCTCCATCCGCTCGAGGAACTCCTCGCGCAGGGCGGGGTCCTCGGCGAACTCCGGCCGGCGGAGCGTCTTCGCGTAGCCGAGGAGCGCGGTGACCGGGGTGCGGAGCTCGTGGGAGACGACGGCGACGAACTCGCCCTTCATGCGGTTCAGCTCGCGGAGCTCGTCGACGGTGCGGTGCTCCTTCTCGAGGAGCTCCTCGAGGCGGGCGGCCTGCTCGGCGAGGACCCGGTTCTGCTCTGCCAAGCGGTCGGCGAGGGCGCGGCTGCGGAAGTACATCTGGCGAGCGAACACGAGCGGGCCGAGGAACACGACGACCGACCAGAAGCCCTCGGACAGGTAGAACCGCGCGATGACCGCGCCGAACAGCCCGAGCCCGAGGTAGGACATCAGGAACTCGTAGGGGGCCGCGCCGTGCATGCGGCGCAGCACCTGCACGAGGCCGATGCGGTGCACGAGCGCGTGGTGCGCGGCCACCGCGAGGGCGTTCAGCGTGTAGGCCGCGACGGCGGCGGCGAGCACCCCGAGCACGAGTCGGCCGGCCGGGGCGTCGGCGGAGGCGATCTCGTGGAACAGCGCGCCCCCGGCCATGGTGGAGGCCGCCATCTGCGCCCGGTTGAACAGGGCCCGGAGCGGGGGCGTCTCGCGGCGGAGCTCGCGCGGATCGGCCGAGCCGACGAACGCGATGGTGGCGGCGACCGGCGGCGGGAAGACGATCGCGGCGCCGAGGAGGATCGGGAAGCTGAGGGACAGCTGCAGCCCGCCCCAGCCCGGGACCGGGATGAGGTCGACGACGGCGACGGTGAGCGCGAACAGCAGCACCGGGACCTGGAGCAGCTCCGAGCGGTGCTCGGGCAGCACGGCGGCGAGGAAGGCCACGACCGGGACGACGACGAGGACCTGGAGCACCCGCGCCGGCCAGCCCTCCCGCGGCGAGGTCGCCTCGCTCGGTGTACCCACCGGGCCCCCTGCGGCGCCGCGGAGGCCGGGGCCCGGTTCCGATCCGCCGTGCACGTTCGTCGTCGACATCGTTACCCCTTTATGGCACGCGCGACCCGGCGTGTCGAGGACCCCCGTCCGGGTATCGGCCGTGGTGCCGACCGCCTGGAGCCCTCACCGCGCCCCCGTCAGGGCACCGGCCGCAGCGGCGCGCCCTCGCCGAGCGGGCTCGCGCGTCCCACGAGCACCCGAAGGACGTCGGGGAAGTCCAGGCGGTGGGTCCCGGCGCCGTAGCCGACGGCGTCGACCACCATCGGCGGGAGCTCGCCGTAGCCCTCGGCGCAGCCGGCGAGGATCGCGGCGCCGGTGGCGGTCGTGAGCTCGGCCGCTGCTCCCTTCGAGTAGACGGGGGCGCCGGTGAGCAGCTCGACCACCACGGGCGAGGGGATCGGCATCGCGCCGTGCTCGGTGCGGGCCATCCCGAGGCCGGTCGGCACCGCCGAGGCGAACACCTGCGAGATCCCGAGGAGCGTGAGCGCGACGGCCGTTCCGACGACGTCGACGAGCGAGTCGACCGCGTCCGCCTCGTGGAACGTCACGGCCTCGACCTCCTTGCGGTGGACCTTCGCCTCCGCCTCGGCGAGGACCCGGAAGATGCGTCGGGCGCGCTCGAGCGCCTCGGGCGGGAGGTCGGCACCGTCGAGCATGGCTCGGATGCTGCCGTACGTGCGGATCACGCCGACGGAGCTCGTGCGCACCGAGAGCCGGAGCGCGCGGATGCCCTGCTCCTCGACCTCGTTGAGCTCCAGGTCGAAGGGCTCGAGCGGCAGCTTCGCGAGGTGACCGCGGACCTCCTCGAAGTCGGCACCTGCGTCGATCAGCGCCGCGAGGGCCATGTCGCCGGAGATGCCGGCGATGCAGTCGAAGTAGGCGATCCTCATGGGCCGGGTCGTATAGTCTAGGGCCTCGCAGACGCCCAGGTCGCGGGCCCTATCGGGGAGCGCACGCGTGAGGTTCTCGGTCGAAACGCTCAGCCTGCTGGTGGTGATCGCGCTCGGCCTCGGCGCCATGGCCCTGCTGTTCGTGGCGCTCGGCGCCGGTCGTCGCCGGGAGGAGCCGAAGGGGCCGATCCAGCTCGACGACGCGCTGCGCGGGATCCTCGAGGGGCACGCGAAGCAGCTCTCGCGCCTGGAGGCGGCGGTCCGGTCGCTGCACGCGACCGACCAGGAGCAGCAGCGGCTCATCGAGGGCGCCGTGCGGCACGTCGGGCTCGTGCGCTACGACGCGTTCGAGGACGTCGGCGGGCGGCTGTCGTTCAGCTGCGCCCTGCTCGACGACGCCGGGAACGGCGTGGTGCTCACCTCGATCAACGGGCGGCAGGACACGCGCGTGTACGCCAAGCCGGTGCTCGCCGGGAGGAGCAGCTACCACCTCTCGGTCGAGGAGGACGAGGCGATCCGGCAAGCGCTCGGGCAGCAGGCGGTGCGGGCGACGTGATCTGGCGGCGCGAGGAGCATGAGGCGGCCGGGGAACCGCCGGAGACGGGAGGGAGACGGATGGCAGAGCAGCAGGGCGGCGAGGTCACGATCGTCGGCAAGGGCGCGAAGCTCGAGGGGACGGTGGTCTCCGCCGGCTCGCTCCGGATCGACGGACAGGTCAAGGGGCAGATCAACGCGGACGGGGACGTGATGCTCTCGCCGCAGAGCCAGGTCGAGGCCGACATCCGCGCGCAGAACGTCGCCGTGGCCGGGCGCTTCAAGGGCAACATCGTCGTGAAGGGCCGCGCCGAGATCTCGCGCGGGGGGCGGGTCGATGGCAACATCACCTCGAAGACGCTCGTGGTCGAGGAGGGCGCGATCTTCCAGGGCCAGAGCATCATGGAGCAGCCGCAGCCGGGCCAGGCCGCGGCGCCGCCCCCCGCCAGGGAGCCCGCCGCGCAGCCGGAGAAGGTCGGGTAGTGCTCGACGTCAGGGCGATCCGCGAGGACCCCGAGCCGTTCCGCCGCGGCCTGGCCCGGCGGGGGCTCGGCGAGGTCGTGGACGAGATCCTCGCGCTCGACGCCCGCCGGCGCTCGCTCACCGCTCGGGTGGAGGAGCTGCGGGCCGAGCGCAACCGCGCCTCGAAGGCCGTCGGCCGCGCGCAGGGCGAGGAGCGCGAGACCCTCATCGCGCGGGCCGCGGCGTGCTCGGCCGAGCTCGAGCGCCTCGAGCCCGAGCTCGAGCAGGTCGAGCGCGAGCTCACCGAGCTCCTCGCTCGGACCCCGAACGTCCCGCACGAGAGCGCGCCGGACGGGTTCACCGAGGAGGACGCGGTCGAGGTCCGCCGCCGCGGCGAGCCGCCGAGCTTCGACTTCGAGCCGCGGGACCACGCCGCGCTCGGCGAGCTGCTCGGCGTGCTCGACGTCGAGCGCGGCGCGCGCACGAGCGGCTCGCGCTTCGTGTACCTGCTCGGCGACCTCGTGTTCGTGCAGTGGGCGCTCGTGCGGCACGCCCTCGACATCCTCGTCCGGCACGGGTTCACGCCGGTGATCCCCCCGGTGCTCGTCCGGGAGGAGGCGATGTTCGGCACGGGCTTCCTGCCGACCGACGAGGCCAACCTGTACGTCACGACCGAGGACCGGCTCTACCTGGTGGGGACCTCGGAGGTGCCGCTCGCCGCCTACCGCATGGGCGAGATCGTGGACGAGGCAGAGCTCCCCCAGCGGTACGCCGGCTACTCGACGTGCTTCCGGCGCGAGGCCGGCAGCTACGGCAAGGACCTCGGCGGCATGTTCCGGGTCCACCAGTTCGACAAGGTCGAGATGTTCAGCTTCACGCGCCCCGAGGACTCCTGGGATGAGCACGAGCTCCTCGTCTCCATCGAGGAGGAGATCATCGGCAACCTCGAGCTCCCCTACCGCGTGGTGAACATCGCCGCGGGGGACCTCGGCGGGAGCGCGGCGAAGAAGTACGACATCGAGGTCTGGCTGCCGGGGCAGGGGCGGTACCGGGAGCTCACGAGCTGCTCGAACTGCACCGACTACCAGGCCCGCCGCCTGCAGGCCCGCGTGCGCCGCGCCGACGGGAGCATCGAGGTCCTCCACACGCTGAACGGCACGGCCACCGCGATCGGGCGGACCCTCATCGCGATCCTCGAGAACCACCAACGGGCGGACGGCTCGGTCGCGCTCCCCGCGGCGCTGCACCCCTACCTCCCCGAGGGCCTGCGCGAGCTCCGGCCCCGCTCCTGAAGCCCTCGCCGGCGTTCAGGCTCGCCCGTAACGTGACGATGTTGCCGACGTGGAGACGCGCGTGAGCGGGACGCCGAGGGGGCTCGACGCGGCGTACGCCGCGGCCTTCGACGGGTTGCCGGTCCCCCTGCTCGTCTACGACCCGGGGACCGGGCGGATCCTCGCCGCGAACGACGCCGCGTGCGAGCAGTACGGCTACACCCGCGGCGAGCTGCTGTCGCTCGACATCGAGGACCTCATCGACCCCACGGATGTCCCGGCCCACCGCGAGCTCGCACGCCGCGTGGGTCCGCGGCGGCGTGTGTGGCGGGACCGCCGGAAGGACGGGACCACCATCTGGGTGGAGGCCGCCTCGGCCGAGATCCCGTTCGACGGGCGCCCGGCCCGCCTCGTCGTGGCCGTCGACGTCACCGAACGCGAGCGGGCGCTCGCGGAGCTCCGCGCGAGCGAGTCGCGCCTGCGCGCGCTCGTCGGCTCGATCGACGAGGTGCTGTTCGAGTTCGACCGCGACGGGACCTGCCTCGGGGTCTGGACGGTGAACGAGGCCCTGCTCGTCGCGCCGCGCGAGCGGATGATCGGCAGGCGCGTCGTCGAGCTGGTCGGCCCCGAGCGCGGGCGGCCGCTGGAGGAGGCGATCGCGCGGGTCATCGACACCGGCAGGGCCGAGACCGTCGAGTACGACGTGGACCTGCCCGACGGGACGCACTGGGCGCTCGCGCGGATCGCCCCGATCCCGGGCCCCGACGGACGGCCGCGCACCGCCTCGTTCCTCGCGCGGGACATCACGAGCCGCGTGCGCGCCGAGCAGGAGCTGCGGCGCACCGACGAGCGCCTGCGCACGCTGATCGAGCAGCTGCCGGCCGTCGTGATCGTCGAGCGCCCGAGCCCCGATCCGCGGAAGATCCTCATCGAGTACCTCTCGCCGCGGGCGGAGGAGATGTACGGCTACCCGCTCGAGGAGATCGTGAACGATCCCTCCTTCTTCGAACGGGCCCTCCATCCCGAGGACCGCGAGCGGGTGCTCGCCGCCAACGCCCGCTCCGAGCAGACCGGCGAGCCCTTCGACGAGGTCTACCGCGTGATCCGCGGCGACGGACGCGTGATGTGGGTCCACAGCACCTCGCGCCTGATCCGCGACGCCGAGGGCTACCCGCAGGAGTGGGTCGGCGTCGAGCTCGACATCACCGCCCAGAAGGAGGCCGAGCGTGCGCTCCGAGAGCTCGAGGAGCGGGCCGAGGAGGAGCGTCGGGCGCTGCTCGCGCGCCTCGTGAGCGCCCAGGAGGAGGAGCGGGCCCGCATCGCCGCCGACATCCACGACGACCCCGTCCAGGCGATGGTGGCGGTGGGGATGCAGCTCGACCTGCTCGCGGAGGAGTGCGCCGACCCGCGGGCGCTCGAGCGGGTGCACCGCCTGCAGGAGTCGGTGCACCGGGCCGTGACGCGGCTGCGGACCCTGCTGTTCGAGCTCGCGCCGCCCTCGCTCGAGACCGGGCTGGCGGCGGCCGTGATGGAGCTCGCCGCCCGCGACCACTGGGGGTTCGAGATCGCCGTGGAGGACCGGGCCCGGACGGAGCTCCCGATGGAGCTGCGTACGGCCGCCTTCCGGATCGTCCAGGAGGCGCTCGCGAACGTCCGCAAGCACGCGGCCGCCCGGCACGCGTGGGTGCGCATCGAGGACCGGGACGGCGGGGTCCGGATCCTCGTGGAGGACGACGGCGTGGGCATCACGCCGGAGCAGCTGCAGCCGGCGCCGGGGCACCTGGGGCTGCGGAGCATGCGGGAGCGCGCCTCCCTCTGCGGCGGGCGGGTCGAGGTGGGACCCCGGCCCGAGGGCGGGACGCGGGTCGAGATCTGGCTCCCGGCCCGGTCCTGATCCGCGTCAGACCTGATCGGCGTGGAGGCCGAGGGTCCGGAAGGTCTGGAAGGCGAGGTCGGCGTAACGACGCTCGAGCGCCTCGAGCCGCTCCAGGGTCGCCCGCTGCTCCGTCACGTCGAGCGCGATGCCGTGCCAGTAGCGCGGGCGCCCCAGCTCGTCCCGGACGAGCACGGCGCGGCTGTGCAGCCACGCGACGCGGCCGTCCTTGCGGATGATCCGGTAGACCTCGTCGAAGGGCTCGCCGGTCTCCTCCGAGCGGGCGTCGGCGGCGAGCACGCGCTCGCGGTCATCCGGGTGCAGGAACCGCCGGTAGGCGGTGGGGTCTCCGACGAGCTCGTCCACCGTGTAGCCGGTGATCGTCTCGGCCTGGGGCGAGAGGTACAGGAAGCGCGTCTCCTCGAGCGAGGCCTTCGGCTCCACGATGTAGACCATGGCCGGGATCTGCTCGACGAGGATCTGGTAGCGCTCGTGCGCCTCGCGCGCCCGAGCCTCCGCCTCCTTGCGCTCGGTGATGTCCACCATGAAGCCCTGGAAGAGCCGGGGGCGGCCGTCCGCGTGGCGCTCCACGAGCACGGCCTCGTCGCGGACCCACACGATGCGGCCGTCGCGGTGCAGGTACCGGTACTCCTCGGCGAAGGGCTCGCCGGTGGTCTCCGAGCGGAGCGTGGCGGCGATGACCCTGCGGCGATCGTCGGGATGCAGGCGCGACATCCAGAAGTCGGGGTCGCGGTGCCACTCCTCCACCGTGTAGCCGAGCAGGTCCGTGATGCGGGGGCTCGTGTACGCGTCGGCGAGCCCCTCGTCCACGCCCCACGTGTAGGTGACCGCGGGGATCTGCTCGGCGAGGAGCCGGTAGCGGCGCTCGGCCTCGGCGAGCTCCGCCTCCGCGCGCCGTCGCTCCCCGATCTCCAGGGCCATGAGGGCGTTCGCCTCCTCGAGCTCGGCCGTGCGCTCGGCGACGCGGCGCTCGAGCTCCGCGTGGGCCCGGCGCAGCCGTTCCTCCGCGTCCTTGAGCTCGGTGATGTCGAGCTGGATGCCCTGCCAGTACCGCGGCGTCCCGTCGGCATCCCGGACGAGGGTCGCGACGTCGCGGAACCACACGGCCCGACCGTCGGCGGCGATGAGCCGGTACTCGCGGCTCCACGGCTCGCCGGTGCGGTTGTGCTCGTCGAGGGCCGCCAGGGCGGGCTCGCGGTCGTCGGGGTGCAGGAGCTCCATCCAGATGTCGGGCTGGTCGAGCCACTCCTGACGCGTGTAGCCGAGGGCGCGCTCGACCTGCGGGCTCACGTAGAGCGTGCGGCGGTCGTCGTCGGGGGCAACGACGTAGACGATCGCGGGGAGGTTCTCGACGAGCGCCCGGTACTGCTGCTCGGCACGGCGGAGCTCCTCCTCGTGCTCCTTCTCCTCGGTGACGTCGTAGAGGACCCCTTGCCAGAACAGGACGCGGCCGTCTTCGTTGCGGACCGGCACCGCGCTGTCGCGGATCCACACGATCCGGTCGTCGCGGTGGACCATCCGGTACTCGCACTCGAAGGTCCGTCCCTCCGCCCGCGCGCGGCGCCAGGTCTCCGCGATGCGCTCGACGTCCTCGGGATGGACCTGCCGGTACCAGAGGGTGGGGTCCCGCAGGTACCGCTCCGCCGGGTAGCCGAGGAGCCCCTCCACCTGGGGGCTCAGGTAGAGGGTGTCGGGGCGCTGGTCGTCGGTGTCGATGTAGACGACGGCCGGGACCCGCTCGACGAGGTGCCGGTAGAGCTGCTCGCTCCAGGGCTCGAGCCGAGGGTCGAGGGACCCCGGGTCCGGTGGTGTGCTCGGCGCCGCCCCCCGTGCCATCGCCGCCAATCCTACGGTGGCGGGCCGACACGTGCGCGCCGGGGGCTACACTCGGCCCGGGAGGGTGGCCGAGCGGACGAAGGCGACGGTCTTGAAAACCGTTGGCGGGGCGACCCGCTCGTGGGTTCGAATCCCACCCCTCCCGCGGCGAGCGGTGGGCTCAGGCGAGCTCGCCCTCGGTCACGGTGAGGTTCCGCCCGATCCCCCGAGCGCGCTCGAGGGCGCGCTGGGCGCGGCCGATGAGCCCCTCCACGGTGTCGCCCCGCCGCGCGAGCACCCCGCCGCAGGTCACCGTCACCCCGACCGGACGGGACGCGAGGCGGAGCTGGGAGCGGGCGATGAGGGTCCGGAGGCGGTCGAGCTCGCGGCGGAGCCGGTCCTCGTCGACGCCGGGGAGCAGGGCGAGGAAGGCGTCGGCGTCGAAGCGGCCGACGACGTCGAACGGTCGGGTGGCGGCGGCGAGGGTGCGCGCGACCATCCGCAGGACCGCGTCGCCGGCATCGTGCCCGAGCCGCTCGTTCACGCGCCCGAACCCATCCACGTCGATGAGGCCGACCCCGAGGGGCCAGCCGTAGCGCTCGAGCTCGTCCAGGCGGTTCTGCAGCACGCCCTCGGTCATCCGGCGGTTGGGGAGCTCGGTCAGGGGGTCGACGAAGGCGAGCTCGTCGAGCTCGCGGATCTGCTCGAGCGCGGCCATCCGCTTCGTGGTCTCCTGGAAGGACTCGACGGCGCCGATGATGACCCCGTGCCGGCGGATCGGCGCCGACCTCACGAGGACCGGGACGCGGTGGCCGTCGCGGTGCCGGAGGTAGATCTCCGCCTCGCGGGGGATGCCGTCCTCCATCGCGGCGAGGAGCGGGCAGCCCTCCCGGCAGAGGTTCGCACCGGCGTCGTCGGTGTGAACGAGGAGGTTGTCCCGACACCGGTGCCCGAGGACCTCCGACGCGGGCCGACCGGTGATGCGTTCGGCGCCGCGGTTCCAGTACGTGATGCGGCGATCCCGGTCGACGAAGTACACCCCCTCGCTGAGCCCGTCGAGGAGCTCCCGGTAGAAGGCCGTGTCGGGCGCGGTCTCGTCCATCCGTGGGAGGTCATCGGCAGGTCGCCGGCCGGGGTCGAGCGTGGTTCCCCGCAGACCCGCCGCCGGCGCGCTCCGTATGCTGGAGGCGGCCCGCGGGCTCGTCGGTCGCGCGTCGCGGGTCCCTCAGGGAGTCGCCCACGGAGGAGACGAGGGGATGGACCGAGCGATCGGCGTGCTCGTGATGGCCTACGGCACCGCGAGCGGACCCGAGGACATCGAGCGCTACTACACGGACATCCGGGGCGGTCGGCCGCCCTCGCCGGAGCTGCTCGCCGAGCTGCGCGAGCGCTACGCGGCGATCGGGGATCGGTTCCCCCTGCTCGAGATCACGCGCGCGCAGGCCGAGGGGCTGCAGCGCGAGCTCGAGGCGGCCGAGCCCGGCCGCTACCGGACGTACCTGGGGATGAAGCACTCGCCCCCGTGGATCGCCGACGCCGTGGCCGAGATGGCGCGCGACGGCATCCGGCGGGCCGTCGGGATCGTCATGGCGCCCCACTGGGCGGCGATGTCGACCGAGACCTACCGCGAGCGCGTGGAAGCGGCGGCCCGCGAGCACGGGGGGCCCGACTTCACGTTCGTCGAGGGCTTCCACGACCACCCGCTCTTCGTCGAGCTGCTGGAGCGTCGGGTGGCGCGCGCGCTCGCGAGCCTCGGCCCGGCCGAGCGCGAGGGCGCCGAGGTCGTCTTCACCGCCCACAGCCTGCCGGTGCGACGGCTCCCCGACGGCACGCTGCGATGCAAGACCTGCGAGCGGTGCCCCGACGGATGCCGGTACGAGCGCGGCCTGCGCGAGACGGCCGAGCTCGTCGCCGGCGCGCTCGGTCTTCCTCGGTGGCGGACGGCCTGGCAGAGCGTCGGCCGGACCCAGGACCCGTGGTGGGGGCCCTCGATCGAGGAGGTGATCCCCGAGCTCGCGGGGCAGGGCCGGCGTGCGGTCGTGGTGTGCTCGGCGGGGTTCGTCGCCGACCACCTCGAGACGCTCTACGACCTCGACATCGCCTGCCGGGCGATCGCCGAGGAGGCGGGGATCGCCTTCGCCCGCACGGAGATGCCGAACGACGACCCGGCGTTCGCGCGGGTGCTCGCCGCCGTCGTGCGCGAGCACCTCGCCGGGGTGCCGTGAGCCGGCGCGTCGTCGTCGTCGGTGGGGGGGTGACCGGGCTCGCGACCGCGTACCGGCTCGTCTCGGCCGGTATGGACGCGGTCGTGCTCGAGGCGGAGCGCGAGCCGGGCGGGAAGGTCCGCTCGGCCGAGGTGGGGGGCCTGCGGCTCGAGGCCGGGCCGGACTCGCTGCTCGGGCGCAAGCCGTGGGGGGTGGAGCTCTGCCGCGAGCTCGGCCTCGGCGAGGAGCTCGAGCCGCCGGCGCCGGTGCCGACGCACGTCTACACCGCCCGCGGGCTGCTGCGGTTCCCGAGCGGCCCCTTCGGGATCTCCACCGACGTCGGCGAGCTCCTGCGCTGGCCGGGCATGTCGCTTGCCGGGAAGCTCCGGGCGGCCGCCGATCTCGCCCTGCCCCGCCGCCGCGACGAGGGGGACGAGTCGCTCGGCTCGCTCCTGCGCCGGCGGATCGGGGACGAGGCGGCCGAGGCGCTCGTCGCGCCGCTCCTCGGCGGCCTGTTCGCCGGGGACGTGGACCGGCTGAGCGTGCAGGCGACCTTCCCCGAGCTCGCCGCCTGGGAGCGCGAGCACGGCAGTCTCCTGCTCGGGGCGAAGGCGCAGATGCGGGCGGCGGCCGCGAACCGGCGGCCGGGCGAGGATCCCCCGCCGATGTTCCTCCGCCTG
>Ga0101943_1000698_pt1 | contig 43388 bp, 41 predicted proteins | sample DewCreD2012metaG_5_FD_75244 | JGI IMG/M metagenome (GOLD analysis project Ga0101943, IMG submission 75244) | Hot spring sediment bacterial and archeal communities from British Columbia, Canada, to study Microbial Dark Matter (Phase II) - Dewar... ... | reverse complement strand
CTCGAACGCGTCGGCCCGTACCCCCTCCTCGCGGTCGGGGTCCACCCGGCGCAGCTCGATCTCGGGCTCGGGGGCCGGGGCCTCGTCCTCGAGCCGCCCGAGCTCGGTGGGTTCGGGGTCGGGCTCGAGGCGGTCCCGGAAGGACTCGACGAACGAGGCCCAGACCCGGGGCAGGGGCACCCGGTCCTGGGGCCGGCGGGGGCCGGCCACCGACGGCTCGACCCGGGAGAGGTCGAGGTCGACCACCTCGCTGAAGACCGGGTCGGGGTCCCCGTCGGCGCGGAACAGGCCCTGCTCCTTCGCGTACCGCTCCACGAGGTCCACCCGGTCGCCGCGCCCCGTGAACGCCAGGTAGCGGAGGGTCTCGGCGTCCACCGGCCAGAACGCGGCCGTGGCGCCGTACTCCGGGCACATGTTCGAGAGCGTGGCGCGGTCGGCGAGCTCGAGGGTCGAGCAGCCCGGCCCGAAGAACTCCACGAACTTCCCCACCACCCCGTGGCGGCGGAGCATCTCGGTGAGCGTGAGCACGAGGTCGGTGGCGGTGGTCCCCGGCGGGAGCGCGCCGGTCACCCGGACCCCCACCACGACCGGGGTCGGCAGGAACATCGGCTGGCCGAGCATCGCGGCCTCGGCCTCGATCCCCCCGACGCCCCAGCCCAGCACGCCGAGCCCGTTGATCATCGTGGTGTGGGAGTCCGTCCCGACCAGCGTGTCGGGGAACGCCACGCCGTCCCGGACGTCCACCACGCGCCCCAGGTGCTCCAGGTTCACCTGGTGGCAGATCCCGGCGCCCGGGGGCACCACCCGGAGGTTGCGGAACGCCTGCTGGGCCCAGCGCAGCAGCGCGTACCGCTCGGCGTTCCGCCGGTACTCCCACTCGATGTTGATCCGGTACGCGAGGGGGCTCCGGAACTGGTCGACCTGGACCGAGTGGTCGATGATCAGGTCGGCGGGGATCACCGGGTCGACCCGGCTGGGGTCCCCGCCGGCCCGGGCGATCGCCGAGCGCATCGCGGCCAGGTCCACCACGGCGGGCACGCCGGTGAAGTCCTGCATCAGGACCCGGCCCGGCATGAACGCGAGGTCCGCCTCGGCCGGCTCCGGCCACCGGAGGAGCGCGAGCACGTCCCGGTCGGCCACCTCCGGCGCGCCGGCCCGACGCAGGAGGTTCTCCAGCAGGATCTTCACGGTGTGGGGGAGCCGGGCCGGGTCCCCCAGCCCCTGCTCGGCGAGCCAGGACAGGCGGTGGTACGCCACGGGCCCGTCGGCGGTCTCCAGGGTCGCGCGGGCCCCCGCGAGCTCGGTCGTCACGTCCCGACAGCCTCCTTCCGTGGTCCGGACACGCCTGCCGCCATGCTCTCACACGGCCGCGGGCCGGGCCTGCCCCCTCGCCGACGAGCCGCGCGGCCGGCCGTCAGTCCTCCCCCCTGGCCTCCTCGATCGCTCGGCGGTGGGCCAGCCGCGTCTCCCGCCTGATCCGGGCCTCCCGCCGGCGCCGCTCGTCCTCGGGGGTCTCGGTGAGGAGCGGGGGAACCGGCCGCGGCTTCCCCTCCTCGTCGAGCGCCACGAACACCAGGTAGGCGCTGGAGGTGTGGGTCCTCCGGCCGGTGGTCACCTCCTCGGCCTCGACCCGCACGCCGACCTCGAGCGAGGTCCGCCCGACGTCGTTCACCGAGGCCCGCACCGTCACCAGGTCCCCGACGTGCACGGGGTGGAGGAACGACATCTCGTCGATCGAGACCGTCACCGCGAGGCCGCCGCAGTGCTTGATCGCAGCCAGCCCCGCGGCCGTGTCCACGAGCTTCATGATCGTGCCCCCGTGGACGATGCCCGCGACGTTCGCGTCGGCGAGCTCCATCAGCTCGATGAGCGTGACGCGGGACGCCGAGACCGGCTTGGGGGTGAGGTCCCACTCCGTCACGGCGCGCATCCTAGCCGGCGCCGTCCCGGTAGGATGGCTCCTCGTGCGCCGCCTCCCCGTGCTCCTCGCGCTGGCCCTCCTGGGCTCCTGCACCCGCGGCGGGCCGGCGGGCCCGACCGGGACCCCGAGCCCGACGGGAACGCCGAGCCCCGCGGTCTCCTCCTCGCCCTCCCCCAGCCCGACCCCGGCCCTCGACCTCCCGCCCGGGGCCCCGACGGCGTTCGAGCAAGACCTGGCGGCCACCGAGGTCCCGATCGCGCCGCTGATCCCGGAGGGCGCCCGCTCGGAGGGCGTGGTGTACCTCGCGGCCGACGGGGAGCCCCGCTTGATCGCCGCCCTCTGGTCCCGCGGCGAGGATCCCTTCGCCCGGATGCTCGGGCTCGTCGTGTGGGCGCCGTTCGAGGAACCGCCCCCGTGGCGGGTGGTCTACGCCTTCACCGATCGGCCCTGGGAGCAGGTGCTGGCCATCCGACCACGGACCGGCGACCTCACCGGCGACGGCCGGGAGGACCTCCTCACGTTCGAGGACGCCGGCGGCTCGGGCGCCTGCGGGGTGTGGCGGGTGATCGCCCAGACCGACGACGGGGCGGAGGAGATCCTCCACCGGGAGACCTGCGACACGACGATGGACCTCACCGACCGGGGGACGCTCTTGGTCCGGGAGGCGGTGTTCGCCCCCGACGATCCCCATTGCTGCCCGAGCGCGGTCCGACTCACGACCCTCGCCTGGACCGGCGCGCGGTGGCGGGTGGTGGAGCGGACGGTCGAGCCCGCGATGTAGTGGCCGGCGGCATGGTCGCCGTCCCGTCGGGGCTCATCCGCGGACCACCTCGACCCGGCTGCCCCGCGGGGACTTCACGACCTCGAACCGGACCGGGAGGCGGATGGCCAGCTCCGGGACGTGGGTGATCACGCCCACGAGCTTCCCGTCGCTCCCGAGCCGCTCGATAGCCTCGACGACCGTCTCCAGGCTCTCGGGGTCGAGCGTGCCGAAGCCCTCGTCGAGGAACAGGCTGTCGAGGCGGGCCCGCTCCGTCACCGAGAGCGAGGCGACCCGCTCGGAGAGGGCGAGCGCGAGCGCGAGCGAGGCGAGGAACGTCTCCCCCCCGGAGAGGGTGCGGGCGCTCCGGGCCTCCTCGCCGTTCCACGTGTCGATCACGGAGAACTCGTCGCCCAGGTAGGCGAGCCGGTACCGCCCCTCCGAGAGCTCGGCGAGGCGCTCGGTGGCGGCATCGGCGAGGACCAGGAGCGCCTCCCGCTGGAGGAACGCGATCAGCCGGTCCTGGCGGAGCTCCTTCGCGAGGGCCTCCAGCACCCCGGCCCGCCGTTCCAGCGCCCCCACCTCCTCGGCGAGGCGCGCCGCCGCCGCGAGGCGCCCCCGCTCATGGTCCAGGGCGGCCCGCAGCTCGCCCACCGCGGCCGCCTGCCGCCCCCGGGCCGCGTCGAGCGCCTCCGCCAGCTCGCGGAGGGTCCCGGGGACCGCGAGGAGCCCCTCCACGGCCTCCCGGACTTCCGCCAGCAGCTCCCGCTCCGCCCCCCGCCGCTCGTCGGCGAGGCGCGAGAGGTCCGCGGCGAACGTCTCCAGGCCCTTCGCCAGGGCCCGGGCCGTCTCCGCGAGCGCACCGGGCTCCTCCGGGAGCGCCGCGAGGGAGGGGAGCTCGGGCCGGGGGAGCGCGCCGCCGGCCGCCGCGACCGCCCGCTCCACGAGCCCTCCGACCGGGAGGTGCTCGATCGCCGCCCGGGCCGCGTCGACCTCGCCCCTCACCTCGGTCAGGTGCCGCTCGGCCTCGGACCTGGCCCGTTCAGCGGCGGCCGCCATCTCGCGGGCCCGCTCGACCGCCCGCGCCAGCTCCTCGAGCCGCTCCCGGCGTTCGCGGAGGGCGCGGGCCGGGTCGCGGGGGAGGCGCCCGCCGAGGGCCGCCCGCAGCTCCGCCCGTACTGCCTCGAGCTCCTCCCGCCGCCTCCTCAGGTCCCGCTCGCACCGGGCCACGTCCTCGTCGTTGCCGCGGAGGGCTGCCTCCGCCTCTCGGGCCGCGCGGTCGGCCTCCGCCCTGGCCCGCTCCGCCTCCTCCGCCGCGCGCTTCGCCCGCTGGGCGGCACGCTGGGCCCGCTCCAGGTCCGGCGGCCTCCCGCCGCGGGGGAGCCGCTCGACCAGGACGCCGCACACCGGGCACGGCTCGCCGACCCGGACGCGCTCCCGGACGGCGGCGGCGAGGTTCGCGTGCCGGGCGCGCTCGAGCTCCTCCTCCGCTTCGGCCAGCGCGCGCCGCTCCTCCTCGAGGGCGGCCTCGCGGCGCTCCAGCTCCGCCGCCGCGGCGTCCCGGGCGGCCTCGAGCGCCGGCCGCCGCTCCGTCGCCCCCCGGAGCTCCTCCTCGGCCTCCTCGACCCCCGCCCGGAGGCGCTCCAGGCCCTCGGCCTTCGCCGCGAGGGCCGCGACCGCCGGGGCCTTCCCCCACCGCCGCTCCGCGTCCCGGAGCTCCCGCTCCGCCCGGTCCGCCTCCTCCCGGGCGGCCTCGGCCTCGGCGCGGCGGGCCTCCGCCGCCTCGGCCGCTTCCGCGAGCCGCCCGGCGAGGGCCCCGAGCTCCTCCTCCCGCCGCCGGGCGTGCGCCGCCACCTCCCGGGCCTCCTCGGCGCAGGACGCGAGCGAGCCGACGCTGGCCTCGATCCCCCGCCACCGGTCGAGGAGCCCGGCCACACGTTCCCGCACCGCCCGGAGCCGCTCCTCCCGCGCCTCGGCCTCCCGCAGCGCCTCCTCCGCCCGGGCGACGGCCTCCTCCGACGCCCCCGCGTACTCCGCCTCGAGCACGCCCCGCTTCGCCCGCACGTCGGCCTCCGCCGCCCGCCGGAGCTCGCCGGCCCGCTTCCCCAGCCGCTCGAACAGCTCGAGGCCGAGGAGCTCCGTGAGGATCCGCCGCCGCTCCTTGGCGTCGCCCACGAGGAACCCCTGGAACTTCCCCTGCGGTAGGAGCACCGAGCGCGTGAACGCCTCGTAGTCGAGCCCCACGATCCGCTCGATCGCGTCGTCGACCTCGCGGACCCCGTCCGCCGGCTCGTCGCGCCAGGCTCCGCCCTCCAGCCGTTCCAGCTTCGCCCGGCTCGCGCCGTTCGCCGGGGTCCGCCGGGCCACCCGGTAGCGGCGGTCGCCGACGGCGAACTCGAGCACCACGGCCATCTGCGGCTGGCCCTGGGAGACGAGCTGCGCGACCTGCCTCCCCACCCGGTCGGCGCGCCCGTAGAGCGCGTAGGTGATCGCGTCGAGGAGCGAGGACTTCCCCGCGCCGGTGGGCCCGGTGATCGCGAACAGGTCGAGGTCGGAGAGGTCGAGCTCGACCTCGTCGCGGAACGCGGTGAACCCCTTCACGCTGAGCCGGAGCGGCCGCACGCCTACGCCTCCTCCGCCTCGAGCGCGAGCACCTCGTCGAAGGCCTCGAGCAGCTCGGGGGCGGGCTCCGTCCCGTGCTCGTGCCGGAGGAAGGCCTCGAACTGCTCCCGGGGACCCATCGCGCGCAGGGACTCCCGGGGACCCTCCTCGGGCGCGCGTTCGTACTCGAGCACGACGTCGAGGGCGTTCGGGAGGGCCTCCCGCACCCGGTCCGCCAGGCCGGGGACGGGTCCCTCGGTCCGGACCCGGACCCGCAACCAGGCGCCCTCGACCTCGTCCGCCTTCGCCTGGAGCTCCTCGAGCGTCCCCCGCACCTCGAGGAGCCGCCGGCCGGCGGTGATCGGGACCTCCCGCACGCTGGCCGGCTTCCCCGGGCTCGCCTCGACCACCGCGACCGACTTCCGCTCCTGCGTGAGCTCCCCGAAGTCGAGCTGGAGGAGCGAGCCCGCGTAGCGAGCGGCGGTCGGGGCCCCCCGCACCCGCTGCGGCCGGTGGACGTGGCCGAGCGCGACGTACTGCGCGGTCCCGGGGAGGCGCGAGGGGGAGACCGCGTAGGCCATCCCGATCGTGAGCTCCCGCTCCCCGCCCCCGAGGAGCGCCCCGTCGGTGAAGAGGTGGGCCATGAGGACGTGGACCGCCCCCGGGCGGAACCCGGCCGCCATCGCCCCGAGCAGGTCGCCCATCCCCTCCGCGTAGGCCTGGTGCCAGGACTCGGCGGCCTCGAACAGGGCCCGGGCGTCGCCGAACCGCCGCTCCGGGACGAACGGCACGCAGGCCACCTGGGCGACCTCGGACCCGTCGCGCGAGGGGACCTCCACGATGCCCCCCCGGTCCGGCCGGCGCACGTTCGGGACGACGCGCACGCCGAGCGGCTCGAGGAGCCTGGCCAGGGCCTCGAGGCGGGGCGCGGAGTCGTGGTTCCCGGGGATCGCCACCACCCCGATCCCGGCCCCCCGCAGGCGGAGGAACGCGTCGAACACGAGCACGTCGGCCTCCGGCGCGGGCACCCGGTGCTCGTAGAGGTCCCCGGCCACGAGGACCGCGTCCACGCCCTCCTCCACCGCGATCCCCACGACCTGGTCCAGGGCCGCCTCGAACTCGTCCATCCTGGACCTGCCCCGGATCTGCTTGCCCACGTGCCAGTCGCCGGTGTGCAGGAGCCGCATGGCGTCGACCCTACGGGACCCACGTGACGCGCATCACACCCCTGTCATCCGCGGCCCTCACCCCCGCTCGAACCGGTCGAACGGGTCGGCCTCCGGGCGGGCCGCCTCGTCGGCCCTGGTGGCCCAGGACGGGAACGGGAACCGGATCTGCACCGGCACCGGGACGTGGGGCTGCTGGAGGATCATCGAGCCGGGCTTGAGGATCCCCGCCCGCTGGCGGGTCACGGCGGGGAGGAACCCGTACTCGCTCCGCTGGGCCTCGGCGGTGTCGAGGCGGCCCACCACGCGGTAGGCGGAGTTCGCGATCACCCGCCGCTCGACCTCGCTCGCGGTCTGCTCGGCACCGATCAGGATCATCCCGAGCGACCGCCCCCGCTCGGCCACGTCCAGGAGCACCTCCTTGATCGGGCTCCAGCCCTCCCGCGGCGCGTACCGGTTCAGCTCGTCCAGCACGAGGAACGCGAGGGGCTCGCGGCGGCCCATCCGCTCCTTCTGCTCGAACAGGCGCTTGATCACGACGCCCGTGACGAACCGCTTGGCCTTGTCGTGGAGCGTGTGGATGTCCACGACCGTCACCTGGTTCGCCTCCCAGTCGATCCGGTGCCGCTCGGGCTGCTCGGCCTCCCGCCCCCACACGAGGTGCCCCATCCGGAACCGGGCGGCGTCGAGCCTGCGGACGAAGGCCGCCACCGTCGCGTCGGAGACCCGGCCCCGCCACGGCGAGCCGTCCATCTCCACCTGTTCCGCGATCAGCTCGCAGAGCTCGTCGAACCCCTCCACCGGCCGGCCGTCGAAGCGGACGGTCGCGTCGTGCTCGGGGTCGTCCTCGCACTCGCGGTCGAGGAAGGACTCGACCCGGGCCACGAGGTCCGCGATCTGGGAGCGCTCGTCCTCGGCCTCGGCGAACATGAACCGCAGGAGCTTCTCCCGCACGAACTCCCGGACGGTCCAGTGGTAGGCCGTGACCCCCTCCGACCGCCCCTCGACGTCGGGGATGGGCTGGCCGCCGGCCCGGGGCCGGACCGGCGCCCAGAGCCCGACCGAGGTGAACGGCCCCGCGGGGAGCCCCAGCCGCTCGTGGTCGGCCCGGTCCCGCTCCGAGAGCCGCGCGTTCGGCCGGTCCAGCCACATCAGGTCCTCGCCCTTCACGTTGAACACGAGCGCCTTGGTGTTCGCCGCGTAGGGCCCGAGCGCGTCGGAGTGGAACAGCGCGTACAGGAGGAACAGCGCGTAGGTGGTCTTGGTCGCCACCCCCGAGACCCCGCTGATGTTCACGTGGGCCCCCCGGGTCCCGTCGAGGAAGTCGAGGTCGAGGTAGACGGGCTCCCCGTCGCGGGTGAGCCCGGCCGGGAGCCGGCGCTCCATCCGGTCGAAGTACAGGGCCTCGTCCCGGTCCTTCCCCCGCGCCCGGTAGACCGGGAGCCCGGGCATCGGCGGGACGAAGATCTCCGGCTCGAACCGGGTCGCGACCACCTGGGCGGCGACCGCGGTGCCGACCGGGAGCACCCCGCGCTCCACGAGGAAGACGTCGGAGTCGAAGCTCGCCCCCTCGTGGCGGGCCCGCACGTCCTGCACGATCCCCGAGATCCGGAGCGGGCCGCGCCCCGGCACCTCCGCGTCCACCACCACGGCGTCGTCGAGCTGGAGGTAGCAGCCCTCCTCCACGCCCACCCAGAACGTGAGGGGGGTCGCGTCCTCGGTCCCGAGGACCATCCCCACCCGCTCCGAGACCTGCCCGACCTCCTCCCCCACCTCAACCTCCCTCCGAGGAGAGCAGGGCCACGAGGGCGCGCCTAATCATCCCCCGGTGACCCAGGCGGTGCTGGAGCCAGGCCTCGAGGGCGGCCACCGGCGCCAGGTTCTGGGGGAACCTCGGATCGCCCGGGCGCCCGGCGAAGCGCGGGAGGAGCGCGGTCACGCGGTCGGCGAGCTCCCGGGCGACGTCGAGCCCCACCCCGGCCCGGACCTCGCAGCGCACCACCCCCGCGTGGTCGTGCCACTCGGGGCGCACCGGGGCGATCCGCGCGTACCAGGCGAAGCGGGCGAGGGGCTCGTCCGGCTCGGCCAGGCCGAACAGCGGCGTCCGCTCCCCGGGGGCCAGGCGGGCCACGAGCGCCTCGTGCTCGGGGAGGAGGTAGCCCCGGGACCAGCGCTTCACCACCCCCACGACCGGGCTCGCCGTCGGGCGCTGCGAGCCCCAGCGGCCGTCGGCCAGCACGAGCTCCCCGCCCCCCGCGGCGACCTCCTCGGCGAGTTCGACCTCGGCGGCCTGCATCTCACGCTGGAGGCGGTGCAGCGGGTGGTCGGGATCGCCCCCGGGCTCGCTCACCGCCCGGTACCGGAGCCTCGTCCGGCCCACCGAGACCTCCACCGGCCCCGGCGCGAGCCCCCCGCCCACCACGACCGCCCGGTCCACCGCGTGGGGGCCGAACGCCGCGCGCCGGTCCGAGCGGACCGCCCCCGCGGCGAACGACCCGAAGAGCCCGAAGCCGCGCCGCCCGTCCTCCGTCGCGACGACGCGGAGCTCGACCCGCCGCACGCCGTCCACGAACCACACCGGGGGCTCGGGGCCCCCCGCCCCCCCGGGCCGGACCGGCCGGCTCCAGTCCTCGCGTTCGACGAACGGCTCGACCCGCGCCGGGGGCTCCTCGGCGACCGGCTCGAACCCCATCCCGTGATCGGGCTGCCAGGGGTCCGCGCGCAGCACCAGCATGGAGCGAAGGATACCCCCGCCCCCCGACGGCCCCCGGGACCCCTCCCGGCGCCGGCGCCCCGGCGACGGCTCCGGGGCGGAGCCGCGGTAGTCCGTCCCGGCCATCCCCGCGTCCCCCTCCCCGCCGGAGGGCTAAGCCCCGGGGCCCCGGCTGCCGATAGAGGGACGGGAACCTCGCCTCGAGGGAGGAGGGCGGCCAACCATGGACCGGACCGACGGCGGCCGGCACGGGCGCGTCCTGTGGGGGCTACTCTCGCTGCTCTGCGTGGGGGGGATCGCGGGCAGCCTCTTCCTCGGCGGACGGGCGGTCGCCCGCGACGAGACCGCCGCCGCCGCCCTCGCCCGCACCCGGACGGTCCTCAGCCTCGCCCCCCTCCTCGAGCCCGCCGACCTCGCCGGGCCGGTGCGGGGCGCGAGGTACCGCGAGCTGCTCGAGGCCGTGCGTCGCGACGTGATCGCCGACGGTCCGTTCACCGCCCTGACCATCTGGAACCCCTCCGCCACCGCGGTCTTCTCCACCGAGGAGGCCGAGGTCGGCCGGCGGGCGCCCCAGCTCCGCGCCGTGATCGACCGCGCGATGCGCGGAGGGACCGAGCGCCGGGTCGTGGGCGAGGATCTCGAGACCTGGGTCCCGGTCCGGCTGAAGCTCGACGGCCCGGTCGTCGCCGTGGCCCGGTTCCGACAGCCCTACGACGAGCTGTGGGCCCGGGCGAACCGGCCCTGGCGGATCGCCGCGATCGGCCTCGGCGCGCTCCTGCTCGTCTCGGGGGCGATGCTCGGCTTCACCTTCCGTCCGGCGCCGGGGACGCGGCGGCCGGCCCGGCGGCCGGTCAGGGTCGCGTCCCCCGTCCCCGCGCCCGCCCCGTCGGCGGGGGGAACCGGGGACGGCGCCGAGGAGCCCGCGCTCGCCGCGGTCGGCGGCGGGAGGGCGCCCAGGCGCCGGGCGGAGCGGGGGTCGGCCGAACCGCCGGTCTACGCGGTCCCGGGCTTCCGGGAGCAGGTGCAGGCGCGGGAAGCGGCCGAGGCCAGGGCGGCGGCCGCCGAGGAGCAGGCGGCGCGGCTCCGGTCCGACTTCGAACGGGCGCTCGCGGAGATGCGGGCGATGCAGGAGCGGCTCCGCGAGCTCGAGGGCGCCGCGCAGGCCGCGGGGACCTCGTCCGCGACACGGGCGGCGGGCGGTCGCGCGGCCGCCGGGGGCCCTCGCCCGGACCTCGAGGCCGCCCTCCGGAGGATGGAGCAGCGCGCCGAGGCCGCCGAGCGACGCGCCGAGCGGGCCGAGGCGAAGGTCGCGGAGCTCCGGGGAGCCGCCCAGCGGACCCGGGTGCTCGAGGCCGAGCTGGCCGAGGCCCGGGCCGGGGCCGAGCGGGCGGCGCGGCTCGAGGCGGAGCTGGCCGAGGCCACCGACCGGATCCGCGTCGCGGAGGGCGCGGTCGGCGCTGCCCGCGGGGAGAACCAAGCGCTCTGGGAGCGGTTGGTCCAGGCCGACCAGCGGCTCGAGGAGGCCCAGGCGGAGCGGCAGGCGCTGGAGGCCAAGGTCCGGGAGCTCGAGGCGGCCCTCGCCGAGGCGCCCCAGACCGCGCCGGACCCGGCCATCGAGGTCCGCCTGCGCGAGGCCGAGGCCCGGGCCGAGGAGGCCGAGCGTCGCGCGGAGGAGGCCCACCGCCGCGCCACGGAAGCCCAACGGGCCAGGGAGGAGGCCGAACGCCGCGCTGCGGCGTCGGAGGATGCGCTCCGGGAGGCCCGGGCCCGTCCGGCACCCGGCCCCGCGGACCCCGAGGCCGAGGCCAGGGCCCGCCAGGCCGAGGAACGTGCCCGCCTCGCCGAGGAGCGGTTCGCGGAGGCCGCCCGCCAGCTCCGCGAGGTCGAGGAGCGCGCGGCCCGGGCCGAGCTGGCGCTGGAGGAGATGCGGGCGCGGGCCGCCGCCCCCGCCGACGCCGGCGGAGAGGCCTCGGAGCTGGAGCAGGCGCTGGCCGCGACCCGGGAACGCCTGCGGCGCGCCGGCGAGCGACTCCAGGCCACCGAGGAACGGGCCCGGGCCAAAGAGCGCGAGCTGGAGCGGGTCCGGGCGCAGCTCGAGGAGGCCCAGGCCCAGCTCCGGCGGAGCAAGATGGAGGAGGCCCTCAAGGCGCTCCGGGGCGACGGCGAGTCGCGGCGCGGGGAGGGCCGCCGCGAGGAGCCCCAGCGCGAGGACGGCCGAACGGCGGCCGAGCCTCCGCTCGAGGACCGACGCGCCGCGGGGCCGTTCGTGAAGGCCCTCTCGCTCGAGGCGAAGAACGCCCTCTCGGCCATCCTCGGCGTGACGCTGGCCCTGAAGCACACGCACGACCCCGAGGACCAGCAGGGGCTCCTCCGCAAGCTCCAGGCCCACGCGAAGAAGCTCGACCACGTGGTCCACGACCTCGTGGACGCCGACCGCCTGGCCCGGGGCGCCGTCGAGCTCCGGCGCCGGCGCACCGACCTAGACGCCCTCGTCCGCCGCGTGGTCGAGGAGCTCGACGTCGAGGCCGAGCGGAACGTGGAGATCCACAGCGAGAAGCTGGTGCTCTCGGTGGACCCGGTGCGGGTGGAGCAGATCGTGACCGCCCTCCTCACGGGCGCCGTGAACCGCACGGGGCCCGGGAGCCACATCTGGGTCCGCGTGACGCCCGAGGAGGGCGGCGCGCTGATCGCGGTGGAGGACGAGGAGCTCTCCTCCGACGCCGCCCTCTCCCCGGTGGTCCTCCGCCTCGCGGACCTCCACGGCGGCTGGGCGCGCGTGGAAGGGAGGTCCACCGGAGGGTCGTCGTTCCAGGTGTTCCTGCCGGAGCGCGCCCCGGCCGGGGAGGGCGAGCCGCAGGCGTTGCCCGAACCCGAGGCGCAGGCCGCCGCCGACTGACGCCTCGACCCCGGCGGCCCGCTACCGGAGCGCCCGGAGGAGCTCGCGGGCGATCACCACGCGCTGGATCTGGTTCGTCCCCTCGTAGATCTGGGTGATCTTGGCGTCGCGCATGAATCGCTCGGCCGGGTACTCGGCCATGTACCCGTAGCCGCCGAGCACCTGCACCGCGTCGGTCGTGACCCGCATCGCCACGTCCGAGGCCGTGCACTTCGCCACGGCCGAGAGGTACGTGGTGCGGGGGTCCTCGGCGTCGCAGGCGGCGAGGGCCCGGTACACGAGGAGCCGGGCCGCCTCGATCCCCATCGCCATGTCGGCGAGCATGAACTGGATCGCCTGGAACTCGGCGATGGGGCGGCCGAACTGCTGCCGCTCGGTCGCGTAGCGGAGCGCGAGGTCGAAGGCGGCCTGGGCGATGCCCACGGCCTGGGCCCCGATCGTGGGGCGGGAGCGGTCCAGGGTCCGCATCGCGTAGGCGAACCCCTCCCCCTCCTCGCCGATCAGCCGGTCGGCGGGGATCCGGGCGCCCTCCATGATCACCTCGCGCGTGGGGGAGCCGCGGATCCCCATCTTGTGCTCGGGCTCGCCGAACGAGACCCCCGCATCGTCGCGGTGGACGAGGAACGCCGAGATCCCCTTGGTCCGGAGCGACGGGTCGCGGGTGGCGAACACCACGTACAGGTGGGAGACGCCCGCGCCGGTGATGAACCGCTTGGTGCCGGTGAGGACGAACCCGTCGTCGGTCCGCTCGTAGCGGGTGGCGAGGGCCGCGGCGTCGGAGCCGGCCCCGGGCTCCGTGAGCGCATAGGACATGAGCAGCTCGCCGCGGCAGATCCCGCCGATCACCCACCGACGCTGCTCCTCGGTCCCCGCCAGCATCACCGGGATCGCCCCCAGCCTCGCCACGAGCGGGGTCAGCGCGAACCCGGCCGACGCCCGGGAGAGCTCCTCGATCAGGACCCCGAACGCGAGCGAACCGCCGCCCGAGCCCCCGTACTCCTCGGGGTAGCCCACCGACATCAGCTCGTTCTCGACCAGCAGCCGGTAGAGGTCCTCGGGCCACTCGTCGGTCCGGTCGATCTCGGTGGCCCGGGGGGCGATCTTCTCCTCGGCGATCTCGCGGACCAGTCGCCGGAACTCCTCCAGCTCCTCCGGCAGCTCGAACCGCGGGGCGTCCATGGCCGGGCGCTAGTCCATCTCAGACCACTCGCCGGAGCACCAGCGCATCGCCCTGGCCGCCGCCCCCGCAGATCGCCGCGCCGCCCAGGTCCACCCCCCGCCGGCGCATCTCCATGGCGAGGGCGAGCGTGATCCGGGCGCCGCTCGCGCCGATGGGGTGGCCGAGGGCGACCGCGCCGCCGTTCACGTTCACGAGCGCCTCGTCGAACCCGAGGACCCGCGTGACGTTCAGGGCGACCGCGGCGAAGGCCTCGTTCACCTCGAGCAGGCCGAGGTCGGGGACGGCCAGCCCCGCCCTCTTGAGCGCGTGCTCGAGGGCGATGGCCGGGACCGTGTGGAGGTGGGCGAAGCCCGCCGCGGACATCCCGTGCGACACGACCTCGGCGAGCGGGGTGACCCCGAGGCGCTCGGCCCGCTCCCTCGTGGTGACGACCACCGCGCAGGCCCCGTCCGAGACCTGCGAGGCGTTCCCCGCGGTGATCGTGCCGTCCTCGGTGAACGCGGGCCGGAGCCGGGCCAGGGCCTCGGCCGTGGTGTCGGGGCGGATCCCCTCGTCCCGCTCCACGAGCACCCGCTCGCCCTTGCGGCCCGGGACCTCGACCGGGACGACCTCCTCGGCCAGCCGCCCGGCCTCCCAGGCCTCGTGGGCCCGGGCGTGGCTCCGCGCGGCCCAGGCGTCCTGCTCCTCCCGGGTGATCCCCAGCTCGGCGTTCACCGCGTCCGAGCTCTCCCCCATGTGCTGGCGGGTGAAGGTCGACCACAGACCGTCGTGGATCATCGAGTCCACCAGCTCCACGTGCCCCATCCGCTCCCCGAACCGGGCCCGGGGCACGAGGTAGGGGGCCTGCGACATCGACTCCATCCCGCCGGCCACGACGAGCTCGACCTCCCCGGCCCGGATCAGCTGGTCGGCCAGGGCGATCGCGTTCATCCCCGACAGGCACACCTTGTTGATGGTGATGGCCGGGACCTCCTTGGGGATCCCGGCGGCGACCGCGGCCTGGCGGGCCGTGATCTGGCCGGTCCCCGCCTGGAGCACCTGGCCCATGATCACGTAGTCGACCTGGGCGGGGTCGACCCGGGCGCGTGCCAGGGCCTCTCGGATCGCGACCGCACCGAGGTCCACGGCGGAGAGGTCCCGGAAGGCCTGGCCGAACTTCCCGATCGGGGTCCTGGCCCCGGCGACGATCACGGAGGCCACGTCGTCCTCCTCGGGTCTCGGACCCCGCCAGTCTACGACGGCCGGCGAGACGGCCGGGCGCGCCCCTCCCCCGGCCCCTCGGCGCGAGCCCCCTCCGGCCCGGCGGTCCGGGCGCGCTCCGCGAGCCAGCGCTCGAGCACCAGGAGGCCGTCGGGGCAGAACGGCAGCTCGCGGGCCATGCGCCGCACCTCCTCGAGCGGGAGGAACGCGCCCCAGGCGATCTCGCTCGCCTGCGGCCGGACCGGCCCCTCCCAGGTCGCCTCGTAGACGGCCCCCCAGGCCGGCCCGTCCTCCCCGTCGTAGCGGAGCTTCCAGAGGAACCGCGGTTCGGCGCGCACGCCGAGCTCCTCCTCGAGCTCCCGGCGGGCGCCCTCGTCGTAGGACTCGCCGTGGAGCACGACCCCGCCCACGGTGGCGTCGTACATCCCGGGGAACACGTCCTTCCCCTCGGTCCGGCGGTGCACGTAGAGCCGGCCCCGCCCGTCGATCACGAGGACGTAGGTGCAGCGGTGGCGGAGCCGGCGGGCCCGCATCTCCCGCCGCGTGACGACCCCCGTGACCCGGTCCTCCTCGTCCACGACGTCGACGAGCTCGTCCCCCGGGTCCACGCTGGCAGTCTAAGCGGCGGGGCGGGCCGGCCTCAGGGTGGCGACGGCCCGGGCTCGTAGGGCATCCCGTTCGGGCGGGTCCAGACGAACCGGCCGTGGATCCGCCGCAGGCCCCAGGCGAGCTCGTGGACCAGCACGTGGTGGAAGGCGCAGAGCAGGCAGCGGTTCTCGAGCGTGGTCGGCCCGCCCCGCCCGAAGGCCTTCAGGCGGTGGACCACGAGGTGGGCGCGGCGACCGCAGCCGGGGAACACGCATCCCCGGTCCCTGCGCCGGAGCTCCCGCATCATCCGGTCCGGCGGGCGACGGCGGAGGGCCCGGGCGTGGAGGCGGCCATCGCCGTCCTCGAAGAGGATCTCGATCCTGGAGGTGCAGGCCGGACGGCGGGCGACCTCGGGGTGGAGCACCGGCCCTCCCTGGAGCTCCGCCCCGGGCCTCCCCCGGGTGAGGGCCTCCCGGCGGGCGTGGACCACCACCGTGGCCCGGTCCACGCCGCCGGCGTGGGCGAGCCGGGAGCGGGCCAGGGCCACCAGGGCGTCGGCCCGGCGGCGGTCGCGCAAGGCCGCCCCCTCCTCCCCCGGGAGCACCGGGACCTCCCTCGCCACCTCCTCGATGGCCCGGGCCACCGCCGCCCCCTCGGCCGCCGGGAGCGAGCAGGAACATCTCGAAGCGGCGGAGGTCGGGGTCGAACCACCGGTCCAGATACCTCCCCCGGTGGGCCTCTCGATCCACGTCCACCCGTCCGGGGGAGACCGGGCGCCCCGCGGAGGGGGATCAGGTCCGGTCGGCCAGGGCCTTCTCGATCACCACGCGGATCTCGTCCCCCACGAGCTCGTCCCGCTCGAGGAGCGCGTCCCGGAGCGCCTCAACGACGTCCCGGTTCTCCTCGAGGAGCTCGGCGACCCGCTCGCGCTGGGCGGCCAGGATGTCCTCCACCGCGCGTTTGCCGGCCTCGTCGGCCAGGACCCGGGCCACGAGGTTCCGCCGCCCCACCGGCCCCTCGGCCATCGCCTCGTAGGAGATCAGCGAACCGGCCATCCCGAACGCCCCCACCATCTTGGCCGCGACGTCGGTGGCCGCCGCGAGGTCCGAGGCCGGGCCGGTCCCCGACTCCCCGAGGAACAGCTCCTCGGCGACGAGGCCGCCGAGGGCGATCGCGATCTGGGCCTCGAGCTCGCTCCGGCTGCGCGTGAACCGCTCCTCCTCGTCGCCGTGGGCCAGGAGCCCGAGGGACTGCCGCCGCTTGATGATCGAGAGGACCTCGAGCCGCCGGCCCCGTCCGAGGAAGTAGGCGGCGGTCGCGTGGCCGGCCTCGTGGGTCGCGACGGCCGCCCGGTCGGCGTCGGTGTAGACCACCGGCTGCTTGAAGCCGAGCTCCTCGGTGAGCTTCGCCTCGTACACGTCGGCCGCGGTCATCTCCCGGCGCCCCTCCTTGAGCGCCACGAGGAGCGCCTCGTCGAAGAGGTGCTCGATCATCACGGGGGTGTAGCCGAACGTGTCGTGGGCCAGGCGGTCGCGGACCGCGGGGTCGTCGAGCTCGGGGGCGTGCGCCTTCCGCGCCAGGAAGAAGTCGATCAGGTCCCGGCGGCCCTGCTTCGTCGGGAGGTCGAAGTACAGGCGGCGGTCGAAGCGCCCGGGGCGCAGGAGCGCCGGGTCGAGGTTGTCGGCGCGGTTGGTGGCCGCGATCAGCAGGATGTTGTTGTAGGTGGGCCGGCCCACCCGGAGCTGCCGGTCGGCCGGGAGGTAGGCGTTGATCCACTGCACCACCCGCCCCCGGACCCGGTCCCAGAGCGGCGGCTGGTCGAACGACTGCATCTGGATCAGGAGTTCGTTCACCATCCCGCCGGTGCCCGCGGACACCGTGTTGGCCACCGCGCGCCCGAGCCCGTCCTCGGCGGGGCTCGCCGCGAGCGCCCCGCGGTCCATCCCGATCGCGTCGATCTCCTCGATGAACCCGATCGCGCCGCCCTCCTTCCGCGCGGCCTTCCGCAGGGCCCGGAAGAACGAGCGGATCCTGGCCGCGGTCATCCCGAACCACATCGACTGGAAGGCGGGGGCCGAGATGAACAGGAACGGCACGCCGGCCTGCTTCGCCATGGCCTTGGCCAGGAACGTCTTGCCGGTCCCGGGCGGGCCCTCGAACAGCACCCCGCGCCGGGGGTTCCCGCCGAGCTCCTCCCGGAACGTCGCGTAGCCCAGGAACACGTCGAGGGTCCGGAGCACCTCGTCGACCTGGGCGTCGAGCCCCCGGACCTCGGAGAGGCCCACGTCGATCTGCTCGGGCCGGACCAGGAGGTGGGGCGAGCGCCCGGAGAAGAACGGGAGCAGCGCCATGAGCCCGATCGCGAGGATCAGGAACAGGATCGGCAGGTACCAGACGAACTCCGGCGGGAGCGAGGGCAGCCGGATCGGGTTCTGCGTCGCGTAGCGGTACCAGAGGTACCCGTCGATCGCACCGAGGACGACCACGAGCCGGAGCACCCGCCGGCGGCGGGTCCGCTCCCGGATCCGGAAAACGTCCGCCCGGCCGGCCCGCAGGAGCTCGCTCCCCCCGACGAGCGCGGTCGCCCTGTCCTTCTCCACGCGTCCCTCCGAGCCCGCGGCCGCCGGCGCCTCCCCCGGACGGCGCGCCTCCCCGGCCGCATCCTACCCCGGGGGGCCATCCGCCACATCGGCCGTTCGACGGGGGTCCCCTCGGCCCCACGGCCGGGGCGAGCGCTCGGCGGGAGGGGCTCGCACCCGCTAAGGTTCGCCCCGGGATGGCGCGGAAGAAGCTGGCGGAGGTGGGCGAGCGGGAGCGGCGGGCGGTGGGAGCCCTGCTGCGGGACGTGCGCCGGGCCGCGGGGTACCGCTCGGTGGAGCGGGCCGCCGCCACCCCGGGCTGCCCGGCCGCCCGCCAGACCATCTACGCGTACGAGCGCGGGGGGCTCGTGCCCTCCCTGGCCCAGTTCCTCGACCTCGTGGAGTTCTACGCGACGACGCCGACCCCCGACGCCGCCTCCCCCGCCGACCTCCGGGCCCGGGCCGTGGCGGCGATCGCCGCCGCCCTCACCCTCCCCAACTACCAGGTGAGCCGGGCGGTGGAGCTGATGCGGCGGCTCCAGCCGGCGCTGGAGGGGACTGAGCCAGCGCTGAAGGGGGCCTGAGGCGGGGTGTTCGAGCGGATCGACCACGTGGGGATCGCCGTCCCGGACCTGGATGCCGCCGTGGAGCGGTACCGCAGGGCCCTGGGGGCGGAGCCCGTGCACCGCGAGCGGGTGGAGGACCAGGGGGTCGAGGAGGTCCTCTTCCGCCTGGGCGACGGCTACGTCCAGCTGCTCGGGGCGCTCGGGCCCGACACACCGGTCGGCCGGTTCCTCGAGAGGCGGGGCCCGGGCGTCCACCACGTCGGCTACCGGGTCGCCGACGTGGCGCGGGAGCTCGAGCGGCTCCGGGCCGCCGGCTTCCGGCCGGTCGACGAGGCGCCCCGGCGCGGCTCGCGGGGGACCACGATCGCGTTCCTGCACCCCGCCGGGATGGAGGGCGTCCTCGTCGAGCTGGTCCAGGAGCCCTGACCGCCGGGCTGCTGATAGCGCTCGCATGGCGAAGTGATAGCATGGGCGCGTGCGGCAGCTGATCGCGAGGATCGACGACGCGCTCCATCGACGGCTCAAGGAACGGGCCGCCGCCGAGGGCCGCTCCCTGAACAGCCTCGTCGCCGAGATCCTGCGGGCCGCCCTGGGCGGCGACGAGCCGCGGGCGCGGGTCGAGGCCCGGCTCCGGGCCTCGGGGCTCCTGGTGCGTCTTCCCCGGCCCGCGCGGGTGCCCTCGCTCGACGACGTCGTCGCGGCGACCCGGGGGGCCGGCAGGACCGTGAGCGAGGCCCTCGAGGCCGAGCGACGGGGCCGATGAGCCTCCTCTACGCGGACACCAGCGCCCTCGTGCGCGCCTACCTCGCGGACGAGCCCGACCATCCGACGCTCCGGCGCTCGCTGCTCGAGGGGGACCAGCCGGTGGTGACGAGCGAGCTGGCCCGGGTGGAGCTGGCCTCGGCCGTGCGGACCGCGGCTCGCTCCGGGAGGCTCCGCCCGTGGCGGGAGCTCCTCGCCATCTTCGACGCCCACTGCGCCGAGGGTCGGCCGGTCGCGCTCCTCGCGCTCCGGCCGGCGGTGGTCCTGCCGCGGGCCCGGGAGCTCGTCGTCGCCCACGCCCTGCGCACGCTCGACGCGATCCACCTCGCGGTCGCGCTCGAGGAGTGCCCCCCGCTGGGCGGGAGCTCGAGCGGCTCCGGGCCGCCGGCTTCCGGCCGGTCGACGAGGCGCCCCGGCGCGGCTCGCGGGGGACCATCATCGCGTTCCTGCACCCCTCCGGGATGGAGGGCGTCCTCGTCGAGCTGGTCCAGGAGCCCTGAAGGCCGCGGCTAGGGCGAGAGGCGCTCGGCGAGGTAGCGCAGGCTCTCCGGGTAGCGGTACTCGATCGACATGTGGCCGGCGTCGAACAGCTCGAAGCGGACGTCGGTCACCCCGATCCCCTCGAGCGCCCGCCGGAACGCCTCGGCCCCGAGGTCGAGGTACCACTCGTCCCGGGTGCCGGCGTCGATCCAGATCGCGCGCATCGAGCGGAGGGCCTCGGCGTGGGCCGGGACCATCCGCACGGGGTCCTTCTCCAGCCACCGCCGCCACACGTCCTCCCGGAGCTGTCCCGTGGCCGGGTCGAACGGCAGCCGGACCGTGCCGTCGGGCTCGGCCGAGTAGCACGCGGCCATGCAGTACGCGTTCAGGAGCACCGCGTCGTGCTCCTTCGACATCGCCGGACGGCTCCGGAAGTCCTCCCAGAACCGTTCGTACGAGCCCCCGTAGTGGTCGCGGAGGGCCCGGGCGGCCTCGGGGAACCCGGGCAGGTAGCAGACCTCGAACAGGGCGTCGCCGGCGTGGGTCGCGAAGCCGCCGAAGAGGTCCGGGCGGAGCATCGCGGTCACCATCGCCCCGTAGCCGCCGCTCGACTTCCCCTGGATCCCCCGGTGGCCCGGCGCGGCCAGGGTCCGGTAGCGGGCGTCCACCCACGGCACCACCTCGCCGCAGAGGTAGGTGTGGTAGGAGCCGGTGCCGGGCGAGTCGAGGAACTGCGAGCCGCCCAGGCTCGTCCAGCAGTCGACGAACACGACGAGCGCGGGCGGCGCGCCTCCCGAGGCGAAGAGCTCGTCCACGAGCTCCGGGTAGTTGGGCCGGAACGCGCTCCGGTTCCGCCACATGTCGAGCTGGCCGGTGAGGCCCTGGATCACGTAGACGCTCGGGTAGCGTCGGTCGGGCTCGTCGTCGTAGCCCGGCGGGACGTAGACCCACAGCGGCCGCACGTGGGGGTCGCCCAGGGGGTTCCCGCGGAGCGCCTGGCTCTCGATCTCGTGCTCGTCGAGCCGGCCGATCAGGTCCCGCGACCAGGGCAGCACCCCGGCCCCCTACGCCGGCAGGTCCCGCAGGCCCGGCCGGGGCGCCGAGACCAGCACCGCCACGTTCCCCTCGGGGAGCTTGCCCTCCCCCATCAGCTGGTGGACCCGGCCGGTCTCCTCGTAGCGGTACACCGCGCCGAGCGTGGTCTCGACCTTGCCCTCCCGGACCAGGTCGTTGAAGGCCCGGGCCTGGTCGTCGTTGAACAGGTGCGAGCCCTGGTAGCGCTTCTGGAGGTACCACAGGTAGCGGACGTCCACGACCGTGTCGTAGCCGGAGGTGCCCGCGCAGATCACGACCATCCCGCCGCGGTCGCAGACGAAGATCGAGGTCGGGATGGTGTCCTGGCCGGGGTGCTCGAAGACGATCTTGGGGCTCCGTCGCTCGCCGAGCGCGTCCCAGATGGCCTTCCCGAAGGCCTTGGCCCCCTCGAGCCAGTCCTTCCACCCTGGCGAGTCCCACCGGGGCGGGATCCCCCAGTGGGTGAAGCGCCGGCGGTTCACGTAGCCGACCGCGCCGAGCTTCTTGCAGTACTCCCCCTTCTCGTCGGAGGAGACCACCGCCACCGGCAGGCCCCCGGCCAGCTTCACGAGCTGGATCGCCATCGACCCGAGCCCCCCGGCGCCGCCCCAGACCAGGACCACGTCGCCCTCCTGGACGGTGTGCGGCGGCCAGCCGTGGAGCATCCGGTAGGCGGTGCCACCGGTGAGGGTGGGCGCGGCCGCCTCCTCCCAGGTGAGGTGCTCGGCCTTCGGGAGGCACTGGTGGGCCTGGACCTTGGTGAACTGGGCGAACGAGCCCCAGCAGGTGTCGTAGCCCCAGACCCGGAAGCTCGCCGCGAGCCCGGGATCCTTCCCCGCGAGGACCCACGGATCGTCGGGGTCCCACTGGGCGGCGTGGACCACCACGTGGTCGCCGACCGCGACGTTCGTCACCTCCGAGCCGACCGCGTAGACCACCCCCGAGGCATCGGAGCCCACGATGTGGAAGTCGGTGGGCTCCCCCCACCGGGCCTGGGTCTTCGTGACGTCCACCGGCACGCCCCGGGCGGCCCAGACGTTGTTGAAGTTCACCCCGGCGGCCATCACGAGGACCAGGACCTCGTGGGGGCCGATCTCGGGGACGTCGATCACCTCGTCCTGGATCGCCTCGGCGGGTTCGCCGTACCGCTCGGGCCGCACGAGCTGCGCGTGCATCCTCCGGGGGACCTCCCCCACGGGCGGGATCTCGCCGATCTCGTACAGGTCCTTGCCCACGCTCTCCCCTCCTCGATCAGCCGAACGGGTGCCCGGAGGGCCGCGCCGGGCGCGAGCCTCCCGAGGGTAGGCCAGCCCCGCCGGCGCCGACAAACGGCGCGACGACCGAGGGGATGCAGGGGTAGGGTCGACCGGGCGCGGGAGGCGCATCAGGGCGAGGCAGCACGATCCCGGGGCGGTCGTGCGGCGCTGGGTGGCCGCGATGTCGGCCCACGGCCTGGATGCCGCGGCGGCCTGTCTCGACCCCGACCACCGGGACGAGCCCCGGCCCACGGCACCGCGTCCAGGGGGATCGAGGGGCAGGTCGACCGGATGACGCGGGGACCCGGAGGGCGGGGACACCCCTAGGGACGGAGCTCGACGAACCCGGCGGCGGCGAAGTCGCCGTCGAAGGCGAGGGCCTCGCGGATGCGCATCGCCCGCATGAGGACGAAGCTCGTGGCGTCGACGAACGAGTAGGGGCGCTCGTCGTGGACGCGGAGCCAGGCCAGGGCCGCCTCCTCCTGGTCCGGCCCCACGGTCGCCACCCGCACCCGGGGCGAGGCGGCGAGGGCGTCGAGGAACCCGACCGCCGCCCGGTGGCCGGCCCGCCGCCGCAGCCAGGTCCAGGTCTCGCCGCGGACGTGGTTCGAGGTGACCAGGGGCTCCTCGGCGTGGCGGCGGAGCAGCTCGCGGGCCTCCGCGTGGTGCCGGTCCCCCGCGTGCCGGAGCGCTACCCAGAAGGAGGTGTCGACGAAGGCCACTCGTAGACCACCTCGTCGATGGAGGGCTCCGGCACCTCCTCCGGGACCGGTTCGCGCTCGGCGGCCTCGACCAGCCGCCACAGCGGATCCTCCTCGATCGGCGGGAGCGGGCGGACCCGGTCGCGCACGAACCTCCGGATCAGGGCGGCCTTGGACGTCCCCTCCTGCCGCGCCAGGCGCTCCAGGGCGGCGTCCAGGTCCTCGTCGATCATGATCTGGAGCCGTTTCACGGGGTGAGCATACATCGCTTTCCTACGTCGACGTAACTCCGCGGAGCGCCGGACAGCCCGGCGCCCGGGGGCACCAGCCGCAGTAGGGGCCCGGGCGGAGCTCGGGCGGGGCTCCCGCGGCGAGGGCCGCGGCGGTCCGGGCCGCCTCCACGACGCGGTCGGCCGCGTGCTCGAGCACCCCGTCGGCCACCTCCTCGGCCTGCCACTCGCCGGACTCCAGGAACAGGCTCGCGACCCGCGCCGGGGGCACGCCGAACCGCAGCGTGAGCAAGAGCGCGTAGAACCGCATGTCCTCGGGGTACTCCGGGTAGGCTCCGCCGCTCTTGAGGTCGATCGCGACCCTGGTGGCCCGGGCCGGCTCGGGCCTGCCGAGCACGAGGTCGATCCTCCCCGCCAGGACCAGGGCCCCGCCGGCGAGCTCCACCCGCACCGGCAGCTCGCAGACCGGCGCGAGCTCCCGGCGGAGCTCCCGCAGCGGCGGGAAGGTCCCGCGGAACAGCGCGAGGCCCCGGACGCCCTCGGCCAGGAGCTCGTCCTGCTCGAGGCGGTCCAGCTCCCGCCAGTACGCGGCGAACCCCGGGTCGTCCTCCGCGAGCCGCTCGGCCGCGCGCAGGCAGAGCGCGTGGGGGTCGTGCTCCTCGCGGGCGCCCACGTCGGCCTCGATCGCCCGGTGGAGGAGCGCGCCGAGCGCGGTGGTCCGGGAGTGGGCGAACGGCGGCCCCTCCCCCGCCAGGCGCGCGGCGAAGGTCCCCTCGCACCGGTCCCGGTCGTTGAGCGCCGCCTTCCCCAGGAACAGGGGCGCGGGGAGCTCGAGCCCCTCCAGGGCCCGCTCGATCCGTGACCGGAGCCGGTCGGCGAGGTGCCCCGGGAACGTCCGAGGGCCGCCGCCCAGCAGCCGCTCCAGGGTCCGCCGCTGGACCGGCGTGAGTTCCAGGGTCGCGGGGTCCACGGGCCGATCCTACGGCCCGCCGCCGACGCCTTCGTGGAGCCGGGCGGGCCCGCGCGTGAGACCGCGCGGGCCCGCCCGGGCCGCCCCCGCGTCCCTCAGAACCGGATCACCGGGTCGACCAGCGTGAAGGGCGCCTCCGGACCGAGCGCGGCCCACACCGCGAACAGCGCGAGCCCAGCCCCGAGGAACATCACGTTCCGGCCGAAGAGCAGCTGCTGCATCATCCGCTGCTCCCCCTCCATCTTCCAGAAGGGGTGGAACCAGATGACGGTGGGGATCGCCCAGAGGGCGATCATCAGGGACCCCAGGTCCGGCCAGACCCCGGCCGCGACCGACCCGGCACCCGCGAGCAGCCACACCCCGGCCGGCCACCCCGCGAGCTTGGGGAACGGGAACCCGACCGACTTCGCGTAGCCCTCGGCCTGCGCGCCCTGCCGGAGGTGGAACGCGATCGCCGACATCAGGAACGGCAGCGCGAACACGACCCGGCCGACGAGGAACACGATCCCGGCGGCGTCGCTCATGCCCCCTCCTTTCCGTCCTCCCCGTGGGCCATTCCCCGTAGAGGCTATCACAAGGATAGCGACCGTTCGACAGTAAGGGGCGATCAGGTGGCGGCCCGGGAGACCCAGCGGCGGCTCCAGCGGGCCATCGCCTCGAGGGCCGGGGCCAGGTCCCGCCCCCTCGGGGTGAGGGTGTACTCGACCCGCGGGGGGATCTCCTCGTACTGGCGGCGGGTGACGATGCCGGTCCGCTGGAGCTCCTTGAGCCGGGCCGAGAGGACCCGGTCGGTGAGCCCGGGGACCCGTGCCAGGATCTCGGTGAACCGCCTCGGCCCGTCCAGCAGGGCCCAGAGGATCTCCCCGGTCCACTTCCGCCCGAGGACCTCGAGGGCGGCCGCCGCCGGGCAACGGCCGTCCCGCGACGCCTTCCCCCGCCCGACGGACCGTGCCACGGCAGCGAATATAGCCGCGACCGCCGACCCCGGTTGGGCGTACCATCGAGCGGGAGGCGCGGTGCGGTCGCCGACGTGGGCCTGGCTGCTCGAGGCCCGGCGCGCCGAGCTCGCCGCGGAGCTCGTCGCCGAGCCGGTGATCGGCTGGCGCGCCTGGCGCCTCCAGCCCACGATCGAGGGCTACGTCCTCCGCTCGCTCACCCAGGACGAGGACCCCTGGCCCCGCCGCTCGCCCTTCCACGCCCACTGCCTCCGCCACGTGGACCACGGCCCGGCGCCGGCGACCTCCTGCGTCTGCGGGATCTACGCGTGGAAGGAGCCCTGGCAGCTCCGGGGGGCGGCCCGGGCCCGCCCCGCGGTGGTGGGGACCGTCGCGCTCTGGGGCCGGGTGATCGAGCACGAGGGCGGCTACCGGGCCGAGCACGCCTACCCCCAGCGGCTCCGCCTGGCCTGCGCCCGCTGCCTGGCCGAGGGCGGCCCGGGCGCGGTCGGGGGCCTGTTCCACGCCACGGGCTGGCGCAGCCTCCTCGCGACCGGCGAACTGATCTCGCTCTGCGTCCGCCACGCGGGGCCCCTCGTCGACTCGCTCCTCGACCCCGCGCCGGTGGAGCGGGGGCTCCTCGCCGCCTACGCCGTGGACCCGCTCCCGGAGGGCGCGGTCCCGCCCCCCGTTCCGCCCCCGCCCAGGAGGCGGTGGGGCCTCGGGCTCCGACGCCAGGGCGGCCCTCAGACCCGGGGCCGTTGAGGCCGCCCGGGGACCGATGCCCCGGGGTCCTGACTCAGAGCGGGGGTTCGGCCGGGGGCACCTCCTCGGGCTCCGCGACCCGGGCCGCTCGGCGGGCGATCGCCGCGAGCGCGCCGATCACGACCGCCCCGCCCGCCGCGGCGAGCGGTGTGATCGGCTCCCCGAGGAAGGCCCGGGCCGCGACGGCCGCCACGACCGGCTGGAGGAGCGTGAGGAGCGAGGAGACCGACACGTCGACCGACGCGTGGGCCCACGAGAGCAGTACGTGGCCCGCGGAGGCGCCGACCACGAAGACCGCGAGGAGGAGGAGTTCCCGCCGGTCGAAGCCCACGAGCGGCTGCCCCGAGAGCGCGGCGAGCGGGGTCACGACGAGGGCCGCCACCGCGAACACCGCCGTCATGTACTGGAGCGGGGGGACCGTCCGTCGGGCCCGCTTGGAGACCAGGGAATAGCCGGTCCAGGCGAGGAGCGAGGCCGCGGCGAGGAGGTCCCCGGAGAGGCTCCAGGCGGGCGTCCCCGAGGAGCCCACCGAGACCAGCACCGCGCCCACGATCGCGACCCCCATCCACGCCGCGTCCCGGGCCCCGATCCGCTCCCCGAACAAGGGCCCCGCCACGAGCAGCACGAGCGCCGGCTGGAGCGCCGAGATCACCGCGGCGTCGGCGAGCGTGGTCCGCTTCACGGCCGAGAACCAGAGGGCCATCTCCAGCCCCAGGAGCACCCCGCCGGGGGCCGAGGCCCGAACCATGGCCCACGTGAGCCGCCGGCCGCTCCCCAGCGTGAGGAGGAGCAGCAGCGCGGTCCCCATCCACAGACGGTTCGCCCCGAACGTGAGGGCCGGGAGCGGGGAGAGCTTGATCAGGACGTTCACCACGCCCCAGATCGAGACGGCGGCGAGCACCGCCGCCGCACCGAGCCAGGACGCCCGGACCCCGCCGTGCACCTCCTCGCGCACGGGGACATGTTCCCAGGCGGGGCGCTCGGCCGCGCGACCCAGGGGGTCCCCGGGTGGTGCCTACGCGAACGGGTCCCGGACCTCGATCCCCCGGAACCTCCGGTAGTCGCGGTCGTGGGTCCAGAGCGTCCGGACGCCGTTCTCCCGCATGAGCGCCACGAGGTGCGCGTCCGGGACCAGGTTCCCCCTGGGGAGCGCCTCGTCCGCGACCCCGAGGAACAGCCGCCAGAACCGCTCGCCCTCCCCCGGCGCTTGGACGTTCGGGCGCGAGAGGAGCGCGTCGACGTTGGCGATCGCCTCCTCCGGGGAGAGCGGCGAGTCGAAGATCGCCGGGTGCGTGGCGATCCGGAGGTAGGCCATCAGCGTGGGCCAGAACAGGTAGAGGAGCTCCGGCCCGCGGGCGAGCCGCCGGACCAGCGCGCTGGCGGGCCGGTGGAAGCGGCTCGCCCGATCCGAGGCGTACAGGAGGACGTTCGCGTCGACGGTCGCGCTCATCCGCCCTCGAGCGCTCGGCGCACCGCCTCCTTGTCCTCGAGGTCCACCCGGGCCCGCATCGGCTTCGCCGTCCAACGGAGCGCCGGCGGTGCCTCCTCGCGTTCCCGGGCGAGGGCGGAGGCGAGGAGCTCCGAGACGAGCTGCCCCAGGCTCTTCCCCTCCCGCCGTCCCAGCCGGCGGAGCTCCCGGAGGATGGCCTCGTCGATATCGAGCGTGGTGCGGGTCACGCACCAGATGCTCCATGGGTCGGCATCAGATGTCAAACACGAGGCCCGGCCCGCGCGGCACGCGGCATCATAGGGGGCCGTGGACGGAACCCCGACGTTCGTGGTGGCGCGGAACCCCGACCCCGCGAGCTCCCTGCCGTTCCTGCTCCGTCTCCCGATCGAGGGCGGCCTGGTCCTCAAGGCCCGCGAGCCCTGGCCCCGTTCGTCCCGCGTCTACTGCCACCCCGCCGACGCCTGGCCGCGGGGCGCCGAGGTGCTCGAGGAGGTCCCGGTGCGGCTGTGCCGGCGGCGCGGCTCGGCCATCGACCTCGTCCTCGACCGCCCGCGCAACAACCGGGCCCAGTTCGTCTTCACCGAGGTCCGCGCCCGCCCGGCGATCTTCTGGCAGACGGCCAAGGTCGCGCGCGGCGCCCGCCCCGCGGTCCGGGTCCCCTCCCGGCGGGCCTCGGACCTCGAGCGGTTCACGGTCCTCGTGGACACGCGGGAGCGCTACCCGTACCGGTTCGCGGGGCGCCCGGTGGAGACGAGCCGGGGCGCGCTCACGGCGGGCGACTACGCGGCCCCCGCCGAGGGGCCGGTGGCCGCGGTGGAGCGGAAATCCCTCCCCGACCTCGCGAAGGGGCTCGTGGAGGGGTCGCTCGGGTTCGTGATGGGCGAGCTCGCGGCGCTCCCCGCCGCGGCCGTCGTGGTCGAGGGGCGGTACTCTGAGCTGTTCAAGGTGGAGCACGTCTCCCCCGGCTGGCTCCCCGAGCTCCTCGCCCGCCTGCAGGTCCGCTACCCGCAGGTGCCGGTGGTCTTCGCCGAGACCCGGAAGCTCGCGGAGGAGTGGACCTACCGGTTCCTCGCCGCCGCCGTCCGCGAGTTCGGGGAGGCCCCGGATCCCGGCCGCCCCGCGGGAGGGGGCACCGTCCCCGGGCCGTGAGGCGGGCTCGAGGGGGAGGCGTCGGCCCTGCCCCCCGCTCGGGCCCGCGACCACGAGCGTCGGATATCGTGGGCCCGCGGACGCCGGGAGGGGGAGGATGCGGAACCTGCTCGACCAGACGGACCTGCGGATCCTGGACCAGCTCCAGCAGGACGGGAGGAGGCCCTACGCGGCGATCGCCCGGGACCTCGGGCTCGCCGAGGCCACGGTGCGCCACCGGGTGGAGCGCCTGGTCCGGCGTGGGCTCGTCCAGATCGTGGCCGCCGCCGATCCCCTCCAGCTCGGGCTCCAGCTCGCGGAGATGGGGATCCGCGTCCGGGGGAGGATCGACGAGACGGTCGAGGCGCTCCGCCGGGTCCCCGAGATCGACTACATCGCGATCTGCACCGGCTCCTTCGACCTCTTGATCGAGGTGGTGTTCGTCGACCACGAGCACCTGCTCCGGCTCCTCTCCGAGCACGTACGCTCGGCCCCGGGCGTGGACCAGGTCGAGGTGTTCACGATCCTCCGGGTGGCCAAGGACTCCTACCGTTACAGCAGCTTCGCGCTTGCGCCGGCGCGAGGGCTCGGCCCGCGGGGTTACTGACCGCGTTAGATCTCAGGCGTTCGAGTAACGCGATCCGTCCGCCTCCTTGCCTTGCGTCTCCCGGTTCCGTCGGGTAGCGTGCGTGCCGTGGGAGAGGTCCTCCGCGAGGTCCACCTGGACGCGCCGTCGGTCGTCGCGCCGCCGCCCGGGCCGCGCTCCCGGGCCCTGCTGGAGCGGGCCCGCCGCCTCCTCTGGGGCGGGCTCGGGTACCAGGGCATGCCGTTCGTCCTGGCTCGCAAGCGGGGCTCGGTCCTCGAGGACGTCGACGGGAACCGCTACATCGACATGGTCACCGGCTGGGGCTCGACCAACGTCGGGGCCTGCCACCCCGACGTGGTGGAGCCCACGGTGGCGAGCCTCCGCGACTTCGGGGTGGAGATCACCGACTACATCTGCTCCGAGCCCGCCGTGGCCCTGGCCGAGAAGCTCGTGGAGATCTCCCCGGCCTCCCTCACCCGGGTGGTCCCGGAGATCTCGGGGACGGAGTCGGTGGAGACCGCCATCAAGTTCATGCGGATCCGGACCGGGAGGCCGCTCATCCTCAGCTTCCTCGGCCAGTACCACGGGGAGACCCAGGCGGCCCTCGCGCTCGGCTCCCAGGAGCCCGAGGGGAGCCGGTTCGTCCGGGAGTCGGTCGGCGGCTACCTCCACGTCCCCTACCCGCACCCCTACCGCTGCCCGTTCCACCGGGACCCCGCGGCCTGCGACGGGGTCTGCGTGGTGGACTACGTCCGCGAGCAGGTCCTGCGGTACCTCACCCCGCCCGACCGGATCGCGGGCGTCATCATCGAGCCCATCGCCGGCGAGGCCGGCGTGCTGATCCCCCCGGAACCCTTCTGGGCGGCCCTCGGCGAGCTGTGCCGGGAGCACGGGTGGCTCCTCTGCACCGACGAGGTCCAGACGGGCTTCGGACGGACCGGGGCGATGTTCGCCGTCGAGCACTGGGGGATCCAGCCCGACCTGATGTGCCTCGCCAAGGGCCTCTCGGGGGGCGTGATGCCGATCGGCGCGACCCTCGGCTCGGAGGCCGCGATGGGCGACCTCCACGCCTACGCCGGAGGGACCTTCGCGTGGACGCCGCCGGCCTGCGTGGCGGCCCTGGAGGGGATCCGGGTGATCGAGCGGGAGGGCCTCCTCGAGCGGGCCCGCCGGCTGGAGGCCGTCGCCCGCGAGCTGCTCGAGCCGCTCCCCGAGCGCTACGAGGCGGTGGGCGACGTCCGGATCAAGGGGCTCTACATCGCGGTGGAGTTCGTGGAGGACCGCGCGACGAAGGCGCCGGCCGTGGAGACCGCCCGGCGGGTCCACGCGGCCTGCCTCCGCCGCGGGCTGGCGGACATCTACGACGAGGGGATGTGGCTCGTCCGCTGGCAGCCGGCGCTCACCATGCCGGAGGAGATGCTCCGGACGGCCGGAACCATCCTCGAGGAGGCGATCGCCGAGGTGACGGAGGCCGCGTAGCGGTGGACGAGCTCACCCGCTGGGCCCGGGACGAGCTGGCCCGCCTGATCGAGATCCCCTCGCCCCACGGCGAGGAGGGGGCGATCCTCGAGCACCTCGAGGATCGGCTCGAGGGCCTGGGGCGGACCCCTCGGCGGGTGGAGGCCGGGGAGGCGGGGTGGAACCTCGTCGTAGGCCCCGGCTCGCCCGAGCTCGTCCTCGTGGCCCACGTCGACACGATCCGCCCGACCTGGGACTGGGAGCCGGTGGCCCGGGTGGACGGCCCGAGGGTCCAGGGCCTCGGCGCGCAGGACGACAAGGGCGGGGTGGCCGCGCTCCTCGTCCTCCTCCGGCTCCTCGGGGAGGACGACCTCCCCGAGAGCGTGGCCGTGGCCTTCACCGTGGACGAGGAATGGGGCGGGCGGGGCTCGCGCGCCGTGGCCGAGGCGCTCCGGCCCCGGGCCGCGGTCGCCCTGGAGGGGACGGGCGGCGCGGTCTGCACGGCGGAGGCGGGGTACGCGGAGGCCTGGGTGCGGTTCCGTGGACGGGGCGTGCACGGGTCCCTGATCGAGGAGGGCGACAACGCGGCGGTCCGCGCCGCCCGGTTCGTCGTGGACCTCCCCGCGCTCCCCCTCGCCGGCGCCCCCGCCCACCCGCTCCTCGGACGGAGCGTCGCGAGCGTCGAGGAGCTCCGGGCGGGCGGACCGATCTACGCGATCCCCGAACGGGCCGAGGTGCGGGTCGACGTCCGGCTCTCGCCCCCCGCCCTCCCCGAGGAGGCCTTCCGGCAGCTCCGGGAGCTGGCCGCCCGCCACGGCGGGGAGGTCGAGCCGATCGAGGGAGCGGCCCCCTTCGAGGTCGGGACCGACGTGCGGCTCGTCCGCGCCCTCCGCGCCGCGGCCCGGGCCGTGACCGGGGTCCAACCGCCGCTCGGGGGCATGCCGAGCTGGACCGATGCCCACAGCTTCGTGGAGCTGGCGGGGGCCGACGCCGTGATCTACGGGCCCGGGCACCTGCGGGCCGCCCACCGCCCCGACGAGTGGGTCGACGTGCGGGAGGTCGTGACCGTCGGTCGCGTCCTGGCGGAGCTCGTCCGCGGATGGCCGAGGGCGGCGGACGCCGGGGCCGGCCGACCCGGGGACCGAGCGAGGGAGGAGGTCTGATCCGATGGGGAAGATGCGAGAGGCGATCGCCGCTGTCGCGACCGCCGGGCTCCTCGCGGCGGGGTGCGCCCCAGGCGGGACGGCGACGGGGGGCGGGACCCCGGCGGCCTCGCCCACCGAGCTCACGGGGACCGTGACGTTCTTCGCTTACGAGGACGCGTTCGCCGAGCCGCTCCTCGGGCCGTTCGAACGCGCGAACCCACACCTCGAGGTCCGGACCTCCGCGTTCTCGAGCGGAGACGACGCGATCGCGAAGCTCCGCGCGGGGTTCCGGGCGGACGTCGTGAACGTGTGCATCGAGGACACGCCCCGGATGGTGCAGCTCGGGCTCCTCCAGCCGGTCGACCCGGCGCGGATCGAGGCCTGGGATCGGATGTTCCCCGCGATCAAGCAGATGGACGGGGTGATGTACCAGGGGAAGCTCTACGTGGTGCCGATGGTCGGGGGCACCACCGGGATCCTCTACGACGCGAGCGCCGTCCCTGGGGGGATCTCCTCCTACGCGGAGCTCTTCGAGGATCGGTTCCGGGGGCGGATCGCCCTGGGCGACGACGCCCTCACCACGATCGCGATCGCGGCCATGGCCCTCGGCTACGAGGACCCCCTCCACCTCGACGACGCCGCGCTCCAGCGCGTGCAGGACTTCCTCGTCGAGCACAAGCCGTGGGTCCGGACGTTCTTCAAGGGCGACGCGGACGTGATGAACCTGTTCAAGCTGGGGGAGATCGTGGCGGCCGCCCCCGGGTACCCGGGGATCGCGAACCTGCTGCAGAAGGACGGCGAGCCGGTGGAGTTCTCCCTCGCCCGCGAGGGCCAACTCACCTGGGTCTGCGGGTACGGGATCGGCGCCCACGCCGAGAACCTCGACGCCGCCTACGCGCTGATCAACCACTACGCGCAGCCCGAGGTCCAGTCCTACCAGGCGAAGGAGTTCAACTACCTCGTCTCGAACCAGGACACGCTCGACGTGCTCCCGGAGAAGCTCGTCGACGCGATCGGGCTCGAGCACCCCGAGCAGCTCCAGCGGGCGATCCCGTACGTGATCCCGGAGAACTACGAGCGGTGGCAGGAGGTCTGGCGCGTCGTGAAGGGGGCGTGACGGGCGCGGCGCGCGCTCATGGGCGCCGGGCGTTCGTGGGTGGTCGGCGGGCGACCGCCCTCGTGCTCGGGGCGCTCGTCCTCGCCGCCTGCGCCCGCGGGGCGCCGCCCGCGCCGTCCTCGCCCACCGGGCCCGCCGAGCTCGCGGGCGAGCTCACGTTCTTCGCCTACGAGGACTCCCAGCGCCCCGAGGTGATGGGGGCGTTCGAGGCCGCCCACCCCGAGCTCGAGGTGCGCTACGCGGCGTTCTCGAGCGGCGACGAGGAGATCGCCAAGCTCCGGGGCGGGTTCCGGGCCGACGTCGTGGAGATCTGCGTGGAGGACACCCGCCGGATGATCCAGCTCGGACTGATCCAGCCGATCGACCCGTCGCGGATCGTCGACTGGGAACTCCTGTTCCCCGCGCTCCGCGAGCTCGACGGGGTGACCGTGGACGGGCGGGTGTGGCTCGTCCCCGAACAGGCCGGGACCTCGGGGATCGTGTACGACCCCGAGGAGGTGCCGGGGGGCGTGAGGTCCTACCTCCAGCTCTTCACCGACCCCGCGCTCGCGGACGCCGTGACGTTCGAGGACACGGCGGCCACCACGATGGCCGTCGCCGCCCTGGCCCTCGGCTACGAGGACCCGTGGACGCTCACGGCGGCAGACGTGGAACGGGTCGGTCGGTTCCTGATCGACCACAAGCCCCAGATCCGCACCCTCTACAAGGGGGACTCGGACTTCCTCAACCTGTACCGGGGCGGGGAGATCGTGGCCGGCTTCGGCTACCCCGACTACGAGCTCGCGATGGCGGAGGAGGGGATCCCCGCGGAGTTCGCCTTCGCCGAGGAAGGCCAGCTCACCTGGGTGTGCGGCTACGGCCTGGGGGCGCACGCCGAGAACCTGGACGCCGCCTACGCGCTGCTGAACCACCAGACGAGCCCCGAGGTGCAGCGCTTCTTCGCCGAGGAGTACCACTACCTGGTCTCGAACCGGCGGACCCTCGAGCTCCTCGAGGAGGACCTGATCCGCCGGATCGGCCTGGAGCACCCCGAGCAGCTCCAGCGGGCCATCCCCCTCCGGATCCCGGGGAACTACGACCTGTGGCTCGAAGCGTGGCGGACGTTCAAGGCGGCCTGAGCTCCCGCCTCGCCGCGCGGGCCCAGGCGGCGGCGGCCGACGCCCGGCTCCGCGACGCCCTGGCGGCGCTCCTCCGGGGGGCGTTCCTCGCCGCGGTCCTCCTCCTCCTCTACGGCCCGCTCGCGATCCTCGTGGTCTTCGCCTTCAACGACTCGATCATCATCGCGCTCCCCTTCCGGGGCTTCACGCTCCGCTGGTTCGGGGAGGCGCTCGGGAACCCCCTGGTGCGGGAGTCCCTCCGGAACTCGCTCGGGGTCGCCGCGGCGATCACGCCGGTCTCGCTCGTCCTCGGCACGCTCGCCGCGTTCGGCGTGACCCGCTTCCGGTTCCGGGCCCGCGGGGCGGTCGCCGGGCTCGTGGCGGCCCCCCTCGTCGTGCCCTGGCTCCTGATCGGGGTCGGCGCGCTCCTGTTCTTCAACCGCCTCCACGTCCCGCTCTCGCTCCGGACCGTGGGAGCGATGCACGTGGTGTCCACCTTCCCGCTCGTCGCGGCGATCGTCTCGGCGCGCCTCGTGCGCTTCGACCCTGCCCTGGAGGAGGCCGGGCTGGACCTCGGGGCGAGCCCATGGGAGGTGCTCCGCCTCGTCGTCTTCCCCCAGCTCGCCCCGGCCCTGGCGGCCGCCGCGATCTTCGCGTTCAGCTGGTCCTTCAACAACTTCGAGATCAGCTTCTTCACGGCGGGGTTCGAGCTCACCTTCCCCATCTGGGTGTTCTCGACGCTCCGCCACGCCCAGAACCTCCCGGTGGTGAACGCGATCTCGACCCTCGTGTCGGCGGTCCAGGTCCTCGCCGTGTACGCGGCGTGGCGGATCGTGCGCGGGCGCCCGGGCGGCCGCCGGACGGCGGCCGAGGTCCCCGAGGCGATCCCGGAGCTGATCCGAGCGTGAGCGCGCGGGCGGCCTCGGGGGCGCGGGCGGCGGGGTTCCTCGCCGCGCCCGTGGGCGTCCTCGCGCTGCTCTTCGTCGGGCCCATCGCCATCCTCCTCCTGATGAGCTTCCTCCGGATGTCGATCGCCGGGAGCGGGGGGTTCACCCTCGACAACTACGGCGCGATCCTCCGGGACCCGCTGTACCTCCGGATCCTCGCCCGCACCGGGGCGATCGCGACCGTCGCGATGCTCGCGATGCTCGCGCTCTCGATCCCGCTCGGGTACGTGCTGGCGTTCCGGGTGGGGCGGCTCGAGCTGCCGCTCCTGCTCGCCCTGGTCCTCTCCGACGAGCTCAACCCGCTGATCCGGATCTACTCCTGGCGGATGCTCCTCGGCCGGAACGGGCTCGTGAACTCCGCCCTCCTGGCGCTGGGGGTGATCGACCGCCCGATCGACGCGCTGCTGTTCTCGAGCGTGGCGGTGGTGATCGTGCTCTCGGTGAGCTGGGTCCCCTACGTGGCGATCCCGATCTACGCCTCGATGAAGGCGATCGATCCGAACGTCCTCGAGGCCGCGCGGGACCTCGGTGCGGGGTTCGGCACCGTGCTCCGCAGGATCCTCCTGCCGCTCGCCGCCCCCGGGATCTTCGTCTCGCTGATCCTCGTCTACATCCCGTTGTTCGCGGAGTTCGCCACCCCCGCCCTGGTCGGCGGCACCTCGGGCTACATGATCGGCAACGTGATCCAGGAGCAGATCCTCGAGGTGGGGAACTGGGGCGTGGGCTCGGCGATGAGCTTCCTCCTCCTCCTGCTCTCGGGGGTCCTGGCCGCCGTGAGCTACCGCCTGTCCCGCCTCTCGCGGATCGAGGCGGTCCGGGCCTGAAGGGGCGCGGGGCGGTGGGGATCGGTCGGCCGACGCGCGACGGGGAGGGCGAGGGTCGGGCGACCGCGGAGCTCGAGCCGGTCGTGGAGATCCTGGAGGTCACGAAGCGCTTCGGGGAGGTCGTCGCCGTCGACCGGGTCTCGTTCTCGATCGCCCCCGGGGAGTTCTTCTCGCTCCTCGGCCCCTCGGGCTGCGGCAAGACCACCACCCTCCGGATCCTGGCGGGCTTCGAACGGCCCGACGCCGGCCGGGTGCTGATCGACGGCCGCGACGCCTCGGTCCTCCCCCCGCACCGCAGGGACACGAACATGGTGTTCCAGTCCTACGCGCTGTTCCCGCACATGACGGTCCGGGAGAACGTGGCGTTCGGGCCCAGGCGGAAGGAACGCCGCCGCCTCCTCGCCCGGGGCGAGGTCGACCGGGTCGTCCGGGAGGCGCTCGCCACGGTCAGGATGGAGGCGTTCGCCGACCGCTACCCGCGGGAGCTCTCCGGCGGCCAGCAGCAGCGGGTCGCGCTGGCGCGGGCCCTCGCCAACCGGCCCCGGGTGCTCCTGCTCGACGAGCCCCTCGGGGCCCTCGACCTCAAGCTCCGCCAGGAGATGCAGTTCGAGCTGAAGCGGATCCAGCGGGAGGTCGGGATCAGCTTCGTGTACGTGACCCACGACCAGGGCGAGGCGCTCACGATGTCCGACCGGGTCGCGGTGATGAACGCGGGACGGATCGAGCACCTCGGTCCCCCCGAGGAGGTCTACGAGCGCCCCGCCACCGCGTTCGTCGCGGGCTTCATCGGGAGCGCGAACCTCCTGCCGTGCCGGGTGGCGGGGCTCGGGTCGGAGGCCGCCGCGGAGCTCGACGGCCGGCGGCTGCGGGCCGGCGGCCACGCGCCGGGGTGCCGGGAGGGCGCCGACGCCCTCCTCATGCTCCGCCCCGAGCACCTCCGGCTGGCAGGCGAGGAGCCGGAGCCCGGCTGCGGGCTCCCGGTGCGCGTGCTCGACCGCACGTTCCAGGGCCCCGAGGTCCGGTTCCAGACGGCGGTCGAGGGCGGTGGGCTGGAGCTCGTCGTCCTCGCCCCCGCCGTGGAGGCGCCGGCCCTCGGCCCCGGCGACCGGGCCTGGGCCACCTGGGGGCCGGAGCGCGCCTACCTCCTGCCCCGGGACTGAGCGCCGGGGCACGGACGGGACAGCCCGTGCCGCGACCGAGGAACCGGGTTCGTTCGGGTCTCGCTCACCTATCCTGGGACCGTCGTCCCTGGTGCAGCCGCCGTTCGACCGCTCATCCGCCTGAACGCCGCGAGCACACCGTCCGCGACGGCCCGGGCACGCTCATCGAGGTCTCGCATCGCCGCCACGAGGGCGGGCTCAGGGTCGAACCGGCGGCCGCGCCGCCGGAAGCTTTCTCCCACCTCCACCGGATCACCCCACAGCCCGACCGCGGCTCCCGCGATGAGGGCGCTGCCCACGGAGGCGTCAGAGCCCCTCGCGACGATGACCGGGGTCTCGGCCGCCGCGGCATCCAGGCGGTTCCAGAGCGAGCACGCGGTGGGCCCACCGCTGGAGACCACCCGGTCGAACCGAAGGCCGCTCACGCGGCGAGCGACCGTCAGGTTCCACCGGAGCATCAACGCCGTCCCCTCGAGGACCGCCCGGAGGAGATGCGCGGGCCCGGTCTGGAGCGTCAGGCCCGCGACGACCGCGGTGGCCGAGGGCTCGAGGATCGGATGGTGGGCGCCGTGCAGCCAGGGGAGGAGCACGAGGCCGCCCGCCCCCGGCGGCGCGCCCGAGGCCAGGCGTTCGGCCCGACGGTGCGCAACGCCACCGAGCAACCCTCGGCACCAATCGTAGGCGGCGCCCAAGGTGTCGGTGCCGGCGCAGAGCTGCACGAGATCGCCCATCCCGAGGGGGAGCGCGAGGAGCGCGTCGGGATCGCTCACCGACCCGACGTGGCAGCAGAGGAACCCGCCCGTGCCCTTCGAGTAGAAGGCCCAGCCCGCCCGCGCAGCGCCGGCCGCGACCGCCGCCGCCCCCACGTCGGTCGTGGACGCCACGACCAGAGCACCCTCGGGGATCCCCGTCGCCGAGGAGGCGTCCGCGCGCACCTCCCCGATCGGCTCGCCCGGAGCCACGACCCCTGGGAGCAGCTGGCGGAGGCCGAGGGGGCCCGCCACCTCCTCCGACCAGCGGCGACGGTGGCGATCCCAGGCGAGGAAGGAACCGGCGTCGCCCTCGTTGATCACGGGGCGCCCGCCCAGGCGAGCGGCGGTCACCGCCGAGGCCGTCAGGACGACCGCCGCCCGCTCCAGACGCTCGGGGTGGTTGCGCAGGAGCCACACGAGCTTCGGCTCCGGCGCGTCGCCGATCCGGTTCCCGTGCGCGCGGTCCAGGGCCGGTCGGAGGCGTCGCTCGATCTCCGCAGCCTCCACCAGGGCCCGCAGGTCCTGCCATCCGATGGCGTTCCCGATCGGCCGCCCGGAGGCCTCGCACGGCGCGAAGGTCGACCCCTGCCCGCTCACCCCCACGGCGCGTACCCGCTCCAGGGCCGCGCCGCATCGCCGGACCGATGACAGCACCGCCGCCCACCAATCGTCGGGGGACTGTTCGACCCACCCGGAGCGCGGACGGAGGCTGGGGTAGGGCGACGACGCCCGAGCGATCGCCCGTGGCTCGGGGTCGGCCGCGACCACGGCCACCTTGACGTTGGTGGTCCCGACGTCGATCCCGAGGGCCGCGGGTTTCACTCCTGTCTCTCCTCCGGCGGGACCAGGCGACCCGGGTTCAGCAGTCCCTCAGGATCGAGCGCCACCTTGATGCGGCGGAGCAGATCGATCCCCGACCCGAGCGAGGGTTCGAGCCACGGCAGCCGCAGGCGGCCCACGCCGTGGTGATGCGAGAGCGCCGCGCCCTCCTCCACGCACGCATCCAGGGCCCGCCGCCAGGCCTCGTCGTAGGCCGCGAGCGCCTCCCTCGGCCCATCGGCTTCCACGAAGAACGTCAGGTAGAGCGAGGCACCCGATGCGTAGAAGTGGGAGGCGTGGAGGTGGAGCGCGCGCGCCAGCGGACGCAGCGAGGTGAGGAGGCGATCCGCGAGGCGGCCCACCCCGGCCCAGGTCGCGGCGGTCTCGACGGCATCCGCGACGGATCCGGGCCGCTCGGCTTCGTGGAGGAACGCGGCCTCGAACCTCCTGCGCCACCAGGCCCGGGCGGGTGCCTCGCCCAGCGCGAGGCCGCCCGCGTGGAGGCACCGATCCGTCACGGCCCGCTCCTCCAGGTCCAGCGCGGGACCGGAACCTTCGTGCACGACGACCAGCAAGGCCTCCGCCGGGCGCCGCAGGAAGCGACGCGCCTCCGCCTCCTCGTACAGGCGTAGGACCGCGGGGAGCCAGCCATCCTGAACGATCCCCCGGATGGCCTCGAGGCCCACGGCGAACCCGGGCAGGGCGAACGCCCGGAAGCGCCGCTCGGCCGCCCGCCGCCGCACCGCGAGGGCCGCCCCCGTGATCACGCCCAGCGCCCCCTCGGACCCGAGGAAGAGGGCCGCGAGGTCCGGGCCGGCGCTCGCCCGCGGAACCTCGGGCGTGCGCACGATCGTCCCGTCGGGGAGGACCACCTCCAGGGCGAGCACCCGCCGTTCGATCGAGCCGTCCCGCGTGGAGGTCGCCCCGCTCGAGCGGGTCGCGATCCACCCGCCGACCGAGGAGAGCCCGAGCGACTGCGGCGCGTGGCTCAAGGTGAGGCGCCGCCTCCTGAGGGCTTCCTCGAGCGACGCCCCGCGCACCCCGGCATCCACCCGGACCACGAGCGAGACCGGGTCTATCCCGCGGATCCGATCGAGCCCCGAGAGATCCAGGGCGATCTCGTCGCCTCGGGGGACGAGGGCTCCGACGACGTTCGAACCGAGCCCCACCGGGACCAGCGGCTGGTGGCGCGCCGCAGCATCCTTCACGACGGCCGCGACCTCCTCGACGCAGGTCGGCCGGACGACGCCTCGGACGATCGGCGGATCATCGCCGGCCTGCTCCAACTTCCGCACCCGCACCCAGGCGTCCCGCGAGCATCGGCGTCGGGTCGCGAGCGAACGATCGACGGCGAGCCCGCCCAGCCGCCCGGGAACGCCCACCTCAGCCTCGAACCGCCTCGAGCAGCGCGGCGAGCGCGCGTCCGGGGTCGGGATCTTGGAACACGTACCGGCCGTACACCACCCCCGCCGCGCCGCCCTGGACCGCCTCACGCGCCCGTCCGATCGCGACCGACAGATCGGCCTCCCGTCGGCCGCCGCTCACGAGCAGCGGCACCGGGCACGCCTCCACGACCTCGCCGATCGATGCCCGGTCCATCCACGGTGTCTTCACCAGATCGGCGCCCAGCTCCGCCGCCAGACGCACGTGGTAGCGCGCGAGCGCGGGCCGGGCGACGCCGTCGGCGTCGCGCTCCGGCCGGACGGCGCGCGACTCCACCATGAGGAGCAACCCGAGCTCCCGGCACCGCGCCGCCGCCTTCGCCACGGCCTCGACTTCGCGGGCCTCCCTGAGCGGATCGTCCCACCCCACGTAGAGGTAGGTCATGACCCCGTCTGCGCCCCACCGGGCCGCCTCGTCGATGGAGCACAGCTCCCCCGTCGCTCCCTCCTCGTAACCGAGGAGCTCGGCGGGCCGGCTCACGCTCTGCCACCGATGGAGGACGAACAGCACCGGCCGGTCGCGCCTCGCGAGGACCGGCTCCGCCGCCGGCAGCATCGCGGGGGACAGCACGAGCCCATCCGCCGGCGCGAGGGCCTCGGCGATGCGAGGAGCATCGCTGCGGGCGAGGCCAGCGATACCGCCGAGGAGGGGACCGTGCGCCAGCGCGACGATCACCGCGCGCCCGGAGGGATGCGAGAACAGCCGCGCGAGCCGCACCCGTCGCGCGTAGGAGCTGGGCGTCGTGCCGTCCGCGCCCGGCATCATCGGCTCACCCGCGCGGTCTCGTAGTAGGCCTCGACCCACGCGGGGCGGTCCGGGTCGTGGCCGCCGCGCAGCGCGAGCGCGACGCTCGCCGCGAGCGCGGCCGCGAAGGTCGAGATCGCGGCCAGGGGCGCCGAGGCGCGCTCCCCGCCGGGGACCCGCAGGACCCGCGCACCCAGACGTTCGAACACATCGAGAGCCTCCTCCGCGAGGGGGTCCGCCCGCGTCGGCAGCGCGAGGACGAGGTGTCCGGGGAGGACGGCGGTCATCGCCGCCGTCACCGCTTCCCTCGTCTCACTCCCCTCGCACGGGATCCGGGCGATCTCCTTGACCAGCAGGGCGGCCTCCAGGGCGCCGGCCCACGCGGGCCCGCTCCCGAACGCGATGGCGGCGGGCGGGAGGGCCTCGTCGGGGGAGAAGACCTGCTCCGCCCACCCCAGGGCCGCCTCGGTGGTCTCCCTCAGGACGTCGGGGACGTGGGCCAGGTCCTCGCGCATCGACACGTCATCCCTGATCTCGGCCCAGACCGCGAGGCAGGCGGCGACCGCACCGAGGAACGCCTGCGTGTGGGTGATCGCGCGCTGGGAGGAGACGGTGACCGGGACAACGACCTGCGCGGCCCGTCCGATGGTGGAGGCGGGGTGCGCCGTGACAGCGACCTTCGGCGCGGGGGACCCCTCGATGGCTTCCACCAGGTCCCGGAACTCCCCCGAGGACGAGATGGCGAGGAAGGCGTCACCCTCACGCCAGGGGAACGCGCCGCGCGCGACGAGCCCGCCGGGGACGGCGACGAGCTCCGGTCCCGGCCCCGGGGCGAGCAGCGCCGCGAGCCACAGCGCATGGGCCACGTAGTACGAGGCCCCGTTGCCGGTAGCGACCACGCGGCGGATCCCGGGTCCCGTGAGCAGCGCGGCCGCCTCCGCGAACTCGCGGTGCTGTTCGAGCGTCGCCCCGACGCTCGCGCTCGCCTCGCGCTGGTCCTGCCAGATCCCCGTCTCGGCGATCCTAGATGTCATCCCCTCCTCCTTCCGTTCCTCCCTCGGACGTGGTCGAGGGCCGCCAGCCCAGCACCGATCAGCGCCGCGGAACCACCGAGCTGGCCGCGGAGCAGTTGCAGACCGGCGGTGAGGTGCGGTGGTCCCACCCGGGCGAGCTCGCGGCCCGCGGCCCCGAGCAGCTCATCCCCCAGCAGGGCAGCCAGGCCACCGGTGAGCACGACGGCGTCGGGAGCCAGCATGCACGCCCAGGTCGCGACGGCGCGGCCGAGCGCCCGCCCGGCCGCGCGGACGAGCCGCCTGGCGGCCGCGTCGCCGCGGGCCAGGGCGCGTCCCAAGGCCCGCGCGTCGCGGAAGCCCGAGCGGCGGCCCGCCCCCGCGAGCCCGATCCCCGAGCAGATCGCCTCCAGGTGCCCCACCCCGCCGCACGGGCAGCGTCCGCCCGGAGCCACGATCACGTGCCCGGCGTCGCCGAGGCAGCCGAAGGTCACCTCGACCACGCGCCCGGCCTCGGTCAGTCCGGCGTTGACGCCGCTGCCGAGGACCACGCAGAGGAGACGACGGACGCCTCGGCCGGCACCGAGCCGCGCTTCGGCGAGCGCGGCTGCGCTCACGTCGGGGATGGGCAGGACCGGCAGATGACCGAGGAGGGGAGCGAGCTCGGCGCGGAGATCCGCCCCCTCCAGGCCAGGGAGGTTCACGCAGTGGCGCACCCTGCCAGCCCCATCCAGGAAAGCTGGGAAGGAAACCCCCGCGGCCACCTCTCCGCCTCCCCCGACGCCCACCGCCAGGGCTCGGATCCTTCGAACGACCTCCTCGCGCGGGAGGGCGGGGCCGAGGCGGCACCGACGCATCGCGCCGAGGAGCCCGCTGCTCCCCACCCGGCCGGCGCGGGCCCCGCTCGCGCCGATGTCCACCCCGAGGGCGCTCCTCATCCGACCCTCCGAACCACGACCTCGGGTTCGAGGGCGCGAGCCGCCCTCGGATCGACCTCGCCGGGATGGAGCCGGCCGAGCTTGTCGAGGGCCGCGGCCGTCGCGATGCGCGCCGCCTCCGCGAACCCCCGGCCCTGCGCGAGGGCGACCGCGAGGGCGCCCAGGAACGCGTCCCCGCAGCCCACGGCGTTCACGCGCGGGCGTGCCGGGGGCACCGCGTGCCAGGCGCGACCCTCCGGCGAGAGGACGAGCGCCCCCCAGGCCCCCACCGTGAGCGCCACCGCCCGCGCCCCGAGCGCACGGACGCCGCACGCGACCTCGAGCACCGTCCCGAGCGAAAGCTCCTCCGGCGCGGGGCGCCCGAGCGCGACGCACGCCTCGGCGAGGTTGGGACAGGCGACGTGGGGGCCCGCTCGGAGCCCGGCGCGCAGCGCCTCCCCCGAGGCGTCGAGCAGCACGCGGGTACCGCGGGCCTGCGCCTCCGACACGATCTCCGCGTACGCGACAGCGTCGATCCCGCCGGCCGCGGAGCCGGCGAGCAGCACGTCGGTCGCCCATCCGAGCAGCTGGTGCGTCGTGGTCAGGACACGCTCGACCTCCTCCGGCGCGAGGCTCGGCGACGGGCCGATCACTTCCAGGACATCGCCGACGTCGGGATCCACGACCGTCCAGGTCTCGCGGATCTCGGGGGCGACCGGGACCGACGCGAGCCGGATGCGCGAGCGGTTCAGGAGCTCTGTGAACGATCGTCCCCGTCCACCGCCCACCGGTCCCACGAGGCGTACGTCCGCACCGTAGTTGGACGCGACGACCGCGGCATGGGTGGCCTTCCCACCCGCCGTCTCGAGCACCTCCGGGGCCCGCACCGTGCCTCCCCGCGCAGCCCCCGGTGCCACGATCACCCGGTCGATCGCAGGGTTCAAGCAGATCGCGAGCACGCGAGGGGGGTCCCCACGGGGGGCGGGCCCGCTAGCCGAGGCAGGCGTGGACATGAGAGCGCGCTCTTTCGGTCTGCCTTGTGCTCCATATGGGAGGGATGGTATACCAAGCGCGTGTTGAGAAGTCCAAAGGCGCCGTATCTATGACCACGGCTCCCCGCGGGGTGCCGATCCCGGGCGACCCGCTGTACGTGCAGGTCGCGCAGCGGATCCTGCACGAGATCGTTCAGCGGGACCTCCGACCCGGTGACCGGCTGCCGCCCGAGCGCACGCTCTGCCGCGACCTCGGGGTGAGCCGAGTCACCCTCCGGCGTGCCCTCCTCGCGCTCGCCGACGAGGGTGCGGTGGAGGCGGACGTCAACAGGGGGTGGTTCGTCGGGGGAGGTCTCCTGAGCGAGCCGCCGAACGCGCTGCTGAGCTTCACCCGGATGGCGGCCTCCCGTGGACTCACGAGCAGCGCCCGTGTGCTGGCGGCCCGCGTGCGCCCGG
>Ga0101943_1000694_pt1 | contig 43501 bp, 43 predicted proteins | sample DewCreD2012metaG_5_FD_75244 | JGI IMG/M metagenome (GOLD analysis project Ga0101943, IMG submission 75244) | Hot spring sediment bacterial and archeal communities from British Columbia, Canada, to study Microbial Dark Matter (Phase II) - Dewar... ... | reverse complement strand
GGCGATAACGTCGATACCCTCCTGCAAGGGGGCAATCTGGCCGCGGGTAGCCCGGTTGTGCAGTTGTAGAATCGCCCGTTGGTTGCGAATCTTGCCGCGCACAATCACCTTGGCCCACCTCAGCCCCCAGGGAGAGTAGGCCCGCTGATACTGGGCCAGACGACTCTCCGGGTTGGTGGAGAAGGATCCCTGCAGGCGGCCTCGAAAACTGCCATCCGCACGCAAAAAAATGGTTTCGATGCCTCGATCCAGCAGTTGGGCCAAAGCTGCGCCGGTTAACTGGATCCCAGGCAACACCACCAGCTCCACCTCCGCAAGGCGGCAAAGCTGCGCTTGATCACGGCGGCGAATGAGCAGGGTTTGGTTTTGGCAGTGAACCACCGTGCCCGGCTCGGTTAGGTAGAGGGTGGTCATAGGCAGGAAGATCAAGAAAGCTTCAGGTCGGGGCGATAAAACTGCAGCTCTGCCTGGGCTTCCCGAGCCATCTGTTCCCGGTAGGCCAGTGGCGCGATCACCTCGCCGTTGGGCCGCCAGTCGCGCAAACGCATGGTGAAGTTGGTATCCCCCACCCGCACCCAGGCCTGAAAATAGCGGTCGCTGGCCGGTCTTTGCCGGAGAATGTCCAAAATCTGTTGGCGTTCCCGTGCATCGGCCACTGCCTGCCGCACCAAAGCCGGGATCTGTTCGTAGGCAATGGGCTGGAAGGTGGGATGTCGCACCGTGCTTTCCACATAGCGGCGGGCAAACTCCGGGGAAAATCGAAGGATCAACAACGCCTTGGGCAGGTAAAAATCGGATCCCCAGGCTTCTTCCCATGCCGCCTGGACTTCCTCTGGGCTGGGCAGCTTCTCCTGCCGTTTGCGGATGGCCAGCTCTGTCGGGATGGAAGGATCGCCCCAAGGAATCACCGCCAAGCGCTTAGACTGGATCCGATCCAACCGAAAGTTGTGCCAGCCCAGGGATCCCTCGGGGGTGGGGAGCTGACCAAAGGCTGCCAAATACTTGGCGCGGCGAGCATAAAACAAACAGACCGGGTAGGTGAGAATGTGCCGGATCCCATGTTGGCGGGTGGCGTAGTCAAAACCAATCACCCCTGCCTGTGGGTTGGCCCAAAGGGCTTCTAGCTGGCTTTGATATTCGTCCACCCGTTCTTGCTGTTCGTCGGAGAGGATGTACTCAAACCACACAAACAGCCGCCGCTGCGAGTGCTGATGATTTTCCCAGATTTCATCCAGCAAAACCTGCACATCTGGATGTACAAATGCCACATCGCTGAGAATGTGATAAATCTGTTTGAGCTGATTGCCCGATAAGGTCAAAGTCGGTGCAGATGCGGGCAATTGGGGATGATCCCCCCGGGCACGGCAGCGAAAATTATCTCTCCGCTTGGAGTTGGCCTGAATTTGCTGCAGCCAACCCTGGGCGGCCAGGTAATCCAGCTCTTTGCGCAGTGTGCGATGGGTTTTGTGAAAGGGTCGAGCAGATAGCAGCGCTTCCAGATCGGGAACTTCTGCTTTTAAGGCGGCCAATAGGCTGGGATCCTTCAGCCAAAACCTCAAGGGTTTCCAGCAAATGCAGTCACCATCAGGACAGAATGAAGGGATCCCTTTTGCCAGATCCTGCTTGGGGTGCCGCGGTGAGAGCAAGCGATCCCGAATGTGGGTATAGCCAAACGTTTCCGGCAGATCCCACCATCCCTCCTCGCCATACAAGCAATCGAGCAACACCCACAGGCGCACAGCCCGCTCCAGGCGCTCCGCCAACTGCCCGCCGGCCAGCCAGCGCAACACCTCTACCGTCAAAGGCAGCTCAAATCGGCTCATCCGACAGTTCCCTTGGTGCTTGGGTTAACCAGTTGATGGCACTTCAGGCCAGGGGTTTTTTGAAGTAAGGCGCAAACGAGAGCCTGACCACTCTGCCACAAGTTGGAACCCCCCACTTCCAATCTTTTCCATACTAAAGTCAACCTGTCTTGTCAAATCCGTCCATGGCTGCTGTGGCCCTTCATTTGCTTTCCGGCTATCTGGCCGAAGACCCGCAGAAACCCCACTCTGCAGAACTGTCTTTTCAAATCCTTGAAATCGAGCTGACCCGACCGGATCGCCTGGTTTTCCCAGAGGATCTGGCTCAGTTGCGGCTGCCTGCAGGGATCGATGCCCGGCTGGGTGTGGTTCTGACGGGGCGGGCCCCTATTTGGCTGTACGGCTGGCTGGTGCACGAGTGCCACTTCACCCGCTGGGTGGCCTGCTACGACCCACGCTTGGGCGCAGTGGTGGTCTCCAGCCATACCCCGGAAGTGCAGGTGGGCCAAGTCATTTCCTGGGTGCAGGAAAGGCCGGGCAAGGCCTACGGCCCGCTGACGCGAACAGAATTGGCAGCGGCAGTGATGGTGGTGGGGCCCCCCGACAGTGGCAAAAGCCGTCTTGCCCGCGCCCTCTTCAAAGCTCTGCTGCCGGAGCATCCCGATATTTATCTGCAACGGGCCCATTGGGATGGGGAAGGCAATTGGACTCTGGACTTACCCCTAGAACAGGCCGAAGCCCTCAAACAGCGGTACCGGGGCCGTTCAACCCCTGAGTTTTTTGGCTTCCATGCCCAGGCCATTCTGGCTTTGCGTCGGCAAAAGAGCTTGGTGATCGTGGATGTGGGCGGCAAGGTGGATCCGCAAAAGCAGCCGATCCTGGAAGCCTGCTCCCACTACCTGGTGGTCAGCCGGGATCCCGAGGCCATACCCTTGTGGCAGGAATTTTGCCGAGACCGGGGCAACTTGCGCTGTGTGGCCATCCTGCACACCTCACCCGGCCATCCCCAGGAAGACCGGCAACTGCCCAGGGATCTATGCCAACTGGAGCTGCACTGGGATCCCAATTCTCCTCTCCCTGCGGAGCTGCTTCGGGCGGTGCGCCGCTTAATTGGCTAGGGGTGCGGATTCAGAATTGGATGGGCGGGCGAGCCTTTTCGGAAACGGCGAGATTGAGAGCCGGGAAAAGAAAAAGGAGAGGGTACTGATGCTGGGAGCCATTGCCGGGGATGTTATCGGTTCTGTCCATGAGCACTCTGGCACCAAAACAAAGCACTTTCCGCTGTTCGTTGAGGCCAGCCGGTTTACTGATGACACTGTCTTAACGGTCGCTGTGGCCGAGCGGCTGCTGCGGGGCGGTAGCTACGTCGATTGGTACCATGAGTACTTCCACGCCTACCCAGAGGCTGGGTACGGGAGCAGCTTCATCCACTGGGCCGAGCATCGCTGGCGCAAGCCGTACTACAGTTGGGGCAATGGAGCTGCTATGCGGGTTAGCCCCATCGGCATCGCCTGCAACACGCTGGAAGAAGTACTGGCCCAGGCGCGGGCAAGTGCTGAAGTGACCCATAACCACCCAGAGGGCATCCGCGGCGCTCAGGCTACGGCAGCCGCCGTGTTTCTGGCCCGGTCAGGGTACACCAAGGCCGACATCAAGACGTACATCGAGCAAGAGTTTGGATACCGCCTATCCGAGCGGCTGGACGATATCCGGGAGCACTACTGCTTCGATGTCTCCTGTCAGGGCTCGGTGCCCCAGTCGATCATCGCGTTCCTAGAAGCAGACGGTTTTGAAGACGCGGTGCGCAACGCCATCTCGCTGGGTGGAGACGCAGACACCATGGCCTGCATCGCTGGAAGCATCGCCGAGGCCTTTTTTGGCGGTGTGCCGGACGAGATCGCCTCCCAGACGTTGGCCGTTTTGGACGAGCGGTTGCGCAATGTTGTGAGCGAGTTCCAAGAGAGGTTTGCGGATCGCCTGCCCAAGCGCTGCCCCTGACGGCCAAGGGGTTCCGGCTGCCCGGTCACCCTCTCGCTCCGTCAACTGCTCTGGGCTGGATTTATCAGCAGGCCGCCTCTGGGTTGGCCTCATGGCCGTAGAGATAGCTGAGAACCGAGTTGCGCAGGCGGTAGTATTGCGGATCTTCAAGAATCCGCTCGCGATCCCGGGGGCGCGGGAAGGGAATGGTCACGATCTGCCCGATGGTGGCTGCAGGGCCATTGGTCATCAGCACCAAGCGGTCGGCCAAGAACAGCGCCTCATCAATATCATGGGTAATCATCAAAACCGTGCAGCGATGTTCATCCCAAATGCGCAACAGCTCCTCTTGCAGCTCCTCTTTGGTGATGGCATCCAAGGCCCCGAAAGGTTCATCCAAAATCAGCACTTCTGGACGGATGGCCAGCGCACGGGCAATGGCTACTCGTTGTTTCATCCCTCCCGAAATTTGTGAAGGATATTTCTGAGCAGCTTCCCCCAGCCCCACCAAATCCAGATGTTCTTCCACAATTCGATGCTTTTCCGACTGGCTCTTGTGGGGAAATACCGACCGAACGGCCAAATAAACGTTTTCATAAACCGTGAGCCAGGGCAACAGGGCATACCCTTGAAACACCACCATGCGCTCCGGACCAGGAGCTGTAATCGGCTGCCCTTTCAGCTTTACCGAGCCGCTGGTGGGCCGAGCAAAGCCGGAAACCATATTCAGCAGGGTGGTTTTGCCACAGCCGGAATGCCCAACCAGGCAGACAAACTCTCCCTCGTTTACGCTGAGGTTGATGTCTCGCAAGACGGGATAATCCCCCTTGGGAGTTGAGTAGGTCTTGCTGACGTTCTCAAGGCTTAGGTAGGGTTCTGCGGCTACGTTCACCGGGGTAGAGGTTGTCAAGAGGGCAGTCATCGGGGAGTGCTCCAATTCATCCTTTTCTCACAACAGGGAATGCGCTTTTGCAAGGGTGCCCAAGTGGGTATCTAGAGCAACACAGGACGACGATCCAAAGCAACCTCGGCTACGTAAATATCGTGCTTAATCGCCAAACTGTTGAGATAGGCCAGGGGATCCTCACCATTGAAAGGGATCCCGTCGAACAACTGAATGGGCTGCCGTTGGTAAGACACATCCAGCCCCAGCTCGCGGGCTGCCGTACTGAACACCCCCACCTGACACACCCGCTCCACAATCTCCACCCAGTTGCGGGGGAAGGGCAGATCCCCCCAGCGGGCCATTTGGGTCATCATCCACAGATGCTCGGTGCGGCTGGGACGGTTGCCAGCTCCCAGAAAGAAGCGGTGGTGGGCATATTCCCGCATCGGCCTGTCCAAGTCACAGATCAGGCGCTGGGGATCCCCCAGATGAATGTAGGATGGGTCGGTGCTCAGGTAAGCGCGGCGGCTGAGCAGCTCGCGAATCTCGTCGTGATGGGCCGGATCTTCACAGTAGCGGCAGGCTTCCAACAGCGCTTTCACCAAGGCAATGTGGGTGTTGGGGTAAGCCCTGGCCCAATCTTCTCGCACCCCCAATACTTTGCCGGGGTGGCCCAGCCAAATCTCCAGATCCGTAGCCACCGTAAAGCCACTGCCCTCCAGGGCTGCCCGCAAATTCCAGGGCTCTCCCACACAGTAGCCATCAATGTTGCCGGCTGTTAGGTTGGCCACCATCTGGGCCGGGGGCAGCGTTTTCAGCACCACATCCTGATCCGGGTGGATCCCACCGGCTGCCAGCCAATAGCGCAACAGCAAATTGTGCATGGAGCTGGGATGCACCACCCCAAAGGTAAGCCGACGGCTGGGACTATCCAGAATGTAGGCTTTCAACTGGCTGAGGGTGTGGATCCCTTGCTCATAGAACCGCTTATGCAAGGTGATGGCATTGCCGTTGCGGGTTAAGGTGAGGGCCGTAACCACCGGCTGAGGCGGGTTATCCCCTCCACCCAAAGACATCCACACCGGCATACCGGCGGGCATTTGGGCCGCATCCAGGTAACCTCCCTGAATGCCGTCTTGGATCCCTCGCCAACTGGTTTCCCGCACCAAATTCACTTCTTCTAAGCCATGTTTGGCAAAGAACCCTTTTTCTTTGGCCACAGCCAACGGAGCGCAGGCAGTGAGGGGCACAAAGCCGATCTCCAAGTTGATCTTTTCCAAGCCATGCCTGGCCACCACAGTGCTGCGGCGAGCACGCCATTGCTTAATCCGTTTTTGTTGGTTCAAAAAGTAGATGATCTCGCTGCGATAGCTGTAGTAGCTGGGATGGTTGACCACCTCCAAGCGACGACGGGGCCGAGGAATATCAATGGTTAAAATGTTCCCAATTCGGGATCCCGGCCCGTTGGTGAGCATGACCACACGATCCGATAGAAGAACCGCTTCGTCCACATCGTGGGTGACCATGAGGGTGGTCATCTGATGTTCTTCGCAGATGCGCCTCAACTGCTCTTGCAAATTCCCCCGCGTGAGCGCGTCCAAAGCGCCAAACGGCTCATCCAACAACAACACCTTGGGCCGCAAAGCCAGGGCACGGGCAATGGCCACCCGCTGCTTCATCCCCCCAGACAATTGAGCTGGGGGCTTATCTGCTGCATGGCGCAAACCCACCAGATCGATGTGCTCTTCCACGATCTGCTGACGCTCGGCTGGAGAGTGGTTTTTAAGAACGGCATTCACCGCTAGCGCAATGTTTTGCCGAACCGTTAGCCAAGGCAAAAGCGAGTAATGCTGAAACACCACCATGCGATCTGGGCCTGGAGCGGTGATGGTATGCCCGTCCAAAGCCACGATCCCCCCTGTGGGCAAAGACAGCCCCGCCACCATGTTCAATAGGGTGGATTTGCCACAGCCGGAGTGGCCGATTAAGGAGACAAACTCCCCTCGATGGATTTGCAGATCGATCCCTTTCAGAGCAAGGTATTCCTGCCCTCCAGGCAGAGGAAAAGATTTTTCCACCTGCTCCACACTGACCAATACAGACACAGAAAACCTCCCAACCTAATCACCCGTCTAGCCTCAAACCAACCACATGCTGACAACACATCCAACACATCATTGATTGGCTATCTTGTTTTGCAAAACAGACATCAGGCGATCCAAAAGCAATCCCACCGCTCCGATGTAGATGACGGCAACGATGATCTCCGTAACGTAGTTCTGTTGGTAGGCATCCCAGATAAAGAAGCCGATCCCTGGTACCCCTGACATCACAATTTCCGCAGCAATAATTGCTAGCCAAGATAGGCCGATGCCAATGCGCAGACCTGTGAACATGTAGGGCAGGGCTGAGGGCAGCAACACCTTAAAAAAGAAGTCCACTTTGGAGAGTTTGAGCACTTTGGAGACGTTGATGTAGTCTTCTGGGATCTGTCTCACCCCCACAGCCGTGTTGATGAGAATGGGCCAAATTGAGGTAATAAAGATAACGAACAGGGCAGCCGGCTCATTGCGTTGCAAAGCAGCCAAGGAAATGGGCACCCAAGCTAGGGGAGCTACCATGCGCAAGAATTGAAAGATGGGATCCAAAGCTCGGTTGATCCACACGCTGCTTCCCACCAAAATGCCCAGCGTGATCCCCACCAAAGCCGCACTGCAATAGCCGATGGCCACCCTTTGTAGGCTGGCCAAGGTTTGGCGCAGCAACCCTTGGTCGAGGTCGCTGTTGCGGTACAAAGGATGCAGGATTAGATATCGGCTGCGCTCATCCATCCACACATCCTAGGGCCCCGGCAGCCGAATGAGGTTGGCACTGGCCAAGAGCTGCCAGACGAGCAGAAATCCAACAATGCCCACCACAGGGGGGAGAACCTGATCTCGGTACTTCGCCAAATCAAACTTCACCGTCGCAGATTTTGTCGGAGAAGAAAGTGTTGTCGTCATAGCTCCTAGAGAGGATAGGGTTTTACAAGGTTCTCTGTTTTTGCGCTCTTAGAACATCCCAGCCGCAGGGTTCTACAACGTGTTGGAAACAGAGCATGAGCTTGGATCGGCCTTGCCTTTTCCTTGGAGAGGCAAACACAGGGATTGCAAACTCAACAAAACTCTCACGACAATTAGAAAGCTCAGCGCCCCCACCCCTATCGAGAGAATGAGCTTGTCCCAGCAGGGCTGGGCCGGTTTCTCAAAAGGAGGATCCCTGAAGGGTTCGTGGGGAACGTGAAGTAGAGCCAACATAGCCGATCCTCAACATAGTGTTCAAAAACTTTTAAAAAGCGCGAGGCTCATAGCATGCATCAACTTTCCATCGTTTGAGCAGAAAGCTCGGCATAGCCTTTTTCGACCTCGTGGGATCCCCCAAGTAGGCAGGATCCCTGTCGCGCAAGAGATGCGTCTGTGTTGGCCGGGGTTGACATTAGACCCTTTTGATTTTCAGGCTGTTCAGGTAAGCCTGCGGATCCTGTGGGTCAAACACCACACCGTCAAAGAAACGCTCTGTTCCCCGTGAGGTGTTGTTGGGGATGTTCTTCACCCCCAGAGCCTGGGCGGCCTCACGCCAGAGATCTTCACGGTTTACTTCATCCACCAGACGACGGGCGGTATCCAGATCGGTTAGGAAGCGAGCGTGGAAGCCCCAGCGCAAGGATTCCGTCAGGAACCAAAGGTCATGGCTCTTGTAGGGATAAGAGACGCTGCCTCGGCCATCTTCCCAGTACAAGGGCCCAGCGTTGAAATCCTGGACAGCCGGCTTGCCATCTCCCAGTTCGTACTTGCCCTGAAAAGGAGGTGTGAGAATTTCAACCGGCACATTTAGGTAGGCACGGCCCGAGAGAATGCGGGCTAATTCTTCGCGGTTGGCCGGATCGTCGCACCATTGCTGTGCTTCCATCACCGCCATCAAAGTGGCTCGTGTGGCCCTGGGGTTTTGCTCTACCCAATCGGCGCGAATGGCCAAGTATTCTTCGGGGTGAAAGGGCCAAATCTGCTGGGTCAGGGCCGCGATGAACCCAATTCCATCCGCCACAATTCGGTAGGGCCAGGGATCCCCGGTGCTGAAAGCGTCCATGGTGCCATTGCGCATCCCCTGCACTGTCTCGGCAGAGGGCACCGTCAGGAGGTCAATGTCTTGATCTGGATCCACCCCCCCGGCGGCAAGCCAGTAGCGGATCCAAAAATCTTGATTGGCGTTGGGGAAGGTATAGGCAGCTTTGAACTTGCGCCCGTTGCTGGCGCTGAAATTTTTGATGTAATCCGCGGCCCCGGAGATATCCAGCCCCAAGCCCTTGCCAACGTGCATTCCGGCAATGGCAATTCCGTTCCCCTGGGTGATCAACTGACACAGAACTGCCATACGCACCGGCTGATTGTTGGTGATGGCGCCGATGTGGATCATGTGAGGCATCGGCATCTGCCACATGCCGCCGTCAATGCCCCCCCTGCCGAGCCGATAACCACATTGTCACGGGCTGCCGGCCAACTGGCCTGCTTCAACACCTCGACACCGGTCATGCCATGCTTGTCGAAAAAGCCCTTCTCCTTGGCGATGATCAGGGGGGCAGACTCCACAATCGGTATAAAACCTAACCTGAGATTGGGGGTTTCTGGGCCGCTGGCCTGAGCAACCCAGTAGCCTGTGCTGGCCCGTGCTAAGCTGCCACTCACGAGTCCACCCACGGTGGCCGCACCCGCAGACAGCAAAAAGTTACGACGTGACGTCATGCTCACCTCATCGAAAGGATATGTGAAGGCAAGATGGAAGCTTTCCAGTTCAAGTCGCCTGACCCACGGATTCCCTGCGTGAAATCTCAAGAAATCCTTAAATCTCAGCTTGGTTGATATCCTAAGAGCAAATAAATATAGAGACAATACAATTATCGTTTTGGTATTCATAGACTTTTGTCTATCAAAGTTGCCATGGCTCAGGTCTCGATGGCGTTTCCTTCAACGGCGGCTTGCTCTGGGCAAAACAGCTCAACGGACTGGGGATCCCTGCCCCATGCCGGCTATCACTGGGATGGCTGCACAGAGCCGTTTTTTGAGGGCTGGTATAGCCGGTTAACATTGCCCGGGGATCCGCCCATCAGCTTTGCCTTCATGTACGCCATCGATCCCAAGCGCGGGGGCATCGCGCAGGTGTTGGGGCCGGAGGAGGAGTTGCATTGGCGCACCTTCCCCAATCCCCGCCGCTTTTGGGCCAGCTCAACCCGTCTGGCCTTAGGTCACTCAGGGATCCCAGGCCCCGGCTGTCGCGGCCTTCAGGAGCCCTTCACCTTCTTCCAGCGCACCGCCAGCGGCTACCAATACACCGCCCACCTCAATCAGGGGATTTTGCCGGATCCCTTGGGCTCTGAGCCCATTCGCTGGCTTTACCGCATCCAACCTCGTTTTGCCTATGGGATCCCACCCCAAGCTACCATGGGGATATGGTCTTTCCTGCCCATCTTCGAGCCGGGCTGGCAGATCCTCATGAGCCACGGCTTGGCCACCGGCTGGGTGGAGTGGAGAGGCAGGCGCTATGAATTTCAGCAGGCTCCTGCCTATGCCGAAAAAAATTGGGGCCAAAACTTTCCTCGCCGCTGGTTTTGGATCCAGTGCAACGCCTTTCCCCAGCATCCCGGTCTCAGCCTCACCAGTGCCGGAGCTGAGCGGCAGGTGCTCACCCGCCCCGAAGAAGTGGCCCTGATCAGCTTGCATGGATGGGGATCCCAGCCCTTTTTGGAATGGCGACCCGGATCCGCTCGGCTGACCTGGCAAGTGTATCCCTGGGGATCCTGGCGAATCCGGGGAGAGAGCGCCCTCTGGTGTATTCGGCTGGAAGGGCACACAGGGCGGCCTGGTCAAACTGTATTCACCCCTGGCCCCGAAGGGATGCAGCGCAACTGTCGGGATACCCTATCAGGGCATCTGCACCTACAGCTTTGGCAGCGCAACGGCCAAGTCTGGACGCCGGTGCTCACGGCCACCAGCTCCCAAGCCGGCCTGGAAGTGGGGGGAGAAGTTCCGCGACCTTGGCAAGGGCAATGTTAACGCTGGCGGATATCTACACCCCCGCTGGACTTTCCAAAGAACGCTCTTGTGCTAGAATGCCTAAGCCACATTGATAGATGTCCATCCCTGGATGATCTCTGGATAATATGGACAGACAGTCAACCGTGGTTGGCCTGCCCTTCTTGCGCCTGTAGCTCAGTGGACTAGAGCACGTGGCTACGGACCACGGTGTCGGGAGTTCAAATCTCTCCAGGCGCGTTTTGGCCCCAGACAGCTTCCGTCTGGGGTATTTGCCGTCCCTTGGTTTCGCCTGAACTTGTGCTAGGATTACCCCTATCAAGTCCGCCTTGATGCAGGCGTAGGGAGCCCGAGGATCATGTTTGAACGCTTTACAGAAAAAGCCATCAAGGTGATCATGCTGGCCCAAGAAGAAGCCAGACGGTTAGGTCACAATTTCGTTGGCACCGAGCAAATTTTGTTGGGGTTAATCGGCGAGGGCACTGGGGTCGCCGCCAAAGTTCTCAAGTCCATGGGAGTGAACTTGAAGGACGCCCGTATTGAGGTCGAGAAAATCATCGGTCGGGGATCCGGTTTTGTGGCCGTCGAGATCCCTTTCACTCCCCGCGCCAAGCGAGTGCTGGAACTCTCCCTAGAAGAGGCCCGCCAGCTCGGCCACAACTACATCGGCACTGAGCACCTGCTCCTGGGCCTGATCCGAGAAGGGGAAGGGGTAGCGGCCCGCGTTTTGGAAAACCTGGGAGTGGATCTCTCCAAGGTGCGCACCCAGGTCATCCGCATGTTGGGCGAGACTGCCGAAGTGACGGCGGGGGGCGGATCCTCCAGCCGCACCAAAACGCCCACCCTGGACGAATTCGGCTCCAACCTCACCCAACTGGCCCAGGAGGGCAAGCTGGATCCGGTGGTCGGTCGGACGCGGGAGATCGAGCGGGTAATCCAAATCTTGGGTCGCCGCACCAAGAACAACCCCGTCCTTATTGGCGAGCCGGGGGTGGGCAAAACCGCCATCGCCGAGGGTTTGGCTCAGCGCATCGTGCAGGGGGATGTGCCCGATATTTTGGCCGACAAGCGGGTAATCAGCCTGGATATTGGCCTGTTGGTGGCCGGCACCAAGTACCGCGGCGAGTTTGAAGAGCGCCTCAAGAAAATCATGGATGAGATCCGCAATGCCGGCAACATCATCCTGGTTATCGACGAGGTGCATACCCTGATTGGGGCCGGGGCTGCCGAAGGGGCGATTGATGCCGCCAACATCCTCAAGCCTGCCTTGGCCCGTGGCGAGTTGCAATGCATCGGCGCCACCACCTTGGATGAGTACCGCAAGCACATCGAGCGGGATGCCGCCCTGGAGCGTCGCTTCCAGCCCATTATGGTGGGTGAGCCGACCGTCTCCGAGACGATCGAGATCCTGTTTGGCCTGCGGGAGCGCTACGAGCAGCACCACAAGCTGAAGATCTCCGATGCTGCCTTGGATGCAGCGGCCAAGCTGGCCGACCAGTACATCTCCGACCGCTTCCTGCCGGATAAAGCCATCGATTTGATCGACGAGGCTGCTTCGCGGGTGCGCCTGATCAACTCTCAACTGCCCCCGGCGGCGCGGGAGCTGGATCAAGAGCTGCGGCGAGTGCTCAAGGAGAAAGACGCTGCGGTGCGGGCCCAGAACTTCGACAAAGCCGGTGAGCTGCGGGATCGGGAGATGGAGATCAAGCAGCAGATCCGCGCCATTGCCGCTGCTAAGAAGGCGGAAGAAAGCAGCCGCAGCGAGATGCCCGAAGTAACCGAAGAGGACGTGGCCCAAGTGGTCAGCGCCTGGACGGGGGTGCCGGTGGCCAAGCTGACGGAAAGCGAGTCGGTGAAGTTGCTGAACATGGAAGAAACCCTGCACCAGCGCATCATCGGCCAAGACGAAGCGGTGCGGGCCATCTCCCGTGCCATCCGCCGCGCTCGGGTGGGGCTGAAAAATCCCAACCGCCCCATCGCCAGCTTTATCTTCTCCGGCCCGACGGGGGTGGGCAAAACCGAACTGACCAAGGCTTTGGCAGCTTACTTCTTCGGTTCTGAGTCGGCCATGATCCGCCTTGACATGTCGGAGTACATGGAGCGGCACACGGTCAGCAAGCTGATTGGCTCCCCGCCGGGCTATGTGGGCTACAACGAGGGCGGTCAACTCACCGAGGCAGTACGCCGTCGCCCCTATACGGTGGTGCTCTTCGACGAGATTGAGAAAGCCCACCCGGATGTGTTTAACCTGTTGTTGCAAATCCTGGAGGATGGCCGCCTGACCGATGCCAAAGGTCGCACGGTGGACTTCAAGAACACCTTGTTGGTGATGACCTCCAACATCGGCTCGAAGGTGATCGAGAAGGGTGGCGGCAGCCTCGGCTTCGAGTTCAACACCAACGATGAGGATGCCAACTACAACCGCATCCGCAACCTGGTGAACGAAGAGCTGAAGCAGTACTTCCGTCCGGAGTTCCTCAACCGTGTGGACGAGATCATCGTCTTCCGCCAACTGACCAAGGACGAAGTGAAGCAGATTGCCGACATCCTGCTCAAGGAAGTGTTTGACCGCATGACGGAGAAGAAAATCCGCCTTACGGTCAGTGACCGCTTCAAAGACTTGGTGGTGGAGGAGGGGTATAACCCCAGCTATGGGGCACGCCCGCTGCGTCGCGCCATCCAACGCTTGCTGGAAGACATCCTGGCGGAAGAGATCCTGACCGGACACGTCCGCGAGGGATCGGAGGTGCTTATCGATGTGGATGAGGAGCGCAAGCCCAAGGTGTTGGTCACGGAGCCGGAGCGGGTTCTCTTGCCTCAAGGGGCGGAGTAAAGCTGACTTCGGGATCCGCAGGTTCCCGTTCCTCAAACTGCAAGGGATCCGTTGGGATTTTGCGGATCCCTTGTGGTTCTCAAGTGTTGCTTTTTAGTAGACTCAGCCGTAGGAGAACTCTGGCATGGTGCAATCAACCTACTACTACTATGGCGGCGCTCCAGTTCGTACCCCGCCTCCAGATTTGGCTTCGCTGCTGTTGCAGGAGCGCATTGTCTACCTGGGCTTGCCCCTTGCGGAAGAGTCGAATGCCAACGTCACCAAGCTGATCATCGAGCAACTGCTGTATTTGCAGTACGAGGATCGGGAAAAGCCGATCAAGATGTACATCAACTCGACGGGCACCTATAACTACGACACGGCAGCGTTTGCCATTCTGGACACCATGAACTACATCAAGCCGCCTGTGCATACCATTTGCATCGGCAATGCGATTGGGATGGCGGCCATGTTGTTGGCAGCAGGGGCTAAGGGATTTCGGGCCAGTTTGCCCAATGCCACCATCGTGCTGCATCAACCTTACGGTGGCACCCGCGGCCAGGCCAGCGATATTGAAATTCGCACCCGCGAGATTCTGACTTTGCGCAACATGATGCTGGAGCAACTGGCCCGCAGCACAGGTCAGCCTCTGGAGCGAATTAAGAAGGACACGGAGCGGCTGTTCTTCATGACCCCGGAAGAGGCCAAAGCCTACGGCCTTATCGATCAGGTGTTGACCAGTTCCAAAGTCTTGCCGAGGTTGGCAGCAGCCAAAAACTAAAGCAGAGGGATCCGTCGATGGTTCAAGTTCCTGTACAGCCTTTAACGGCGGAGGAGTACCTACGCCTCACGGACTGGCCTTATGAAGGACGGGTTGAAGTTGAAGACGGGTCTATTCGGGAAGTGCCAACCGAGGAGCGCATTAACACCCTCATTGAGCTGTTTCTGATTGCAGAATTGCTCAAGTTTTTGCCCATCCAACGCCTGAGCTTGGGCCAAGTCGAGGTCGAAGTGCCCGCAGCCAAGGCTCGGTTTCGCAACCCCGATGTGATGGTTTTGCATCCCGCTCATGTGAGCTTGCTGGGAAACGGTCGCGGAACCATTCGGTTGCACATGCCCCCGCCGCTGCTGGTGGTGGAAGTGGTTTCCCCTGGAGTGAACCATGAAAAACGCGATGATCAAGACAAGCGCAAAGATTATGCTGCCCGTGGGATCCCGGAATACTGGATTGTGGATCCCGCCAAGCAGTCGGTTTCCGTGTTGCGCTGGGTTAGCGGGGAATACGAAGACGAGGTCAAAACCGGCCCTGAACGCATTGTTTCCTCGGTTTTGCCCCAGCTAGCGTTGAGCGCAGAAGACCTCTTGCAAGCGCGTCGTTCTGTGTAGTGTTTTGTGTTTCATACCTTGCCAGGAGAGACTTATGCCAATTGGAGTACCCCGCGTTCCCTACCGTCTGCCCGGTGAGCCTTACAGCCAGTGGATCAGCCTTGATGATCGCCTGTACCAAGAGCGGATTTTGTTTATCGGCGAGCCCATTGACGATAGCTTGGCCAATACCATTGTGGGGGTCATGCTCTACCTCAACTCCCAGGATCAGCAGAAGGACATTGTGATGTACATTAACTCTCCCGGCGGTTCTGTGACGGCGGGCATGGCCATCTACGACACCATGAACCACATCAAGCCGGATATCGTTACGGTTTGCGTGGGCCAAGCAGCTTCGATGGGAGCCTTTTTGCTGGCTGCCGGCACCAAGGGAAAACGCTTTGCCTTACCTCACTCCCGCATCATGCTGCACCAACCTTCCCTGGGCACGATCCAAGGCCAAGCCAGCGACATTGAAATTCGCGCCCGCGAAACGCTGCGGGTCAAACGGCGCATGAACGAGATCTTGGCGCAAACCACCGGCCAGCCACTGGAGAAAATCGAGCGGGATGTGGAGCGAGACTTTTACCTCTCGGCCACGGAAGCTCAGGCTTACGGCATCGTAGACCGGGTGATCCAGGAGCGCTCAGAAGCAATTGCCAGCTAGGATGGCTCGACCCCAAAAATAGCCTGGGCAAGTCCTAAGTAGGATATTGAAGAATTGAACCCACGAGGAATACCCCTGGGATCCCTTCGATGATCTCACCGTGCCGGTTCTGCGGTGCCGAGAGACGGGCTGAGATCCTTGGGATGGCTAGGATCAGGGTGGAGTTAGCCGGGAGATCTGACCAAGTGAACCGACAGCATTGGGCCAAAAGGGGCGGTAGATGGGCCAGCCTGCTGGTGTTCCTGCTGTATCTCCCCAATCCAGCTTTGGCTCTGCCCCCTGCTTCTGAGATCCCTGAGGAGGTGCTGCGGGCGCAGCCGGATTTGCGGGCTCGTTCTCCGGTCGATAATCAGCCCCTCACCGCCAGCGAAGCTTTGGAACTTCAGGAAGCCTTGGCAGCTCGGCCCGAAACCGGATCCGTCTCTCCAGAGGTGGAGCGGCTGATCTTTCTGCTCAGGTTGCGCAAAGGGTTTCGCGATCTGTTTCCCTTCCTGTTTTGAAGGTTCAGGCCTGAAGGGGAGCCGGTGGGATCCCTTTTTGGTAGCGGTAGGGGCCGGCGCGGGATCCCCAGGTTTGTTGGCCGGTGGTGGCGTCAAAGCCCCGATCCCAGGTGATGAATTCTTTGGCTGTGAGGTCAAATTCGATGTGGATGTAGGTGCTATCGCCAGGGTTAAGACGGCATTCTCCACCCGGCAGCATTTCTCCGTGGTAGCAGTCTGGGCGCTTTTCCACCAAAATACGACAACCAGGCAAATGCTCAAGGTCGGCCAAGGAGAGCTGTGCCAAGCGCTGCGGCTCCTGAGAGGCACCTGCCCAAGCTGCTTGATCCCGCAATTTGTAGTTCTCAATCCGCAAGGGATCCGCCAATACCTGGAGCACCCGGCTGCGATAAAACCGGCCTGGCGTGTGTTGGTTGAATTGTTCGGTAAAAAAGCCGATCCCTTGGGAAAACAGGTGGGGCAGACGCACATACCAAAGGCTGACCGGCACAAACCACACCGGCTCCGCCATCGCCTGGGCGCGGTTGCTGTAGTAGCCCTCCAGCCAATCGGCCAAGGTGTGCAGGTCGGAATCGGATTTTTCGTCTACCATAAGAGACTATGACAAAACTCACCCCCAGCTCCAGCTATAGCATTGCCCTGCGCATTCGCCTGCTCAACCAGCCGGGAGCCCTAGCCCGTGTGACCCAGGCCATTGCCGAGGTGGGAGGCAGCCTCAGCCAGATTGACCTCATCCACCAATCTCCTGCGGAGACGGTACGAGAGATCGCGGTGGATGCCGTCAGCAGCGAGCATGCCCAGCAAATTCGCGCCGCCGTGGCTGCCCTGCCCGATGTAAAAGTAGAACGGGTGGTGGATCGCACCTTTGAGCTGCATCGAGGGGGAAAACTACAGGTGGTGGGCAAAAGCCCGCTGGAGAGCGCCGCCGATCTGGCCATGGCCTACACGCCGGGGGTAGGGCGGGTTTCCCTGGAAATTGCTGCTAACCCCGCCGCGGTCTATGAGTACACCATCAAGGGCAACAGTGTGGGCATTGTAACCGATGGTAGCGCAGTGCTGGGCTTGGGGAATGTCGGCCCGGAGGCAGCTTTGCCGGTGATGGAGGGGAAAGCGGCCCTGTTCAAGCGCTTTGCCGATATTGATGCTTTCCCCCTGTGCCTGGCCACCCAGGATGTGGCGCAAATTGTGGAGACGGTGGTGCATCTGGCCCCCAGCTTCGGTGGCTTCAACCTGGAAGACATCAGCGCCCCCCGTTGCTTTGCCATCGAATCGCAGCTCAAGGCTCGCCTCAACCTGCCGGTGTTTCACGACGATCAGCATGGCACGGCGATTGTGGTGCTGGCCGCACTCCTAAATGCCCTCAAGGTGGTGAAGAAAACCCTGGATCAGGTGCGCATTGTCATCAACGGGGCCGGGGCAGCCGGTATTGCGGTCACTCAACTGCTGCGGCGGGCCGGGGCAGCTCACATTCTTGTGTGCGATCGCAAAGGGATCCTCAGCCGCTCCCGCTCCGATCTCACCCCGGAAAAAGCCGCAGTTGCCGTCGAGCAGAAGGGATCCCTGGCGGAAGCCCTGGTGGGGGCAGATGTGTTTATCGGGGTGAGCGTGGCCAATGCCCTAACGGTGGAGATGGTGGCAAAGATGGCCCCCGATCCCATTCTGTTTGCTTTGGCCAATCCCGTGCCAGAGATTCAGCCTGAGCTGGTGAGCGATCAAGTGGCGGTGATGGCCACCGGGCGGAGCGACTACCCCAACCAGATCAACAACGTGCTGGCCTTTCCGGGCGTGTTTCGGGGGGCGCTGGATTGCCGGGCCAAGCAGATCAACACCGAGATGTGTGTGGCTGCCGCTCAGGCCATTGCGGCTTTGATCCCTGCCGAAGACCTGGATCGCCACTGGATCATCCCCTCGGTCTTCGACGGGCGGGTGGTTCCCCAGGTGGCTGCGGCAGTGATCCAGGCTGCCCGACAAACGGGCGTGGCCGGGATCCCTTGAAGGCTGCCTAGGGCACCTGGTGGCGGAGCTGAGCATCAATTTTGTCGGGGATGGCTTACGGGATGCCTTGGATCCACAAATGCGGCAACGGCGAGGAAGGGGTTCTGATAGGCTGAGGGGCAAAGGGGTTTGGGGGTGGATCCCATGCCTGGGGTCAGATCTGTTGAATCTGTTGGCGTTAGTGGGGCTGAGGCCCTTCAAAATCTGCCGTGAACCGAATCTACAAAACGCTCCACTAGGTTGTGTTGATCTTTTATTTGAGCCAAAAGAGGGCACTGACAAGATAGAGAAAACTCAAGAAGTTCCTTGCCAGCTTATCAAAACGAGAAAATAGATGTCGGTACTGCTTCAACTTATGAAAAAAGCATTCGACTAAATGCCTCTCTTTGTATAAATGTTTATCATAATGCCGTTGCGTTCTTCTATGTCTTCTAGGTGGAATAACCGCTCGAGCTTCCCCTATTTTCTCAATCAGCTTATTGGCATCATATCCCCTATCCCCAATCACTTTGGTATCCTCTGTCCGCCAGCTCTCTATCAGTTCTTCCCCTTGAGTGATATCGTTCTTCTCTCCCCCAGTTATTCTCAATTCCAGCGGATTCCCCAACCCATCTACACTCGCATGAATCTTAGTACTGTATCCCCCCGGCTTCTCCCCAAAGCTTGTTCCCCCTTTTTCCGGCAGCACAGGAGTGCGCTCGAACTGTTGTTGAATCAATAATAAGATGCTCTAAATCAGGATTGTCAACAAAATACTTGAACAGCCGTTCCCACACCCCGAAATGACTCCACCGATGAAATCTTTGATAAATGGTGTACCATTTGCCATATTCTTTCGGGAGGTAGCGCCAAGGAGCACCAGAACGTGCCATCCAAAGAACTGCTTCAATAAACCGTTTACAGTTTGCCTCTTTTCCAATATTAACTCTTTTTTTCTGTCTGTAAAAAAGCCAATATCTTCTGCCACTTATTTTCATCTAAAAAAACCAATCTCATCCTCTCTCCTCCATAAAGCATCTTTTCTATCTTACATAAGATCAACACGACCTAGAAGGGATCCCTGCCATGTTCTACTTGCCGGTCTCGCTGCTGCTGTTCTTGGTGCTGTTGCTGCTGCTGCCCCTGATTTGGTTGGGGTTGGCGGTGGATGTGGTAGCGCTGGCAGTGGGGAAGTTGGGCTTTTCCCGAGATGGGGCGTTGTTGTTGCTCTTGGCAGTGCTTGTGGGCAGCTCGGTCAACATTCCCCTCTATCGAGTGAAATGTGAGGTGACGCTGGTAGAGGACTTAGCCAGCCTGTGGATGCGGCAACTCTGGGGGATCCCTTTGGCGAAAATCCCTCAGGAGACGGTGATTGCCTTGAACGTGGGCGGGGGGCTGATCCCGGTGCTCTTGGCCCTGTACCAATTTGGGCGGGCCGACAGCCTGCTGATCCTGGCGGTAACGGCGTTGGTAACCTTGGTCAGCTACTATGCTTCCCACGTGGTGCCGGGGATCGGCATTCAAATGAACCCCCTAGTTGCCCCGGCTACAGCAGCCTTAGCTGCTCTATTTTGGGCGGGGGATCAGGCACCGGCAGTGGCCTTTGCCGGCGGGGTTTTGGGCACGGTGATCGGGGCAGATCTCCTGCACCTACCGGAAGTCCTGCGGCGCAATTGCTCCGGCATTCTCAGCATTGGTGGGGCTGGGGTTTTCGATGGCATTGCCCTCTGCGGCCTGTTTGCCCTACTGCTGAGCTAAACCAGGAGATAGGTGAGGGAAAGTGTGAGGGACTGGCTGGGATCCAGCCAACGCAGGTCGGGATCCCCCTCAGGGGCACGCTGCGTCAACTCCTCCAGGAGCGTTTGCGTCCATTCCAGCGGCCCATTGAGTAACATCGGCGAACGGGCTACCCCCAGCCTGCGGGCCATAGCCTTGAGGGCTGCCAAGCTGGCCGACAGGGGGCGGGTGCTGGCCACAAACAACAGCTCCGTCAGTCCTTGGGCATGACAGGTGAGCAAGTCAGAGCTCACAGCAGAGCGCAGCTCCCCATCGACTTCCGGCAAGGGTGGCAAAGTTAAACTGCCCTTGGCTTCCAGGCGAAGGGGTGTGGCCAAGTTGTCCTGAGGCATAGGGGCAAGCAGGTGCAGTTGCCCGGTCGGGTCGATCAGCAACAGGTAGCCGAACAGATCCTGCTCGCTGTTGTTGCGAAGGGTGAGATGCAAGGGATCCCCCCGCATAAACCGTTGCATACCCACCTCAGTAGGAGCAGAGGCTACAGGCTGGACAAGGCGTGCCGCCAACGGGGGAGCTTTGGCAGCTTTACCTTTGACGGCCAACTCCGCCACCACTGCCAAGGAAGAAGAAAACCCATTGAGAGTGGTGCGCAAACGTTTGGCAGCCAGCAGATGAGCAAGACGGGGAGCTAACCGCTGGACAGCCATCGCTGCCGCTTCTCCTGCCGGGCCACAGGAATTCAGAAGCAATTCTCGCCCTGGCCAGAACAGGCTGTAGCTGTTCACTTCCAGGGGTTTGAGCAGGGTATCCGAGCGAAAAGCAGCAGCCATTTCCGGGGTGATGCGGCCCAACAAACAGTCCACCTGTCGCTCGCGGGGGTTGGCCGTTTCCATCCAGCTATAGCCGGCAATGGCATTGGTGAGATCCACCTTTTCGATGCGGCCCAGGTTCTCTTCTAGGCCAACCGAAAGCTTGAGCGTGCTGGAGAGGCTGCGCAACTGCTCCCGCAAGGGTGTGCCCACAGGGGGAAACTGTCCTTCCGGGCTGGCCAACTGAGCCTGAGCCAACAGCCCACTTCGAGAGCGCATCAGCAGCGGCGTCGGTGAAGAGGCGGAAGGATTGGCGGGAATGGGAACCAAGAGGGTGCCCGGCTGCAAACCACACAGCGCCGCCGACGGGATCCCACCCAACCACACTTGAGCCCGATTCCCCTTCACTTCTTGGACCACCCCACTGACTCCTGCCTGCGCAGGCGCAAGAAAATAGGGGTGAATGTGTCGGGCAGTGTCTTTGCCTTCCAAGGTAGGGCGTTGGCAGGCAAATAGGCCCAGCTCTCGCTGGCTGACCACTTGGTTAAAGGCCACCAGCAGACGGGTGGCAGGCGTAGTTTCCCATAGGTACTGCGTCAGCAGATAGGTGAGTACCCCGGCATAGAATCCCGGCCAAGCGGCTTCCGCTGCCAAGTCTTGGGGAGTGGTGGCCGAAATCAACAAGCCCTTGGGTGGAGACGGCCAAACCCGCTGCAGTTCCGAGGAGTCTGGGATCGCGGCTGGGGGGCGGGAACGCAGTTGCAAGTTGCCTCGCACCGACGGTGAGACATGGGTAAAGCCACAGTCCAGAAGGGTGGTGACCTGGGCAGTGCCCAAGCCTTCTACAAGCCGGAAAAAACTGTCCAGCTCCATCGCCGCCATCCCCTCAGAGCCAGACAACAGCAGCACCGGCTGCCAGCAGTTGGGCGCGGATCCCAGCCGCCACTGGCCATAGCCGCTGAAGTGTACCACCACCGTTTCAGCCGTGTGCCCTTGACCCCCCAAGTGCTCTGCAAAGGCCGATTGGATCCCACTTGATGTGGCTGCCCCATCGGTGAGGGTGAGAATATCTGCCGGGTCAAAGCCAAAGCGGTACAGGAGCAGCTCCCGCTGCAGCTCCACATCTGTCAAACACCCTTGTAGTGCGGATCCCTCGCCCAGGTAGCGGTTAATGCCGATCAAAACAGCCAGCTTGCGAGAGCCAGCCGCCAACGCTTGCCCATATCGCTCAGCGCGACCCCTCAACCAGCCAGGGGACAGGCCAAGACCGGCAGCAACCAGGATCAGTTTTTGCAGAAAAGACCGCCTTTCCATGTTGACCCTCTGGGTTGACCCGCCAGCCCAACAACTACCCCATCGGCCAGCGAGCCACAGCTAAACTTTGTACTGGTTTGTACTGGAACCTGTTGCTGCCTATTTCAGGATATCCCCATCCACGCAGCTTTTTCGCGAGATCGGGTGACAGTTTTTGGCGTTTTCTTTGCATTCCTTATCAATCAAACCTCCGTTACTTCCCATGAGGGATCCCAAAGCAGCGCTCGTCTGTCAGAACAAGGGGGAAAGTGGAAGTAGAAGCGTAGTGAAGTCAGTACTCAGCGGTTCAGGAAATAGGGCAAGTAAGCCCCACGCTCCGGCCAGTGGAAGCGGACGAAGGGAACCAAAACGAACCCAGCCATCGCCAGACAGAACAGGCCGAAGTAGAGGTGGAAAACCCCAATTGGATTGGCTGGTTCCACGCTTCCTCCGCCCAGGGATCCCAGTGCTAAAGCCAGGAGATTGTTCAAAGCATGAGCCAAGACGGGCAGGGTCAGGGAGCGGGTCTGCAGGTAGAACAGGCCCATCACCAAGCCAAACACCGTCAGTCCGACTGGGTTGGGGTGCAGCAGGCCGAATACTGCAGAAGAAGCCAGTAGTCCTCTGGAGAGGCCCCACTTGAGGCCCCAGCGGTGTAGCAAGATGCCGCGAAACAGCCACTCCTCCGTTACGGGGGCCACCACCCCAATCGAGAGCCAGCGCAACCCCTGATACACCTGCGGCCAGGCCATTTCCCCATCCTCTTCCCCCAGTGAGTGCAGCATCGACTCCGCCAGCTCCGGTGCAGGCAGGGATACCAGGTAGAGCATCAACAGAGTGGTGCCCAGAGAGAGCACCAGCAAAGCCGGCACCACCCGCAGCAGGGATCCCCAGGGAATAGCAGCCCGCCAGTTGCCCCACAGCCGTCTCATCTGCAGATGGGCCTGCTGCCCCCGTCGCCAGCTCCAGATACAGGTGAGGACAAAGGTGGAGCAGTAGACCAGGTAGTCCAGCAGTGAATCATCCCATGGGAGATGCAACAGCTGGGCCAAGACGGCGGCTCCCAAACCCACACCCAGGTTGATCAACAAGAAGGCCAACAGCAGGTGGCGCGCCTTAAGGGCTCCAAATCCAGTCGCACTCGGCTCGGCAGGCCGTAGAGGGGGAGATCCAGACACAAAGGCAGAGATCGCGGTTTTTCCATTTTAGGTTTGGCAGGGATCCCCCTAGGTGGGCTGCTGTCACCGCCGCTGGGAGAAGGCGAAGATCCTTACTTTAAAGGTTCGTCCGGCCTTTTCAAACCCAATGAGCAGGCCGGTGGCCGTCTCCAAAGGTCGTCAAGTTAAGCCAGCAAGTTAAGATGTGTTACGGAATCCATTAGGGCATCTATGGGCGCAACACCGTCAACACCGGCAGTGATAACAGTGGCAACGCAGCATAGCTTGGGTTCTGTGGCTGTGTCCATCCCTCCGGCAGAGCTGAGGGCGGTTCCTGAGCCAAGCCTGCGTTACGACCCAGAGCAGTTGGCCAAGCAATATCGAGGGCGCTGGGATCTGGTGGTGCGGCGCCTGTTTCAGTTGATCACCCCCTTTTTGGGCTTGTTGGCCTGGGTGTTTTGGGATCGCTGGCGGGGAGTAGAACTGAAGAATCGCCCCAAACACGCAGCCCGGCTGCGGGAGATCCTCACGGAATTGGGGCCAACAGCCATCAAAATCGGCCAAGCCCTCTCCACCCGTCCTGATCTGGTTTCGCCCCTATTTTTAGAGGAACTGGCCAAACTGCAGGATGAACTGCCCCCCTTCGAGAATGCCATTGCTTTTGCCCTCATCGAGTCGGAGATCGGCAAACCCATAGACAAAATCTTTCGAGAAATCAGCCCTGAGCCGATTGCTGCTGCCAGCTTGGGGCAAGTGTACCAAGCCTACTTGCATACCGGGGAGAAAGTCGCCGTCAAGGTGCAGCGGCCCGATTTGATTGGGCGCATCTCTCTCGACATGTACATTGTCCGCAGCTTGGCGCTGTGGGCCAAAAAAACCTTCCGCCGCATCCGCAGCGACCTGGTGGGCATCGTCGATGAGTTCGCCGGGCGCCTTTACGAAGAGATGGACTACACCCAAGAAGGCCGCAATGCCGAGCGGTTCCTGGCGCTGTACCGTCACCCCTCCATCTATGCCCCGAAAATCTACTGGGAGTACACCCGCACCAAGGTGCTGACGATGGAGTGGATTGATGGCATCAAGCTGACTCAGGTCGACAAAATCACTGCTGCAGGGCTGGATGGGCGGCACCTGATCGAGATTGGTGTCAATTGCTCCCTTAAGCAGCTCCTGGAAAATGGCTTTTTCCACGCCGACCCCCACCCAGGGAACCTCTTGGCGATGCCAGATGGACGGCTGGCCTATATCGATTTCGGCATGATGAGCACCATCGCCCCCCAGCAGCGCTACGGCCTGATCAAGGCGATTGTGCATTTGGTGAACCGAGACTTCGCCGGGCTGGCCCAAGACTACGTGGACTTGGAGTTCCTGGATCCAGATACCGACCTGACTCCCATCATCCCTGCTCTGGAAGCTGTCTTTGCCGAAGCGATGGGCAAATCCGTCTCCGAACTCAATTTCAAGAGCATCACCGATCGACTCTCGGGGGTGATGTACGATTTTCCCTTCCGAGTCCCTGCCTACTACGCCCTGATCATCCGCTCTTTGCTCACCCTAGAAGGGATTGCCATTGGCCTGGATCCCAACTTTAAGGTGTTGAGCGTGGCCTATCCCTACGTGGCTCAGCGGCTGCTCACCGACCCAGCCCCGGAGCTGCGCGTATCCTTGCGGGAGCTGCTGTTTAACCAGGGGCAATTTCGCTGGAATCGCCTGGAGAACCTGCTGCGCAACGCCGTCAACAGCGAGGATTTTGACCTGCAGGGATCCCTGGAAAAAGCCGCTGATTTTATCTTTTCTGAGCGGGGTACTTTCCTGCGGGAGCGCTTGGTGGATGTGCTCTTCTCCAGCTCGGGATCCCAGGGTGGCTCAGATGGCTTGGCTCATTTGCAACGTCTGTGGGAACTCCTCAGCAGCAACCCGAGCTTTCAGCCGCTGCAGCTTTTGCCTATTGTTGCCAAGGTGGCTGCCAAACCGGAAGCTCAACAACTGAGCCGTCAATTGGCCTCCCGCTGGTTGCAACGCTCGGTAGCCCGCCTCATCCGCGACCTGCTGTTGCCGGATGCAGAAGAGCCCAGTTCACCCTCTTCCCTCAACGGGCGTGGCGGGATCCCTGGGCCAACAACCTCTGCTGCTACTGCTCGACTTCCTCTTCCGGCCTAGCTCGGGTGCTCCTAGGGGGCAGTGTCGCTATTGGGGTTAACAGAGGCCAGAGCCAGCGTAATCCACTCGGAAAATTCATCGCGGCGGAAAACCTGGGGGCGGGAGCGGGGACCAAAACGCAGCAGGCTGGGCATGCCGTACTCCTTGAGTCGAGACTGTAGCCAGGTGCCCACACCGGTTTTGCCATCGTTGGGCATTTCGGTTTGGAAGTCACTGTACATCAACAACAACTGGCTGCGAGATTGGAGCACGGCATTCTCTTGAATTAACTTCGGCAAGGAGAGGTCAGTGGCTGGAACTGCCCCTTTGCTCCCTTTGGCCGATTCACGACGACGGTCGCGCGGGCGTGGGTTGGTACTTTCACGGCTTTTACGGGTTTTGGGTTCACTAGGCATAGAATCTCCTAAACGACAGAATGGCTCCCCCACGGGGGCTAAGGCGGGAACTCGCATACCAAAAGCTGAGCCCGCTGTGAAAGTGGCTCAATGGGTACAGTTCTGGAGCTATCGCTGAGAAGAGTGACACGTGCTCTTGGGTAAGCGAAGAAGAACTGCGCCAAGCCGGCACGAAAGGCTGGGATCCCTTTAGTGCCACAGCAGTCCGCAGCGGGCCGAGCTCCTGGCAACCCATCCGAGACCTATTCTCGTCTTTCCTGTCGGAGGCCAGTTTGGCTACCACGAATCCGCAGGGTAAGCAAGCTCGGATGTTACCCCTATATTGACTTAAAAATGGACAGGTGGACAGTCCCTGGCTGAGAATTTAGGTCTGCAGATTTTGCCGCCCGTTGCGAATCACCCGCAAGGATTCCACCAACCGCAACTCCAGGTCTTGCAAAACTTGATCCACGTAACGGTGGGCTTCCCGCTGCAGGCGCTCCGATTCCTGAAGCGTCTGTCGCCGCACTTCCTCACTCTGTTGATAGGTTTGTTGCAGTAACTGCTCCGCCTGAGCTTGGGCCTGTCGCAGAATGGTCGATTCGTTGAGGAGCTGCTCGGCCCTACGTTGGGCCGCGGCCACAATTTCCTGGGCGTAGCGGTTGGCCTCCGCCAAGATCTGATCCCGCTGGCGCAGCAATTCCTCCGCTTCCTCTAGAGCTATTGGCAGGTTCAGGCGGATAAAGTCCAACTGCTCCAGAATCTTCTCCTCTTCAATAAGGGTGCGAGACCAGAACAGACGAGGGCTGCTGAGAATGGCTGCCTCCAGTTGATCGAGGGCCTCCTGGACGCGCATCAGTGCCAGGGTCTGATCCCCAAACGGTACGCCAGCACGATTGGAAGCATCGGAGGGCAATTCTCGCATCAGTCCAGAAGAAGGTGGCCGCGCTGAGCGAAAGGGCAAAGCAGGCAGGATAACGCCTACCATATCAGGTTCTCGGTTTTCTGAATCTACGCAGTCTCCCCTTCGCTCCAACCCCTCTTTGTCAAAGGGATGTTCTTTCTGATACTCCAAAATGACGACTTTTCTCCTTACCTGTGGCAAACTGAGAAAAAAAGTGCAGCCCTAGCCATTCATGCCTCAACCACAGCCTCCCAAAAGACTGGAAGACCAATTTGTGGAGAATGTCTCCCGTTACCCCACCTACTTCATTACCGTTCTGCTGGGGGGAATCTGGGCTGGCCTCCAGCCTTTTGTTAGCTTGTATCGCAAAAGTCCGACGGCGGCGGCCATGGTGACGCTGGGATCCCTGCTGTTGCTGCTGTTTGTTTATTTCACCCTGCGAGGCATGACAGGGAATACCTTGTTGCCAGGATGGATGTTAGGTTAGCCGTACAGTGGACGCCGGAAGCAGAGGCACGCTTCAAGGAGATCCCTTTTTTTCGCCCCGCCGCCCGCAAGAAAAGTGAAAAGCTTGCCCGAGAATTAGGGATCCAGCAGATGGTGGCGGTCTCTGGGCAGGCCACGCAACACTTGGGCTCTTGAGGGATCCCGGCTGCAAGTCGTAGCAAGGGGATTGAATTTGCCGCTAGCTTGGTAGAGGTGTTCTCCTCCGTTCCCTCGTTCATTTTTGCAACTCATGGCAGATTGGATCCTGTTGGCGCTGGTGGGTTCTGCAACCTACCTGCTGCTGCAAAAAAGTGTGGCCCGCCTCTCAAAGGTGCCGTGGCGGATCCTGTGGCTGGTGATGATGCTGCCCCCTTTGGTTTGGGTGCTGGGGCGTCAGGTGTTCCAGTACGAGGTGCCCCCCTTGCTGATGTTGCTGCTGTTTCTCACCTCTTACTTTACCAGTATGACCTTGGTGAGACGAGGGGGCATTCGACCCCCAACCGTAGGCTCTCGGCCTGAGGTGGAAAACGCCTCTACAGAAGCGGATCCCTCGCCGGCTGCAGAACCTGAGCCGGAGGAAGAGGAGGAAGACAGCGCTGCAGATCCGGTCTCGGTGGCTCTTGCCCACACCCCCATCTCCGAAGTGCCGCGGGAAAAGCTGAGCCATTGCTTCCCCTGGAGCGTCTTTTATTTGCAAAATGTGGAGTACCGTCCCCAGGCGATCATCTGCCGGGGCAACTTGCGGGCGGATCCCAGTGAAGCCTATGAGCGGGTGCAGCAGAATGTGGAAACCACCTTCGGCAAGCGCTTTTTGGTGGTGCTGCAGGAGGGGTTTGCCGGCAAGCCCTTTTTTGCCTTGGTGCCCAACCCGGCGGCGCGGCGCTCCCCGGCGGACAGTCGAGAATTCCCGCTGCTGGCTCTGGGGTTATTGCTGTTCACCTTCTGGACCACCCTCAGCGCTGGGGCCCAAGCGGCTGGGGTCAGCCCTGACCGGCTGCTGCATTGGCCCTCTCTGATGAAAGGGTTGCCCTATGCTCTAGGGATCCTTGCCATTTTGGGATCCCATGAGTGGACTCGCTATTGGGTGGCCCGCCGCCACCACATCCAAACCTCGCTGCCCTATTTCATCCCGGTGCCTTTTGTTCTGGGAACCTTTGGGGCGTTTATCCAGTTGAAAGAGCCGGTGCCCAACCGCAAGGTGTTGTTTGACATCGCCGTCGCCGGGCCGCTGGCAGGGAGCCTTGTTGCTTTGGGCATGTTGCTGCTGGGGCTGTTGTTTTCAGCGCCTGCAGATCCTCCCGCAGTGCCGGAGGGACAGCCGACCCCGATTAGTTTTCATCGCATTGACCCGCGCCTATCGGTGCTGCTGGCAATTCTGGCCCGTATGGTGCTGGGGGATCAGTTGCAGCCGGGGCAGGTGATCGATCTGCACCCCCTCGCTTTTGCCGGTTGGCTGGGGCTGGTGGTGATTGCGTTTAACCTGATGCCGGTGGGCCAACTGGATGGGGGGCACATTGTCCACGCGGTGTATGGACAGCAGATGGGAGCGAATGTGGGCCGGGTAGCCCGCTGGTTGGTCTTGCTGCTGGCCTTGACGGTGCAGCCCTGGTTGTTGCTCTGGGCGCTGCTGCTGTTTGTGATTTCCAGTGCTGATGAGCCAGCCCTCAACGATGTGACGGAACTGGACGAGGCCCGAGATTTGCTGGGGCTGGGAATGCTCACCCTGCTGGTGCTGATCCTGCTGCCGGTGCCGCCGTTTTTGCAAAATGGGCTGGGCTTGGCCTAGATCCGGGGTAGGATCCAAACCGCCCCTGACCTCGTTCTTCCCTCATGGAACGCAGCTTAATCGTTCAAAAGTACGGCGGTACCTCTGTTGGCTCTGTCGAGCGCATCCAAGCCGTGGCTCAACGGGTGGCCCACACGGTGGAGCGGGGGCATCGGGTGGTGGTGGTGGTCTCGGCGATGGGGGATGAAACCGATCGCCTTGTGGATTTGGGGGAGCAGATATTGCAGGGATCCCCGACCACGCCGGCTCAGTTGCGGGAATGGGATATGCTCCTTTCCACCGGTGAGCAGGTGAGCATTGCCCTGGTGGCTTTGGCGCTGCAACGCTTGGGCTGTCCTGCCCTTTCCATGACAGCAGCCCAGGTGGGCATTGTTACCACTCGGGATCACAGCCGGGCCCGCATTTTGCACATCCACACCGACCGCCTGTGGCAGCACCTGGAGCGGGGAGAGGTGGTGGTGGTGGCTGGGTTCCAGGGGATTACCAGCCTGGCGGAGCTAGAGATCACCACTTTAGGTCGGGGGGGATCCGACACCACGGCGGTGGCCTTGGCAGTGGCTTTGGGAGCAGAGCTGTGTGAGATCTACACCGATGTGCCGGGGATCTTCACCACGGATCCGCGTAAGGTGCCTGAGGCCAGGCTGTTGCCGGAGATCACCAGCGATGAAATGCTGGAGCTGGCCAGTTTGGGGGCGCAGGTACTGCATCCCCGCTCGGTGGAGATTGCCCGCAACTACGGTGTAAAGCTGCGGGTGCGCTCCAGCTTGGAGCCGTTGCAGGCGGGATCCGAGGGCACTCTCATTCTTTCTCCTCCTCCCCGTCCTCGTGTTGCCGACAGCAGCATTGAGCTGGGCCTAGCGGTGGATACGGTGGAGCTGGATCGGGATCAGGCCAAGTTGGTGTTGGTGGGGGTGCCCGACCGGCCTGGTATTGCTGCCCAACTCTTTCAGGGGATCGCGGCGGCAGGGGTGAATGTGGATTTGATTTTGCAGTCCCTCCAGTTCACAGCCGCTCCTGCCGGCGGGACGGAGTCCTTGCCCCAGCCCACCAATGACATTGCCTTCACGGTCAGCCGGTCGCAGGTGGCCGAGGCTGCAGCCGTTGCCCGGCAGATTGGCCAAGAGCTGAAGTGTGCAGCGGTAATTGTGGACGAAGCGGTGGCCAAAGTCAGCATCGCCGGGGTGGGGATGATGGGCCGACCCGGAATTGCGGCGCACATGTTCCAGGTGCTGGCCGAGGCCGGGATCAATTTGCAGATGATCTCCATGTCGGAGATTAGGGTGAGCTGTGTGGTGGCTGCAGAGCGGGCCGGTGATGCCGCCTTGGCTCTGGGAGAATCGTTCCAGGTGATCCCCCATTTGCATCGGGCGAAGATGCTGACTGCCCCTCAAGACAGCCACCCGGTACGCGGTGTTGCCCTGGATTTAAAGCAGTCGCGGCTGGGCATTCGCAAAGTGCCGGATCGTCCGGGAACTGCCGCCCATTTGTTTGGGCGCTTGGCGGCTGCCGGGATCATTGTGGACACCATCATCCAAAGCCAGCGGGGCTACCACAACGGGATCCCCAGCACTGACATTGCCTTTACCGTGCCTCAGGATCAGGCGATGGCTGCTGAGGCCATCTGTCGACAGGTGGCCGAAGAGCTCCAGGCGGCAGGCGTTGACGCGGATCACGACATTGCCAAGGTCAGCATTGTCGGCGCCGACATGGAAACCTACCCCGGCGTAGCTGCCCGTCTGTTTACAGCCCTGGCCGAGGCCGGAATCAACATCGAGATGATCGCCACTTCGGAGATCAAGGTGAGCTGTGTAGTGCGCCGGGATCGAGGGATCCCGGCCTTGCAAGCCATTCACCGCGCTTTCCGGCTGGACTGCCCCTAGCCTGCCTTAGGGTTTAGCCGCCAGCAGCAAGGGAAAATGATGGGCGTTGGGGGCGTGCATCACCTGGATCCCCAGATTGGCGCGGTTGAGGAGATCGGCGTAGGTGGGGATGAACCGGCCCTGGCTATCCAGGATGGACTGGTTGAAGTTAAAGCCGTTCAAGTTAAAGGCCATCAGGCCGATGCCAATCGCCGCCGCCCAGATCCCCACCGTGGGCAGGGCCGCCATCCAGAAGTGGACAGAACGGCTGTTTCTCAAGCCCAGGCCCGGGAACCCCAGCCGACCCAAAAAGGCATAGTGCCCGGCCAGGAAGTTGTAGGTCACTTCCTCTTGCCCAAGGCGATAGCCGGCATTTGGGGTCTCGTCTTCGGAAGTTTCCCGGATCAGGCTGGAGACCACCAGGGAACCGTGCAGGGCTGCCAGCAGAGCGCCGCCAAAGACGCCAGCTACCCCCAGCCAGCTAGCAGGGTGCATGAGGATATTGTGTTCCGCCTGGAAAGCCAGCATGAAGTAGAAAGTGCCGGCGATCCCCAGGGGCAAGCCTTCCGAGAAACTGCCTTGGCCGATGGGGTAGACCAAGAGCACTGCCGTAGCCGCCGCCGCCGGAGCAGAAAAGGCCACCGCAATCCAGGGGCGCATGCCCAAGCGATAGCTCAGCTCCCATTGCCGGCCCAGGTAGCACCACACCCCGATCAGAAAATGGAGCACGATCAGTTGGTAGGGGCCGCCATTGTAGAGCCATTCATCCAAGGAAGCGGCTTCCCAAATGGGATAAAAGTGCAGGCCAATGGCCGCTGACGTGGGCACCACTGCTGCCGAGATGAGATTATTCCCCCCTATCAAGGAGCCGATCACCGGCTCGCGGATCCCGTCTACATCCACCGGCGGAGCAGCAAGGAAAGCAATCACAAAACAAAAGACAGCCGCCAGCAACGTCGGGATCATCAACACGCCAAACCAGCCGATGTACAGCCGGTTTTCGGTGCTGGTTATCCATTGACAAAAGCCACTCCAACTCCAGAGCTGCCGTGCAGCCGAGGAGCGGCGAATTACCGTACTCATAGGCCAACTCCTAGAAAGACAAAAACATTCTTTGTCGGCTTCCCCGAACGGGGTAACAATCCTCTGGCACCGACCGCTAAAAGCGTTCTCTCCTTTCAGGCTAGACAGTTTTAGGGATGCCGACAGGGATCCCTAACTTCCGCAACGGGAATGTGAAAAAAATGGATTTGTCGATACAAATCGGCACCCACGTGTTGCAATTGGGATATCTTTGAGAGCTTCCCGGTGCAGGCTGGTCACCCACCGTTATGGTCGCTTCAGGCTAGGGTGAGACGCCCCGACTACTGGTCGCGCCAGCGGGACGGAGTCCTTGAAAAGCCTTCTGACCCCCTGCATTATTGCTCCGCAACGCTATTGCTATGCCTACGGCACCCTGACGGAAACCGCAACGCTGACGCGAAGATGCGAAGACGCGACCAACGTTTTGGGTGGGGGCACAGTGTCTTAGTTGGAATCGGAATAACCCTAAAGGCAGCCAAGCTTGAGCAGAGGTTTCTTAAGAATGGGTTTAGGAAAGTGATGTTGTCTGGGATTGCTTTTTCTCCTGCCGGCAAGACCCTATGGGCTCTTCATGGGGTTTCCAGAAGTTCGCTTGCGGCATTCCTAGGTGGAGAAAAAATCCTGCAAGCACTTTACCTGCAGGGATCCCGACTGCAAAGCGCGAATGGCAGCCGCGGTGGCTTTGGCCCCTGCCAAGGTGGTTACCAGAGGGATCTTGTAAGCCAGGGCAGTGCGGCGGATCTTTTGGCCATCTTGCTGCGCCTCGACACCGGAAGGGGTGTTGATAATGAGCTGGATCTGGTGGTTTTTGATGGCGTCGATGACGTGGGGCCGCCCCTCGTGCAGCTTGAGGACTTTATCCACCGGGATCCCGTGCTCGGCTAAAACCTTTTGGGTTCCTTCGGTGGCCAATAGGCGAAAGCCCAGCTCCACAAACTCGCGGGCTACCGGGATGACCGCCTGTTTATCCCGGTCGCTGACGCTGATGAACACCGTCCCCTGCAGAGGTAGATTCTGCCCCGCCGCCAGTTGCGCTTTGGCGTAAGCACGGCCAAAGTCTGTGTCAATGCCCATCACCTCGCCGGTGGAGCGCATCTCTGGCCCCAGCAGCGTGTCGGTGCCGGGAAACTTGTGGAAGGGCAAAACCGCTTCCTTGACGGCAATGTGAGAGGGGATCACCTCCTGGGTAAAGCCCAGCTCTTCCAGAGTTTTGCCGCTCATCACCTGAGCGGCGTAGTCCGCCAGCGGATGGCCGATAGCCTTGCTGACGAAGGGTACGGTGCGAGAGGCGCGCGGGTTGGCCTCCAGGATATAAACCTGGCCTTTTTGGACAGCGTATTGCACGTTGATCAACCCCACCACCTTCAGAGCTTGGGCCAACTTCACCGTCCACTCGCGAATGACCTGCAGCACTTCGGGGCTGAGGGTGCGACTGGGCAGCACACAGGCCGAATCACCGGAGTGGATCCCGGCCTGCTCGATGTGCTCCAGAATGCCGCCGATGGTTACGGCCCCAGTGCGGTCGGCAATGGCATCCACATCCACCTCCACCGCCTCTTCCAGAAATTGATCCACCAGCACCGGACGATCCGGATCCACCGCTACCGCCAGTTGCATGTAGCGCTGTAGGTCTTGGTCGGAATAGACAATCTCCATGGCCCGTCCCCCCAAGACGTAGCTGGGCCGCACCACCACCGGATAGCCGATGCGGCGGGCAATTTCCAAGCTTTCTTCCACGCTGCGGGCAATGCCATTGGCCGGTTGGCGGATATCCAGCTCCCGCAAGATGCGCTCAAAGCGCCCTCGATCTTCGGCAATGTCGATGGAGTCCGGGGAAGTTCCCCAGATGGGAGCCTGAGCTGCTGCCAGCCCCTGCGCCAGCTTGAGCGGAGTTTGGCCCCCAAATTGCACGATCAGGCCCACCGGCTGCTCGGCATCCACCAAGTTCATCACCCCTTCATGGGTGAGCGGCTCAAAATAGAGGCGATCGGCGGTGTCGTAGTCGGTGGAAACGGTTTCTGGGTTGGAATTGACCATGATTGCCTCGTAACCCAGGCGGCTGAGGGCAAAGGCGGCATGGCAGCAGCAGTAGTCGAATTCAATCCCCTGGCCGATGCGGTTGGGGCCACCTCCTAAGATCATCACCTTCTCTTTGCGAGCTGGGAAAATCTCCGATTCGCTCTCGTAGGTGGAGTACTGGTAGGGGGTAGCAGCCTCAAATTCGGCAGCACAGGTATCCACAGTTTTGTAGGTGGGGATCACCCCTAGGCTTTTGCGGCGGGCCCGCACCTGATGTTCTGTGGATCCGGTTAGGTGGGCAATTTGTCGGTCGCTGAAGCCCATTTGCTTGAGGTGTCTCAAGTCGTCGGCGCTCAGGGATCCCAGCTCCCGCCCCTTGAGGGCCTGCTCCACCTCCACCAACTCCTGCAGCTTGTCGATAAACCAGGGATCGATGTGGGTGAGCTGGGCAATTTCCTGGGCAGAAAAGCCCATGAGCAAAGCGGTGCGGATGGTGAGCAGGCGGAAGGGGTTGGGGGTGCGCAGGTTGGCCCGCACTTCCTCTGGCTTGGGGAAAACCTCCGGCTTATCGCTGCCAAAGCCGGGACGGTCGATTTCCAGAGAGCGCAGGGCCTTCTGGATGGATTCTTGAAAAGTGCGGCCAATGGCCATTGCCTCCCCCACTGATTTCATCTGAGTGGTGAGGACGGGTTCTGCACCGGGGAACTTTTCAAAAGCAAAGCGGGGGATCTTGGTGACCACATAGTCGATGGTGGGCTCGAAGCTGGCCGGGGTTTTGCGGGTGATGTCGTTGGGAATCTCCGGCAGCGTGTAGCCTACTGCCAGCTTGGCAGCAATTTTGGCGATGGGAAAGCCGGTGGCCTTGCTGGCCAAAGCAGAAGAGCGGGAGACCCGCGGGTTCATCTCGATCACCCGCACCTCACCGTTGGCAGGATTGACGGCAAATTGCACGTTGGATCCCCCGGTCTCTACGCCGATTTCGCGCATGATGGCGATGGCATAGTCCCGCAGCCGCTGGTATTCTTTGTCGGTGAGGGTTTGGGCTGGGGCCACGGTGATGGAGTCGCCGGTGTGCACCCCCATTGGGTCGATGTTTTCTATGGAGCAGATGATCACCACGTTATCCGCCAGATCCCGCATCACCTCCAGCTCAAACTCTTTCCAGCCGATGACCGATTCCTCCACCAAGATCTGGGAAACGGGGCTGGCTTCCAGGCCGGCAGCGCAGATCTCTTCAAACTCCTCCTGGTTGTAGGCCACCCCACCACCGGTGCCCCCCAAGGTATAGGCTGGGCGGATGATGAGGGGATAGCCAATCTCCTGGGCAATCTGCTTGGCTTCTTCCAGGGTGTGGGCCAGGCCAGAGCGGGGCACGGCCAAGCCAATCCGCTGCATGGCTTGCTTGAAGAGATCCCGATCCTCGGCTTTTTCAATGGCCTCCCGCTTGGCCCCAATCAACTCCACCCCGTACTGATCCAGGATCCCTTGCTGGGCCAGTTGCACCGCCACGTTGAGGGCTGTCTGGCCGCCCATGGTGGGTAGCAGAGCGTCGGGGCGTTCCCGCTCGATGATTTTGGCCACAAAGTCCGCCGTCACCGGCTCGATGTAGGTGCGCTCCGCCATGCTGGGATCCGTCATGATGGTGGCGGGGTTGGAGTTGACCAAGACGACCTCATAGCCCTCTTCCCGCAGGGCTTTGCAGGCTTGGGTGCCCGAGTAGTCGAACTCGCAGGCTTGGCCAATGACAATCGGCCCGGCTCCGATGAGCAAGATCTTGTGAATGTCGGTGCGGCGCGGCATGGGGATCCCCGAGGTGGCAGAGTCAGCCTTCTATTGTAGGAGGTCACCCGCAGGCCAGGTTGCTCATCGAGATCCCTCTTTTTTGAGTGTTGCGCTTGCAAAGGCCATGCACAGCAGGTAGAGCTGGGATCCCTGGCAGGCAGGATTTCTCTGAGGACACCGGCAAAAGGGTGGCTTCTTCATCAGTATCAATAGACGGAAAAACTTGAACTTTAGATGATATCAGTGCTATCGCCGCAGTAAAGCCGCCCAGGGATCTGCCGATCGAGGAGACGCTCTATGGCCACGTTAATTGTTCGCAATGTTGACGAAGCCATTGTCAAAGCTCTTAAACAAAGGGCTAGTCGTCACGGCGTTAGTGCAGAGGCCGAACACCGCAAAATCTTAGAGCAAGTCTTACTCCAGCCTGCGAAACAGTCCTTTGCCGAAGTGCTCAGATCGATACCTAACGTTGGCAACGATTCAGACTTTGAGCGGGTGCAAGATAACACTGCCCATGATGTATTTGCTTGACACTGACGTCATCAGTGAGCTGCGCAAACACAGTCAAGCCAACTCCGGGGTTCAAGAATTTCTTCAAACTGCCATTGAGCAAGAGGCCCGCCTCTACATCAGCGTGATCACGCTGGGCGAACTCCGCCGAGGCGTTGAACTTATTCGCCATCGCGGCGATCATCTGCAAGCCAACCTCCTGGAGAGGTGGCTGCAAACGGTTGTCGATGACTATGCCGATCACATTCTTGATTTCACAATTACCGAAGCCCAGGTATGGGGAAGCCTGTGCGTACCTCACTCTCAAAATGCGATTGACAAACAACTGGCTGCTACAGCCTTGGTTTATGGACTTACCCTGGTTACCCGCAATGTCCGCGATTTTGCCGGGACAGGGGTGCCTCTCATTGACCCATTTAGACCCTCATAACAAGCCGCGGTAGCGAATAAAGATTAAAACTGCCGCCCAGGATCCCAGCGCCACTTTGATCGCCACCAAAATATTGAGAATCGGGATCCAGCCGCCGCTAAACAAAGCCCCCAATTCCCCTCTGGGCAATTCCCAGCCGGCCAGAGCCATCACAGCCACCCCGATAAATGTCACCACCGACAGCTTCTCCCACATCGCGGCCCGCCACCGTTTGTAGATGGCCTCCATCCAGGTAGAAGAGGCAGTGATCGCCACCAAGCCAATGGCCGTCCCTCCCGCCACCCCAGCAGCAAAACCTCCGCCCGGCGTCAAGTGCCCTCGAATGGCCAGCTCCACCGCAATCAAAGCCGAAATGGTGGCTCCCACTCGTGCCAACACAATTGAGGGAATATCGGTAAATTGAGCTACATTGGCCGTTGGCTGCTCATCCGCCAGCAGATATTGGGCGCCCAAAATTGCCGTGGAAAACACCACCACTTCAAAGACCGTATCGTAGAGGCGGTTGCGCAGAATGAGACCCGTTACCGCGTTGGGCACACCGCTTTCGCTGGCCAGAATCTCCACCGCCTCAACTAGGGCTACGCCTGCTGTGCGAACGGGGGAAACGGATCCCGCCTCGCCCACAATGAGCTGTAGGGCTGCCAGCAGCACCGCTATCCCGTACACCCACTTCATGTCGCCATCACCTCAGTAACCAGAGCTTGCTGCGCCAAAATGGCCTGCAGGCGGGGTACGCGCGTGACCAAGCGATACTCTGCTGCTTCTCCACCGGGCTCAAGGGCAATGGTGTGTACCTCTCGGCTGCGAAGAGCATTCACCAACGCCTCCGAACTTCCATAGGCGGCCACCTCCAAGCGCATGTGATACCGCTGTAGCCCTTGGCGCATCTGCTGTAACAACTGCCGTGCTGCCGAGGTACTGGCCTCCAGCACAGGGCTGCCTTCGAGAACGCCCAGGCGCATACTTAGCGAAGAGCGCACCGCAATGGCATAGAGGGTAATGGAAAGCATAGTGCCCACCAGGGCCTCCGTCAGAGCCACATCCGCCGCCCCAAACAGCGCGTAGATCAAGGCGGCAATTGTCCCCAGGATCCCTCGCATCACCAGGGCGTGATAGGGATTGGTCTGAGTCACCACCAGGCTCGCCGTCAGGGGCAGGAGCAACGCCATCACCAGCAACAAGGTCTCTTCCATCCTGCCCTCCTACAGAGACTTGCGCTGCGAGCAAAACGCCAGCACATAGCCCAGAATGGTGTTCCAAATAGCCAGGGAAATCAGCGCCAACACCAACAGGGGCCATTCCCGTGGGATCCGCAACAACAGCCCCAGCATGATGCTCATCGATCCCAGGGTGTCCGACACGGAAAGGCCGTGCAGCTTAAACAAAATCGAGCGATCCCCAAGGAGCGGTGCTGTTCCCCACAGCCAAAACAGCACACCAATCCCAAACAACAGATAGCTCAGACCTTCCACCCAGACTTCCATACCTACCCCCAGGGTCTTTCTAAAGCATTTCCAGCCGTTTCAGTACATGAGCCAGGAGCATCAACGCTGCATTGCCCACGGACAAAATCAAAACCCCCACAATCCCGATCATCCAGTCATCTCGCACCACCGACACCACCAAAATTAGAATGGCCGTCTTTGTGGCCAAGCTGGCAAAGGCGAGCATCGTTTGCCAGATATCTTCCTTTAGCCAAGCGGCATATAAGGGCAAGCACAGCGTTAAGGTCAGCAGAAACAGCAGTAAGTTCACGCGTCCTCCCGTGGCTTGAGCACATGCACTTCATAAGTACCTTGGGCATTGCAATTGAGCACAATGGTTTTGGGCGTGAAGGTAATTAAAAAGATATCCAGAAACACCAGCCCTGCCGAACGGTTGGGCAGGGTGTGTTTATACACAACTTCCTCAACTGTGTGGGGTTTGAGGATCATCTCAAAGGCTTCCCAGTAGGCTCTTGGGATGGCCAAAAGAATTTCCTGGAGCACCCGCCCCCAATCCCGCCATTGCACCGGTGCAGAAGCCTGCCGAGGCAGCAGCAGTGTTGCCGCTACCCCAATGGCCACATTGTCCCAGCTCAGATTGCCCGTCAGCAAGAACCAAATCAAAAGCCGCAGGCCGATTTCCAATAGACCCAACTCAGGGTAGCGTCCCATAGTTCCCCACAGCTAACAGAGCCCAAACCAGCACCAACACCACGCTCAAGCCACCCACCACGGCCTCCAGCCCCTCGTTCACCAACCCTCCCTTCAAAGGGATCCGCTCCCAAAACCAGCCCAGCGGGATCCCAACCCCCAAGCTCAGCAGGGCTTTGAGAAGATTGTCAGCGCCAAAGGCTACGCCCGCTGCGGGAAAGGTCGCTGGTAGCCAGCCCCAGAGCAAGCCCCCGCCCCAAAGCACTAGTGCCACTTTATCTTGCCAAGCAGTTGCAGAGGTGGTTTCCCCCTTCATCGGAGAAACAGGTGCCCGCAGCACTCGCACCCCTAAACAAGTAGTGCCGACGGTAACCCCCACCAGCAGCCACTCGTGCCAGGGATCCAGAGCAGACAAGCTGAGGGCCTTGGCCACATACCCCAAACTGCCGGGCACTCCCGCCAGGGAAGCCGTCCCCAAGAGCAGCATCGGCCAGCGCCAGGGATGGGTCACGCTGGTTCCAACGAACAACAAAGGCTTTGCCAACCCATGGGCAAGACCGTACAAACCTGCCCACTGAGGGGCAGCAATCACAAATCCCATCTGGGATACCGAGCTCCAGGCAAGAAGATGCTGGGGCGTACTCGCCATCAAGGCCAGTAGGATCCCGAAAACGGCTGAACCGGCGCTCAAGTAGGGCAACCCCTGGGCCAAGACTGGCGAAGCCTCACTGCAGCGCACCAAGGCCATGGCTCCTGCTTTGGTCGTAAAACCGCTGAGCACCGCCGCGATAATCGGATCCGCAGTAACATAATGGTGAGGGGCAGCCACAGGCCGGCAACGAAGATTGCCCCCTTGGCCAAAAGACCCACAGCAATCAACGCCAAGGCCGTGGGATCGGCCATAGCCAAACTGCTCATCGCCAGGGATCCCGTGCGTACGTAGACCAGGATTGCGCCCATCAGGTAGAAGAGCATGGCCACATTGCTCATGAAGAGGTAGCGTAGGCCCACCCAGAGCTGGCGTTCGCGCTTCTCCACTGTGGATTGGCCCTCAGCCCGCCGCCCGTAGGTCAGCAGCAAAAACACACCAATGCTGAGCACCTCAAGAGAAACGTAGACGCTGATCAGGTCGGCACTGATGATGACGGCATTGGCGCTACCGTGGACGATCAGTAACTGCATGGCCAGAAAGCGGCTGCCCGCAAAGCGTCTATCCAAATACAGCGCCACCCCCAGCCTGACTAGGCCGTGGGCCAAGAGCATCGCTGTTCCATTGGCATCGATCCGCAGCGTCACCCCGAAGTGATCCAAAAGCTGTAGCTCCAGGGGTGCGGCGGTTGTGCCGGGCAAGCCCCCCTGCTGCACCGCATAGACCACCGTCAGCGCAGCCATCCCCAATAAGCTGGGACGGGTTAGGGCCGGCATCAAGTAGGTTGTGAAGGCCAGCAGAAAGGGCAGCGCCACCCATACCAGCGTCAGCTCAGTCATCGGTAAAAGTGCTCCGCGCCCCTGACGCGAGCGCCTGTTCGATGCTCTCGACTTCGAGGGTGGGATGATTGCGGGAGAGCTTCATCACCCCCACCAACATCAAGGCTTGTACCGACAGGCCGATGACGATGGCCGTGAGGATGATCCCCTGAGGCACCGGGTCGGCATAGTCCAGCTCGCGCCAGGGTTTGTAGATGGGGGTGAACACACCGCTCCGGGCTGCCCAGATCACGAAGAAGGCAATGACCCCGGTGCTCATGACATCCATAGACAGGATCTTCATAATGAGGTTGCGCTTAACCACGACTCCCCAAAAGCCAAGGAAGATTGTGAGGATGACGGCGGCATTTAACATAGACACCTCAGCTTGCTGCACTTAAGCTATCCGGTGGCTCAGTCGTCCTAAGGCTACGCCCGCTACGCGACCAGTATCCAGCTTCCGCAGTCACAGCAGCCAGATACCCTATGGCCGGTTGCGACGCTGCCGGGATCCCCCTCTCCCCAACAAGGCCGGGATCCCGAAGTAGAAAGAGCTGCAGCTCCAGATGGGCAACTTGACCCGACTTCTTGCCAGCTCTAGGACTTGGTGGGATCCTGGTCATACACTTCTCATGCCAAGGTCGGAAGTTATGGCTGCTGTCCGCAGTTTAAGTTGTTTTTAATGGCCTTGGCGGAACCGACTTCTGGATGCTGAAGATAAGGTGTTGGAGAAGAGGGTTGTAAAAGCCGTGATGCTGCCGGTGGCCGAAGCAGAAGCCCTGATTTTGCAGGCGGTTCAGCCGCTGGGCACAGAGTGGGTGGAGCTGGGATCCGCCCAAGGCCGCGTTCTCAGCCAAACTTTGTATAGCCCCCAAGATTTTCCGGCCCGGCCCACCTCCAGCATGGATGGCTATGCCGTGCGCTATGAAGATGTGCAAGCGGGGATCCCTTGTGAGTTGCAGGTGGTCGAGACTCTCCCCGCCGGGAAGGCACCCACCCGAGATCTCCAGCCCGGACAAGCGGTGCGTCTCTACACCGGCTCTATCTTGCCCGGCGGTGCGGACACCGTGGTGATGCAGGAAGACACGCAGCAACCTTCGCCGGGAACCGTCCGCCTCTTGCAGCGTCCGCAGCGGGGCCAATTTGTTCGGCCCCAAGGAGACTTTGCCCGCCAGGGGGATCCCGTTCTGTTGGCAGGGCAAGCTTTGGGTGGAGCGGAGCTGGCCGTTTTGGCTGCCATCCGACAGGCGATGGTGCCGGTGTTTCGTCAACCCCGAGTGGCCCTTTTCTCCACAGGGGATGAGTTGGTACCCATCCAGCAGGTGCCGGGGCCGGGGCAGGTTGTGGATTCCAACCAGTACGGCTTGGCGGCTCTGGTCAAGGCAGCGGGTGGGATCCCGATCCAGTTAGGCATCGTGCCGGATCGGCCCCAGGTGTTGCAGCAGGTTATCCAGCAGGCCCTGGCCTCTGCCGATGGGGTGATCTCTTCTGGGGGGGTATCGGTGGGGGATTTTGACCTGGTGGAAAAGGTGCTGGAGGAGTTGGGAGGCGAGATTTTCATCCGCAGCGTGGCCATCAAGCCGGGCAAGCCCCTGACGGTGGCCCGTTTTCCCAATCCCCACGGCCCCCCCAAGCTCTACTTTGGCCTGCCGGGCAACCCTGCCTCTGCCCTGGTGACCTTCTGGCGCTTTTTGCACCCGGCCCTGCGAAAAATGGGCGGATCCCCGCCCCCCTACTGGCAGATCCTCTCCGCCTTCAGCGCCGTGGATCTGCATGCCGACGGTCAGCGGGAGCACTATCTCTGGGGACGGCTGCAGATCGAGCCCGCAGGGATCCAATTTCAGCCCGCCGCCAACCTCAATTCCGGCAATCTCATCAGTCTAGCCGGCTGTAACGCCCTGGCTGTGCTGCCGGTGGGAACAACCCAGATCCCTGCCGGTTCGCCCGTTCAGGTGCTGCAACTGCCCTAGGGATCCCTGGCTCTCCTATCGAGATAACTATAATTTGTGTTAGAACTGTACTACAGTGGGCTATCATGGAGCCGAGACTGTCCTTTGGGGTTGAGTTCCCCCAGAACTCTCAGAACTCTGTTCCACCAACGCGAACAGCAATCTTCAACCATGCCTACTTCTGCTGACTCTCCCCCTCTTCAAAGCGACGAGGTTCCCAAGCCTGAGGACTCCGCTCCGCTGACACGGACGGTGTTGGCGGCCCGTGAGCCTTTTTTGGGGCTGTTGCGAGATCTGGCGCGGGCCTACCAAGCTTTTGAAAATTACGCCGGGGTTCACATTCGGCAAATGGGGCTGACCGCCCCCCAATTCGATGTGTTGGTAACCCTCGGCAATACCCCTGGGATGACCATGAATGTCCTGGCCCAAAAAACGCTGGTGACCAAAGGGACACTAACCGGCATTGTGGATCGCCTAGAACAAAAAGGGCTGGTGCGCCGGGAAGTGCCTCCGGAAAACCGGCGCTGCTTTAAGGTCGTGCTGACAGAGACGGGGGAAAAACTGTTTGAGGAAATTTTCCCGGCCCACATCGCCTACTTGAAAGAGCGCTTCCAAAAGCTGGATCCCTCGGAAATGGCGCAGATCCAGGCTTGCCTTAAAAAACTGCAGGCTATTTTCTAGCGCTTTCAGATTCCCCTCTCCGATCCGGCTGATCAGCGACCCCCAAGCCGCAGTGCCGGAAGCAACCTCTAGCCCGGTTCAAACGGCTGCCCCAGAGCTGCCGGCAGTGGCCTTCACCGCCTGCTGAATCCAGCGCCGCAGCCGAGGTGGGATCCCGCGCAAGCCGTACTCCCACCATTCCCCAGAAGTGAGCACCAACACCAAAATCATCAGCACGAAAGGAGCCACCGTAAAAACTTGGGTGGGTACAGCGCGGATGGTAGTCTGGGCAACCCCGGCAAAGGACTGCAAAATACCGAACAGGTAGGCCCCCAGGGCTACCCGCAAGGGGTTCCAGCCGCCGAAGATGACGATGGCCAAAGCAATCCAGCCATACCCTGCTGTATGTCGGTGGCTCCAGCCAGCCTTGAAATCCAAAGAAAAGGCAGCTCCCGCCAAGCCCAATAGGGATCCCCCCACCAGGGTGTAGACATAGCGCCAGAAAATGACATCGGTGCCGCGGGCAAAGGCTGCCGCCGGCTGTTCTCCCATAGCCCGCAACATCAGGCCGGGCCGAGTGCAATAAAAAAAGAACCAAGTTCCCCCGATGAGTGCATAGCTGGCGTACAGCAACAAATCCCCTCGAAACAGGAGTGGCCCCAGCAGCGGCACCTCTCTCAAGAAGGGGATCGGCAGGCTGGGCACCGTTGGCCCTGGGATCCGCACGAACGGATTGCCCAAAAAGGAAGACAAATCCGCCCCCAACAGGGCCAAGACAAAACCAATGGCAATTTGGGATCCCTTCAGGGTCAGCGAGCCGAAGGCCACGATCCCAGCAAACAGCACTACCACAGCG
>Ga0101943_1000693_pt1 | contig 43527 bp, 57 predicted proteins | sample DewCreD2012metaG_5_FD_75244 | JGI IMG/M metagenome (GOLD analysis project Ga0101943, IMG submission 75244) | Hot spring sediment bacterial and archeal communities from British Columbia, Canada, to study Microbial Dark Matter (Phase II) - Dewar... ... | reverse complement strand
GAAGGACCGCGTTTCAATCCTTGTTTTGCTGGAAGAGGCGTGAAAACCGGAAAATTAGTCCTGCGCGAGAGTTCGAGATATTGGTTTCAATCCTTGTTTTGCTGGAAGAGGCGTGAAAACTTGAAAGCGGGTTAATTTCTTGCCGCGAGAAAAACTCGTTTCAATCCTTGTTTTGCTGGAAGAGGCGTGAAAACAGCAGAATTTGGTTTAGGTAAGATTTGGTGGGCATTTGATGAATATTTAGCTAGTGGTATTTTTTGTTTTTTTAATATTTTTGGACGCATTTTTTAGGTCGAATTCGAACGATTTTACATTATCGGAGGAGGACTTAGTCAAGTTTTTTCAGTAATTTACTGAGGCAAGTGCTAGACAATCAGATAAAAATTTTAGATTAGTGGTTATAAGCTAGATTTTATCGCCTAACCAATTTCTTAAAGCGTGTAAAGCTAGACGCAAATATTTCTATAGCAGCAATCTACGCATTTATTTTTGTATTTGGTTTTTGGTGGAAAGTGGCCAGTTTGTATTATGTCAAATGTCTTATTGATCACATGATTAGCATAGCAAAAATCATCCTCAGTATACAAGATCTCTTTAATCTTATTGCCACCTCTGACGTAACAGATGAAGCCTTTTTTCACTGGTTTTTTATAATTTTCCATGATGAGCATTGCATAGAGTGTTGATTGGATGCGGTGTGTTTTAAATGTATGTTCGGTGTATTCTGTATATTTGTAATCCAACGGTGCTAACGTGCCGTCTTTCAGGTGCAATACTTCATCCACGACGCCTCTAACTCTCAACTCTCTCGATGCCAGGTAGACTGAGATTTCTTTTTTGATGCAATTCAATTTTTTTCTGAGATAATCTAGGTTGGACTTTTCTCTTTTATGGTGAATTTCACGTCCTTTGAGTACTTTATATCTTAGTTCTTCATGCTGGGGTATGGTCAGACAGTTCATAAAGTAAGTAAATCGTGGACAGTAAAGATATTGAATGATTTCAGATGGGGTTATCATGGAGGTAGATTCATTATCTTCAGGTTTAATTTCATCTGGATTAAAGCAGAACATAAGCTCATCCCTCCTATGTAATCTTATTATCTACTTTTTTACTGAGATTAAGGATCATAGGAAAAGTGCTTTTATCTCATCGGTTACTAGCTTTTCATCGAAAGCCTGTCCGAGTAATTTTACTTTTTTGAAGTCGTCTTCGCACATTGGAAATATATAGACGGAGTCGACATCATGGTCGATTAGTTCTGAGCAAATTAAACTTAACTCGTCCAACTGGTTTTTATTGATAGTACCGAGGAAGGCGGATTTTTGGACCCTATAAAGTCCTTTGTTTTTGCAGGCTTTAGCGACTTTGGCTCTTATTTTGTCGTTGGTTATGTCATAGATTATCCAGAGTAACATTTTCGGGTTCCTCTCGATTTTATTTGTAACGGTAAAAGCTATTCAAAGGTCCTTAATAAGTTCATTCGCTATCCTGTGGCAATCGTATTGAATGATGTTATGGCGCTTTATGTTTCTCCCCCGATAGCGTATCGATTCTTCCATGAATGATGTAAATTCGCTGATGAGCGCAGCCTTACCATCCGAATTCAGCACGAGGCCATTGGGAATCTTGTTGAAAAACTCTACCTTTACCTTCCTCTTAGCGAAAAGATTTATAACGACTTCTTCGGCCCAAGCTCTGTAATTTTCGATCAAGTCAAAGACGAGAGACTTTTTGTTGTAGTTGTCAGTGTGGATAAATCCGAGGTAAGGATCAAGTCCTGCGATGATGCAAGCTTTTTCGACTAGAGAATATAAGCTTCCATAAGCATAATTAAGCAAAGCGTTGAATTCATCTTTGGCTGGATTTCTACTTCTACCCTGAAATTTAAACCTATCTGGCATTAACTCACTTATTGCTTCGAAATAAATTTTGCCGGCTGATCCCTCGATGCCCATTATGGTTGCTCTGCGCTCATCTAAGGTTCCGGAGAGATTCTGAAGACTTTCCAGCAAAGGTGTTAGTCTTTCTATGTACGAGGTTATCTGAGCGCTTCTCTGTGGCCTAGTGTTTCTTAATTTTTTCAAAAGCTCTATTTGGTTGCTGAGCTTAGTTTTTATCCACTCCAACGATAGATTTAAGCCCTCGGAGGTTTCGGCTATTTCAAGCTGACGTCTTCTAATTAATGTTGTGCTTCCTAGTTTTGGGTGCCAGACTCTGCCATAAGGATTTCCGAATTCATCGAGAAAAACTATATCTATGTTATTCTCCATAGCCATTTTTATTGCATCAGTGGTTATATAAGCGGCTGTAGAAATAAGTATGGACGAGACCTTGTTACAGGCAACCTCAAAAACTCTCTCATTAACCTTGACCTTAAAGCAATTGCCGCTTTTTTGCAGGTAAGATCCATATGTGTTTATTACGAGCTGCATAGTTCCTCCGCTAGTAATGCTGTAACGTTCACCGTATAGTTGGATCTTGACAACGCTTTATCGTGCCAAAGCCTCTAGAGACTGACTTGCCGATTCCAAAAAGGTCTGGTATTTCGAAGTTTACGGAAAATCTACCCATAAAAGCCGTCATGCCGACGCCTTTTAACTTTGCAGGGACCTCCCTGATAAACTTAATCTCAGCTTTTATTGGATCCGAAACCGTGTAACCTAAGCTTTTTGAAAGTGAAAGTATGTTTCCTATCAAGATGCTCTCTAAAAGGGTCTTTCTAAGATCAAGGCTTTGTTGCTGCCTGTATTTTTGGTAATTCTTCTCATTCAAAGCCAACCAAGGTGTTAGAAATCTATAAGAGGTCGGATTTTGGCTGATTCCAAAATGATAAATCTTACTATCTAACGACTTAGAGAGTATCTCTTGCCATTTTCCTTCGAGGTTCAAGATTCTCAGTTCATCAAAAACTTGCTTGATGACGTTGTTACCCTCATTGAATCCAACGATGAAGCAGTGATTATTAATGACTTTATATTGGACTCGAGGATATCGATAGATGAATTTACCATCATCCAGGTGATTATGTGCATAAGAATCATCTTTGAAGAGCCTGCCGAGGTAATTTCTAATTTTTCTAGCATCCTTCTGGCTAAGATCAGAGTCGAGATCGAGGCGAAGTTTTAAGACGTGTAACTGCATGATAGTTGAGTTAAAAGCTAGCTCGATGCTTAATGTTTTAGGATGAGCGACCACATAAATCAAAAAATATAAAAGCTATCGTTTTTAGTTATGAATCCGGTTTTAAGATCGTAATATTGCTCCAACTGTTCGCGTGGAACATACCTGAACCATTGTTGATCGTTAGGAGGCGGTAAATTTTTCGATTTTTCTGGGACTGAAACGACATATTTATAAAAATCCCCCTTGATCGAATCAAACTTTTCTCTTCTGCTAAACGGATCCTCATCTTTACTCAGAGATAAATATTCTCTCCAAAGAAATTTCGCTTCATCATCGAACTCGATGAAAATATTAACCTCTGGAAAGTTCTCTATTAGACGAAAGTCGGATACAGAATAAGAATCTGTCGAATTGGAATAATAGTTGAGACATTTTATCGCCTTTATAATCTCTTCATCCTTAAATTTCCTCGACTCCACCTCGCTATAATACTCTTCGATTAGCGAAGCTATTTTGCTTTCTGGAATTCCATCATGCTTTTCAAGTATTTTTCTAGTTACATCGGTCAGGATCGGGTCATAAATATAGGAGTGATAATGGCTTCCTCTATCATCTTTTAGGGAAAAAATTAACACCTCTCCTTTACCTGAGGGATTTTTCGAGTTTCTATTACATCTGCCTGCGGATTGAATTATCGAATCCAGCGGTGCCATGTCGCGAACAACGACGTCAAAATCGATATCAACCCCGGCCTCCACCAATTGCGTAGAAACGACAATCCGATACTGTCCTTTTCTTATTGCGTTTATTCTATCGAGCCTCTCACGCGGTATAACATGCGTTGATAGAAATGTAGTGGGACCGTATCTTTCAGAGATCAATCCGTAAAACTCCTCAGCCGCGCTAATGGTATTGAAGATAAAAAGATAGCTTTTCTCCTCATCTACAAACTTATGAAGCTGGCTCGCTAACTCCTCAAGAGTCAAGCTATCTTTAAGACGAGGTTTTATGTAGATTCTGTCGAGTTGTTCGAAGTAGTATTGCTTATTATCAACCAGATTTACTAGCTTCTTTCTATCAAATATGAGTGGCTCAGTTGCCGTAACGAGGATTACATAGACATTGAAGTATTTCGTCAGATCGTAAAACAAATCACTAACCACCCTCCAATATTTAATTGGTATTGACTGAACTTCATCGAGAATTATTATTGAATTAGCAATCCGATGAAACTTTCGTAGATTTCGATTTTTGTTAGATATCAGAGATTCAAATAGCTGCACGAATGTCGTTACGATAATCTCTGAATTCCAACCCTCGATTAGTATTTTTGCCTGTGTTGTCTCGTATTCCGTGTCTGGAGTTTTGTAGGAAATCTCAGATAGATGATGATGCTTGAGTAAGACTTTATGCGATACTGTGATTCCATTATTTCGTAAAACTTCTTCAAAAACCGTACTGTTTTGATCGATTATGCTCAAAAAAGGTAATGTGTAGATTATTCGATGCCTTGAATTTAATTTCTCTCTCAACTTTAGTGCAAAGGACAGAGCGGTCAGAGTTTTCCCCAAACCTGTCGGAAGGTTCAATGAGTAGATCTTTTCATCAGGATCTATGTGCCTCTCAGTGACCTCTTTGTATGCTGTCTCCCTAAGATGATTAATCGGTGTTTCAGGAAATGAGAACTTCGACTTGTGAACATCGACTAACGAGCCACTCAACGAAAACCTTTCTCTGAAAAAGTTTGGATCTCTCACTACAACATCGCTCTTATCAGCATCCAAAAGCAGCGAAAAGATTAAATTTAGTTTCAGATAAGGTAAAAAATTCTTATTCGATTTAGTAAACTCTCGGATGCTTCGCTTCATGCACTTTAGCTCAGACTCGAGTGAATCGATCCAGCCTTTGATTTCGTCAAGACCCAATTTTTGATCGGGGAGATAGTCGGCTAGTTGATTGACAAGAGCCAGAAACTTATCTCCATCAATACTTGCAAGTTGAGTGCTCAATAGCTGTCTATCCTCTTCACCTATTAATTTACATTCCTCGAGCAAATCCTTTAAATCTCCATGATGATGTTTGACAGCTACATAAGCAAAGAGTCTTAAGATTTTGTCATCAGTGACCAGGCCAGACAAAAAGTAAGCGCAAACAGCTGAAATAAAGCTGTGCTGTACATACTTTTCTTCGTTTCCCTTAGGTTTCTGTTGAGCAAGCAGATAATCCTGAAAAAACTTCGTGGCTTTTCCTATGTCGTGCATTAAGGCGACTATTTTGCAGACTTGTAGCAATTCATTTCGTAGCTCATTTGGTTTTTCCTGAAGAAAAATATCCACCAAATCAGCTACACCCTTTAGGTGCTCCTCCAGAAGCTTCTCTGGAGATGAATGAGAATAGAGTCCGGATGATGATTTAGAAGAAAGCGACATTTTCTCCCGTTTTCAACTTATAGAATTCCTTAAGTCTTGCCCTTATAGGTTTTCCGTCTGGTTCGAAGATAACGTCCACATAGCTTTTTACTACTCTGTCAGGATCCATGTCCAAGGGTATTCTTTCCTTGAAGTATCGTTTATCATCCTCGATCTCGAGACCATCAGGTTGCAGATTTTGTTCGAGATTGGCGCCCATCTGCGTTTTGTTATCAGATAGGCGCACAAGCAAGTCAGATTTTATCGGTGAATGTATGTAATCAAAACAATCAGAAACAGGCTCAGCCTCATAAGTGCCGACGTATTCAAAATTTGCCAGCAATTCACTCAATCCCAACGAGACAGAGTAGACGGTTTCATGATCTCTTATTTTCGCAGCCAGAGAATAGAAAATTTCATCATTCTGATGAGCTACATAAATTCTGAATCTTGGATTTCTAATAAACTCAGTTCTGATCTGAGTTCGATGAGGTCCTCCGCTGCTCATCGGGCGCTTAAGATTTGTGCCCTTGGTCTCTAGTAGATTTATGCCCATTCTAATTTTTCTGACGGGATTGATTATTCTGAGACTGATTTTACAATCTTGACTGAGAAATGTTCGCAGGTATTCATTCGAGTTTTTTTCAGTGCCGTAAATGGCACCAAGAATTCCTGCTATCGTCGGAGGCGGTGGGAAAGAGAACGTAAGCGGAGAGGTAGTGGTGTAGAACTTTCTAAAATGAGCGTAATCAGCCCAGATGTCAAAGGCTAAGACCTTCATAGATCAAAATCCCAATTCTTGCAGATTGAAATCTGACAACGCATCTTTAAGAGTTACTAGGCTACCATTCCGCGACAAAATCAGCCTTTCATCGACTTTATATCTAATTTTGTCGATTTTGTCCCTATGCCTACGTAGAGCTTCGATCAAATTGTCTACCACAATCCTAAAATCCTGAACATCTCGTATGGAATCATCAGTTTTCTCTGACTGTAGCGTCACCAATCTATCGAGCTCTCCTATGTAGAAGTTGGTACCCTCTTTATAAATGACCTGAATTAAAAGCCTCGGCATTTGACCGAACTTAGAACCGGATATCAAGTTTTTAGTACCATGCCACATGCCCTCTAACATGTAATCTACATCAGCTTCCGTAAGTCCTATATTCTGATTTTTGGCAGCATTTTCATTGACAACACCGTAAAAGGCAATGAGCGAATACGGAAGAATGTACCTCTCCGTGAAGGTACCTTGTTCTTTTCCCGCACGGGAGGGCATGACGGTTGTCCCCTTTATGAAAGTGAGATTTACTCTGTGAAGTGAGCGGCCGTACTTGAATTGTACTGGACCAGTTAAAGTGACGGTCTTTTCCTTGACTGCGGTCGTAGCGCCAAACAACCGAGTATCGATAAACCCTTTCATCCCTTTATCTGGATCGCCCTCAATCTCCTTAATCAGATCTTCTTTAGTTTTCAAGTTACCTTTTTCATCCCTAACTTCGCGGATGAAAATCTCTAAACCCTTGTAGTCATGTAAATAATCTCTGATTGTTCTCTTTAATCTAACATCTGTAACTATGTTAACTCCAGTCTCTTCATCGATTCTGGGTCTATTTTCATCAACTGGATCTCCGTTTGGATTAGCGTCCTTTACATCATACAAAAATAGTATTTCAGATCTGCTCTTAATCTCTTCTGACATTACTCAAAATCCTCCTTGATAGTATTTAAGTCATCATTAGTTGTACTTTCGTTCATTGAACTATCGGTCTTGCTAAAAGCAAGCTCAGAAACTTTCTCGGATAAATTCATTCCGCAAACGAAATAAAAATTTATTTCATCAGTCGATAGCTTCCAGTTATCATCCTGAAGCAAATAATGAGTGGCCTCTGCAGCGATTATCCTCTCAGCCTTCTGAAAGCCATTATACTCCTCGAGTTTATTCTGAACAGCGGGTAAAAGCCCCTTGATATCTTTTTCATTCATCCGCAAACCTTTCAATTTTTTAAGGAAAGGAGGCTTTGGATTATCTTCATCTCCACTTCTTTTTTCTTTAATTTGCTTGATCAATAATCTCTGAGTTAACGCACCTAAAAGAAATATGCCCCTCTTCACTGGGGTATCTAGTGCTTTTGCGTAATTTTCAAAAATAGTTGTAAACAAACTTTGTTGCATATTTTCCTCCTTAAAACTCAATACACCGACTTTGTTGAAAAATATTGTATCCATTATGGCATCTCTGACCCTCGGCAATGCCTTGAGAAAGTTACGATTATTCAAAAATTCGTGTCTTATTCTGATCATGAAAAACTTGGCCAGAAACTGAAAACTCATGGGAGTGGCCTTGAAAACACAATCAACCACATCCAAAAAATACTTTTCGAATTTTCCCTTTCCAACCGATTCAGATTCCTCTTGTTCATCCGAGCGGTTTGTATCCGATTTGTAAGATTCGGAATAAGGTAATTCGGAGAAAAAGATTCTTATCTTATTGAATTTGTAATCTGTTTCGAATAAATCATCTACATACTTTTTCGCTTCAAATATTTTACGAATTCTAGATGGAAAAACGTCTTCTATCAACAAGAGTATTCTCTCGGCGCTTTGGTCCTTCTTCAAAAACAAAAAGTTAAGCGTCAAGTAATCTCTTTGATTAGACACATAATCTAGGATTTCATTCTCGTCGTTGGTAATTATTTTTCGCCCTTCTTGACCTAATTTTATTTGTTTTCGTCCCTCTGAAATAATATTCATAACTTGCTCAAACAGCAGATCATTGTGAATTGTAAGTTTAGGAATCAAATAATAACTCAAGCCATAAAATTTGAATTTTGATTTGCTTTCCAGCCACTGCTTACCCCTTTCCATGCTTTGTTTGCAGTTTTTACAGACTGGGAAATTCTTCCACGCATCTTTCTCCCTGAAACCACCCATTATGAATCCCGGCTTGTCAATTACATAAAACTTAAAAACACTGACATTGCCCATTACAGTACCTTGTTGTCCGCATAGGGCACAGCTACCTTCGTTTTCTGATTCCTTTTCTTTCTGCCTCTCAAAATAACTCATACAATCGTGGCATATTTCATATTCGCCAACGTACTTGCCATTAACTTTTAATGAAAGAAAAACCCCAGCCTTTTGTTGAGCTTTTGTAAACGCTTCATACTTGCTACCGATTAATCGAGCTATCGCCTCTTCATTATCCGAAAGTATCGAGTAAACCTTACCTAAAAAATCGAGAGAATCGTTAAGCTCTCCTATGTCTACGTTTGATTGCAGGTCCTTCAAAAATGACGCTAAATCATTTACGTTTACTTCTTTGCACTTTTTGATCCAACCTACTATTTTTCTCTGCGAGGTTGTAATTTTTTTCTTTTCTTGTCCGTTCTGAGATTTGTCTTTCTTCTGAGATTCATAGTTAAAGGGAGTACATGGAACTGCGGTAGTGCCCTTAGATGCATCTCTTTTATACAAGTACAATCCTTTCTTGCGTTCATCGAAGTCTTCTAACTCGATGTCAAAAGTATCGTTCTCAGTATTGACACTGATGAGAATCATCTTAGGTACTTCAGCAGCTCTGGACGACTCGAGAATTTCATCATCAGAACCCAGTAGTTTGCCAATGGTTACTATCTCAGCCAGCATACTTCATCATCCTAACTACAAAAGAGCTTTGGAATCAATAGAATCATCCAAGCTCATTGCATTCTTTTGACGGTTCCGAAGCCTTTCGAGACGGATTTACCAATGCCCCAAAGGTCCGGTATATTGAAGTTCACAGAGAATCTGCCTGTAAAGCCTGTCATCCATACATTCTTTGACTTCGCCTGCACTTCGCTAATTGCGCTGAATTCAGCTTTTACGGTGTCTGGAACGGTGTAACCGAGAGCTTTCGAAAGTGAAATCAGATTTCCAGTTAAGATATTCTCTAGCAGACTTTTACGGCTACCCCAATCTTTTCCCTTTTTGTATCTCTGATAATTTCTCCCGTTCAGTGCGAGCCACGGCGTTATCAGCTCATAGTTTAAGCGATTTGAGACTACACCGAATTGGTCAAAGCGCATCGTTATTTTTCGCTCTATAATCTGATACTCAGTATCATCTATTTTCAAAAAATCGATCTCATTATGGATTTTATATAAAATGTCCGCACCTTCGTTGATCCCAATCACCAACGGCTTCTGTTTAACTACTTTGTATTGTACCAATGGAGTCTTATAAAGAAATCTTTGTCTGCCCAAGTGATGGTGAATAAGCGTGTAGCCACCGAATTGATCTGCAAAAAAGCCTCTAAGCTTGGAGGCACTGCCATGGACATCCTCATTGCACAAAAACGTGAAAACCAAAGTCTTAACCTCTACCACCTCAGTAAGCATCCTCCAGAACATGTAAGCATTGCCGGAAGAGAGTAGACATAGTGATTTTTTATCAGCCTATGAAGAGGCCAAAGCCGATCGAAGTCTTTGCGCTTATACTAAAGTTAGTCAGTACATTTTCTAGCAGACACACGTCCATTCAGCTGCACTTGATTTAAAATAGCTCTTAAGTTTCCATTGCTGCCACTCGGAGCGTTCACAAAATCTGCTCTACACAATGAAAATCTCAAGCAAAAGCCGTTTTCGTAAAAAAATTCAGGTATGTTGGGAGAGGCTAAGTCAAAACAATGGTTGAGGGCTCTAGACGACTTTTTCATTGCTTCATCTTACTCAATAAATACTCTCTGAGCGCAACCGCTTGGTTATATTCTTTACTGCTCGCTGAGTATAGCAGAGTTAAAGTTGATTTACTGGCTTTTTCGACCAACAGATGAGTAAGTTCTCCTTTTTTATCCAATTCAGCGAAGTATCTTCGCTTGAACTCCTCCCATCTGTCTGCCTCGTGATCGAAGCACTTTCTGAGATCATTACTTGGGGCTATTTCCTTCAACCATAAATCAGCTTTGATTCTCTCCTTACTCATACCTCTAGGCCATATTCTGTCAACCAAAACCCTAAACCCATCGGAAATTTCATACTCATTATATACTCGCTTTACTTTTATATCAACTTGCATGACTAAAAGCCGGTTTGAAATGAGAAAGATTCAGTAACTACCATATCAAAATCTGTCCAATCTCGAGCCATTATGGCCCTCTTCGGTTTTCTTCCAGTAGATTCTAATTTATTATTTTCAGGAAGTCAACGATTTTAGATTCCAGAGGCATCAGTGAAAGCACAAAGCCACCTTTATGAAGGTGGCCTATTTTCTTGGGTGTTTAGATTTGAAGTTTATTAAGAGTTTCTAAAATCGGATGACAGTATCAGGACCTCCCTCGATGTGGACAGTATCGACAAATCTGATACTTCTGGATTCGGTAGTCATTACTAAAGAATGAGTTCTTTTCCCTGCCCCGAAGAATCTAACGCCTCGAAGCAATGCCCCGTCCGTCACACCAGTAGCCACAAAGATGATTTTTTTGCCTGGTGCAAGATCATTAGTATCGTAAACTTTATCCGGATCTTTAATACCCATCGATTCGAGACGTTCCATAACTTGTTCGACTGGAGGTATTTTAGAGCTGTCTACACCTAATCTTTCTGGATCAAAAACCAACTTTGCTTGAATTTCACCATTTAAACACCTCATTGCAGCGGCTGTCAAAACGCCTTCCGGTGCTCCACCTATGCCCATCAAGGCATGAATATTTGTACCTGCGACTGCCGCAGAGATGCCGGCTGATAAATCACCATCCGAAATTAATCTTATCCTCGCTCCAGCTTCTCTTATTTCCTGAATGAGTTGTTTATGTCTTGGTCTATCAAGCACTATTATCGTTAAATCTTCGATATCACGGTCTAAACGGCGAGCAATGCTTTTCAGGTTTTCTTTAACAGGCGCCTCTATATCAATGGCTCCGCGACAGCTTGGGCCAACCACTATCTTATCCATGTATATGTCCGGCGCGTTCAGGAGTCCTCCACGCTCAGAAGCAGCCAAAACAGATATGGCATTATTTGCACCCAATGCACAAAGGTTAGTCCCCTCGAGCGGGTCCACTGCAATATCAACCTCAGGAAAATTAATTCGCTCTTCCTCAGCATAAGCGCCGCCGCCGACTTCTTCCCCAATGTAAAGCATCGGAGCTTCATCGCGTTCGCCTTCTCCTATCACTATCCGACCTTTAATTGGAACTGTGTCGAGCACTTCTCGCATCGCCTCAACAGCTACGTGATCACTGTGCTTGCGATCACCTTGTCCCATCGTCTTAGCAGCAGCAATTGCTGCTGCCTCCGTCACTCTCAAGAAATCTAACGCAAGTTCTCTCTCTACTTTTGCTTTCTTTGTCATCTTTCCATCCACCATGGTTTTAATTAATCAAGCATTCTAACACTTGTCTATCATTTTTTGGCAAGTATAATAATAATTTAAATTCGTAAATTCAGAATGTTTCTCAAGGGAGAATTTAAAAAAGGATGGCATATATCGTAACCGAACCTTGCGTTGATTGCAAATACACAGATTGTGCAGCCGTCTGCCCAGTCGAAGCTTTTCATGAATTACCCGATCGCTTATACATAAATCCAGATACCTGCATAGATTGCGATGCATGCTTACCAGAGTGTCCAGTAGAGGCAATTTACTCTGATATGTCAATTCCTGAGGAATATATCGAATGGATAGAGAAAAATAAAGAGGCGGTCAATTATCCTATAATATCGACTAAGCAACCTGCCCTTTATGGACCAAACTGTAAAGGTCAACCAGAGTAACCAATCATTCACAGGACCAAACTCTTATCAGGTTGCTGCAAGAGGAAAATATGACACTGAGTGAACTTAGTGAGGATGCAAAAATCGTATCCTCACTCTCAATTCATGTCCTTATAATGATCGAACCAATCTGAGTAACCCAACCGATATGATGAGATTTCTAGTTGAAAATGGACATATGGCCTTTCGGCTGTGCTCTCTGTAAGGGATATAGAGTCGATTCAAAAAAACTAATACAAAGAGATAGAGCTTCCATACAGAGAGCTCAATCAAGCATAGACCTCAACCCCGGACTGCTTTGAACATACCAAATCGATGTTAGAGCCCAACTTGCCATTTAAAGAGATGTTTACAGAGAAGATCTAAAAAGTCAGAGCAACTTAGACAGACTTTGCCTCTGTTCCTTCATGAAGATGTTTTCTGATAGTATTAGCCAACATTTCACCTAAAGACTCGAGCATTTGCTTCATATTCAAATCCTTGATTTCATCGCCTTCGAACAGCGTATCAACCTTGGCAACAGCTATTTCAAAAGGTAGTACATGCACGAGGAGAATGGACAAAACATCGCGCAAATGCGCTAAACACCTTATACCGCCGAAACTTCCAGGTGAAGCAGTCATAATGCCAGCCCACTTGCCTCGATAACAATCACCAACTTTCAGTTGACCATTGGCCCTCGAGGTCCAATCGATAAAATTCTTCAATCCTCCCGGCAATGAGGCGTTGTATTCAGGCGAGGCAATTAAAAGCCCATCATGCTCGAGTAAAATCTGTTGAAGTTTGGTTGCATTATCTGGAAATCCGGATTCTGCAACTAAATCAGCGTTGTACAAAGGCAAGGGATATTCCCTTAAATCAAGTAGTGTAACATCCGCATCTGCACGTTTAGCACCTTCAATTGCGACATCGAGAACCTTACGATTATACGATCCTTTGCGTAAACTACCAGCTACAGCTAATATCTTTGGTCTTTTGCTCATATTGAAACCAAAGATGAGTTTGCCACGAAATAACTCGTAAAACAAAACCGAAACTCAGGAATTCATGGAGCTTTGTCAAGAAAAATTTCAAAACAGTCAACTTATGCTATGCTAAATTAGGAGCTATGATAATAAAGCCTTTCAGAAACGTAAAACCCAAGATTCATCCAGAAGCGTTTGTCGCAGAAAATGCCACAATCATTGGTGATGTCGAGATCGGTGCAAAATCGAGTATTTGGTATAACGTAGTTCTTCGTGGAGATGTAAACTTCATTTGCATCGGGGCAAAGACAAACGTTCAGGATGGAACCGTGATTCACGTTACCAGTAACGATTATCCAACTATAATTGAGGATGAAGTGACGATAGGACATAGCGCTACGATTCACGGTTGTCACATTAAACAGGGATCCCTTATCGGCATCGGCGCGATCATTCTGGACGGAGCGTCGATAGGTGAAAATTCATTAGTGGCCGCAGGCAGCCTAGTGACACCTAATACAGAGATACCCCCTCGCTCTCTCGTGCTCGGTTCTCCAGCACGTATAAAAAGACAACTCTCCGAAGACGAAGTTTTCAATCTCAGACGGTTCTGGGAAAATTATGTGAGGTTGATCGAAGAGTATAAAAGCATCAAAGAATCGGCACTAAGATCATCATGAATACGAAATCTACCAACGTAAACCTTAGAGGCAAAAAGGCTCTTTTAGTTTTTATAGCCATATTCACTTTCTTCATCTCGACAAATGCTCAAGATATAATCTCTGAGCCTGAGATTAAGATCGAACATGAACAAGTAACGCTGTATGCCGGCTTTTCTCCGGACTCGAATACCTTCTTAAGCATTGCCAGAACAAAAGATGCACGCTTTGGATATATAGCTCTGCAATACTCGAAACGATTTTTTTCAAATAAAAAAATCGAGGCTAACTACACGATGGACATCGTTCCTTATGCTAGCTTAGATTATCCGCTTCCTCAATCCTCGAAACGAATCAGAAGAAGAGCTAACTCCTTCGGCCTTGCGCCAATTGGTATCCAAATCAGATTTCCATTGCACAAGGGTAAATTGGTAACTTTTTTCGGGGTCTCAGGAGGCTTTCTATACTTCAACAAAAAAATACCAAACAATAGTGGCACTAAATTTAATTTCACTGCAAGCTTAAATTCAGGAGTTGAAATACCCATAAGCCAAAACAAATCCTTGGTATTGGGCTATAACTACTACCATATCTCTAACGGTAATCGAGGCGTCATAAATCCTGGCTTTGACAACAATGTTTTCACAGTCGGTTACAAAATTAATCTGAAATAAGCTACAATCAAAACTTTATGAGCGAAAAGATCCAAACCGCCCGGGGCACAAGGGATTTTTTACCGATCGACGTCCGTAAGCGTGAATATGTCGTCAAAATACTCAAAGAGATTTATGAGTCGTATGGATTTGAACCACTGGAAACGCCGGCAATTGAAAATCTCGAAACTCTACTCGGCAAATATGGTGAAGAAGGAAATAAATTAATGTTCAAAATCCTGAAGCGCGGCGAAAAACTCCAGGAAGCGTTAAATTCTGATAAACTCACGGAGAATAATTTAGCAGATCTCGCTTTAAGATATGATTTAACAGTTCCATTGGCTAGAGTAGTTGCAAATCATAGAGATAAGCTGCCGCGCTTTTTCAAGAGATATCAGATACAACCAGTTTGGCGCGCGGATAGGCCCTCAAAAGGTCGCTTCCGAGAATTTTATCAGTGTGATTTGGATGTCATAGGCTCTAACTCATCATTAGTCGAGGCTGAAATCTTTTCCATCATTAGCAATGTACTGAGGCGTCTGGGTTTTAAAAATTTCAAAATCAGATTAAATCATCGGGAAATACTCAGGGAATTATTTCATCATTCGGGCATAACCGATGAGAAACAACAACTAGATGCAATAATCGCAATTGACAAGTTCGACAAAATCGGGCGCTCTGGAGTTATTCAAGAATTATCAGAAAAACAAATACCTCATGACATGGCTGAAAAATTATTGAATTTTCTGCATGAATGTTCGAATATAGGTGATAATCAAACCATCCTACAAAACCTAGTGAAATTTTTCGGCAATCGGAAAACCGAGGCCATAAAGAACATAGAACAAATACTGAATTTATCAGAAAACGTTAATCTTAAGCTCGATTTAACCTTAGCTCGAGGTTTGGATTATTACACAGGAGCGATAATGGAAGTAACCATAGAGGGATTGAACATAAGCGTCGGTGGGGGTGGTAGATATGATAATCTTATCGGTATGTTCATGAAAGAGCCAATACCAGCTTGTGGTTTTTCTTTCGGCCTCGAAAGGATACTTGTTTTGATGGAAGAGGCGAGGCTTTTTCCGGAATCCATCTCCGGTACTCCGATCGATGCAATGGTTACAATATGGAACGAGGAACTAGCTCTGGCATCGTTAAGGCTAGCGGATGAACTGAGAACACAAGGAGCTAAAGTTATTGTCTATCCTCAAGCAGACAAGATAAGCAAGCAGTTAAAATACGCATCACAGATTGGTGTAAGATTTGTCTGCCTCCTCGGAGAAAATGAAGTTGCGAGTGATATGGTCACAATAAAGAACCTTTCAACCGGTGACCAAGAAACAGTCAATAAACAATCCCTGAAAGTAAAAATCCTCGGTTCTTGATTAGTTAATAGGGCGAAGATCAGATACAGAACACGAATTTTGACAGGAGGGACAAAACTTCACTGATGAAGAATCTTTTGTCTAGCCTTTTGCTTGGAGAGTAATACTTTGCCTATTTGTTGACTTTACTTTGCTGACTAAGCTGTAAAATTCCTCATAGGCTTCTCTATCCTCCCTTGACATATTTACTATGCGTGCACCGACTAAATATTTAGAGGCAGAGTCGTGGATGTCAATCTGTTCATACCTTACACCTATCAACTCCATTTTTATTTTTCCATTAGTTAAGTCTATCTCTGCGTGCAATCTTCTACCTTCACCTACCAGGTAATATTCTTTTAAACGAATCGAAGAAACGATGAAAGCAATTCCACTTTTGCTCAAATCATAAGTCTCACCGGAGATTGATAGGGAAGAGAATTTTATGGGTCTTAAACTACCAGTCGATATCTCAGGGTAAATCGTAATCTTTATTGGAGCGCTAAATTTAATTCTCTTGCTGCTCAGCCTTTCAGAGATAGAGGCAGCCACTTTATTGAGTAATTTGCGGATTGTTTCTCCTGACATTTTTGCCTCACGAGATGAAGGGTTCCATTCCATTTATAACTGTTTTCTCAGGTAATTGCAACAATTTTCTGAGAAATTGTTTCAGGTTCTTACAAAAAATTTATGTTTATTTTTTAAGGGGCTCACCCTTGTTGTCCTTACTCTGAACTCTAGCTTGTTTATCTACACCATCGACTTGCATGAGGAAAGAAAGTCTGCCAGTCTTACCATAAATTGCCGGCTCTGCAGTTGCATAATAACTTTTTTTATCCGACGATAAAACCACTTTGTAACGATAACCCGTAGATTTAGTCTCTAAGATATCATCAGGCAGTAGATTCTGTTGAACCAGCGTCTTTATATCAGTGAATTGGCCGGCATTCTGTAATGCATAAACTATCTGAGCTTTTGCGATTCTCTGTAACATCAGCTGTGCCTCATTTTCATGTGTCTGAATTTTTAATTGATAAAAATAATTTTTCCCTTCTTTTTTCACCTCTGTTTCAGCCTCTTCGTCAACCATCAAAATTATCCAGGATTCTTTTTCCTTACGAAGTTTAATTAACTTGTCCTCCAAAGTCTTCGTATCTTCATCAGGTATCTTGAGGGTCACAGTGGCCTCATTGCCAGAGATTATCTCACCGCTTATCTGCAGTTCATCTGGCACCTGAGAAGATATCGCCTCAAAATCTTCCTTGAAATCCTCTAATTCCTTTTCGGTAAGATCCTCGACAGCCGGCCTCAAATTCGTAAGCATTAACGCATCACGAAACCTTTTTTCTCGCAGTAAATTGTAGAATTTCCTAACGGCATCAGCCGGGGAGTCCGGTTTTACCTGGATTCCTTTTAAACTTCGCTCTTGAGTCTTATCTCTCTCTTGTTTATGAAGAACAGTATTTTCACTAACAATCGCACTCAAACCATTACTACTACTGCAGGCCATGTTGATCACAAAAGCAAAAATCAAAAAGTAATTCATCTTTTTTGACTCCTTATGACATGAAAAAATAAAGCCGAGACAAATCGAGGCTAGCAGAAATTATAAAACATATTTCTGCCAGCCGATAGCGTTTTTTAGAATAATAGTACGTCTTTTTAACTTCTTTCAGGCTGATTTGATTTTTTGCCCGCTAAAAAGATTTCTCTACCTACATAGTATAGGAATAAAGCCAGCAACAGGAATGGAATCAAAGCAAGCCAGTCTGCATTTTCTCCACTGAAGAATGGATTTTTCTGTTCAGCCCACTGAGCGAATGCATCTTGAGTCTCTTTAAGTATCGGAACTACGGCAAACAAGGCTATCAATATCCCCGCTATAGCACCACCCGCGATATAACCTGAGGCTAATAATACTCCGTTAGATTTGTCAGTTTCTGCAAGTATTTGCTCCGGCGATAGATTTTGCCCAGCCAATTTGCGTTTTAGATAGAGATCAACTGCCCACCTTATCATGCCACCAACAAAAACGGGAGCAGATGTAGAAAGTGGCAAGTATAAACCGACAGCAAATGCTAACGATGGGATTCCTGACAGTTCCAAAACGACAGCTATCATAGCACCAATTATTACCAATCCCCATGGTAATTCTTGACTCAAAATGCCTTTGATTATGTAACTCATCAAAGTTGCCTTAGGAGCATCATAGCGCTCGAGTGGTCTTCCCTCTTCATCCACCTTTAAAATCCCATTAATTCCGGGATCAACAAAGTAAACTGGATGACCTTGCATGTCCACTAAATATTTGCCGACTTGGCCTAAGTTAGGATCGGTATTATGCCAAACCCTATAGCTCATCTGATCAACCCCTGCATATTTACCACCAACTTTTTCAGATCTAAACTTCCCGCTATCCTTTGCCAATTTGTCTTCTGTGACCACTATCTTTGCTTCTATGGAACTAGGATCAAGCTTTTTATAGTATGTTCTGGAATCATTCAAGAAGACCAGCAAGGTTCCTAAGACCAAAGCAGAGGACAGAGCGCCGACTATTATGGCAATTTGTTGTTTCCAAGGCGTACCCCCGACTAGAAAACCTGTTTTTAAGTCTTGTGATGTAGTACCGCCATTTGACGCAGCAATACACACAATGCCACCTATGGAAAGTGCCGTGACAAAATATGGATCAGGCGATGTCCACCCAAGGAAAAGAAATATTAAACATGTAATCAGCAGCGTGGCAACGGTCATGCCTGAAATGGGATTCGAAGAAGAACCAATTTCTCCTGTCAATCTCGAAGAAACGGTCACAAATAGAAACCCTAGAGCAATTATCAACAGTGCCCCAACAAAGGAAACTATCGGATCATCGAAAACATAAAGACCTAATTTTGGTGAGAGCATTATAGCTGCTATCAGTGCTATTATGCCAGCTATGACCCACTTCATCGGGATATCTCTCTCAGTTCTTGGTAGATCGGTTAAGTTGTTTGCAGAGTTGATCCTTAAATCGGAAATACCGGCACGAATGCCATGCCAAATTATCGGAGCACTCCTAACGAGTGAAATTATTCCGGCCATCGCAACCGCACCTGCCCCTATGTATAAAATGTAAGAACTACGTATCTGAGAGGCAGACATCTCAGCTATTGTTTTGCTAAGCTCTGGTGCTATTGGCTTAGCCGCACTCTCGCCAAAAAATTTTATCAGAGGAATCAAAACCAGATAGGAAAGCACACCGCCACCTATCATTAACCCAGAAACATAAGGCCCAATTATGTACCCTACACCTAGAAGAGTTGGATCATTATCGAGCTCGAGTTTTCCACCTTTCAATATCCTGTCGCTTAATTCTTTTTCAGGAGTCGACTTCCAGAGACTAAAAACCTGCATCAAGGTTTTGAAAATGAAACCAATTAAAAAACCTACCATTATGACTTTACCGCCATGCAACGCCGCCTCATCAGCCTTCCCGGTGGCCGCTTGTTGCGCCGCCAACCTAGATTCCTCAGATGCTCCTGCCTTCAATACCTCCGCACATGCTGTACCCTCAGGATATTTTAGATAACCATGCTGATCCCTTATTAAAGCACGCCTCAGCGGTATCATCATTAAAATCCCTAAAATTCCACCAAGAACAGCCACCAAAGTTGCACGCCATATTTCAAGATCAAACCCCAAAATCATAATCGCAGGCATAGTTACCCCAATCCCAAAAGCTATCGACTCGCCCGCGCTACCAGCTGTCTGCATTATATTAGCCTCTAAAATAGTTGCGTCCCGAAATCCCACTTTTGAAAGCAGACGAAATAAAGTAATCGCAATCACCGCAACTGGAATCGATGCCGATACGGTTAACCCAACTTTTAGCACCAAATAAAGGGAAGACGCTCCAAATATTATGCCCAATAATGTGCCAACTAATAATGGAAAAGGAGTAAGTTCACGTAAACTCGCGTCCGCCGGAATATAGGGTCGAAAGTTCTCAAGAAATGGATTCTTCATTCAAAACCTCCACAAAAATTTTTAATGCAACTTGCGTTAATTTATCTTGCATTTCAAATATAATCAAGTCAGCAGATCTAACAATGTCTTTTTTGCCCATCGATACGCTGGAAAATACTAGTTTTAACCTCGAAACTCACACTTGAATAAAATTAAAAGCCGAACAAAGCCAGACACGTTGAGACTATACCGAATTATCTAATTAAAGCCAGCCTGTGAAGTCGAAAGCTTATAAAGGGATGTGACAAACAATCTAAGATCGTTTTTCGAAGATGCCTTTTTCTGAAACGAGAGAAACAAAGTCTATGTGCAAAGGAAAATTGCAGTAAAACCAATCAAGGAAGATTTAAATCTTGTAGACTTCACCTCAGAGCATAAGCGACTTGTGTTTTTTATTGAATTAAAGCAATGGCATGGTTAAAAATAATGGCGGAGAGGACAGGACTCGAACCTGCAAGCCCGTAAGGGCGGCGGTTTTCAAGACCGCTGCGTTACCAATTACGCTACCTCTCCGCTTTTACCTCAAATCACCAATGGCTAACCGAAATGAAAAATATACCTTAAAACTCACCAAAATACAACCCCAGCATCGATAGCGAATACCATAAGCAACGAGATTGTAAACTTAATTTTTGTTATAATTGCTCTCGTGACCAGTGAGCTGCGAGATGTAAATTTATTACTCACATGTTCGAGATGTGGTAGAAATTCACCTGCGACGAGACAAAACTGCCTTTATTGTGGTGCCGCTTTCCCGATAACCCCAATGAACGTTTTAAAAAATCGTAGAAAAGTTGATGCGTGGGAAAAGGGTTACAACGTAATCTTTCTATCGATCAACGAAACAATTCCCGATATCAAACTCCCAGAAATCCTACCATTAATTGAAATTGATGAGAAAAGCCTCAGAAAAATATTCCAGGAGCATAATCAGCTACCCCTTACTCGCACTGCGACTCTCGAAGAAGCCAAAATTGTTGCAGAGAAATTGGATTTTTTAGGAATACGGACACGAATCATAGATGATTTCTCTCTCAGTCGTGAACCAAGCCGAATCCGCCGAATAGATTTCTTAGATGAAGAATTAATAATCACTCATTTCAATTCTGGGAAAACCGAAAGAGTATTTAAAAAAGAGCTAAGTTTAGTCGTCTGCGGTTTCTTCTATGAAAGACGAATTCACTCCATAGAGGAGAGAAAAAAACGCCAGAATAAGCTAAAAGAAGCTAGTGAATTTGATAATGATAGGCCTTTGATTGATATTTATACGAAAAGTAATTCGATAGGATACAGAGTATTTCCGAATGGTTTCGACTTCTCTGGTTTAGGCATTGAGAAGAAAAGGCTAGCAACAGAAAATCTGCCTATGCTGCTCGAAAAGCTGAGCTCATGCTCTAGTGAGGTAAATCTCATAGATAATTACACGAGAATTTATAAGCTACTCAGGAATATATGGGATTTCGAACAGAGTAAAAACTCGATTGGTTGGCGAAGAAAAGGCTTCGGCGGCTTTGAGCTTGAAAGTGAATTATTGATCAATAACCTGAATCAATTCACTAAATATTCACGCTTACAATGGTTTCTCAAGAATGGTTGAAGAAAAAATAATATTTGGGATAAATCCGATCTTGGAAATATTGCGCTCGAATCCTCAAAAAATCCGGAAAATCATCGTAGCTGAGGGAAGAGGAATAAGTAATGAGATTGTTAAATTAATCCAGGAAAGACATGTTCCACTTCAAAAATTACCGCGCGCTGCACTCAAAAAATACACTCAGCAGAATCATCAGGGTATCATAGCTATTATTTCAGCTAGCAGCTATGCATCTGAGGAGGATTTAATAAGCATATTATCCGAAAAGCAAGATTCACTCGGCTTGATACTCGACGGAATAGAGGACCCACGTAATTTAGGTGCAATTTTACGAACCGCAGAGTGTGCAGGCGTTGATGCCATCTTCATACCTGAAAGAAGAGCCTCTGGTCTGACAGATACAGTGGCCAAGACCTCAGCAGGTGCGATAGAATACGTGAAAGTCGCAAGAGTCAAAAACATAAATAACCTCATAGAAAAACTAAAACGAAGTGGCATTTGGGTAATAGGTGCCGATGCTAAGGCAGAGATCGATTACACTGAGTGGAATTGGACCAGTAAAAGTGCTTTAGTAATCGGCAGCGAGGGAAAAGGGTTGCATCATTTAACTAAACAACGTTGTGATGCCCTTGTCAAAATACCCGTTTTTGGTAAGATAGAAAGCCTCAATGTGTCTGTTGCCACTGCAGTCATATTGTACGAAATAATACGGCAAAGAAACCTACACAAGGACTCACTGAGTGACAGACACGCTTAGATGTACTCTGAGAAAATAATGAAAGCAGCAGGCACTCCACTTAAAGAAAAAATAAAACGCAGATTATTGCCCATTGATGCTGCAATAACTGCGCTTCGAAGTATTTTTCCTCTTCAACAATCGGCTCTAACTAGAGCTGCCTTCTAATCGTTCTTTCTCTTCTTTTAGGACGGCTTTGCGAGATAACTTCAGTTTACTCCCTTCCTTGGCTATGCACTTTACAAGAATCATCTGCCCTTCCTTCAATTCATCTCTTATGTTGCGAATGCGTTTATCAGAGACCTCAGATATATGCAACAAACCAGCTACACCAGGGAATAGCTCAACAAAAGCCCCAAAATCAACTATTCGAGCGACTCTGCCCAGATAGACTTCTCCGATCTCGGCCTCTGCGGTTGCTGCTCGAATGCGTTCTACAGCTTTCCGTGCGGCTTCTTTATCGGAGGTAGCTATGCTGACCGTACCGTCATCGGCGATGTCGATCTTTGCACCAGTTTCATCGATGATGGATCTGATCATTTTTCCACCGGGCCCGATCACTTCACGAATTTTCTCGGGGTTAATCCTAATCGTGAATATTCTGGGGGCATATTTCGATATCTCCGCTCTGGGCTTATCAATTGTCTGAGACATTATGTTCAGGATATACAGACGTCCTTTCCTGGCCTGTTCTAACGCCTCTTGGAGTATCGTGGCATTTACACCTGCAATCTTTATATCCATTTGCAAAGCGGTTATACCCTCTGAAGTCCCTGCAACTTTAAAATCCATGTCTCCATAATGATCCTCAGCACCGGCTATATCAGAGAGAATAGCGTAACGATTTCCTTCCATCACTAATCCCATGGCTACACCGGCAACAGGGCGCTTAATCGGGACTCCAGCGTCCATCAAACTTAGAGAGCCACCACAAACCGTAGCCATCGAGCTAGAACCATTCGATTCCGTTATTTCTGATACAACTCGAATAGTGTAGGGAAATTCGGCTTCATCGGGTAAAACCGCTTCCAGTGCACGTCGTGCCAAATTACCATGACCGATCTCTCTACGGCTCGAACTACCAATCCTTCCTACTTCCCCAACGGAATAAGGAGGAAAGTTGTAATGTAGCATGAAGCGCTTTCTCACTTCACCTTTTTCAAGATCATCTATGAATTGTTCATCTTCCTTGGTGCCAAGAGTGGTGGTCACTATCGCTTGCGTTTCACCTCGGGTGAATAGAGCAGAACCGTGAGTTCTTGGAAGCCAACCTACTTCACACGAAATTGGGCGAATCTCACTGAACTTCCTGCCATCTGGCCGACGTCGACGCTCTAAAATATCCTCGCGAAAGATTTTTTCTTTTAAATAATTGAAAGCTTTTGCCGCCATCGCTCGACTCTCAACATCATCTTCTGGGTAACTTTCAATTATCTCCTTCTTCAGGGAATCTACTGCGGCATATGAAGTTAGTTTATCTTGCTTCGAAGTATCCAACGCTTCACGCAAGCGCTCACCATATTTCGAAGAGATTTCCTCGACAAATTTTTCATCAATCTTGGGTGCGGCTACATCGCGCTTGGTCACCCCCAAGACTTTGAATATTTCCTTTTGCCACAGGCATACTCTTTTGATTTCCTTGTGTGCGAGCATCATGGCCTCGACCATTATTTTTTCCGCTACTTCCTTAGCCTCCGCTTCTACCATGACGATAGCTTCTTCAGTGCCCGCAACAACTAAATCGAGGCTCGACTCTCGCCGCTGCTCATAGGTAGGATTAATGATGTACTTTTCTCCGATAAGCCCAACTCGCACGCAGCCAACTGGATGATGGAATGGAATGTCTGAAAAATACAATGCACATGATGCCCCCGTGACAGCTATGACGTCAGGATCATTCTCATCATCTGCCGAAATTACAGTAGCGACTATTTGAACCTCATTTTTATAACCTTCCGGGAAAAGTGGACGACATGGACGGTCTATCAAACGACTCGTCAAAGTTTCCTTTTCATTTGGACGACCTTCGCGTCTATAGTAATTCCCAGGAATTCTACCCGCAGCGTAAGTGGACTCTCGATATTCAACGGTTAATGGGAAAAAATCTATTCCATCGCGAGCGGCATCACTACTCACAGCTGTTACCAAGACCATCGTCTCACCATATCTTATAACCACAGCTCCATTAGCTTGTTTGGCTACCTTCCCCGTTTCGATTGTTAGCTCTCTATCTCCAACTTTTATCGATTCTTTAAGGTATTTTTTTTGTGGCATCTTCCAAATCTCCATTTCTCAAAATTTTTTCATATAAACATCTATAAAAGCCACAAAGTAAAACGGCAGAAGCAAGTCGTGAAAGCCTCTGCCGTTGCTTACTCTTATATGCTTATTTTTAATTCTTGTCTTCTGCTCTTAAAGACAAGCTTTTGTTGTTAAATCCAAAAAAACCGAGCGGCTTTTACATTGTGTTAAAACTCAAGAGCAAGTGCTAATAGGTAAAGGCTTTCAGGACCCGCATTTGACGTTTCAAATACTACTTTCTCAATCCTAAACGATCAACTATTTTGTGATATTCCTCTATGTTCGTTTCTCTGAGGTAATCGAGTAACTTCCTGCGTCTAGCTACTAATTTCAATAGCCCACGTCTAGAATGGTTATCTTTTTTGTGGGTCTCAAAGTGTTTCGTGAGTTCTTTTATACGCTCGGTCAAAAGTGCTATTTGAACTTGCGGCGAACCAGTGTCGCTCGGATGTAACTGAAATTCCTTTACTATTTTTTCTTTCACTTCCTTAGTAACTGACATATCTTAACTCCCAAATTACATTTTGATTAGCAAAATCTGGGTTGTCAATTTTGCAATAAGTTTTTTCGATGGCTGAATTCTTCCATGAACTTAGTGGAGAAATCACCTGCCTTAAATCTCTCATCGTTCATGATTTTTAGGTGAAGAGGGATCGTCGTCTTTATTCCTTCAACCACCATTGCCTCTAATGCTCGTCGCATTCTAGCAATTGCCAAATCACGTGATCGAGCGTGCACGATTAATTTGGCTATCATCGAATCATAAAACGGCGGAACCGTGTAACCGGAGTAAACGGCTGTGTCAACTCTGACTCCTGGCCCACCAGGAATATTCAACCCAGTTATTTTCCCAGGGCTCGGAACAAAAGTCTCTGGATCTTCAGCGTTTATTCTGCATTCAATCGAGTGGCCGAATAATTGAATATCATTCTGTTCAAAACCCAATTCTTCCCCCTGCGCAATCCTGATTTGCTGTCGCACTATGTCAATCGCGGTGACCATTTCGGTCACTGGATGCTCAACTTGAATTCTGGTATTCATTTCCATGAAGTAGAACGAACCATCCTCATCGAGCAAAAATTCAAAAGTGCCAGCGCTAGAATATCCTATTTCTTTACAGGCTCGAACCGCCACTTCCCCCATTCGCTTTCTAAGCTCTGGTGTTACGACTGGAGAAGGAGCTTCCTCCAACAGCTTCTGATGACGACGCTGAATCGAGCACTCTCGCTCGCCTAGATGAATAACATTGCCATGCTCATCTGCTAATACCTGTATCTCAATGTGCCGCGGCCGCTCAATGTATTTCTCGATGTAAACAGCACCGTTTTTAAAAGCAGCTTGGGCTTCTGATTGTGCTAATTCAAGGTTAGCTGCAAGTTCATCGATGGTACGCACTATTCGCATGCCGCGTCCACCTCCACCAGCCGCTGCTTTGATTATCACAGGAAATCCTATCTGCTGAGCTATTGTACTCGCTTCCTCTACTGATTTTATTGGCTTAGGGGAGCCTGGCAGTATCGGCACGCCTGCTGCTTTCATCGTTCTACGCGCCTCAACCTTGTCACCCATCGCCTTTATTACCTCGGGGCGAGGGCCTATGAATTTTATGTTGCAATCATCACAAACTCTGGCAAATGTCTCAGATTCGGCTAAAAAACCATAGCCTGGATGTATAGCATCCGCATTAGTTATTTCTGCCGCACTAATAATAGCTGGAATGTTTAGGTAACTCTGGGCGGAGGGGGCCGGTCCTATACAAACAGCCTCATCAGCGAATCGAACATGTAGAGCCTCTCTATCAGCCTCTGAATGAACTGCCACAGTCTTAATTCCCATTTCTTTACATGTCCAGATTATTCTGCAAGCTATCTCACCACGATTCGCTATGAGAATCTTTTTTATCTCTCTTTTACTCATCTTTTAAAATGAATGCTAGACTTTGATACCGAAAAGCGGTTGACCATATTCAACCGGCTGCCCATTTTCAACATAAATCTTCACGACTTCACCGGATACGCCAGCTTGTATCTCATTCATCAACTTCATGGCCTCGACTATACAAACGACAGTTTCAGGCTCTACTCGATCTCCAATCTTTACATAAGGAGGTTTATCTGGAGCAGGGGCACGATAAAATGTACCAACTATCGGGGATGTTATTTTGTATAATCCTTCATCAGTCAATGTCTCTTCAGATTTAACTGCTTGTTGTTGTGGCTCAGTTTTCAACTCTTGTTTAACTTCTGGCTGAGGAACCATCTGTGTTGAAATAGGTTGTACTGGTTGAAATATCTGTGGGGCGGGCACCTTGCTTAATCGAACCCTTATTCTCTCGTTCTCAAATTCGAAATCTGTAAAACCGTATCTCTCCACAAGCCTTGCAATTTCTCGTATTTCCTCCAAGTTCAAAGAAGGCTCAGACCCTCTAATGTTTCTTTTCCCTCGTTTGTTAGAAGATTCTCTATTCATGTCATCTCTCCAATATACAAAAAAGCAGTAGAGAGCAGGCTTTAAACCTCGCTCCTACCGCTAATTTTATATGCTATGAGTTTTTCTCTTCCGAAGGCTGAGATGTTTCGCGCGGGTTATCGACCAGCTCTATTAAGGCCAATTCAGCTCCGTCACCTTTGCGATTTTTCCCAAGCCTTATGATTCTGGTATAGCCGCCGTTTCTATCCTTATACCTCGGCCCTAGTTCCTCAAATAATCTTTTCAGGGCCCTGACACCGGCAGTCCTCTCGGGGCGCTGCTTTGGTTCACCTTTTTTACCCCTGTAGACGCTCATCTGAGCCTTATATTCATAATTGCCTGCATGAAAATACTTGGCGGCCAATCTGCGAAGATGAAGCTTCCTAGCTTCCGAATCCTCGCCAGTAAGGCCTTGAGCTTTTCGCGCAAGTGTGATGGCTTTTTCAACAAACGAACGTAGTTCTTTAGCCTTTGGAACAGTTGTTATTATGTATTCTTTCTCTGAATTGATTAAGGAAGTAGCTAGATTTCTAAGCATTGAGATTCTATGCTCAGTGGTTCTTCCTAATTTGCGATGTGCTTTTAGATGTCGCATATTTTAAAACTCCCACATCAAATTCTTCTACCACCGGAACCTGGGATTGGATTACCGTGCTCATCAAATTCCATCCCAAAATCCAGGCCCATTCCGTGTAATATTTCTTTCACTTCATTCAGTGACTTCTTACCGAAGTTCTTCGTCTGAAGCATCTCACGTTCTGTTCGTTTTACAAGATCTCGAACGGTGCGAATATCTGCATTTTTCAGGCAATTGTAAGCTCGCACCGAGAGATCTAACTCATCGACCGAACGGTCTAAGATATCATGACGAGCTAGAGGCGCACGTTTGGTTTCCTCTGGTTCTTTTTCTTCTTCCTCTTCTTCCTCAAAGTTAATGAAAATTGACATGTGATCTTTTATTAGTTTCGCTGCCATGCCTATAGCATCTTCTGGCCTGACCGACCCATCCGTCCACACTTCTATGGTCAATTTGTCCATCTCCGTGTTTGAGCCCTGGCGAGTAGCCTCGACGGTATAATTGACTTTTTTGATAGGTGAATGGACAGAATCTACCGGTATATAGCCCAGTGATAAATCATCATCGTTGTTAAATTCGGCAGGGACATATCCACGACCACGCTTCAGGCGCATTTCGATATTCAGCTCTCCACCAGCGCTTATAGTGGCTATGTGAATGCTTTTATCCAGAACCTCAACATCTGAATCATGCTGAATATCAGCGCTAGTAACCTCTCCTTCACCAGTTTTGCTTATGAACAAAGTCTTTGGACCTTGTCCATGGAGCTTGAATGGAACCTGTTTTAAATTAAGGATGATATCAATCGCATCTTCTACTACACCTTTTATTGAAGAAAACTCATGCTCTACACCTTCAATCTTGACTGCAGTTATAGCAGCCCCTTCGATGGATGACAATAAAGCTCTTCTCAGAGAGTTGCCAATAGTAGTCCCAAACCCTCGCTCAAAGGGCTGAGCGTAAAATCTGCCATAGGTGTCGCTTAAAGTCTCTTTATCAACTTCGAGACGGCTCGGCATCTGAAAATTCGTCCACATGCTGTTGTTTATTCTTGCCATATCTCCTTATCCGTCTTTCGTACTTTAGTTTAATCGTTACTCTGCAAAGCTGTATTACTTGCTGTATAGCTCAACTATCAATTGCTCATTTATGTTTGCGTCTATATCTTCACGCTTTGGCAGAGCTGTAACTGTAACGCTCATCTGATCGCCATTTACCGCAAGCCACTGTGGACGTCCACGACCGCTTGCAGTCTCCCAAGCCGCTACGATATGCGGATTTTTAGTGCTTTGCTCTTTGATAGAAATAACATCGCCAACTTTTACCTGAAAAGAAGGAATGTCAACTTTGCGACCATTTACTAAAACATGCCCGTGGTTTACTAATTGTCGGGCTTGACGTCTAGAGGTCGAAAATCCAGCTCGATAAACAACATTATCAAGCCTTCTTTCCAGTAGAATCAGAAGATTCTCACCTGTAACCCCCTTCTGTCGGGAAGCCTTTTCAAAATAATTGCGGAATTGTTTTTCAAGTACAAAATATATTCTTTTTACCTTTTGTTTTTCCCGCAATTGTTGTCCATATCCAGCAAGAACTTTTCGTCTCGCTGTTGCGCCATGTTGTCCTGGTGGCTGTGTGCCACGTTTTTCTATGGCGCAGGATGGTTTAAAGCAACGATCTCCCTTTAAAAACAATTTCATGCCTTCACGTCGGCATAGCCGACATACTGGTCCTGTGTATCTTGCCATTTTTCCTCCAAAAGTAGATAAAAAAGTTTACAGGTCTTCAAAAGACCCTTCATCCTTTTTGTTCGATTTCAGACCCTTCTACGCTTTGGCGGCCGACAACCATTGTGTGGTATCGGCGTCGTATCCCGAATAGCAGTGATGCGAAGTCCTGCCTGATGTATGGCACGAATCGCCGATTCACGTCCTGCACCAGGACCTTTTACTCTGACTTCGCACTCTCTCATACCAGCTTCAATAGCCTTGCGGGCTGCATCCAAGGCTGCCTGTTGCGCTGCAAAAGGTGTTCCCTTTCTGGAGCCTCGAAAACCTACCGAGCCCGCCGAAGATTGAGCTATTACATTGCCCTCCAGATCTGTAATCGAAACTATTGTGTTATTGAATGAAGCAGAGATGTGAGCTATGCCCACGGGAATATTCTTTTTTTCCTTCTTCTTAAGACCTTTTTTGCCTTTCGTAGTCTTTGTAGCCATATCTTAAATTCCAAATGTATTACTTCTTACCAGGTGCCTTCTTCTTAGCAATGGCTGCTCCACGTGGACCTTTTCTAGTCCTGGCGTTGGTGTGCGTTCTTTGCCCACGCACAGGTAATCCCTTACGATGGCGCAAACCTCTATAGCACCCGATATCCATGAGACGTTTTATATCTAATTGAACGCGCTTGCGAAGGTCACCTTCAACTTCTCCTTCGTTTTCAATTATCGCGCGTATCCGATTTATTTCCTCATCGGTCAAATCTTTAACCTTTTTGTCGAGGCTAACTTGAGCCTTGTTTAAGATTTCTGTCGCTCTTGACTTTCCAATGCCGTATATGTAAGTCAATCCAATCTGAACTCTCTTTTGTGGTGGTATATCAACTCCTGCTATACGAGCCATTTTTTTACACTTCCTATCCTAAATTTCCAAATCTAAAATTGAATAATAAAAATCGAATAGCACAAGCTAACCTTGTCTCTGCTTATGCTTTTTGTTTTCACAAATAACTCGCACGACTCGTTTGCGATGAACGATTTTACATTTTTTACAAATTTTTTTTACTGATGCACGAACTTTCATTTTTATTTCCTCCGAGTAACTACGCTAGGCTCATTTATGACGATAAACAATTCGGCCACGACTCAAGTCATATGGCGATAACTCAACAACTACCCTATCACCAGGCAGAATACGAATAAAATGCTTTCTCATTTTACCGGAAACATGCGCTAGAACCTGATGTTTACTGTCCTCTAACTCGACCCTGAACATTGCGTTCGGCAACGTTTCCAAAACTACTGCATTAACTTCTATCGCATCTTCTTTCGGCATAATCTGCTATTTTGGCAAAATAACTATCATAGTCATTAAATGTAATTAAGTCAAACGCGGCGCAGCTTTTCTTTGCGCTTTTTGTTCTTTCGTAAGAGTTAGAATTTCAGGTCCATCGGGGGTTATTGCCACCGTATGCTCGAAATGAGCAGATGGCTTTCTATCTTTAGTAACTACCGTCCAGCCATCCTCTAAAACTTCTACTTCATGAGTACCCATATTTAACATTGGCTCGATAGCTAAGCAATATCCCGGCCTAAGTTTTTCTCTAGTGCCTGGGCGTCCATAGTTAGGCACCTGAGGATCTTCGTGCATTTTTCTTCCTATTCCATGTCCAACATAATCACGAACTACACTGTATCCATGTTTCTCTGCATGAGTTTGTATCACATACCCAATGTCGCCGATATGTTTATTCGGATAGCATTGTTCAATCGCTAAATACAAACACTCTTCGGTGACTTTCACCAATTGAGCGAGCTCATCACTTATCTTGCCGACCGGAGCTGTAAAAGCAGTGTCACCGACGAAACCATTATAAGTCACGGCGACATCAATCGAGATTATGTCACCTTCCTTGAGTGGAATCGAATTTGAAAATCCATGCACTACTTGCTCATTCACTGAGGCACATATTGCGAAAGGAAAACCATGATAACCTATAAACGTAGGAATTGCGCCCCGTTCCCTGATCATTTTTTCAGCTGCGGCATTCAGTTCCAAAGACGTTATGCCGACCTCTATCATCTTGCGAAGCTCTTCACGCACCTCCGCAACTAGCTCACCTGCTTCGCGCATCCTCTCTAGATCTTTTTGTGACTTTGCTATTATCATTTAATCTAGCAAAACTCAATCATTAGCCGCGATGAAATGTTTTAAGTCAGCATATATGTACTCAACATCTCGATTTCCATCGATCCTTATAAGCCTATTGGTTCTTTCGTAATAATCAATCAATGGCTTAGTATTCTCTTCAAAGGTGATAAGTCTTTTCTTGACACTTTCTGGATTATCATCTTCACGTTGAATTAAGTTAGTCTCTAAATCACACTCAGAACGATCACACTTCGCAGGCGGCTTGTAATGTATGTTGAAAATTTCCCCGCAAACCTTACAGGTTCTGCGGCCTGTCATTCTTTTCTCGAGCACTTCTGGATCAACATCGATAAGAAAAACTTTTATTTGTTTCCCTTGCTCTTTTGCCAAGTTTTCGAGTTGCTCGGCTTGAGCAATAGTCCTAGGATATCCATCTAAGATGTACGTTCCCTTGCAATCTTCCCTGGAGGTCCGGTTTTTAACTATTTCATAAGTCAAGTCATCAGGCACCAACTGCCCGTCTGCCATTATTTTTCTTACTTTTTGTGCTAGAGGCGTGTCGGATTGTTTCATTTCACGAAACATGTCTCCAGTCGAAATCTGAGGTATTCCCAAACGTTCTTGCAAAAGACGCGCTTGAGTTCCTTTCCCGGCACCAGGCGCACCTATTAGGACAATTATTTCGTTCATAAGCTAAACAAGATCAGGATAATTCAGAGTCGTCGCCCACGTAAACGTGAACCAGCACCGAGAAAACCTTCGTAATTTCTCATTATCAATTGAGCTTCTATTTGGGCGACCGTGTCCATAGCAACCCCAACCAAGATCAATAACGAAGTTCCACCAAAGTAAAATTGATAGCCTAAGCCAGTTGGAATCCAACTTAACCCCGGAGTTGAAGAGAAAAAGCTATCGAGTGTAGCACCGATAAAGGGAATCCTTGCAACTTTAAATCCGCTCAGAAGCAACTGAGGCACAAAAGCCACAAATGCTAGATAGATAGCACCAACCGTTGTAAGCCTGGTCAAGATGTAATTAAGGTACTCTGCTGTAGGTGCACCTGGACGGATTCCAGGAATAAAGCCACCATGCTTTCTGAGATTGTCTGCTACATCATCAGTATTGAAAATTATTGTGATGTAAAAGAATGTAAATAAAACTATCAACAGAATGAAGAAGAATTCGTAGAATGGATCGCCACCGTGAAACTGAGCGAAGAATCCATAAATCTTTGTCCAGATCGAATCTGGATTAGTAGGATCTGGTGGAAAAGCAGAGAATACAGTTTGAGGAAGTGCCAGTACTGATGAAGCAAAAATAACAGGTATCACCCCACCCATGTTTATTTTTAATGGCAATACACTTTGATACGCTCTGAAGGTTTGCCCACCGACTCGGCGACTAGCGTAAGAGATAGCTATATTTCTTCTGGCCGACTCTACGTATACTATTAAAGCGATCAGTGCGATGAGAGCAGCTACGAGGAAAATTACACCGAGAGTTTGTGACGGATCTCCGCCTCTAACTCTTTCCATGACCTGCTGAACACCGTGTGGAAGACCAATGACTATACCAGCAAAAATTAGTAACGATATTCCGTTACCCACACCACGTTCAGTTATTTGCTCGCCAAGCCACATAGCAAAAATCGTTCCTGTGGTTAAAGTAACCACGATCAAAAAAGTAGGCCACCAGCCTTCATCGATTATTCCATTTTTCCTGAGCCATGTGGCGACAAAAAACGTTTGAATACTACAGAGCGCTACCGTTAGATACCTTGTCCACTGATTGATTTTTTGCCGCCCAACCTCGCCTTCTTCCTGGATCTTCTTAACGGAAGGGTAAAGAACTGTCATGAGCTGCATGATGATTGATGCAGTAATGTAGGGAGTAACTCCTAGAGCGAAAACAGATATCGTGCGGAAGTTTCCCCCGGAGAAAAGATCCAACACTCCTAGTAGAGTACCGCTGACCTCTCCCCAAACCTGCTCGAGCCTCGTTTTATTTATTCCGGGAGCGGTTATGTGAGCCCCGAATCTATAGATTGTTAGCATCCCAAGCGTGAATAAAATTCTACTCCTGAGCTCGGGAACTCTAAACATGTTTTGGATGGCGGCAAAAAATTTATCCATCTTTTAACCCCCTATTGAGCTTCCTCGGCTTTCTGTCTGGTAATAATAATGGCTTTTCCACCCGCTTTTTCTATCTTTTCCCTAGCACTCTTAGTAAAACGATGTGCTGAAATGCTTAGTGGCTTTGTTATCTCACCATTGCCTAAGACAACTAAATCATACTTGGATTTTTTGATTAACCCTTTTTCATGGAGGATTTCTGGAGTTACATTTTCTCCAGCATCAAAACTTGCATTTATTTTTTCGAGCGTTATCTCTATCCATTTTTTCTTAAATGGATTAGTGAAACCTCTTTTAGGAAGCCGTCTTTGTAGGGGCATCTGCCCACCCTCAAATCCGAGTCTTCGAGAGTATCCGGATCTAGACTTTTGGCCCTTGTTTCCTCGTCCGGCTGTTTTACCATTTCCAGAGCCCGGACCTCTTCCTACTCTCTTCTTTTTATGCTTGCTCCCTTTCGCGGGATGTAAATTACCTAGTGAAAGCACCATTTTTCTCACCTCATCAAAATTTCTACTCGATTATTCGCAAAAGATGTGGAATTTTATTAACTATTCCACGAATAGCAGGATTGTCGGGACGTTCTATTACTTGATTCAATTTCGTAAAGCCTAAGCTTTTAACAAGCTGTTTTTGTCTCTGTGAATAGCCTATAGCACTCTTATAATAATGAATCTTTATCGTTTTACCATCTGAGACTTTTTTTTCTTTAGACATTCTGCAACCTCCAAGGTGTTATAGGATTTCGTTCAGCTGTTTACCTCTTAGACGTGCGACGTCTAATGGATCCTTCATCTTAAGCAATCCATCGAATGTAGCTCTTACGACATTATGTGGATTGGTTGATCCTAGTATCTTTGTCCTGACGTTGCGAACACCTAAGGCCTGCATTATGGCTCTGACTGCACCACCTGCAATTACACCCGTTCCCTCACCTGCAGGCTTTATTAACACCTTAGTCGCGTTATGGTCACCAATCATCGGATGCGGCAAAGTACCGTTTATCAATGGAACTCTTATGAGATTTTTCTTGGCTGACTCAACGGCTTTTTTGATGGCACTCGGAACTTCTCGTGCTTTTCCGGTGCCGAATCCAACATGACCGGCTTCATCTCCAACAACGACAAGAGCAGCAAAAGACAGATTCTTACCGCCTTTTACGACTTTTGTTACGCGATTGACGGATATCAAATGCTCTTTTAGTATCAAACCCTGTGGCGAGACTCTATTAGCTTTCATCATCTTTCTTCCTCTCTTTTATTCAATCCTGCCTCACGTGAAGCATCTATCAAAGCCTTTACACGGCCGTGATACACATATCCACCACGATCGAAGACCACTTGAGTTATGCCTGCAGCCAATGCTCTTTCAGCTATAGCTTTACCAACTCTTATTGCAGCCTCTACGTTTCCACCTGTTTGCCCACGCAAGTCTTTCTCTAACGTAGAAGCCGACACGAGAGTCTTACCGCTATCATCATCGATTATCTGAGCGTATATGTGATTCAAGCTTCTGTAAACGGCCAAGCGTGGTCTTTCGGTTGTACCTCTTACCTTTTTCCTTATTCGACGATGTATTGCCTTCCTAACTTCAGCTCTACTTTTCCTTGACATATGATTATTTTCCAGCTTTTCCAGGTTTGAGCTTATAAACTCTATCCGCGTATCTGATTCCCTTGCCCTTATAGGCATCGGGTTTTCGTAATCTGTTTAATTCAGCACAAACTTGTCCTAATTTTTGCTTATCGATACCAGTTAACGTCAAGGTCAACTGATACTGGTTTATTGAACCTTTAGTGTTATCTTTTTCAGCCTTCACTTCGATACCCTCGGGCAAAAAATATTCAATCGGATGGGAATATCCGAGTGAGAAGACAATTTTTCTACCTTGAATGTCGGCTTTGTATCCGACACCGACTATATCCATCTGTTTGGTAAATCCTTGAGTAACTCCTATCACAGCATTATTGGCCAAAGCACGTGCCAACCCATGAAGTGCGGCATACTCATCAGAGTCCCTTTCGGCTATCAGTTGACCATCTTCCAGCTTAAATCTTATGCCATTGGGAATAGGCGTCCTCAATGTGCCTTTCGGACCCTTTACCTCCAATTCTCTATCATGAATCGTAATAGTCACGCCAGACGGTATAGCGATTGGTTTCCTTCCAATACGAGACATAACTTTTACTTCCTTATACTAGTAAATTTCTGCTATCAATTCTCCTCCGACGTTCTCTTGACGAGCTTGCTTACCGCTCATAACGCCTTTCGGAGTTGAAACGATACAAATACCGTAGCCACCCAACACTTTCGGGATCTCCGAAGCTTTTACATACACACGGCGGCTTGGCCTTGAAACTCTCTTCAGATCAGTGATAGAAGAGTTTCCCTTTGCATCGTAGCGAAGGAAGATGCGAATAGCATACTTAGGACCTTCGCCTTTTATCATGTAGTTGTTGATATATCCCTCTTCTTTCAGGATACGAGCTATCTCCAGCTTCAATTTCGAACCCGGTACATCAACACGCGGGTGCTTGGCTGAGATAGCATTTCTTATACGCGTCAGCATGTCAGATATAGGATCTTGAATCATCTCCAAACTCCACAAAAAGCAATATTCTTACCAGCTAGCCTTAATTACACCAGGAATTTGACCTCGCAAGGCAAGCTCACGTAAAGCTATTCTCGAAACACCAAATCTACGCAAATATCCACGCGCACGTCCAGTTTGTGAACAACGATTACGCACACGGACCGGACTTGCATCGCGTGGCATTTTCTGAAGCTTCAACATAGCTTCCTCTACTTGCTCTGGCGTCGAGTTTGGGTTTTTAATTATTTTCTTAAGCTCTGCCCGACGCTCAGCATATTTAGCGACCATAGCTTTGCGTTTTTCGTTTTTAACAATTTTACTTATCTTAGCCATAGTTAATTCTTCCTAAAAGGCATTCCCAAAGCTTTTAAAAGAGCAAATCCTAATTCGTCATTCTTCGCTGTGGTTACTATTGAAATATTCATCCCACGAATCTTGTCCACCTTGTTGAAATCAACTTCTGGAAAGATGATTTGCTCGCGGATGCCTAACGTGTAATTGCCCCTTCCATCGAATGACTTTGGCGAAAGACCTTTGAAATCCCTCACACGTGGTAACGCAATCGAAATTAAGCGATCTAAAAACTCATACATTCTGTCACCGCGTAAGGTTACCATAGCACCTATGCTCATTCCTTGTCTTAGCTTAAAGGATGCTATGGATTTCTTGGCCTTGGTAATCACGGGCTTTTGTCCAGTTATCGCTTTTAATTCCTCGATTGCTATGTCTAAAACCTTCGGATTGCTTATGGCTTCGCCCAACCCCATGTTGATAACTATCTTTTCGAGTTTTGGGATCGCCATGGGATTTTTGATTCCAAACTCTTTGCTTAAAGCTGGTACAACTTCTTTTTTATATTTTTCTTTTAGTCTAGCCATAACTCTCAATTAAACCTCCGGGTCTCACTTTCCGTGTTTCCGGAATTAACTTTTCTTAGGTTCTGGGATCACCTCGCCGCTTTTTACGGCTACTCTTACTTTCTGCCCATCACGTATCTCGTATCTTACTCGGGTTGGTTTTCCAGTTTTTGGATCTACTAATGCTACATTCGAAATGTCAACCCATGCTTCCTCTTCGAAAATTCCACCTTCGATGTTTAACTGCGGTACGGGTTTACGATGTTTTTTAACTAACATCGCCCCTTCAACCTTAACCTTTCCACGACGAGGATCAACCGCTATCACCTCTCCAACATATGGAGTCCTTTTGCCATCCTTATCGAAGCGGTTATATTCCTTACCGGCAATGAAAATTACTTTATCACCACGTTTTATCTTTGCTTTATAAACTCCTTTTTTCTTTTCCATAAATCAGATGACCTCCGGAGCCAAAGAAACTATCTTCATGTAGTTTTTCTCACGAAGCTCACGAGCCACAGGCCCGAAAACACGTGTCCCAATCGGTGTACCATCTTCCTTTATTAAAACAGCGGCATTGTCATCGAATCTTATATAAGTTCCATCCTTACGTCTTATTTCTTTTCTGGTTCTGACAACCACTGCATTGTACACCTTACCTTTTTTCACCGCACCATCAGGCGCTGCTTCCTTGACAGTGACCTTTATTCTATCGCCCACGGTCGCAGTCTTACCAGTAGAACCTCCTATGGGCAAAATCATCTGTACTTTTTTTGCGCCTGAGTTATCAGCAACTACCAACATTGTCCGCATCTGAATCATAACCGCTTCACCTCTTCCTTAAAAAATTACCTAGATGCTCTCTGAATTATCTCAACAACTCTCCAACGCTTACGTGCTGACAGAGGTCTGGTTTCCACTATTCGCACTTTATCGCCTACTTTAGCACCCAGCTCATCATGGGCCATGAATTTCTTTCTGCGTTGTACATATTTACGATATTTCGGATGCTTTACGAGCCTATCAACTCGCACCACGACCGTCTTCATCATCTTGTCGGAAACCACGACCCCAACTCTTTCTGCTCTACGCCTCTGTTGGGGTTTATCCGATTTCTTCTCAGATGAAGTGTCAACTTCATTCGACTTGTTCTCAGCCGAACTTGCCTCAATAGGCTCTTGTTCAATTTTATCTTTCAAATTCTCCATCTCTGACAAACCTCACCTCAGTTGTTTTGATTTTCTAACCGATTTATCAAGGTTAAAACCCTCGCTAGAATTTTCTTTTCACGTCTTATATCTTTGATGACTTCTCTGAAGCCCATTGACTTTCTGAATCTCAATCTGAAGAGCGACTCTCGCAAGCTTTCAGCTTGCTCTTTAAGCTCTTCTAGAGACATTCCGCGCAGTTGATCCATCAATTCCTTTCTTTTCATCAGACAATCCCTCCTTCCATGTCAGCACGTGTCACAAATTTTACTTTGATTGGAAGTTTTTGGGCTGCTAGCCGCATTGCTTCACGAGCCATCTCTTCACTGACGCCTTGAATCTCATACAAGATTCTGCCTGGCTTAACTACTGCAACCCAATGATCCGGCGCGCCCTTTCCGCTTCCCATACGAGTTTCAGCCGGTTTCTTAGTTATGGGCTTATCCGGAAACATTCTGATCCAAATTTTGCCGCCACGCTTTATATGTCGAGTCATTGCAATACGTGCGGCCTCTATCTGACGGTCTGTTATCCAGCCAGCCTCGAGTGCCTTCAAACCGTAATCCCCGAAACTTATCTTATCGCCTCTTGTGGCTTTTCCCTTTATTCTTCCCTTCTGGACTCTTCTATATTTTACTTTTTTCGGCATCAACATAGCGCATAACCTCGTTCTTTGTTTTCTTGACTCTAGCTAATTCTACCGTTCGCGCCGACGAAAAGGTCTTCCTTTCGCCTTTGTATCATTCATCGGATCGGTCGTAGTTCCGCGAGCCATCGCTGCTTTAGGATCCAAGATGTCTCCACGATAAATCCATACCTTCACTCCGATGACTCCGAGAGTAGTTAGTGCCTCTGCAAAACCGTAATCAATATCGGCTCGTAGAGTGTGTAACGGGAGTCTCCCTTCGAGAATCCATTCCGATCGAGCTATTTCAGCACCATTTAAACGACCGGAACACATTACCTTTACTCCTAAGGCTCCAAATCTACGAGACTCTTCAATTATTCTCTTCATCGCGCGACGAAAAGCAACGCGCTTTTCGATCTGTTGAGCGACTTTCTCGGCCTGTAGTTGTGCGTTTAATTCTGGTTTTTGAATCTCTTGAATCGAGATCATTACATCATACTTGGTCTTCTTAGCTATCTCATCTCTCAATTTTTCTATCTCAGTGCCTTTGCGGCCGATGATAATTCCAGGTCGAGAAGTATAAATGAGTAACTTCAAACGATTCGCCGCACGCTCAACGTCTACGTGGGATACGCCAGCTCCGGCAAACCGATTTTTCAATTCCTTTTTTAGCTCTAAATCTTCCGCCAAAAACTTGGCAAAATCTTTATTCTTGGCAAACCAGTGAGAATGCCAATCTTTGTTATAACCGACGCGAAAACCGTATGGATGAACTTTTTGTCCCATAAATTCCTGCTGACCTGTCTACTCCTTTTCTTGCTTTAAATTTTCATTTCCTTCGGATGCTAAATTTTCACCTGAAATGTTTTTATTCTCAGTTTGCGATGAAGCCGCAGTTTGCTGCTTAGGAGCATCTTTTTTAGCTTTATGCTCAGTTTTCTCCTGCTTTTCGATGATTTCAGGTTTTTCAGTTGAAACCTCGATCGTTATATGGCAATAATGACGTCTTTCGCGATAGGCACGACCCTGTGGAGCTGGGCGCAACCTATAACGATGTTTAGTCGGTCCCATGTCAACATAACAAGCTTTCACGTATAAATCTTCAGGGTCAATAGCTATATTTTTCAGTTCTGCCTTATAAGTTGCGTTAGCTATTGCCGACCGCAATGTTTTAGCTATTGGCTCAGCGGCTCTTTTGTTCGTGAAAGCTAAAATTGCTAATGCTCTTGAAACTTTTTGACCACGAATCATATCTATGACTAAACGGGTCTTCCGCGGTGAACCTTTCAAATATTTTGTTCTCGCAATCGCTTCCATAAATCTACCTCTTACGGGAAACTACTTCTTCTTGGCTGCTTTCTCAGCTTTAGTTCCTGGATGCCCCTTAAATGTTCTAGTTGGTGCAAATTCGCCTAGTTTATGTCCAACCATGTTTTCGGTTATGTATACGGGTATGTGACGTTTGCCATTATGAACCCCGAATGTCAGACCAACCATCTCAGGAATTATGGTCGATCGCCTCGACCAGGTCTTTATTGCTGGCGGTTTCTTACCGCTTTCTTTGATTCTCTTCAAGATCCTTAAAATGCTGAGATCAACAAAAGGTCCTTTTTTTATAGAACGAGGCATGGTTACTTAGCCCTCCTATCACGTACTATGAATTTCTGGGTTCTCTTATTGTTTCTGGTTTTGTAACCGCGTGTAGGTTGCCCCCAAGGAGTCACCGGATGTCTGCCACCCGATGTCTTACCTTCACCGCCACCATGTGGATGATCAACTGGGTTCATTGCAACACCACGAACCGTCGGACGACGACCAAGCCAGCGAGAACGCCCTGCCTTTCCTAAGCTTACGTTTTCATGTTCGAGATTACCCACTTGTCCCACCGTCGCCATACAATTCATAGGAATCTTTCTTATTTCACCCGATGGCATACGAAGATGGGCATAATCTTCCTCTTTAGCTATGATTTGAGCGAACGCGCCAGCCGCTCTTACAAGTTGTCCACCCTTTCCAGGACGTAATTCAACGTTATGAACTGCGGTTCCGAGCGGAATATTTTTAATAGGCAAGGCATTTCCGGGAAGTATGTCCGCATCTTCGCCACTCATTACCGTGGCTCCTACTTTTAGCCCGACAGGAGCTAATATGTATCGTTTTTCCCCGTCTGCATAAGTTATTAACGCAATATTAGCAGAACGATTTGGATCATACTCGATCTGCGTGACCTTACCTGGAATACCGATCTTATCGCGTTTGAAATCAATTATCCTGTACTTTCTTTTATGACCTCCACCTCGATGCCAAACCGTTATGTGACCATAATTATTCCGACCCGAAATACGCTTTTTCGGTTCTAACAAAGACCTCTCGGGCTTTGCACCCGGCGTGATCTCTTCACTTACCAGGTAAGTTTGATATCTTCTAGCTGGTGATGTAGGTTTTAATTTCTTGATTGCCATCTTCAACTCTCCAAATCAAAAATTAGATAGCTTCGGCGTAGTCAACTAATGGTTCTCCTTTTCGCAAGGTGACGTATGCTTTTTTCCACGAGGCACGGCGCCCCTCGTATCTACCACGTCTTTTTGTTTTACCTTGGTAATTTATCGTATGAACCTTCTCTACTTTTACATTAAATATCTCTTCTACTGCTTTACGGATATCGTCTTTAGTAGCCCTCCGATCAACCCTAAAACTGAGAACCTGCTTTTCTCCCTCATCAGCCTCTTTAAGAATAAGACTTTTTTCCGTAATGATCGGCGCTTTTAATACTTCCCAAACGCTCAGATTGGACCTTCTCATTTTATTCCTCCTTTAGCTTTTTATCTTTTTTCGGGTCAAGCCACTCACTTATCTTTTCGACTGCCTCTTTTGAAATCAAAAGTTTCTCATGATAAAGCAAATCGTAGATATTTAGACCAGTGCTATCAACAACCTTGACCCTAGGCAGATTCCTAGAGGAGAGAATCAGATTTTTATTCTCCAATGAATCGACTATCAGTGTTTTGATCGGTTTCTTGTCAGTCGACAGCAAACCAAGATTACCCATTACCTTTGTGAATTCCTTAGTTTTTGGATTTTGGACGCTGAAGCTGTCTATCACTAACAAATTACCTTCTCTCAATCTCTCCGATAGAGCTGAGCGCAAGGCCCCTCTTTTCATTTTTTTAGGCAATTCATATGACCAGTCGCGAGGTTTCGGCCCGTGAACTGTGCCACCTTTCCTCCAGAGAGGCGAACGAATGGAGCCGACACGGGCACGTCCAGTGCCTTTTTGACGCCACGGTTTGCGTCCTGAACCTGAAACCTCTCCGCGTGTCTTGGTTGAAACTGTTCCGCTTCGGTGATTTGCGAGAAAGTTTCTGACTGCCTCATGTATGAGAGCCTCATTTAATTCCACACCGAAGACATCATCGGACAAGGTTAATTCACCGACTTCTTTGTTTTCTAAATTGTGAACCTTCACAGTAGGCATAATTCCAAATCTCCAATTCGTTTTAGGAAGCTATTTTCTAGTTGATTTTTTTATGATTACAACGCTTCCGTTCGCACCCGGCACAGCCCCACGTACCAGGATTAAATTATTTTCAGTATCAATCTTAGCTATAGTTAATCCTTTAATAGTGACTTTTGCATCACCCATATGTCCAGAGGAACGACTGCCTTTCAAAACCCTGGATGGAAAGGCAGAAGCTCCGATAGAACCTGGAGCTCTTACATTCATCGAACCATGCGATTCTGGCCCTCTATGAAAACCGTGACGCTTGACAGTTCCTGCAAATCCACGCCCTTTGGACCTTCCAGTAACGTCAACCTTCTCGCCTTCGCTGAACAAATCAACCTTGATTTGATCTCCTACGTTCACATCTGGCTCAGTTTGCAATCTTATCTCTTTAAGCACACGAGTAGGCGGAATCCCTCCGCCAGTCTTTTCAAAATGCCCACGCAGAGGCTTAGTCACATTTTTGGGTTTTACAGGCTTATCTTCAACTAAGCCAAGCTGAACCGCATTGTAGCCGTCTTTACCTGAAGCTGTTTTCCTCTGAACGACTACACACGGACCTGCCTTTATTACAGTCACAGGGGTAACTGTCCCATCCTCAGCGAAGATTTGCGTCATTCCAACTTTTCTTCCGATAATCCCAGTTACGTTCATAAACCACTTTGCCTCATTATTTAGCCTTATCGAAGGCTTTTATTTCAACATCAACTCCAGCCGGCAAATCAAGTTTCATCAGGGCTTCAATGGTTTCGGGACTGGAATTGACAATGTCTATCAATCGCTTGTGTATCCTTATTTCAAACTGCTCACGTGATTTTTTATCAACGTGTGGGGAACGTAAAACAGTCCACCGATTTTTAACCGTTGGCAAAGGTATCGGGCCAACAACCTTCGCCCCAGTCATCTTGGCTTTCTCGACTATCTCCTGGACTGATTGGTCCAGAACTCTATGATCATAAGCCTTTAACTTGATCCGGAATTTTTCATTTAACATAAGCAAAAACCCTACTCAATAATTTCGGTTACGGTACCGGCGCCTACAGTTCTTCCGCCTTCTCTTATAGCAAATCTCAATCCTTTCTCCATAGCTATCGGCGCTATCAACTCAACCTCCATCTGCACATTGT
>Ga0101943_1000690_pt1 | contig 43941 bp, 32 predicted proteins | sample DewCreD2012metaG_5_FD_75244 | JGI IMG/M metagenome (GOLD analysis project Ga0101943, IMG submission 75244) | Hot spring sediment bacterial and archeal communities from British Columbia, Canada, to study Microbial Dark Matter (Phase II) - Dewar... ... | reverse complement strand
TAGTCCAGATTGGTTTCCGTCACCGTCACCCGGTGGATTTTGGACTTGAGCATGATCCGCCGCATGACTACTGGCTCCCTAAGCTTTAAGTCTTGAGAGTGTATGGTTGGCGCGACCGACCGCTTCCCAGACAAGGCGGGGCTGGCGGCGAGTCCACACGCCGCGGCTCCCCAGCCCCGCAGCTTCCCTACTCCGGCAGCTTCGCAAGTCGGGACGACAGGCACTTCGGGAGCGGAAGGTCCAGGGGTGGCACGTCCTGCCTACCTGTTCCCTGGCCGACCACTTCTCGCTGTCCGCAGGCCATTGTATGGCCTAAAGTATTCCTGGCAGCAGGAAAGGATTACGCACCCCAATGAGGGGTCATGCATCCCAGGACAGCACACCCGCCGGATTCCTGACTGTCTCCACTGGATTCCCGACTGTCCCCCCTACCTTCCTCGTTGGAGGAACTCGCACCATGACCTACCGCATTCTTCTGCTCGCGCTAGTCTCATGCCTATTTGCGAACCTGACCCGTTCCGCCGGGGAACCGATCGCCGTTCCCGCCTCCCTTGCGGGACAAGCCCCTGTCACAGTCCAAGCCCCCGCTCCTTCCACCACCCAGGCCCCTGCTCCCGAAGGTTTCATCTCTCTGTTCAACGGCAAGGATTTGAGCGGCTGGAAGCCCACTGGCAAAGCGGAGGTGTGGAAGGTGGAAAACGGCGTCCTCGTCTGCGAAGGAGGCGGGGGAGGTTGGCTCCTGACTGAAAAAGACTTTGCCAACTTCGAGCTGCGCTGCGAATACCGCTGGACGAAAAAGGGAGGTAACAGCGGCATCGCTCTGCGCACCCCGGACAAAGGCGATCCCGCATACGTTGGCATGGAAATCCAACTCATCGACGATGAAGGATGGCCCGGCAAACTCGCTGACTACCAGCACACCGGTTCCATCTATGACGTTCAGCCCGCCAAACCCGCGAGCAATAAACCGATCGGCGAATGGAACAGCGTCCGCATTATCTGTCAGGGGCGGCAGGTGATTGTTGAACACAACGGCAAGGAATTGGTCCGAGCCAATTTGGACGATTACAAGAGCAAATTCGATCGCCATCCTGGCCTGAAACGGACCCAGGGCAAAGTCGGCTTCCAGAGTTACAACGTCCGGGTGGAATTCCGCAACATTTATCTCAAGGAACTTTCCCCTTGATCGGCCTAGCCGGTCCATCTCCCTTGGCTCTGAGGAAGCCAATGGCAGGCAGGGGGCTTGCCGGGGAAGCCGCCGAGTCATAGCAATTTCTGTCTCTACAGGACCGCACCGCGATGAGGTGCGGGAGGGGATGTAGCCGGTCTCGCCACTCCAAGGCATTTTCCACCCCCGGCGACCCCCGCAGGAGGATTTTTCCCGATGAGTACCGAAACCACTCAACCGACCTCGACCCCCACCAGTAGTGGCGGTCCGGCCCCTGACCCGACCCCCGCCTCCGGCAGCGGCGCTCCCCCTGCCCCTGCAACCGCGGGCGCCCCAGCCGCGGAAGCCGCCGAAACCACCACCCGCAAGAAGAAACCGGGAGTGGCGCCCCGCCGCGGCAAAAAACTGCGTAACCTGCTCCGCAACATTCAGAACCGGCTGCGCGAAGCTGGCCCCATGCCGCTCAAGCAGGCCATCGCGGAGCTGAAGAAACTCAAGCGGGCCAAATTCGACGAAACTGTCGAATTGCACATCAACCTGGGAATCGACCCCACCCAATCGGATCAGATGGTGCGCGGGGCGGTGTCCCTGCCGCACGGCATCGGCAAGACCGTGCGGGTGGCCGTCTTCTGCCAAGGAGACAATCAGGCCAAGGCCAAGGCCGCGGGCGCGGACATCGTCGGGGGCGCGGACCTGGTCGAGAAAGTTCAGAAGGAAAACTTCCTGGACTTCGATGTGGCCATCGCCACGCAGGACATGATGGCTCAGGTGTCTCGCCTCGGTAAAGTCTTGGGACCCCGCGGCTTGATGCCGACCCCGAAAGCTGGAACCGTTGTTCCCGTTACGGCGGACCTGGCCACGGTCGTGCGTGAGTTCAAAGCCGGAAAGGTGGAATACCGTTCGGACAAGACCGGTCAAATTCATGCGGGTGTGGGAAAACTCAGCTTCGATGAGCAAAAACTGATGGAAAATATCCAAACGTTCCTGGAACATGTGCGGGCGGCCAAACCGGCTGGCGTGAAGGGACAGTTCATCCGAGGCGTCGTCCTATCCGCCACCATGTCCCCCGGGATTCGCCTGGCGCTCTAATCCTGCCGTGGGAGGACACCACCGATGAGCAAGAAAGTCAAGCAACTGGAGCTGAACGAATTGCGCAAGCTGTTCCACGGCGTGCGGGACATGGTGCTCCTGGAGCCGCTCAAACTCGACGCCGGTAGCGACTATGAAATGCGCAAGAAATTGCGCGAGCGGAACATCCGAGTTCGGATGGTCAAAAATACCTTCGCCCGCATGGTATTCCAGGAAAACGGCGTCCCGCTTGACCCCGGACCGGGACCGACCCTCGTCGTCTGGGGCGGCAAAAGCATCAAGGAGCTAGGCTGGGCCGTCGACGATGTGCTCCGGGAATTGCACAAGGACCCTAAGGCCCCCAAGCGCCTCAAGGAAAAGACCGTCATCGCCGATGGACAGCCCGTCACACTGGAAGTGGCCAAAACCTTACCCACACGGGAAGAAGCCATCGGGGAAGTCCTGGCGGCTGTGTTGGGGCCGGGCAGTGCCCTGGTCCAGTGCCTGACCAGCCCCAGCAGTGCCATCGCCGGCATCCTGCAAGCCATCGAAGAGAAAGCCAAGAGCCAAGCACCCACGGCTTGATAACCCAGACCTGCTCTCGGCCAACAGTGAGTTTTGCCCACCGAGACGACATGACCGCAGGATCAGGGGTGCCGTGGCTGACAAACCATCCGCTATTACGCAACCTGTAACCCTCAGCCGGGCCGCTTCACCCGGCGTACTCACGGAAAGGAAGGACGAACATGCCCAGTATTGCGGAACTCGGCGACATGCTGGCCAAATTGACCTTGGCCGAAGCGGTCGAACTGAAGAATTACCTCAAGGAAAAGTATCAGATCGAGCCGGCCGGCGGGGGAGTCGTTGTGGCGGCCCCGACGGCCCCCGGTGCTCCCGGCGCCCCCGGTGCTGCACCGGCTGCTGCTGCCGAACCGACGGAGTTCAACGTCATCCTTGAACCCGGCTTCGACGCCGCCAAAAAAGTGGGCATCATCAAGGTGGTCCGCGAACTCACGGGGCAGGGACTGGCCGAGGCGAAAGCCACCGTCGAAGGTGCTCCCAAGGCCATCAAGGAGAACGTGGACAAGAAGACCGCCGAGGAAGTCAAGAAGAAACTGGAAGAAGCCGGCGCCAAGGTCACCATCAAGCCGGCCGGCTAAGCCTCACGGGGTGATGGCAGTACACCCGACTCAGCCAGCATCCTGGGGAGAAGGACCGGGACGGACGGAAAGTACCCTCCCCCCTTCTTCGCAGGGCGAAAGTGGAAGGGTTGGCAGGCGAAAGCCAAACCCAACGGCAGGGTCTGTCCCTACCCATCCCAAGGTTAGCGGACAACCCAGAACTCGTTATCGGCCAAGCTGTTCGGCCAGCAAGCGAGGAGATTGGCGGTACTGGTGAAGGCGGAGCAGGCCTCCTCTTCGGGAAAGCGCCCGCCGCCTTCTCTCATCCTCTTGACAAAAAATTATTCCGTTCCCTCTGGACAAAGACCTAAGGGGCGGGATAGGATAATACACTTGGCGGGATCCCGACCTTAGCGCGGCCCGGAGTGCGTCCTGTGAAACCCCAGGAGGGGGTGGCACATGCGTCAAGGGCCGAGCCACGAAGCCAGTGGTGACAATGCACGCAATCCACTCGCATGAGCCATTTTGTCGTCTGGCCTGTCGATGTTTCCTTCCATCTTATCCGCCGGGTTGTGTTCCACACCGTCAAGGGAATGCCTCCGGGCTAAGCCCTAGGGCGGTGGGAACAGTACGGACCTGGACGATAGTCCCATCCGCCAATGCCAAGGCCGCCGGCGGGCCAGGCGGAGTACTTCAGCTATAACCCGCCGCGGCGGTCCGTGCAACCCCCAGTACCGCCGGGGGGCCACGCGGCCGCGGGTCCTGGTTATCCGGCGGTCTGACCCCCTGGAAATCTGATAGCGAACCTAAAGCCGACAAGATGACTCTCTCTCTACTGATGACCCTCATGCCATCCTCTGCCCGATATCCGACTGGCCTAAAGATAGGCCTTGTGTTCCTGGCCCCGCTCGGCCCAGCCTGGGCACCCAGAACCTGAATGGCGCTAGCCTAACAACACAAGGACACCCTGGACGAAGACAAGGAGTTGGACCTATGGCCATCCCGGCACAACGGATCATTATCCCCACCCATGTCCGCGACTTCGGACGCTTTGGCGATGCCCTGGAAGTTCCCCCACTGACGGAAGTGCAACAGCGCGCTTACGCCCGCTTCCTCCAGGCTGACGTACCCTGGGACAAACGGGAGCCGATCGGCATCGAAGGCGTCCTGCGGGAAATCTTCCCCATCGAAAGCTATGACAAAAAAATTGTGCTGGAATATGTCCGCTACGAATTGGGCAAGCCCCGCTACGATCCGGACGAATGCCGCCAGCTCAAGCTGACCTACGGCCGGCCGTTCAAAGTCTGGCTCCGCTTGCGCCTGCCGGACGGCAGCGTCCGGGAAGATGAAGTTTACCTGGGCGACATGCCCATCATGATCGGCGGCGGGGAATTCATCATCAACGGTTCCGAACGGGTGGTCGTGTCCCAGCTCCATCGTTCGCCGGGAATGGATTTCACCGCGACGCGGGAAGGGGACAAAACCCTCCACTCCTGCCGAGTGATTCCGGAGCGCGGCAGTTGGATCGAAATCAGTTGCACCAAGAAAGACACCTTCCAGGTGCGGGTGGATCAGTCCGGCAAGTTTCCGGCCTTTACGCTGCTGCGGGCGATGGACCCAGCCTACGGCTCTACGGCGGCCATCATCAAGGCTTTCCTGCCCGTCGAGAAAATCAAGCTCAAGGACGCCGCGGCTGCCCGCCAGCGCTTGCTCGGCCAGCCGGACCAGCAGATTCCCCCGATGTACGCCGCCGATGACATCATCGACCCGGAAAGCGGTGAAGTCTATCTCGACGCCGGCAAACCCTTCACTGCCGCTGCCGTCGATAAAATTCTCGCTTCCGCGCTGACGGAAGTTCTGGCCGTGCCGCCGCCGAAAGACCCAATCGTGCTCAACTCGATCCTGGAGGACGGCACCGAGTCCCATGAGCAGGCCCTGCTCAAAATTTACCAGCGGCTCCGTCCCGGCAACCCAGCCCAGCTCGACAAGGCCCGCGAACTGTTCCACGAAAAGTTCCAGGATGCCAACCGCTACCGCTTGGGACGGGTCGGACGCTTCCGCATCAACCGCAAGTTTGGCCAGAATATCCCCGAAACGGAGCTGACGCTGCTCAGCACCGACCTGGTCAACGCCATCAAATACCTCCTTGATCTGCGTGCCGATGCCAAGCACGCCCAGATCGACGACATCGACCACCTCGGCAACCGCCGGCTGCGGACCATCGACGAGTTGGCCGCCGATGAACTCCGCAAAGGCTTCCTCAAACTCAAAAAGACAGTTCAGGAGCGCATGGCCATCCGGGATGCCCAGGACATGAGTCCGCGTTCCCTGATCAATCCCAAATCGGTCTCCTCGGCAATCGAATACTTTTTTGCCCGCAGCGAGCTGTCCCAGGTGGTGGACCAGACCAATCCGCTGTCGCAACTGACGCACGAACGCCGTCTCTCGGCCCTAGGACCAGGCGGCCTCAACCGCAAGCGCGCCGGCCACGAAGCCCGCGACGTGCACATCTCCCACTACGGCCGCATCTGCCCCATCGAAACCCCCGAAGGCACCAACATCGGCCTGATCCTGCACCAGGCCACCTATGCGGAAGTGGATGACTATGGCTTCCTCATCACGCCCTACAAGCGCGTCAAGAACCGCCGCATCACCGATGAGATCGTCCGGCTGCGGGCCGATGAGGAGGCCAACGTCGTTCTCGCGCCCGCTGATACCCCCACCGAAGGCGACCGGATCACCGCCGAGCGAGTCAATGCCCGTGTCCATGGCGAACTCCAGGTCATCGAAGCCGACAAAGTGCAATACATCGACGTTTCGCCCAAACAATTGGTCGGCGTCTCTGCCGGTCTGATCCCCTTCCTCGAACATGACGACGCCAACCGCGCCCTGATGGGGTCCAACATGCAGCGGCAGGCCGTCCCCCTGCTTGTGCCCGAACCGCCGCTGGTCGCCACCGGACTGGAAAAGGAAGTCGCCCGCCACTCCGGCATGGTCCTCAAAGCCCTCGAAGACGGCGTCGTCGTCTACGTCGATGCGGAACGCATCCACATCGAGGAAAAGGACAAAATCGTCCGCGAGTATGTTCTGCGGAAATTCCACGGCCTCAACGAAAAGACCTGCCTCAACCAGAAGCCGATCGTCCAACCCGGCGACAAGGTGAAAAAGGGGCAGATCATCGCCGATGGACCTGCCACCTACAAGGGCGAATTGGCCCTGGGGCGCAACATCCTCGTCGCCTTCATGTCTTGGGAAGGGTACAACTTCGAGGACGCCATCATCATCTCCGAACGCTTGGTCAAAAATGACACCTATACCTCGATCCATATCGAGGAGTTCACCGCCGAAATCCGCGAAACCAAACTCGGCAAGGAGGAATTCACCCGCGACATCCCCAACGTCAGCCAGCGCATGCTCAACAACCTGGATGAGAACGGAATCGTCCGCGTGGGAACCTACGTGCGTCCTGGCGACATTCTGGTCGGCAAAACGGCGCCCAAGAGCCGCAGCGAGCTGACCCCCGAAGAGAAACTGCTGCATGCGATCTTCGGCCGGGCCGGCGAAGACGTCAAAAACGAATCGCTGGAAGTCCCCTCCGGCATCGAAGGGATCGTCATCGCTACCCATCGGTTCAGCCGCCGAGCTTGCATGAGCGAGGCCGAAAAGAAGGAACTCGAACGCCAGGAACGGGAAATCACCCAGACCTATACCGAAAAGATCGCCTCCCAGTTCCGCGAGTTTATCAAGGCCCTGGAAGAGGTGCTGGACAAGAAAGAGCTAAAGGATCCGCAGACCGGCAAGCAACTGGGGAGCGATAAGGACGATAAGGTCGTGGCGGAACAGGCCCGCCGCTTCGACCTGGCCAAACTCGACATCCGCACCAGCGAGCACCGCAAAAAGGCGGAAAAAATCTACCAGCGGCACTGGGAACGCATCCAGTTCTACATCGACGAGCAGGAGCGCAAGCTCAACTCGCTCAAACGCGGGGATGAGCTGCCCACCGGCGTGCAGCAAATGGTCAAGGTGTACGTGGCCACCAAGCGGCAGATTTCCGTCGGCGACAAAATGGCGGGCCGCCACGGCAACAAGGGAGTCATCTCCAAAATCCTGCCCGAGGAGGACATGCCCTTCCTGGCCGACGGCACGCCGGTGGATATCATCCTCAATCCCCTGGGGGTGCCGAGCCGTATGAATGTCGGGCAGATTTTCGAGACGCACCTGGGCTGGGCCGCGGCCAAGCTCGGCTTCAAGGCCATCACCCCGGTCTTCGACGGCGCCACGGAAGAGGAAATCCGCAAGGCCCTGACCGAAGCGGGACTGCCCGAAACCGGCAAAACCATTCTCTACGATGGCCGCACCGGCGAACCGTTCGACCAGCCGGTCACCGTCGGCTACATCTACATGCTCAAGCTGCACCACCTGGTGGATGACAAGGTCCACGCCCGCGCGACCGGCCCTTACTCCCTCATCACCCAGCAACCGTTGGGTGGAAAGGCCCGCTTCGGCGGCCAGCGCTTCGGCGAAATGGAAGTCTGGGCCTTGGAAGCCTACGGGGCGGCCTACACCCTCCAGGAGCTGCTGACCGTGAAATCCGACGACGTCGAAGGACGCACCAAAATCTACGAAAGCATGGTCAAGGGGGAAAACACCCTGGAAGCCGGTACCCCCGCCAGCTTCGAGGTTCTGACCCACGAAATCCGCGGCCTGGCTCTCAACATGAGCCTGGAAAAGAAACGGACCTGAGACTCCGGGTTCCCCGCGAGGGGGGAAGTGCTCCCTGCCTTCCCGCCTGGCGCGGCCAGAAACTCTCTCGCGGAGAACCCACCGCCTGACGGATACGCCGAACTTTCCTCCAAGCGACACCCAACCCACGGGAGCCTGACATATGACGATCTATCCGAACAAAGCGGCAAGCGACGACACCACCTACGAACGGATCAATGACTTCGGTGCCGTGCGGATCAGTCTAGCCAGTCCGCAGGACATTCGCTCCTGGTCTCACGGCGAAGTCAAGAAGCCGGAAACGATCAACTACCGGACTTACAAGCCGGAGAAAGACGGTCTGTTCTGCGAGCGCATCTTCGGGCCGGAAAAGGACTGGGAGTGCTCCTGCGGCAAATACAAGGGGCAGAAGTACAAGGGGATGGTCTGCGACCGCTGCGGGGTGAAAGTGACCCATTCCCGCGTCCGCCGCAAGCGCATGGGGCATATCGAGCTGGCCGCTCCCGTCGTCCACATCTGGTTCTTCAAAGCCACGCCTTCCCGCTTGGCCGCCTTGCTCGATATCAAAGCCGCCAACCTGGAAAAGATCATCTACTTCCAGGACTACGTCGTGATCGATCCGGGCGACACTCCTCTCAAGGAGAAGCAACTCCTGACCGAGGAGGAATACCAAATGTACCGGGCGGACTACGGCGACACCTTCGAGGTGGACATGGGAGCGGAGGCGATCCGAAAACTGCTCGAACGCCTCAACCTGGTCGAACTGTCCCGGGAACTACGGGAGAAACTCAACGAGGAACTCAAGAAAGGGGAGGATAAGGCTTCCAAGCAAAAGATCAAGGACCTGGTCAAGCGCCTCAAGACGGTCGAGGCCCTGCGGGATTCCAGCAACCGGCCCGAATATATGGTGCTGGAATGCATCCCGGTCATTCCGCCGGACCTGCGCCCGCTGGTCCTTCTGGAAAGCGGCAACTTCGCCACCAGCGACCTGAATGACCTCTACCGCCGGATCATCAACCGCAATAACCGCCTCAAGAAGCTAGTAGACCTCAACGCGCCGGATGTCATCATCCGCAATGAAAAACGGATGCTCCAGCAGGCAGTGGACGCCCTCTTCGACAACGGCCGGTGCAAGCGCCCGGTGCTGGGTTCGTCCAACCGCCCGCTCAAATCCCTCACCGACATGATCAAAGGGAAGCAAGGGCGCTTCCGGGAAAACCTCCTGGGCAAGCGGGTAGACTACTCGGCCCGCTCGGTCATCGTCATCGGCCCGGAATTGAAGCTCCACCAGTGCGGCCTGCCCAAGCGGATCGCCCTGGAACTGTTCCAGCCGTTCATCGTCCGCCGCCTCAAGGAACTGGGACACGCCGATACCATCAAGTCGGCCCGCAAAATGCTCGAACGGCGCGACGACGTGGTCTGGGACATCCTCGAAGAGGTGACCCGGAACCACCCCGTGTTGCTCAATCGCGCTCCGACTCTGCACCGCATCGGCATCCAAGCCTTCGAGCCGATCCTCATTGACGGCAACGCCATCCGCATCCACCCCCTGGTCTGCAAAGGGTACAATGCGGACTTTGACGGCGACCAGATGGCAGTCCACCTGCCCCTGTCCATCGAAGCCCAGGTCGAAGCCGTCATCCTGATGATGTCCACCAACAACATCTTCAGCCCGGCCCACGGCAACCCCGTCATCACGCCCAGCCAGGACATCGTCATGGGCTGCTACTATCTGACGGCCAATCGCGGCGCGGAAGATGAAGCGGTGGAACCGGGCGATGGCATGATCTTCCATAGCCCTGCCGAAGTCTTCCAGGCCTATGCCGAGGGGAAGGTGGGACTGCATGCGAAAATCCACGTCCGCCTGCCAATGGCCTATATCGAAATCACCGACGCCGGGGACAGCCGCTTCCGCACCGGCGAATTCGTCCCGGATACCCTTTTCCACCAGGAATTGGCGCGCATCCGCCGCCACAATCAGCGGGCCGGCGCGCCGGCGCTGCGGGAACCCCAGGGGATCACTCATCCCAAGAAAGTCATCACGGAAGTCAAAGATGAAAAGGGGAATCCCCGCGCCGACGAAATGCCCCGCAAGCCGAACGGCTTGGTCCGCACCACCGCCGGGCGGGTCATCTTCAACGACATCCTCCATCCCAAGATGGCTTTCTACGACCTGCCCCTGGTCAGCAAATACCTCAGCCGCATCATCTCCGACTGCTACGAACTGCTGGGCCGGCGGGAAACCATCGCCCTGCTCGACCGGATGAAGGAGATCGGCTTCCGCGAATCGACCCGCAGCGGCCTCTCCTTTGCCGCCAGCGACCTCAAGACCCCCAAGGAAAAGGAAAAGATCATCCAGGAGAAGGAAAAAGCGGTGGAAAAAATCCGCCGGAACTACGAGCGCGGCTTGTGCACGGAAAGCGAACGGCGCAACCAGATCAACGAAGCCTGGACCGACGCCCGCGAGAAGATCACCCGCCTGCTGATGCAAGAGCTGGCCAACGACCGGCGGCCCGATGCCAGCGGCCGACTCGTCCCTTACCTCAACCCCATCTACCTGATGGCCCACTCCGGCGCCCGCGGCGGTACCGAACAGATCCGCCAGCTCGCCGGCATGCGCGGGCAAATGTCCAAACCCAACGGCGAAATCATCGAAACCCCCATCAAGAGCAACTTCCGCGAGGGGCTAACCGTCCTGGAGTACTTCTCCAGCACTCACGGCGCCCGCAAAGGCCTGTCGGATACCGCCCTGAAAACGGCCGATTCCGGCTACCTCACCCGCAAATTGGTGGACGTGGCCCAGAATGTCGTCGTCACCATGCACGACTGCGGCACCACCAAGGGCATCAGCAAGACTGTCACCTACAAGGGGGATGAAATCGATCGCCCGTTGTCGGAAGTGATCCGCGGGCGCGTCGCCGCCGAAACCATCCGCCACCCCACCACCAAGGAGGTACTCGTCCGGGAGAACGAACTGATCACACCGAAGATCGCCAAGGAGATCGAACGGGCCGGCTTCGACCGCGTCCTGGTCCGCAGTCCGATGACCTGCGAGGCTCCCCTGGGCGTCTGCCGCCTCTGCTACGGCATGGACCTGGCCACGGGTACCCTGGTCGAGGAAGGAATGGCCGTCGGCATCATCGCCGCTCAATCCATCGGCGAGCCGGGCACCCAGTTGACCATGCGCACGTTCCACATCGGCGGCGTCGCCACCACACGCATTGCCAGCGAAAGCGAGCACAAAGCCAAAAAGGGCGGCATCGTCACTCTGGAGCGCTTCAAGGTCGTCGTCAACGAACAGGGCCAACGGATCGCCTTGGAATCCCATAACGGCGAGATCGTCCTGCACCGCGAGCACAAGGATGGACCGGTCACCGAACGCTACACCGTACCCAACGGTGCGGAAATCCTCGTGCAGGAAGGGGAAGAAGTGCTCCCCGGTACCATCCTCTGCAAGTGGGACCCGCACGCCCAGCTCATCCTTGCCGAAGTCGGCGGCTTGGTCCGCTTCCGCGACATCAAGGAAGGCGTGACCATGCGCAAAGAGCGCAACCCCTCCACCGGCCTGGATAGCTACACCATCATGGAGTACAAAGGAGAGCTGCACCCCACCATCGACATTGTCGATGAACGCGGGCAAACGCTGCGGGGCTATCCGCTCTCGGAGCGCTCCATCCTCCAGGTGACCGAGGGCAGCCGGGTCGCTCCAGGCACCATCCTGGCCAAAATCCCCAAGGAAGTCGAGAAAACCCAGGACATCACCAGCGGTCTGCCCCGCGTCACGGAACTCTTTGAAGCCCGCCGGCCGCGCAACTCCGCCGTCCTGGCCGAAATCTCCGGCAAAGTCCGCTATGGCGAACGCAAGCGGGGCAAGCGCATCGTGGAAGTCATCCCCGTGGACCCTGCCACCGGCAAACAAATCGGCGAAGCCCGCATCCACTACATCCGGGCCAGCGCCAACCGCCGCGTTCCCGATGGCGGATTCGTCAAAGCGGGAGAACCGCTCGATCTGGGACCGCTCACGCCCCACGACATCCTACGCATCAGCGGCCCGGAAGCCGTCCAAGATTACATCCTGCGGGAAATCCAGGCGGTATACCGCTCCCAGCGGGTCGATATTGACGACAAACATATCGAAATCATCATCGCCCAGATGCTCCGCAAGGTGAAAGTCACCGATCCCGGCGACTCCGGCCTGCTGCCGGAATCGGTCATGGACCGCTTCGCCTTCAAGGAAGTCAACCGCCGCCTACTCGAAGAGTGCGTCAAGATCGTCGATCCCGGCGACAGCTCCTTCAAGCGGGACCAGGTGGTGCGCAAGGACGCCTTCGAGGAAGAACGGGACAACCTCCGCAAGGCCGGCGGCAAGAAGAAGCTGCCCACTTGCACGACGCCCACCCCGGCCCAATCCACCGTGCAACTGCTGGGGATTAGCAAGGCCGCCGTCCAATCGGACAGCTTCATCTCCGCTGCCAGCTTCCAGGAAACGACCAAGGTGCTCACCGAAGCGGCCTTGGCCAGCAAGGTCGATCACCTCGTCGGCCTGAAGGAAAACGTCATTCTGGGCCACCTGATCCCGGCGGGTACAGGCTTCAAGGCCCATGTCGAAGCCGAAGTGCGCATCAATGCTCCGGAATTGCTGGAAACACCCGCGAGCTTGACGGCGCCCGCCGCCAGCGGCCCCAGCGATGACATCGATACCCCGCACACCGTCACCGGAGCCTGAACCAGCCCAAGTGGGTTCCCGCCCTCCCCGCCGTGCTGCACCCGGATGCTACTCCGCTGGCTTCCCCGCTTGCTGTTCCCCCCTCTCCGCCGCTCCTATGGCCCGGCTCGGAAACCGGTAGCCTGGGGGGAGGCCTTTTTTCGTCTCCCCCTCTGTCCGCCCCACCTCCCGGTGCATACGATACTCTGTCCCACGGTGTGAAGGCTGCGGATGTTTTCCGTCCCGCAACCGGAAAATCGACTTCCGGCTTGGATACTCCTGGGGACGAGAAGCCAGCTTCCCCGGAGATGAGAAACCAGCGCTTTGCCCTGGCAGGCGGCCTGGGAATACGATCAGAGCAGACGTAGGCAACATAAGGATGTCCGGCTCATGCCAACGATCAATCAACTGATCCGTAAGCCACGGGTCCCGCAACACAAAAAGCCTCGCCATCCTGCGATGGAAGGCTGCCCCCAGAAGCGGGGGGTGTGTACGGTGGTCAAGACGATGACGCCGAAGAAGCCGAACTCGGCGCTGCGGAAGGTGGCCCGTGTGCGCTTGTCTACCGGTGTGGAAATCACCGCTTACATCCCCGGCGAAGGCCACAATCTCCAGGAGCACTCGATCGTGCTGGTCCGGGGCGGCCGCGTTCGTGACTTGCCGGGCGTCCGCTACCACATCATCCGCGGCGTCCTCGACTGCCAAGGCGTCCAGGATCGCAAGCAGGCCCGCTCCAAGTATGGAGCCAAGAAGAACCAGAAGTAATGCGAGGGCCGAAGCCTCGCTTTCCTGGACAGGCGGCGGAGATAGTTTTTCCCGGTGTTCTAACCCCCGAATACGCCTATGGGTGCCAAAAAACGGACTGCCAGCTACGAAAAGCTTGTTCCCGATGTGCGCTACAACTCGCTGCTCGTCAGCAAGTTCATCAACTGCCTGATGTGGGATGGCAAGAAATCGGTGGCCACCCGCGTCTTCTATCAGGCTTTGGATCAGATCCGCAAGCGGATGCCGGATGCGGACCCGCTCCAGATCTTCACGCAGGCCGTGGAGAACGTCAAACCGACGCTGGAAGTCCGCTCCCGGCGTGTCGGCGGCGCTAACTACCAAGTACCGATGCAGGTCAAGCCGAAGCGGGCCGAAAGCCTGGCTATCCGCTGGATCATCCAGGCGGTCCGGGCGAAAACCGGCCGGCCGACCTACCTGAAGCTCGCCGATGAACTGCTAGCAGCCTACCAGCGTCAGGGGGACGCGATGGCCAAACGCGAACAGACCATCAAAATGGCCGAAGCCAACAAGGCCTTCAGCCACTTCGCTTGGTGAACCGGCCTCCCCCGCACTTTTCCTGAGGCGTCTAGCCCTTCCTTGCGGGGCTGTAGCAGGCAGATATCCTACCCCAACGGCACAGCCCGATCCCAGTCGATCCCAACCGCCGCTCCTCTAACTGCGCTGGGATTTTCTCCTGTTGGTATCCCGTACCTGCTTCCGTGGAACCGCCTTCCGTGGAGTTGTGGCGCGGAAAAACCTCAGGCGCAGGGCGATTTTCCCTTTCTCCGCTCGTCTTATACGATGATGACATGAGCCTGTGAGGGAATTGAGGGGATTCAGCCGCCATGGCGCATGCCGAGAATGTGGACCTCGCCCGCCTACGCAACATCGGTGTCGTCGCCCATATCGACGCGGGCAAGACGACCACCACGGAGCATCTGCTCTATTATTCCGGGGCCAAGCATAAACTCGGCGGAGTGGACGAAGGGACGACCGAAACCGATTACGATCCGGAAGAGCAACAGCGGGGCATCACCATCTACTCCGCCTGCGTCCCGTTTCACTGGGCAGGCCACACGATCAACCTGATCGACACGCCGGGCCATGTCGATTTCACCGCCGAGGTGGAACGGTCTCTGCGCGTGCTGGACGGAGCGATCGTGGTTTTCGATGCGCAGAAAGGGGTGGAAGCCCAATCGGAAACGGTCTGGAAGCAGGCGGACAAGTATCAGGTTCCCCGGCTGGTCTTTATCAACAAGATGGACGTCGTGGGGGCGGACTTCCGCTGCTGCTTGGAAAGCATCCGCACGCGTTTGACTCCCCACCCCCAGGAGCACGGACAGGCCGTCCCGGTCGCCATTCCCATCGGTTCGGGCAGTAGCGCCGACAGCCGCCAGCCCTTCCGCGGAGTCATCGACCTGATCCATCAACAAGCCCTCTTTTTCGATCCTGCCGACTTGGGCAAGACGATCCATACGGCCCCCATTCCACCGGAATGCGCCGAGGAGGTGCAGCAGTGGCGCGAGTTCCTTTTCGACACCCTCACCCGTTATGATGACAAGGACCTCATCACCTCCACATTGCTGGAAGGGCAGGATCCGCCCCCGGAATTGACCCGGCGGCTGCTACGGGAACTCTGCCTGGCCCGCCGCATCTATCCGGTGCTCTGCGGTTCGGGGCGCGAGCACATCGGCATTCAGCCGCTCCTCGATGCCGTCGTTTACTATCTGCCCAGCCCCCTGGACCGCCCCCCAGTGACCGGCTGGGACCCGAAAACCCACAAGGAGATTCGCCGCAAACCGGATGTCAAGGAACCCTTCTGCGGCCTGGTCTTCAAAGCGGCCTGGCACCCCAGCGGCAATCGCTTCTTCATTCGCGTTTATTCCGGCATGATGAAACCGGGCATGCGGGCTTACAACCCCGGCAAGGACATCAAGGAAAATATCCCCAAGCTCTACCACGTGCATGCCGACCCCGCCCGCGGCCTGGAGGAAATCGACCGGGGACCGGCCGGCGACATCGTCTGTGTCATCGGCCTCAAAGGCAGCGTCACCGGCGATACCTTGTGCGAGACCGCCCATCCGATCCTGCTGGAACCGATCACCTTCGCCGAGGCCGTCGTCAGCCAGTCCATCGAACCGGAAAGCAGCGCCGACAAGGACAAGCTGGCCTTCGCCCTGGAAGTGCTGCAACTGGAGGACCCGACGTTCAAAGTCCGCACGGATAAGGAGACGGGGCAGACGCTCATGAGCGGCATGGGCACCCTCCATCTGGAAGTCAAGAAGCACCGGTTGGAGCGGGACTTCCGCCTCAAGGTGCGGGTGGGCAAGCCGCGGGTCAGCTACCGGGAGATGCTGCGGGAAGCGCGCACTGTCACCGCCCGCATCGACCGCCTGGGGGACAAGCCTGCTTTCGCCGAGTTGACCGTCGCCTTCACCAATCACAAAAGCGACAAGCCCGTGGAAGTAACCTGTGCCGTGGATACCGAAACCCAACCGATCCCCCCGGCTTTCCTCGCGGCAGCCCAACGCGCCCTGAGCGAGGCCCTGACCACCGGCGAGCTGGGCTATCCCCTCATGCATACCCAGGCCCGCATCCTGGAGGCCCGCTTCGATCCCCAACTCTCCTCCGAGGACGCCTTTGTCGCCGCGGCCATTCGCGCCTACCAATTGGCCACCCAGGATAACGTCCTCCTGCTCGAACCGATCATGAAAGTCACCGTCACCACGCCCCAGCAGTTCCTGGGGAACATCCTGGGCGATCTGGCGGCCCGGCGCGGCGAAATCGACCAGCAGGAACTCAGCCCCACCGGCGACCGTGCCGAAGTCGTAGCACGCGTGCCCTTGGCCCGGCTCTTCACCTACGCCAACGAAGTGCGCAGCCTCAGTCAGGGACGCGCGGCGGTGACCATCGAACCTTACAGCTATGAACCGGCCCCGCCGGAAGTGCTCCGGGAACTGCTCGGCGAATAGCCGCCGCCAGGGATTTCCGAACGACGAGATGCATCCGCCTCCCCGCTGATCGAGGCACCCAAGCGAGTCGCCTCACCAGTCCTGTCAACGCAAGCCGTCCTACCAGCGGACTCATGACGCCGCCAAGCCCCAGAGGCTCTCCAGCTTGCGCTTCTATAATGCTGAGAGAGGAAATGCTACGCCCCTGCCTTATGCCTTCAGGACAAACCGTGATGACGTCATCACTGAAGATTGTCAAATATCCGCATCCGGCCTTGCGTCAGAAAGCCCAACCGGTCACCGCCATCACGGCCGAGGTACGCCAGGTAGCCGCCCGCATGCTCGAACTGATGTATGAGCATGAAGGCCTCGGTTTGGCCGCTCCCCAGGTCGCTCTCCCCTGGCAACTCATCGTCCTCAACTTCTCCGCGGACCCCGAAGACAAGGAGAACGAGTTCGTCGCCATCAATCCGGTCATTCTGGAAAGCAAAGGGTCGGTGGTGGGGCGTGAAGGGTGCCTGAGCTTTCCGGGGTTGTACCAGAACGTCCGCCGGGCCAAGACGGTCAAAGTGCAAGCCTACAATCTGCAAGGCGAACCTTACGAGATGCTCTGCCACGATCTGCCCGCCCGCGTCTGGCAGCATGAAATCGACCACCTCCACGGCATCCTCTTCATCGACCGGATGGGATCGCTGGGGCGGGAACGCAGTGCTCGCGAACTGGAACAATTCGTCGCCGAATTCGAGGAGGAAAAACGCAAAGGGCTGCTGCCTGCCGATCTCGCCCCCCGGCTCTAATCCTCAACCGAACCAATAGCGTCACGACCAGCGGATCGTCGGAGCGCTCGCTCATCCACCCCTCTACCTGATCTGCCCATTGCCCAAATGGAGGGGGAACGGGTTCCGGCGCTCCAGGGGCTAGACCGGATGCAGCCCCCAATCAGCCAAAACTATGCATCGCTCCATCAGCCGAAGAGAAGTAAAACATTCCAGGGCGGGGTTTGCTCGAACTCACAACCGACTTCGTAGTATTCCTCCTGGCGGCGGCAGTTGCGAACGATGACGTTGATATAACCGACGGTATCCGGGGCATGAGCGGCTCGGACTTTGAGCACCACTCCCCGCGGCACCTCTGTGGCCAGAGCAATGCATAAACCGCCGGTGGAACGATCCAAGACGAAGCCATCCGTCACCCCGCGATGGAACAAGGGCGAGGCAACTGTTACACGCACCACGGCCCCGCCCCTGCGGATAGAGGCGCGCCGTTCAGCCAGGGCCAATTGCCGGGGCGCCCATTCCAGGGCGGCTTCCTCGGTGGCAGCATCCATCTTCTGGCTGGCTGCCGCAGCTTCTGCGGCACTCGCTAAACGTTCTGTGGCCGAGGGCCGCCGCCGCCAAGCGTAGAACCCCAAGATCAGCAGGGCAACCCCCAGTCCTACCCCCATAGCCAGGGCATTATCTTGCCACCACTGCACGAATGCATCCAAGTCCATCGTCCCCCACACCCCTGCCACCTCCGCCCAAATCGCTGCCCGCGGATGGGACACCGAAGCCGCCATCGAGCGGCCATCCCCCAATCGGAGCCATTCCTCCGTGGAGCCGGTCCGGCTTAACGAGGCTCCTCTTGGAAATGCCCCGGTACCTCGCCGACATGGGGCAAGCCCCGAACAGCTCCAGCAACTGCACAGGCACCACACACCTCCAGGGACTGCTCCCAGGCTGGAATGGCCCCCGTAACTGGAATGGCCCCCGTGTCTCTCGTTTTTCACTTCATTCAAAAACCTAGCACACAATCGGAAATGATTCAGAAAAGACCGTCCTGCCTGCTTTCGCCGCCAGCCGAAAAATGCGGAGGGATCAAAGGGAAAAGCCCGGCACGATCATGAGGGGGGAGTGAGGGAAACAGTGCAATCCAGAGGTATCCTGGAGAACGAGCGGGAGGCCGGGGCTGGCACCGCCGGCGCGGGGGAACCAGATTAGCTTGTGATGCCCTTGGTGATGCGCATAAAGACGTCTTCGATGTTGACTTCTTTTTCCTTGAAGAGGCGGAGGCGGAAGCCGGCTTGCAGCAGGCGTTCCGGAATGAAGCTGCCGTCCTCGTATCCGTCTCTAAGGCGGACATCGAGGGCGTGGGTTTTGGGATCGGGCGTGACGCTTTCGACTTCGGGGAACAAACGGAGGCGTTCGGCAGCTTCGGCATTGCGGTCATGCAACACGGCCACGGTGAAGACAGATTTGCCCCGCACCGCCTGAATGGCAGCTTCGACGGTCCCATTCCAGATCAGCTTGCCCCGCTCGATGATGCCGATCTTGTTGCAGATGTCGGCCAGTTCGGGCAGGATGTGGCTGGAAACCATGATGGTCTTGTTTTCCCGGCGCAAGCGTTTGATCAGTTCCCGCATTTCGATGCGGGCGCGGGGGTCCAGACCGCTGGCCGGTTCGTCGAGCAGGAGCACTTGCGGATCGTGGAGCAAGGTTCGGGCCAGTCCCAGGCGCTGGGTCATGCCACGGGAGAGGCTGGTCACTAGGGCATCGCGTTTGTAGCCCAGATCGACGTAATCGAGGACCTGTTCGACACGGCGGCGGCGGGCCGGACCATCGATACGATAGGCGGCGGCGAAGAACTCCAGGTACTCCGTCACCTTCATGTCGTCATAGACGCCGAAGAAATCGGGCATGTAACCGATGAGGCGGCGAATCTGTTTGGCTCCCGTGTAGATAGAGTAGCCGCAGACCGTGGCTTCTCCCCAACTGGGATTAAGCAAGGTGGCTAGCATGCGCATGGTGGTGGTTTTGCCAGAACCATTGGGGCCGATGAAACCATACACATCCCCTTGCTCCAGGCGGAGAGTCAAGCGATCTACGGCGAACAGATCGTTGTATTTTTTGGTGAGGTCCCGGCATTCGATCATGGCTGTGGCTGTCCTGCAACGGTCGAGGAAGAAGCAATGGGCAAGTAGAGGCGGACCCAGGTTTCCTGCCGGCCGCGGCCGGTCAGAGGAGTGCGCGTCGCCATTCCGTCCGGGGGCTGGCGCCACCAGAGAAGCGAGGGAGAGAACGGCCCGCACACTTGGCTTTCGGCATCACCCACGGGGAGGACGGCCCGCCCGACCAGAATGATCTCGCTGGTATGTTCTGGATGCAGCCGCCAGGACTGGTCCAACCGCCGCAGGGAAGCATTGCGGGGGAAAACACCCTCAGCAAAGCTCAAAGACCCCTCGTGGAAGAGCAGGCCGAGCAGAGGTACCGCGGTCGAAGCCGGGCGCTCCTCGGGCCGTGCGGAAGCCGAAACTGGAGGCGGCGCGGCTCCCCCGGCAGTTCCCCGAACCGGACCGAGACGCTCCCGGTAAACCGGCGCACGCCAGAGCAGCTCTTCCAAGCGGCTTTCCCGCTGCAACCATTGATCCGCCCGCGTTCCGCCGTCGAGCACCACCTGGACCTTCTGCCCGCGCAAAACCACACCTCCGGGCACAGGGTAGGCCTGCCCCGCGTAGAACAGCACGCAATCCGCCAGCACCGGCACGGGCAGGTCCAGGGTGAAACTTCCGATCACGGCTCGCCCGTCGGCAGGGGGATGTTCCAGGGAACAGCGCACCCGCGGCTCCTGCGCCGGCCAGCGCCCACTCCAACTTGCCACGAACGCCTTGGTGGACCAGACCTGAATCGGCACTTCCTGAAGCACCCCCAGGGGCTGATCGCGCCACGGCGACCACTGGTACTGGCGGCGGAGCAAGCCGGCACGCGGACCGCGAGGAGCACCCCACCAGCCGATGACCGTATCGCTCGTCGTACCCGCCCACTCCGGCTGCGCCGTTACGCTCAACGTGTAATGCTCGATCCGGGGGCTGAATAGACCCAGCCAAGTGGTGCCGTACACCCGCCCCGCCGCCACGTCCACGTCCACCACATCCAGCTTATTAACCCGCAACTCCTGCCCTTTCCAGCGGGAAGCGGACAGGAAAGCCAGCACCGTCACGGTCAAGACAATGATGGGGAAAGTCACCCACGTCCACTCCTGCCGCCCGATCAACCGCTTGAGCAGCAGATACTCCAACGGGCCAATCACCAGCAAGTACAGAACCAGAAGCACCGCCACCCAGCCGAAGGAAATGACCGGGATTCCCTCGAAAGTGTCCGCATGGGCGCGCAGGGCGGCGGCCAACTCATCTTCTTCTTCGCTCACGTCGGCGTCGAGCGGCTTGGGTTTTCCTTCACTGCCAACGGAGGCCCGCGCCGCTCCGCCTTCTCGCAGCACCCAGTCCCAGAACTCGCTACGCAAGGGGAACTCGGTGAACGGCGGGCCATGCAGGTCGAAGGCGATGCAGGTCAAGCGTCCCAAGCCGAAGGGCCATTGGGCGGCAGCCAGCATCAAGCTCGGATCATGCTGGCGTTCCGGCGGCGGGATGAGGACCCGGACAGCCGGGTGTGGCTTACGGACGCAGTCGGCCACGGGGAAGCGGCCCTGCTTACTCCCCAGCGCACCGTGGAACACGCCGAATTGACTCGACAGCGGTGCGTTCCAGTGCAGCAGCAGCACATCCGCCTGGCGCTGGCCCCGAATCGCCACCGGCAGGACTTCCTGAAGGTCCGGCAGCCGAGCCACCGAATCGGCCAGCGAACCGCCCGCCACGACCAGCCGGCCCCCCCGCCGCACCCATTCCAGCAAGGCTTCGCGCCGCTGCCGCACCAGCGGCGCTGCCCCGGCGGACCACAGTTGCTCCACAAACTCCCGCGTTTCCTCGCCGAGAAACAGGACGGCCAGGTCCACCGTGTCGTAGCCGAACCAATGGCCGGGCAATTGCTCCACCGCGGTCAGGGTAGCTGTGAGCACGCGCCCGCCGCGCAACCCCCCCGCATTGGCGGCATCTCCCCCGACTGGCTTGGGCAGTTCAAAGTGCGGCGGCTTCAATCCCAGGAATAGCACGCTGTAGGCCAGCGTATCCCGCAAGCGGCCCAAGCGCAGACGGAACGGTTCGGAGAGGAGTTGGCCGCTTGCCGCACCGCGCACCTCGATGAGGATATCTGTACCGCCGATCGGACGGACATAGGTCCAGGCCCCCAAGGCCAGCGTACTGTGCGAACGTCCCGCTTCGGCCTTTTCCAAGGGCAGCGGCACCCTCTGGATCGTGGTAATCCCGTCGGTGTCCGGCGCGGAAAGGACCAGTTCTGCCGTTTCAGGCACGGCGGTCTGGAGCTGGAAGGTCACATCCAGCGGGGTCCACTGACCGAAGCGGGCCAGCGGGGTTTCATCCTCCGTGGGAAAGCCGAGCCGGGCGGCGGTGATGCGGATCGGCCAGTCCTGGGCCGCGGCGGTCAGACCTGTTCCCGCGCCGCCGCTGAGCCAACCCAGCAGGGCCAAACTGAGCAACACCCACCTTCCCCCTCCTCGGCGATCTTCCGCCATGCCCATCCTGACTCCAAAATCCACGTTAGGGTTTGGCCGCCACACATGCACAGGGGCAACACCGGCACTTGGGACAACCGGAGCCATAGAGTTGCTCAACGGCCTCATCTAAATCTACGCCGGCGATGTTGGCCAGGGTCGCCAGCCAAGCCAGCACATCGGCAAATTCGTGGCGCAGATGCTCCCGATCCTCTCCCGCTCGCAAAGCCGCCGCCAACTCCCCGACTTCTTCCATGAACCACATAAAGGTCCCTTCCACTCCCCGGCGAGCATCTTTGCTGCCGAAGGTGGCCCGAATCGCCTCTTGCAACTCCCGCAATGTCACAGTGCTGATCCCCGCCGGTCCCCTTTCCCGTCTCTACCCCCACTTCGCCCCGCTCGTCCCGGCTCTAACCCCAGCTTCGCCCCGCTCATCCCGCCTCCACCCCCCAAGCTCTCGCCGCGTCTCGGCATGGAGATTCTATCTCCCATCTTTCCACCCGGCCAAACCTCCGTTTTTGACTGAAAACTTTCCCAGAAAGACAAAATCATCCGCATGAAGCAAAAAAGCTCGATCGGTGACTCTTTTCCGCTTTTTTCTAAATCTCTCCTCCACTTGGTTCCAGGATTGACACTCCCCCTCCGGGGAAGCAGCCCTCGCCCCGCCTCCGAATCGAGCCGACCTCTCCCGACCCTTCCTCTCTTGGAAGGGGAACCGTTTCACTTTGCGGGGCCGATCCCTCTGTTGCTCGATCCCTTTTGTTCTCTCTGGGTGGTGTCCGACTGCCCTCTTTGTTGCCGTCAAAATGGGGAAGCGGACGCAGATATGACGATCATGCCGCAGAGCAGAACTCCGAGGACTCCCCCCTCCTCTCAATCCGGTTGGCGCGGAGACGACGGCTGCGCCGATAGAAGCGTACGGACGGCTGATAGCTGGAATAGCAATCGGCGGGCTTGTCCAGACAGTTATGGATGGACAGTTCCGGTAAGCAGGGAGGGCGTAGCGTGCTGGCACGCATGGGGCAGAATTTGAGGGGGCGAGCGTTTCCAATCCGAGCAGGAGGCCGAGGGCGGATGCCGTGGCTGAGACGGTGGGGCCTCTGGGGCCAAGCCGTGGCGGGTCTGCTGGGGCTGAGTGCCTCCGCCGCTTGGGGACAAATGCCTGATCGTGGCGGCATCCGACTGGCTGCGGAACCAGCGCTGCGCGACACTTGGCCCTCCTCAGCGGATGGAATTCCTCCTTCTGGCTCGTCTCTTTGGCGGCGCCCGGAGATGGCGGCCAACCCTGGCCCGTGGCCCTACTCCACGAGCGACTCTCAGCTTGGCTATCGCTCGCGGGAACGCTCGCCCCGTCTGGCCCGATTGTCATCGCTTCCTGCTGGACTGGCGGATCGGTCAAAGCCGGTCGCTGCCCTGCCGCTAGGGCTTTCCAACCCTGGACCAGAAGAAGCCCCGCCTGGAAGTCCGACCCCGTCGCCGGCGCTGTCTTCCCTTCCTCCTCCGGTTTCGCCGCTTCCTCTATCGTCCGTGCCATTCCCGCGGGGCATCCGCCTGCAATCTGCTGCACCGGAGTTGGGTCCAGAGCCAGAAGCTGCCTTCCCGGCCCTCGCTCCCAGTCCGGACCCTGGCGGCGTCCTTTGGACCAACCTGGAAATCCTCATGTGGGCTGGTTCCGGCCAACACCTTCCCCCCATGATGACCACCGGCGATCCGATCACTCCCCAAAATCTGGCCGGTAAATTGTTCACGCCCGACACCCGCATTCTCTTCCCCCTCGACCGCGTCAATAATGAGTTCCGCCCTGGCTTCCGCCTCAGCGGGGGAACCTGGCTCGATCTGAACCGGATCGTCGGCCTGGAGGGTGATTTCTTCTTCCTGCGCAACAGCAAGAAGGGCCTGACGGCGGCTTCCGATGCCAACGGCAATCAGATTCTGGCCCGTCCCTTCATCAATGCCGTCACCGGGATGGATGACGCCATCCTCGTGGCCTATCCCGGCGTCCAGCGCGGCGCCATCGATGTCCAGGTAGAAAGTTTCGTCATCGGCGGCGGCACCCATGCGCTGTTCAATCTCTGGAATGACCTGGGAGGAAAGATCGAGCTACTGGCGGGCTACCGCTACTTCGGCTTGTTCGATGAAGTCAGTATTAAGGAGGACACCACAGCGTTGAGCGCGGCGGCGGCACCGCTCAATCCCGGCGACCACTTGCAAGCCCTGGACCGCTTCCGCACCTTCAACCACTTCCACGGCGGGGTGTTGGGAATTGCTGGCGAGCGCCGCGTGGGGGTTTGGTTCCTCGCGGGTCGGGCCTCGGTCGCTCTTGGCGGGGTTCGGCAAGTGGTGGAGATTTCCGGGCGCACGGTGCTGACGCCCTTCGGCGGCCTGCCCACGGCCACAGCGATCGGCCGTTTCGCCCTGCCGTCCAACATTGGCCGCTACCAGCAAACCACTTTTGCCGTGCTGCCAGAAGTCAGCGTGCGCGGCGGCGTGCAACTGACGGAAAGCGCCCGCCTCTACGTCGCCTACAACTGGATGTACTTGAGCAACGTCGTGCGAGCGGGGGAACAGATCGACCCGCGGATCAACCCCATCTTCCGTCCCCCCGTGACCCTGCTGCCGGGAGAGCAGCCGCCAATCTATAGCGGCTTCCGCACCAGCGATTACTGGCTCCAGGGTCTCAGCTTCGGTATGGAAGTCCGCTTCTGAGTGCCAGGTTAGGTGGAGGGATGGAGGAAGATGCCGATTAGCGGTCAAGGTGGCAAGAGGGATGCGACACCCCATCTGAAATAGCAGGACCTTATGCACACCCCCTGAAACAGCGGAAGGCCATCAACGCCCGAAAAGCCAGGCGAAGAAGCCCCGTTTCTTTCGGGGAGGCGGGGCGGAGACGTGGGCCTCTACCGGCGGCGGCGGGGCAATGCCAAGGGACAGCCACTGGGCGAGCGGCAGCCAGGCTTGCATGGCGATGAGCACCTCGCGGGCCGAGGCATAGCGTGCGTGGGGGTCTTTGGCCCCCATCTTCTGCACGATTGTATCGATTTCCAGGGGCACTTCCGCACGTTTCTGCCGGGGAGAGGGCACACCGCGAATCTGCCGCTCCGCCATCATCTCCGGTGCCAGACCTGGAAACGGAACCTCACCGGTGAGTAAATAGTAGAAGGTGGAACCCAAACTGTAAACATCGCTGCGGGCGTCGATCTCGCAACCCCAGGCCTGCTCCGGCGCTATGTGAGCGATTTCCTCGGCATACTCGCGGGTGTTGATCCGCCGCGTCACTCGCGCCCAGGGATTCTCCAGCATGTGGGTCAATCCCAAATCCAGCAACTTGACCCGATTATCCGGGAGCAGAGCAATGTTGGCTGGCTTGATGTCGCGGTGGACCAAGCCCAATTGATGAGCGGCGTACAGTCCCACCGCCGCCTGGGCCACAATCTGCGCTGCCGTATGGGGAGGCAGCGGTCCTTTCTCCGTCACCAGGCGGTCCAAAGTCACACCCGGAACATGCTCGGTGACCACAAAGTGCGTCCCTTGCCAGTGGCCGATATCTAGCACCCGCGCTATGTTCGGATGGCTGACCTGCGCCGCCGCTCGCACCTCCTTGAGGAACTCCCGCAAGATGGTCGGGTCAGAGACCCGATCCGTGGGCAACACCTTCACGGCGACACGCCGCTGCTGCTGCGTGTCCTCTGCGAGAAAGACCATTCCGACCCGGTCCTGGCGAATACCATCGAGAATCTTGTACTGCCCCAGGATAAACCCCCGCGTCCGGCCATTGAGGAGCTGCATCGCCTGGAACTTTGTCAGCAACTTTTTGCGGACCAGATGCGTGGCCAGTTGCAACGGCGGCAGCTTCGCGGGGTCCACATTCAGCTCGGCCAGGACCGGCAGCAAGTCATCGGGCCGCAGCAAACCGCTACGCAAAATCGCCTGTACGAAAGGAGCGTTGAGAGGACTGGGTAAACGGGTACTGGTGGGCACAGGGGTAACCTCCACGCCTCCTACTAGCAGCTATGCTGGTGCTCGCACTTCAGAGGGTAGACTCGCCGACTGTTGGGTCCATACTTGAGCTTCAAGCACGGAGGGCAAAGTCGATCCGCACTGCCGCAGCGGCCAGACTTCCTGCTCGTAACCATAGCTTATACTTTTGCCTTGGATCGTCGGGATTTTCCGAAGTTCCCAGATTTTTTTCATTCTGAAGCGCAACCCTGCTGTTTCCGGCCCGTTGTTGTGCGGGTGGCCGTAATTGTTCGCTCAGACCTGACTCGCCGGTAAGGTTTTCACCCTAATCCATTCCAGAGTGAGTTTGTAAAACGGAGGGTGGCGGGTGGGGTAAGGTGCACACAATCCGAGGAGAAAACGCCATGACCGAGGTTCGCTGGGATCGACGGCAATGGTTGACCGCCACGGTCGGAGCCGCCGCTTGGGGCAGTGCGGCAGTTCCGGCGGCAGCTTCTCCATCCTCGCCTCCCGCGGCCTCGCCTCCGGCACCAGCGGCGCCGTCTTCGCGCCCAGCACCGGCCTTCCGCTTCTGCCTTAACACCAGCACGGTCCGGGATGCGCAAGGGCGTTCGCGCCCTCTGCCGGATTTGATCCGCATTGCCCAGCAGGCCGGCTACGACGCTCTCGAACCGTGGACCCACGAGGTGGAGGCTTATCTGCAAGGCGGGGGAACCCTGCGGGAATTGCGCCAGCGGCTCGACGATGCAGGCTTGAAAGTGCCCGATCTGATCGGCTTTGCCGAGTGAATTGTGGCCGATGAAAGCCGGCGCAAAAAAGGCCTGGAGCTAGCCCGGCGCTACATGGATTGGGCCGCCCAACTGGGTTGCCCCCATGTGGCTGCGCCTCCCGTCGGTGCGACCGGCGGCGGCAGTCCCCGCGATGATCCCCGCCGCTCCGATCCTGTCACTGATCTGCTCGCCGCTGCCGAGCGCTACCACGCCCTGGTCGAACAGGGCCGCCGCTTCGGCGTCATTCCCCTTGTGGAAATTTGGGGGTTTTCCCGTACGCTCCGGCGGCTCGGTGAAGCCCTGTTCATCGCCGCGGAAGCCATGCAACCCCATGCCGCCATCCTTCCCGACATTTACCACCTCTACAAGGGCGGCTCTGACTTCGCCGGCCTGAAACTGCTCGCCCCCACCGCCATTGGCATCTTCCACCTCAACGACTATCCCAACATCCCGCGGGACAAGATTACTGATGCCGACCGTGTCTATCCCGGCGATGGCACCGCTCCCCTTCGGCAGGTCCTGCAAACCCTCAAGACCCTCGGCTACACCGGCTACCTTTCCCTGGAGCTGTTCAACCGCTCGTACTGGAAACAGGACCCGCTAGCGGTGGCCCAAACCGGCTTGGAGAAGATGAAAGCCCTGGCCAACTCCCTGGCTTCCTAAGCTGTTCTTGAGTTTACCTGCCATTTCATCGACTTCACCCACACCTACCTGGACCAGCACCGCCTTACTCCCACTCCCTGGACCAGCACCGCCTCCGCCTGTCTCTAGGGGGCATTGTTGACACTCTCTCACTTTCCAAGCCCCTCGCCTTGGTTCTTCCCTGTAACCTCTCTTACAACCTCCAGAGCAAACATATGGGACAGAAGTGGCTAAACTACAACTGTTTCCGACTCGCTAGTACAGCCCAACTTTCCCATGCAAAGTACATTATAGCGGTAAACTATCCGCTCTTGCGTCAATGTTTGTATAGGGATAGAATTCCTTCAACAATGGAGACAATTCATTCTCTGGCTTTAGGTTTCGAGCACGTTCGGGTTGGCCAGTCGGTTCTGGTTTACGCCGATTGCCTGGAGTGGCTACGTCGCGCCCCACGGGATAGTATTCATGCCGTTGTGACAGACCCACCTTATGGGATCAAAGAATACGAACCAGAGCAACTCGCCAAACGCGCGAACGGCAAAGGGGGTGTGTGGCGGATTCCTCCCACGTTTGATGGCCATGAGCGAGCTCCGCTCCCCAGGTTTACGGCCCTGGATACAAATGCCCGTCAACACTTACGACATTATTTCACAGAATGGACTCGATTGCTCCTGCCAGTCTTGCGCCCGGGTGCCCACGTATTCATCGCCACCCATGCTTTTATTGCTCCTCTGCTTTATGAAGCGCTAGTCGCAGGTGGTCTGGAGTTTCGGGGACAGATTATTCGTCTGGTGCGCACCCTAAGAGGCGGTGATCGCCCGAAAAATGCGGAAACCGAGTTTCCCGGTGTCTCCTCGATGCCGAAAGGGTGCTATGAACCCTGGGGGCTATTTCGCAAACCGCTTCCCGCGAAGATGACCGTCGGTGAATGCCTCCGACGTTTTCAAACCGGCGGTCTCCGGAGAACCGCTCAAGGCAAACCTTTTGAAGATGTTATCGCCAGTGAACGGACACCTCGCCACGAGCGGCAAATCGCCCCCCACCCAAGCCTAAAACCGCAGTCCTTCTTGCGGAGAATCTGTCATGCATCTTTGCCATTGGGCCAGGGGGTCATCTTAGATCCTTTTGCCGGCAGTGGCTCGACTATAGCTGCGGCGGAAGCACTCGGTCTAACTGCGATCGGCATCGAACGTAATCGCGACTTCTACAAAATGGCTCGGGATGCAATTCCTCGCTTGCAGCAACTGGAGGTACCACTTGGGGACCCTGAAATGATAGCTCACCCCGACCAACCCAGCCTATTCTGAAACGCGATAAATCCAATTCGCCCGCATCTTGTCAAATCCACTCCTTTGTACGCTAGCGGTAATCGTCCGCCGGCTTGTCCCAGAACGGCCCGAAAATCTCCAGTCCGACTTTCTGAGCTTCGCTCCCACCACTTCGACAAATCGGAAGGGCCTCAGCTCAACATCTTGGACTTCATCGCGTGAACTGTTTGCATCGAATACAAACACTATCAGCCAGCCCTCCTCGGGATTGTGCCCCTGCCAGCCGGACCTGTACCTTGATGCTTTGACTTCGATCCCTTCTTGCCCCCGAAGCACAGAATCTCCGGAATAGTACCCTCTTGGCAATAGGTCGGGATACCCGTTGTGATGGCGATTTTTGACAAGTGAACTACAGTATTTCGGTAGAGTCCCAGCTATGAATTCGCTTACGATGCTACTGAAAGTGGCAGGCATTACTAACAATTCAAGCCTGCGAATGCCCTTGCGATGCAATTCCCAGTTGATAAACCCTAAGAAGTCAATGAATGCCTCCATCGCTTGGCGGATGTGTCGGACTTCTAGGCCATATGGAAGAATAGCTTGAACATTGAAATCATCTGCTCGCACAGGGAGAGGAGTACAGGCAGTCATCTCTTCGTTAGACATTTGGCTCTCCTTGTGATCTATCAACACAGGGACTAGCTCTCTTTTTTTCGCATTCGATAAAACACAAGTAAGTTTCGCTTTCAAAAATTGGCCCTATCGGTGTCAATGCGGACCACCTCCCAACACGACACATTTGCTTCCTACCCCCTGGGCATCCTTCTTAGATATCTGGTACCTCAAAGCAACGCTCGCACGTCCGTATACGTTCCAATAGGGGAAATGTGTACGGCCTGGTCCATTTGGGAAATCTGGCGGGAATTAGCCGGGGGTGCTCGCCAAGGGCCGGTTCCGGGCATAGCATTGTCCCCGCCGTCAAGGCTGGTGGAAAGACCCTTATCATACCCCAGCGGAGGAGTCAGGCATGATGGGCCTTGGTCAGCGCCGGCGTTGGGCCGGTCAGCTTCTGGCCGCCGTGTGTGTGGCCTGCGGAGTGAACTGTTTGGTGGGGGGGACGCAAGGCAGTGGAGCTGCTCAGCGCCTCGGTCCAGCTTATGAACAGGAGCCGTGGGGGAAACTCCCGGCTCCGGGCAAAGGGCCGGCCCTGCCCGTGACCCGTTATACCCTCATCAACGCGAACAATCTGGTGGTGCGCTGCACCGACTACGGCGGCATCATCACCGAAATCCGCACGCCGGACAAAGAGGGCCGCTTCGCGGATATCGTGCTGGGCTTCGACAAGCTCGACGACTATCTGCGCGGGCATCCTTACTTCGGAGCCAACGTCGGACGCTGCGCCAATCGCATCGCCAAAGGCGTCTTCACTCTCGAAGGGAAACAGTACAAACTGGCAACCAACAACGGCTCCCACCACCTGCACGGCGGCAACAACGGCTTTGACAAGAAGCTCTGGCGGGCCGAGCCGTTCGTCCACAACGTCGGCCCCGGCATCCAGTTCAGCTACACCAGTCCCAACGGTGAAGAAGGATACCCCGGCCGCCTCTCCGTCACCATCCGCTACACGCTGACCGACACCAATGAGCTGATCATCGACTATCGCGCCACGACCGATGCACCGACGCTCTGCAATCTCGCCCATCACAGTTACTTCAATCTGGCCGGTCACGATCAGGGGACGATCCTGGAGCACGAGGCGCACTTCGCCGCTGCCCACTACACCCCGGCAGATGATACGCTGATCCCCACAGGCAAAATTGCCCCCGTGAGCGGCACGCCTTTCGACTTCACGCGGCCCAAGCCAATCGGCAAGGACCTGGCCCAAGCCGGGGGGCAGCCCGTGGGTTACGACCTCAACTTCGTCCTGGACAAAGGACCGACCGAGCGTCCGGAATTCGCCGCCCGCATCGTCGATCCCCGCAGCGGACGCACCCTGGAAGTGTACACCACGGAACCCGGTTTGCAGTTCTACACCGGCAATTTCCTCGATGGCACCCTCAAGGGCAAAGGCGGGGCGGTGTACCAGCAATACGCCGGCTTTTGCCTGGAGCCGCAAAAATACCCCGACTCCATCCACCAGCCGCAGTGGTGGGACAAATCCAACCCCATCCTCAAGCCGGGGGAAATCTACAAACAGACAACGATCTACAAATTCGGCGTCCGCAAGTGAGGAGCCAGACTCTGCGGGAATCGGCCATGAGAGGCTGGATCAACGGCATCCGCCCATGAGCAGCCGGGTCAGAACAGCTCGCGGATCGGCTCGCCGCCATCGGGCAACAAATGGAGGAGCCGGCCGGCGGGATCGGTATAGGTGCTCTCCAGAGGGACGCCGAAGTGGCGATAGATGGTGGCGGCCAGATCGCCCGGAGTCACCGGCCGCTCTTGGATGGCACCTCCATCCGGCGTGGAGCTGCCGATGACCTGGCCGTGGCGCAGTCCGCCGCCAGCCAGCAGAACGGTCATGACGTAGGGCCAGTGATCTCGGCCATCGGTGCTTCCCTGGGTGCCGATGCGGGGCGTACGGCCAAACTCCCCCATCGCCACCACCAGGGTCTGTTCCAGCAGGCCGCGCTGCTCCAGATCATCCACCAGGGTCGTGACCAGATGATCGAACAGAGGCAGGAGCGGCCCCAATCCCTTGCGGATGCCGCCGTAGGGCGGGATGTTATCCCCGTGGGTGTCCCAAGTGCCGCTGGCGGTGTGATAACTCAGGTCCAAGGTGATGAAGGCCACACCGGCTTCGACCAAGCGGCGGGCTAGTAACGCCTGCTGGCACCACAGATGGGAACCATACCGATCCCGGATCACCCGCGGTTCCTGCTCCAGGTCCAGGGCCGCCCGCACCCGGCTGCTCGTCAGCAAAGTCACCGCCTGCTGCGTGTAACTCTCCAGGGCCTCCCCAGCCCGGCTGGACTCCCAATCCCGCCGCAAGCGATCGAATTGCTGGAGCAGCCGCTGCCGATCCTGCAACCGGGCAGCATCCACTCCCACGGGTAATTCCAACAATGCTCCACGGGACACCTTGCCGGTGTCGTTGCCGACCAAATCGTAGATCGGCAAGCGAGCGGCCTCGTTGGCCAGAAACGGATCGTATTTCTGCCCCAGATACCCCGCGAAGGCAAGGTGGGTGCGGGAACGCATGAAGGCGGCATAGGCCGGTGCGGCGGGATGATTCGAGCCGTAAAACTTCGCCACCAGAGAACCGATCGCTGGGTACTTAACCGCTTCGGGATTGGTGCGCGGCTCGGCCCGGCGATTGGCCGTCTGCATCACCGTGTTCGGCTCGTGATTGCTGCCGCGGCAATCCACAGAGCGCAGCAGGGAAAAGCGATCGAGGCGCGCGGCCAGTTTCGGCAAATGCTCGCAAATCACCACACCGGGAAGCCGCGTACGGGTCACGCCGAATGGCCCCCGATTCTCCGGCGGGCGGTGGGGCTTGGGATCGAGCATGTCAATGTGGCTTGGTCCGCCAGCCAGCCAGAGCAAAATCAGAGCTTTCGAGCGAGATGCCTTTCCCTGCGCACAGGCCTGCAACCACCGCGGCAACGTCAGCGCTCCCACGCCTGCCAGACTGGCTTTGAACAGATTCCGCCGCGTCAGGGTCAAACCTTCCTTGGCCTCCGCATGCAAAAAACCGAAAGCATGCTCGTGATGATGACGCATTCCCGCCCCCTCTTCAGAATTCTCTCAATAAACCACCGCTCTCCGCCACCTTCCGCCTCACACGACCTCCAGATTCTTCTCTACACTTTACTCCCCTACCCTGCCCCCTACAAGCAGAAAACCGCAGCGCAACCAGGTCAACCCCTGGTAGCGCCCTCTTCCTAGTCCCGGAGGGAGTCCCTCGGACGGCAGAAGTCTGTCATGACCCACGAAAGAGGCGGCGACATTTTTCCGCCAGCAAAACTAGCGATCCTGCACCGTTCGGGATTCTCCCCGACCTTCTGCCAAAACCGAGCAGGACTGAAAAAACTATGAGTTGTGACAAAATGCATATTGCATCTGGGCCGTATCAAGCGGTAGGATAATACCAGTGTTATCAGGAAGGTCGGGAACCTTCCAGACCGTTTCCCTCCTCCTGCCTTATCGGTTCGCCCAGGTTTTTTTCATCCCCTTATGTTTGGTTCCGGAGGTTTTGCCATGAAGCGCCGTGTGTTCTGCTCGCGGAAGCGTAAGGCATTTACGCTCATTGAGCTGCTGGTAGTGATCGCAATCATAGCGATCCTGATCGGGCTGTTGCTGCCCGCCGTGCAGAAGGTGCGGGAAGCCGCGGCCCGCATGCGCTGCCAGAACAACCTGAAGCAACTGGCATTGGCCTGCCACAATTACGAGTCGGCGCATCAGACGCTGCCGCCAGCGGGAGTCGGTTACGGCTTCTGCTTCTCCGCACCGGGCGGTCCCGGCGACCGGCAGGTCCTCAACATGAGCGGCTGGGTTCTCGTGCTGCCCTACATCGAGCAGCAGGGTCTGATCCAACAAATGAACCTGCAACTTCCCTTCTGCGATGTGATCTGGGACAATGCGGGCGCCATTCGCAATCAGAACGGTATCTACACCGGCCCCCCGTGGAACGGCAACACAAGCGCTCCGGGGACTCCCACCCAGAACATGCTGCTCATGAACACCTATCTGTCGGTGTTCGCCTGTCCTTCCGATTCCGGCCCGCGGCAAAGCACTCCGCAGAACCATCCGAACCGCTATGGAGCGATTGGTCCTGCGTCCGGCGGCTTGCCCGGCCAACGTACCAATTACGACTTCATCACCGTGGCGGGGAGTGACTTCAGCACCTGCAACTGGTGGCGGAGCGCCGCAGTGAATCTCCGTTATTACTTCGGGGAAAACAGCCGCGTCACGGTCAACGACGCCAAAGACGGCGCCAGCAACACCTTCCTCATTGGGGAAACAACGGTAGAGCCGCGGTGCAACGGCTGGGGGCCAGTGTGGGGTTATCGCGGTTGGGTGCAAACCGGTCTAGACCCAGCCCGCACCACCTCCGGTCAAGGAATCAATGACTGGTCGCTCATCGCCACCTGGACGACCTGCGGGACGCCGGGCGGCCCGAATCCCCCGCGGCCTGGCCGCCTTGGCGACTGGGGACGCATCGGCAGCCTGCATCCGGGCGGCGCCAACTTCGCCATGGGCGATGGCTCCGTCCGCTTTGTGCGCGAAACAATCCCGGCTACTACCCTCCGTCTCGTGGCTCTCATCAGCGACGGGTCTATCGTCAACCTCGATTGAACCCCTGGTCGAAGGGAAGGGGCGCGGCACCCGTTCGGCCTCGCAGGAACACCAACCTTCCCCCTGGCCTGCCCTGCGTGTTTTTCTGGCGGGCAGGGGTTTTGTTGACCTGCTGGCTGCTCCCCCTCGGAGTAACGGCTTGGCGGTCTCTTCGTGATGGCCTTCGGGTATACCGCCGGAATAGCATCCTCCAGGAAAGGAAGTACCCGAAACAAAAGTCAGAAAACCCCGGCAAGGAAGTAGCCGGAACAAAATGCAGAAAAAGAACAACCCTGAAAGAAGTCGAAGCAGGAGTTCGTCTATGATGCGATGCAGTGTGTGGGGTGTGTGCGGCGGATTGCTTCTGGTGCTGGCGGGATGTGGCGGCTCTGGCGGCGCACGCGTGCCAGTCAACGGGGAAGTGCGCCTGGATGGCAAACCGCTCCCCGGTGTCAAAGTCACCTTCATCCCCGAAAAGGGAACAGAGGGCTTCGGTGGCTTCGGCGAAACCGGCAGTGATGGCCGCTTCGTCATCGCGGACACCAAACAAGGCAAACCCGGTCTCGCGCCCGGAAAATACAAAGTCATCGTCAACAAAGGCGTGCTGAAAAACATGAGCGGTGAAGAACCGGTCGGTGCCATCATCGAATCGGACCTCAAAGACGAATTCCCGCCCTATTACAGCAGCCCGGCGGAGACGATCCTCTCCTACACCGTGCTCGGCGATGGCAAACCGATCATTATCGAATTGGAATCCAAGAAGAAACGTTGATCCTCCGCGGAAAAGCCTGCTGCTTTGCCCAGGGCGGAGTTCCCCGCGTTGTGCTCCGCCCCCGTCCCCAGCTTTCCCCAGTCTCTCCGCTTTGCTTTCCATTTCCGACAGCAGCGATGCCGCTTTCTTTCCCTCTTCGACCTTGACCCGGTGATGCGGCGGCCTTCGACCCCGTGATACGGCAGGGGAACCCTGGGACTGGCTCGTTTCCCCCAGACCAGCGGCCATTCTAGCGGGAGGCTATGGGACAATAGCCGCAAAGTCGTATTGTCATCCATAAGCCGGAATGGCAGGAGCGGGTCCAGCCGATAACGAGGGGAACGAGCCGGAGGCTGTGGGCAAGACAATGACCTATGAGGAAGCGCTGGCCTGGTGGTTCGGGCGGATCAATTACGAGGTGCGCGCCGCCACACCGCGGGACCTGAAACTGGAACGGATGCGAGCCGTGTTGCGACGGCTCGGCAACCCCCAGGATCGGCTGCGCCTTGTTCATGTCACCGGAACCAAGGGAAAAGGCTCGACCTGCGCCATGTTGGCCTCCGTGGTTCAAGCGGCGGGATACCGCGTGGGACTGTTCACCTCGCCGCATCTTGAGCACGTCTCCGAACGGGTGCAGGTCAACGGAGTCCCCATATCGGCCCCAGAATTGACAGCTCGCCTGAACGAGATTCGGCCAGCGGTGGAGGAGGTTGAACGGCAAGGCCCGCCGGTCACCTTTTTCGAGATTAGCACGGCGGTCGGCTTCCTCCATTTCCTCTACCGCCGCTGCGACCTGGCCATCATCGAAGTGGGACTGGGCGGCCGCTACGACAGCACGAATGTCTGCTGGCCGCTGGTCGCCGTCATCACCAATATCGGTTACGATCACATGAATCAGTTAGGTTCCACTCTGGAAGCCATCGCCTATCAGAAGGCCGGGATCATCAAGCGGGGGGTGCCAGTGGTGAGCGGGGAGCGGCAAGCGGGGCCGCGCGAGGTGATCCGCCGCGTGGCGGAGGAACAGAACGCCCCCTGGTTCGAGGTGGGGCTTATGGAACGCCAGGCCGCCCAGCGCTATCGGCTGGGACTATGCGGGGAACACCAGCGGGACAATGCCGCCGTGGCCCTGGCGACCCTGGAATGCCTGCGGCAAGCCGGCCTCCATCTGCCAGAGTCTGCGGTCCGTCAAGGACTGGCCCAGGTTGCCTGGCCGGCGCGGATCGAATGCCTGCGCCGACACCCCACCCTCATCCTGGATACCGCCCACAACGTGCCGAGCATTCAGGCCTTGCTGGACACCCTGCGCCGCCAGTTTCCGACGTCGGGACGCCGCCATGTCATCTTCGCGGTCTCTGCCGACAAACAGTACCCGCAGATGCTTCAGTTGCTCTCCGGCTACTTCGATGAATTCTACCTGACCCGCTACGGGAACAATCCCCGCTGTGTTTCCCCCGAACACCTGGCCGAACTGCTGGCCGCCCAGAATCCACGACCCAACTTCCGCCTCTTCGCCTCCGCTCAGGCCGCCTGGGAGGCCGCTTGGGCCGCCGTTGCTCCAGAGGATCTGCTCTGCATCACCGGCAGCGTCTTCCTCGCCGGCGAACTGCAAAAAACAGCCCGCTCCTCCGCTAACATTCTCCTCAACCCCTCACCTCCAACACCCCTACCACCGCTTGGCACCCCCATATCCACAACACAGAAATCGGGATAAGTCAGCACCGGTTTCTTGATACCGCACTGGCGATGTGCTATAATCCACCTAAGGATTCGTGTGACAATCACCGTGCTCTGCAATGTCATCTCTCCCTAACAACAGGAGTCGCCCCGATGGTTCCGTTCCTGTTCCGCCAATGGATCAGTAAACTGAAGGTCAGTACGGGGGGAAATAGCTCCTCCTATCGACCAGGACGCAAGAGTGTAGCCACCCATCGGCTCATCTCTGCCGCCCCGTCGTTCCGCCCCGCCCGACTTTACCTTGAACCCCTCGAAGACCGCACCGTCCCCAATGCCGCCCTGCTCGACCCCAACCCTCAGGAAACAGACTTCCTTATCCCGTCCTCATCCACTCCTATAGCCGATCCACTCGCAACCCCCACCCACCCCACCTCCCCCATACCATCCCCAGAAACCACAACTGGAAATTCTGATCTCACAGGCCAGCTTGACAACAACCTCAATTCCAACAACTTCGACATATTCGGTTTCTATTACGATGATGACCATGATATTATCACCATCACCGATAGCCTTTCCTGGATACCAAACTGGTGGATCGACATAACAATACAATATCAAAATCTCTGGATATCATCGTATAATCATAACTCCGCAGACGTTGTCTCGACGGATAACACTTACGATCCATCTGCTGAAAACACTCCGGATATTGTCACCGGCGCTGCCACCGCTATTCATACCGACCCGTGGGTAGGCTGGCTTCACTCCTGGATCAATAATTCAAATTCTGATCTATTCACATCGATCATTTATACAGTAATCAACAGTGACATAGATAATATAGATGATGCCAATGTATATGACCCAATTGACGGTAATGAATATGATCTCACAGAAGACGTTATCGACCCAGACGACTCTGGCACATCCAGGAGTTCCGGCCAATCTCTCACTGTCCCCGCGGTTGGGCGATCATCGGAAGGGAATGCTTTCATAGTCAGCCCTTCAGATCCGCAGCTTGGTTCGGTCTTGACGTTGCCGCGGTTTGGCAGTGGTGTGGAATGATGGCAACGGTCAACTGTGGGCGCAAGCCTGGAGTTTAGTTCCTACCGGGGATTCGCTGGCCTTGGGATTGTCCACCCGTCTCCTTGCCGGTCCGAATGTCAACTATGTGGAGGCTGGTGCGGTGCCTGCGGCGTTGGCCGCCCTGACCGGATTCGACGGCTGGGTGCAAGACCCCAGCGGCCTCAGCCTGATGGTCATGACCCTGGGCAGCGATGGTCAGCCGACCGGCGTGGCGGCCTCCCTGTGGCTCCGTCCCGATGCCGACGGAAATCTGCCCACCGTTCCAGAGGGGTGGCAGACCGTGCTGCAACTGGCCCAAAAACGCGCCTTCTACGAGACCTACCCGCAGCTCACCTTCTCGCCGCCCCCACTATCCGAACCTGGGTGGTGGTCCCGTCAGTGGGAAGGAGTACGGGACTTCTGGTTCCGCAACCACCTCGGCACGCGTCTCGAAGGGGTGTTGCAGACTGTGGGAGGAGTAGGCACCTGTGTCAGTGGAGTGGCAGTAGCCGGTGGCGGGACGATTTTTGGGGTGGGAGTGGGGGGTGTGGTGACCATTCCGGTGGGGCTGGGAGTGTTGGTGGCGGGTGCAGATCAGGTGATCACCGGTCTGTGGAAGGTCTGGGATGGTGAGGAGCATGCCAGCCTGATCGCTCAGGGCGTGGAGGCGGTCGCAGGAGAAGGAACAGGACAATACTATGAGTTGAGTGTGGGACTTATAGGGGGTAGCTATGGCGTTTACACGATCATCAAGTATCGTCAGATGATTGTGACGACGGTGAAGGGTTGGTGGATGAGAGTGTGGTCCAAGTCACCGACCCACCCATCCTCAACGGCCGCGCCGCACGCACCGTTGACCGCTACCGCAGCCACGGTAAGAGCCGTGGCTAGTTCGTTCGATGATATAGTAAACAATCCTGCTGTTTTGTTCGGTAAGTCTGCTGACGAGATTGCTGCTATTCTTGGTGATGGGTGGACAAAAGGAAAATATGGGGTCACAGGTACAGGTTGGAAGTTTACCAAGGATGACAAAGTAGTTTTTTATCATGAAGGAGGGAGGCATGTGGGACGATATTGGGGTTTTTCCAGCGGCACCACAGGAAAGGTAAAGGTTGTTGGCAAGGACTACAAACCTCTGCCAGGTGACAAGGCCCGAATTATTCGAATAGAGGAATAATTTACATGAATGAGATATCGGCAAAAGAATTATATAAACTTTATTATGATACAATAGCTAAATGCTGCACATTCAATCTGAATAGTTATTCAGATGATGAATTATTTTATAACTTATTTGAAGAATTCGATATCGGAGTTCATTCCTTCTTTCATGATATGAGTCTAGCTCGACTTAGTAAGAGTAGCCTGATTGATGATGTCGCGTTGAACCTGAGTAAGAAGATCCGTGAAAAATGGCTTTCCCTTTCTGGGAGTATATGTGACAAGACGATAACGGCCGAACAGATAAAAACGGACATAGCATGGCAGGAGCTATTCAGTTTATGTGATCAGTTGAAATCCAGGTTGGATGGCCTCAAGTAGTGTAAGTCATGAAGACCATAGTTCTAATCGAATAAATTCAAGTACATATTTTATAAATTTTGCTCAGATTCTGCATGATCAGCTCACTTAGCTCCGAGCTATCAAGGCCGCTCTGGCTCTGCCGATAACCCTCACGCCGAGGCGGCCGCCCTTCGGCCACCCCAGTCTATTGTGGCGGCCTCCCTGTGGCTCCGTCCCGATGCCGCCGGAAATCTGCCTACCGTTCCCTCCTCAGGGCCGACCGTGCTGCAACTGGCCCAAAAACGCGCCTTCTACGCCGCTCACCTAATAGCTTCATTGGGTTCATCCTCGAACAGCCTGGGGAGTTACTTACCTAGCTTCCAGGACCTGAGCAACGCAGCGGCCGGCATGGCCGACACCCTGACCTTCGGCATCTGGGTTGGCCTGGCCGATTGGTGGACTCCGATGACACAGTTGATCGGGAACGTCACAGGCTATCTCGGTGGACAAGTCGTTGGTATGGTCTATCCTTTCGCCAGAGGTTCTGGGCTGGGGGCGGTTCTCGAAAAGTTTGGGGTGGGGGAGGTTCTTACGGAGCTGGGGGCTTTTTGTCAGCATGTTCCGGGAAATCCTGTTGGTAGCGGCGGAGCAGAGCGGGAATGTCGTTGGGGAGGATGTAGATTTTGCCACGGATGGTCTTGCTCTCGTGAGGGGCTAGCCCGCCGATGCGGAAGTCGGCATGGATGCAAACGATGACACCCTGGAATAGTTCCTGATACGGTTCCCAAGCCGTAGCGAGGAGCATTTTTTCGTCCGCGGAAAAGCAGCCGATCAGACCGTGGCTAGGGGTAAGAGGGTTGAGGGGGCGTGGGTTGACGTCAGTGATGGGAACATGGCGGGGTCGCCACACCTGACCGGGGACATAACGGGCTTTGGTCGCCCATTGCGGGGTGGGCATGCGGGTGAGCTTACCCTCGAGGAAGATGAAGCACTTGTTCAGATAGGTGTGTTGTTTTTCGCCGGTGAAGCGATCGACGCGGATGCAAGGCTGCGCCCAATGGGCTTGCGATGGCCGGTCGGTGGGATTGTGAGCCTGGAGGCGGAAGGTGACTTCATCCACTCCGGCGGTGATGTCATGCTCCACCCGCACGCCGTCGCGCAAGGTGCACCGCAGGTGCAAGCGGGAACCGTCCGCCGCCGCTTCCACCAGCTCGGTGGTGTGGCCGATGACCGTCTCCTTCCAATCCCGATCCGTGGACCCCGGCCGGCAGTAGGCTTCCAGGTAGAGCACCTCCACAGTTTCCCCCGGTACGTGAGGGCCGCGGATCGTCAGAATGTTTTTCTGCCAGGAAAGCTGCAATGGCTTACTGACGGTTTTGGCTCCAGGAGGCGAAACGCTTCGAGATTGGGAAACCAGCGCGCTCGCAGGCCCAAGCAGCAGCACCGCTCCAGCAACAGGAATCGTCCAAGCAGCCGAACGCATAGCTCGCTCTCCTGGGAAATTCCAAGGGAATGATCGGGGAAGGCAGCATCGAGGCAGGACTTCAGTAACGGGGCATAGTATAATCCCCTCGCAGAAAAAAAGCCACAGAGTACCGCTCACCGGTACCCTGCGGTGCAGATTTGGCCCATCTAGGCCCTTGCTCCAGCCTAGCCCTGCCGGGTCCTTATAACAAGGTGGTGAAGGCTGGCTGCCTGTTCAGCGTGGCAAGCTGACGGGGCCGGTGGGAGCCAAGGACAAGGAGCCAGGCGGGAGGAAGGCTTAGGGGAGCGGCTCAGTTGCCGAGCGGGCACTGACAGCACTCGGCGGCGGCGCTACCGCAGGACTGATCCCCGGCAGAGTTGCTTCCGCCTGCTGCAATAGATCGCGCAGGTCCTTGCGGAACTTGTCATAGTGAGCGGCCAGGGCATCGCGTTCGGCCGTGCGGACTTTCAGCTCCGCACGCAGGGCTTCCCGTTCCGCAGCCGCTTGGGCCTGCCACTGTTCCAACTGTTTCTGCAACTGCACTTGCCGTTCTTCGGCGGCGAGCAATTTCTGCCGCAATTGCTGCTGGGCCGTATGCGCGCTGCGCACCTCCTCTTCCAGCCGCTGGATTTTCGCTTCCAGTGCGCTTTTCTCGCGGCCCCCGATCTGCCCTTGCGTGCAGCCATAAACTCCGAACAGTGTTACCAGAAACAAGCCAAGAACCTGACGGGCACGACTCATGAGGTCATCTCCAAGGTTGGGATCGACGGGGAAGGCAGGCTCCGGCTGAAGCGCCACTGCCTCGCCGGTGTACCCCGCTTTCCGGAGCTTCGACATCGATTTTCGGCAGGCGATCGCGGAGAACTTGATGGAAGATGGATGAAATGGACAAAATCCGTTATCGGGACAGTCCGGGAAATCCACACAAAATATCTAGGAGATTGCTGGCGAAGGCCGGGCCAGTCCAGGACACAGCCCGATAGGTACGGTGGGAACGTTTGGGTCAACCTGCGTGAACAGCCGGCGAGTTGGAGTCAAAAACAGCCGGCTGGCCGGAAAAGATCGAAAAGGCTAGCATCGAAGAGCACCTGGCCCTATCACGGACAAGGTGGAGGAAGATATTCGTCTTGACCTGGGAATCCTCGGCACAGAAGAAAGGTCTCTCTCCATGCTCTGGGCCGTGTATGTGCAGAATCTGGACCCGTTAGGGAACCGGCTGTTGTCCACGGTGGTCGCTGGCCTGCCGGTGCTGGTGTTGTTTTACTTGCTGGTGGGGCGGCGATGGCTGGCGCCGTGGGCCGGAGCGGCGGGAGCGATCACCGCGGTGCTGCTGGCCTGGCTGGCCTATGACATGCCGTTGGCGATGGCCAGTTGGGCCTTCGTCCATGGTATGACCTTTGGCTTGCTGCCGATCGGCTGGACCGTCTTTGCTGCCATGCTGCTGTACAACACAACGTTGATCAGCGGGCAGTTCAGCATCATCCGGCGTTCCATTGGGGGCCTGAGCGGCGATGCGCGGGTGCAGGCGGTGCTGATCGGTTTCTGCTTCGGGGCGTTCATGGAGGGTGCGGCAGGGGCAGGTTCGCCGGTGGCCATCTGCGGCGCCATGCTCGTCGGCCTGGGAGTGCCTCCGTTCCAAGCGGCGGTTATCTGCCTGATTGCCAACACCTCGCCGGTCTGTTTCGGCGGCCTGGGCGTTCCGATCCTGACGCTTTCCAGTGTCACCGGACTGTCGGGAGACACCATCAGCATTATGTGCGGGCATCAGTTACCGATCCTGTCGTGCCTGATTCCGCTGTACATGGTCAAGACGATGTGCACCTGGCGGGAAACCCTGGCGATCTGGCCCGCGCTGGCGGTGGGGGGCGGTTCCTTTGCCCTGGCCCAGTTTTTCTTTGCTACAGCCCATGCTTACGGCCTGCCGCCAATCTGGCCCCTGACCGACATCTGCGGGGCGATCCTGTCCATGGCCTGCCTGGCGGCCTTCCTCAAATTCGTCTGGAAACCTCGGCAGGAGTGGCGCTTCCCCCAGGAACAGGTGGGCGCTGGCCAGACGGCTGAACCGGTCTCTCCGGCGGACCCAAACGTCGTCCAGGCGGAAGAACAGGTCAGCGAGTGGCTCGCCAATGGCCAGGGACTGGCCCAGCGCCTCGAACCCTTGCAAACGCGCCAAGTCCTCCGCGCTTGGATGCCCTGGGGCTTGATGGCCCTGTTCCTCATCCTCTCCGGCATCGCCCGGCAGATGGAAAAGCAGGGGCCGCTGAACCTGGGCGTGGTCCCTTCCTACTGGGAAGTGCCGGTGCCGACGCTGCACAAAATGGTGGAGCGGGCCGAGCGGCTGGTCCCGCCGGATGCCGTCGGTGATGAGCGAAAGGAAGCCGCCCTGTTTAAGATCACCTGGCTGACCGCGCCGGGCACGCCAGTCTTTTGCGCCGCCTTGCTGTCGATGGTGTTATTGCGTCTCTCCCCCGCTCAGGTGCTCGCCGTCTTCCGCAAGACGATCTACCAGATGCGCATCCCGATCCCTACGATCGCCTGCATGTTGGGACTCAGCTATGTCACCAAATATGCTGGCATGGATGCCACGTTGGGGGTGGCTTTTGCGGAGACGGGGGTGCTCTATCCCTTCTTCGCCGCCATGCTTGGCTGGCTGGGGGTTTTCCTCACCGGCACCGACGCCGGCAGCAATGCCCTCTTCGGCAGCCTGCAAAAGATCACCGCCACGGAAGTGTGGAATACCCACGGCAGCACCGCGCTACGCCACCTGAGCTTGGAACAAGCGCAAATCCTGATCTGCACGGCCAACAGCACCGGCGGCGTGATGGGCAAGATGATCGACGCGCAGAGCATCTGCGTGGCCACGGCGGGTACCAATCAGGTCGGCCGGGAAGCGGACATCTTCAAAGCGGTCATCTGGCACAGCGTCCTGCTCGCTTGCGTCGTCGGACTGATGACGGCTGCCCAAGCCTTCCTCTGGCCGTTCACGCAAATGGTGCCGAAGTGATCCGCTTCACACCGACCGTCCGCCGGTGAAGGGAAGGCGGTCCTGGGAGACATTCCGAAACGTCCGGCCCCTCCAAAGGGCAGCGGAATATACCGGCCGGTACTTCGGAAAAAACTTCCTCGACTTTGGCCACATTATTTCGGAGCCGGTCCTGACGGTGCCGCCGCTTTCCCCAACTCCGGCAAGGCTGGGATCGCCGCCTGGGGCGGATTTTTTCCTTCATACTGAGCGGCGTCGAGGTACATCAGCACGCAACCGGTCACGAGGGCCAGGAAGGTGATGGCCAGCATCATGACGTAGGCATCGTTGCGCGGCTTGACCTGGGGCCGGCGAAGGGAGGGCACCGCTTCCTCGGCTACATCCTCCACTTCGGCAGCGGCGGCGACTTCATAATCCTCGTCCAGCTCTTCTTTTTTCTTCTTCTTTTTCTTGGCCATAAGTTTGCTCCTGAAGCACTACTTGTTGTCTCGCCGTCTATCCGTTGCAGGTGATCGGGAACCGATATTCCGGGCGAGAATCCGCAGGTTCGAGTCAATCGCCGAACATTCTCGTTCCAAGTAGAGAGCGCTGTCGGGGTCAGGGAAGCTCAGCGGCCTTCGATCGGTCTGACCAAGTCGCCGACGCGGGGTTTCTCCGCTGGGGTCAAGCGGGCAAAGGGCACATTGCGAGCCGGGATGAAG
>Ga0101943_1000686_pt1 | contig 44034 bp, 43 predicted proteins | sample DewCreD2012metaG_5_FD_75244 | JGI IMG/M metagenome (GOLD analysis project Ga0101943, IMG submission 75244) | Hot spring sediment bacterial and archeal communities from British Columbia, Canada, to study Microbial Dark Matter (Phase II) - Dewar... ... | reverse complement strand
CGTCACCGACCCCCCAGGCACGTACCGGCTCCCGATCACCAGGTCCGCGCGGCGGGCGGCGTCCAGGAGCCGGGGCAGCTCGGAGGGGTCGTGGGAGAGGTCGGAGTCCATCTCGACCGCCAGGTCGTACCCCTCCTCGAGCGCGCGGCGGAACCCCACCAGGTAGGCGCTGGCGAGCCCCGACTTCCTCGGCCGCTCGACCAGGCGGACCCGGGGCTCGCGGGCCGCGACGGCCCGCACGACCTCCGCCGTGCCGTCGGGCGAGCCGTCGTCCACCACGAGGGCGTCGACCGCCTCGGGGAGCGCCATGAGCCCCTCGAGGACCCTCCCGATCGTCTCCCGTTCCTCGTAGGTGGGGAGGATCACGAGGGTCCGGGGACGACCGGGGAGCGGGTCGGGCTCCCCTCGCTCGGTCCGGCGCCGGCGGGGCGCCGCGACCAGGCCGAGCGCCAGGGCGAGGGAGCCCCAGGGGACCCAGTCCCCGAACCGCACGTACGGCGTGACCGCGCCCGAGGCACGGACCGCGTGGCGGAGGATGCCGGGCTCGAAGAGACCGGCCTCGGCCACCACGCGGCCACGCGGGTCGATGAACGCGCTGATCCCGGTGATCGCCGCGTGGACCACCCACCTCCCGGTCTCCACCGCGCGGAGCCGGCTCATGAGCAGGTGCTGGCGGGAGGCCGGGCTGAAGCCGTAGGAGGCGTTGTTGGTGATCACGACGAGCAGCCGGGCCCCCCGCCGGACGAGGGACCGGTCGAGCGAGGGGAAGCTGTTCTCGAAGCAGATCACGACGCCGGTCGGAGGCAGCCCGGGACCCCGGAGCACCCGGAGCCCCTCGCCCGGGGTGAGGTCGTAGGGGATCTGCTCGAGCGCGGAGATCCACCCGAGCGCCCCCCGCCAGGGGACGTACTCCCCGAAGGGCACCAGGTGGACCTTGGCGTACCGGTCCACCACGCGCCCGCTCGGGTCGAACAGCAGCGCCTCGTTGAACAGCTCCCCGCGGGGGCCCCGCTGGATGCTCCCGGCGATGGTGGGCGCGCCGACCTCGCGGATCGCCGTGGTCACCTCCCGCCAGACCGCCGGGTCCGAGGCCCCGGGGTCGAGCGCGCTCTCTCCCCACACCGCCAGGTCGGGTGGGTCCGCGAGCAGGCGGCGGTGGACGACCACGTTCATCCGCGCCACGGCCCGGTCCTCGCCGAGCGGGTCGAGCCGGCGGGCCGGCCGGACGTCCACCTGGACCGTCGCCACGTCCAGGGCCCGGCCATCGGCGGCCGGGAGGGGGATGGCGGCGGGCGCCAGGAGGAGCCCCGCCGCGAGGGCCAGGGGCCGGAGGGTGGCCACGGCGCGAGGGCCGGCCGGGCCGCCCCTCCCCCGCCGAGCGCGCCCCGCAGCCGGGGCGCCGGATGCGGCCAGGACGCGGCTCGTGGCCGCGACCCGGTCCGCGGCTACGACCAGGAGCGCGTTCGCGAGCGCGGCCACGAACGTGAGCGCCCACACCCCGCCCCAGGAGGCGAGCGGGAGCAGCGCGGGGTTGCCGACCTGGCTCGAGCCGAGCTGCCCCCAGGTGAATCCCCCGAGCGGCCAGGCGCCGCGCACCCACTCGAGCACCGTCCAGGCGGCCGCGAGCCCCGCGGCGGAGCCGAGCGGCCGCTCGTCGCGCCACAGGACCGGCGTCACAGCCCCGAAGGCGGCCACGGACGCCGCCTGGGCCAGGACCAGGCCGGTCCAGGCGAGCTCCCCGAACAGGAGGATCCAGGAGAGGGTCAGCCCGAAGTACGCGACGCCGAACACGAACCCCAGGGCCGCCCCGCGCGGCGGCCGGGCCCGCCGGGCCAGCGCCACGAGCGGCGCGAGCGAGACCAGGGCAAGGGGCCAGAGGCCGGCGGGCGGGAGCGAGAACGACAGGAGCGCGCCCGAGGCGGCTGCGGCGAGGAGCCCGGCCCAGGGGCGGCGTCGCGGGGGGGTCAGGCGCAGTCCCGGCAGAGCATCCTGGTCTTGTCCCTGAGCTGGCTCCGATGCTTGACCAGGTAGCACTTCTGGCATACGAACTCGTGGGGCTGGGGCGGCACGACCTTCACGGCGAGGGGCTCGAGCCGCTCCTCCCGCGAGAGCGCGAGGAGCGCGTCCTCTTCCTCCTCCTCGGCCGCCTTCGCCTCCTGCTTGACCAGGAGCTCCTGGATCGACTCGACGTCGCCCTCCTCCGGCTCCCTGGCGAGGGGGGCCGGCTCCTCGGCGACCTCGACGTCCTCCGGTTCCTCCTCCTCTGCCTCTTCCGCGAGGTCCTCGTCGTCGAGGCGGTCCTCGATGTCCTCCATCGCGCTCAACCTCCCGGTCCCCTCCCGGCCGGAAGGGGGATTCTACCCTCCGGTGGGCGAAGGGGGTTCGCCTCCCGACATCCGTAGTTCGAACGGCGGCCGGCACGCGGATGTTCCCGACGGCCCGCGGATGTTCCGACGGATCGTTCCCGCTCCCGCCGTCGGGACCTGAGGGTGTGAAGAGCGAGGACCCGAGTGGCCTTTGGAACCGCGGCGCCGGGGCGCCGCGTTATCTACTCAGCCTCTCGGGTCCTCGGCGCCACCGCCGGGGCGGCGACGCGACAGCACGCTAGCGGAGCGCCCCGGCGACTGTCAAACGCGCCGGTCACCGCGGCCGCGCGCGGCCCCCTCCGCGGCGTCCCGCGCGCCTACCGGGCGGAAACCTCCCGTCCCAGCGACACCGTGAGCACCGGGCGGAGGCCCTCCAGGTCCCCGGCCTCGAAGGGGTCGACCTCGTAGGCCGCGAGGTCGGCGTGGGCTCCCGGCTCGAGGGACCCCTTCTTCCCCTCCTGGTGGGCCAGACGGGCGCTCCCGATCGTGTGCAGGCGGATGGCCTCGGCCCGGGACAGTCGCTGGGCGGGGTCGTGGTGCCCCTCGAGGGCGGCGAGGGCGGCCATCGGATCCAGCGAGGTGATGGGCGAGTCGCTCCCCACCCCCACCTCCAGGCCGCGCTCGAGGAGCGAGCGGAAGGGGTTCATCCCCGCCGCCCGCTCCCAGCCCAAGCGCCGCTCGTACAGGCCGCCCGGGTGGCCCCAGAGGGCGTCGAACGCGGGCTGCACGGAGATGGCGAGGCCGAGCGCAGCGGCCCGCTCGACGTGGTCGGCCGTCGGCATCTCGAAGTGCTCGATCCGGTGACGGCGCGCCCGGAAGTGACGGCGGGCCCGCGAGTCCAGGGTGCCGTAGATCCGTTCCCAGGTCCGGAGCACCTGCTCGATCGCCCGGTCCCCGATCGCGTGGACGCCGACCTGGAGGCCGGCCGCGTGAGCCCCGTGGAGGAGCTCGGCCAGCTCGTCGTCGGCGAAGTAGGTCTGCCCGGTCCCCTCTCCGTCGGCGTAGGGGGCCAGGAGCCCTGCGGTCCGGGCGCCGATGGAGCCGTCCACCGGGAGGTCGCCGCCGATCCTGGGCAGGCCCAGGTCCATGGCCTGCGCGACGTCGGTCGTGGCCAGGTAGATCACGACGTCCACGGGGAGGCGGTCCTGGTGCTCGAGGAGCACCTGGACGTCCCGGATCCCCCGGAGGGCTGGCATCGACATCTCGTGCACGCAGGTGACGCCGCGGGAGGCCGCCAGGGCCGCCGCCCTGAGCTGGAGCTCCTGCACGTCGCGGTCGGGGATGGCATGCGCGAACCATCGCCGCAGCCGCTGGTTCGCCTCCCCCGTGAGGGCTCCGGTCGGCCCTCCATGCTCGTCGCGGGCGACGCCCGGCGCGTCGAGGACGCCGGCCGCCCGGAGGGCCGGGGTGTTCGCGAGCGACAGGTGGCCGTCCACCCGCACCAGGCACAGGGGCTGGGGGGAGACCGCGTCCAGGTCCTCGAGGCCCGGGAGCTCGGGCCGTGGCCAGCGGGACTCGTCGAACCCGTGGAGCAGCGTCGGGGCCTCCCTGCCGGCGGCCGCCCGCCGCGCGGCCTCGAGGAGCTCCTCCCGGGAACCCGCCGCCGCGATCTCGGGGTTCGCGAGGTGCTCCCCGGTCCCGGTGAGGTGCACGTGGGTATCGACGAACCCGGGGAGGATCGTGGTGCCCGGCAGCTCCACCACCCGCTCCGCCTCGGGGAGCTCGCCCGATCCGACCCGCTGGACGTGACGCCCGTCCACCAGCACCCACTCGCCCTCAGGCGGGTAGGAGAGGGTCCGTACGCGGGACGCCCGGTAGAGGGTGCGCATCGGGGGCCGATGATGCCACAGCCGGCGGCCCGGGTGGCAGGTCCGGTCCCCCTCGTGGCGGCCGCCCCGCGAGCGATCAGCGGGGCGGTCCCGAGGGAACGCCCCACCGCGCCATCGCCCGGACCTCCTCCGGCTCGGTGAGGATCCGGGTCTTGCGGGGGTTCGCGGCGAGGCCCAGGGCGTCCAGGGCCCCGAACGCGCGGTCGAGGCCTCGACGGGCGGCGTCCGGGCCCGGCGCGGGCGCGATGACGTCGTCGACCCACCGGAGGTGGCGGAGTTCGGCGCCGCGGAGGGCCGCGTCCAGGGGCCCGAGGACGGCGTTGGCGAGGACCGCCGAGGGTTCGGGCCCCACGGGGAGGCCTCGCACCCCGCGCTCCCCGAGCGACCGCAGGAGCCGTCCCAGGGGCTCTGCGAGGGCCGGCCCGCCCGCCCATCGGAGGGCTCGTTCCACGGCCACGGGGGCGGTCGACGGGTAGAAGTCGGCGACGTCGAGGACGAGGACGGCCCGCACGTCCCGGGCCCTGAGCAGGGCGGCGAGGGCGGCCCGGTGGCGGGCGCGCGCCGCGGCCACGGGCTCGAGCCGCACCCCGGGCCCCGGGAGCGCACGGTTCGCCACGACCTCCGGACCGAGGGCACGTTCGATCGCCGGCAGGGCCGCCTCGACCAGCCCCTCGTAGGCCCGGGCGTCCGGCTCGGGGAGCCGCGCGAGGAGCCGGCTCCCGCCGCCGGGGCGGGGCACCGGCACGAACGAGGGGAGGTCGAGGTCCTCGGCTCCCCGGCGCGCCCTCGGCATCCCTCCCCTCCCCCGGCCCGAGGGAGGGAGGGCCGCTCGCGGACGCCCGGATCCTAGCCCGCGGAGCCCCGGGGCGCGATCCCCCGGGCCGGGGGTTCCCGGTTCGGGCCTCGGCGAGCCCGGAGCTCCCCCGGGCGGGTCGTCCTCCCCTGGGCGCTTCCGATGACCGCTCCCCCGGCCGGCGCCAGACGGACCCGCCCGACCCTCCCCCGCCCCCGGCGCCGTATGCTCGCGGTGTGCTCGACGAGCGGGACCTGGACATCGTGGCGGCCCTCCAGGAGGACGCCCGGGCGACCTACGCCGAGGTCGGTCGTCGGGTCGGGCTCTCCGCCTCCGCCGTCCACGAGCGGGTCCGCAAGCTCGAGGCGGCCGGCGTGATCCGGGGTTACCGGGCGGTCGTGGATCCCGAGGCGTTGGGCCTCTACGTCACGGCCCTGATCGCCGTCACGCCCCTCGACCCGACCCAGCCCGACGATCTCCCCGAGCGCGTCGTGGACCTCCCGGAGGTGGAGGACTGCTACAGCGTCGCCGGCGAGGCGAACTACATCCTCAAGGTCCGGACGCGGTCGCCGAGCGGGCTCGAGGACCTGATCCGCCGGCTCAGGGAGAAGGCGGGGGTCGGGACCCGCACCACGGTCGTCCTCTCGATCCCCTTCGAGGGGCGGCCCAGCCGTCCGCCGGCCCCGCCGGCCTGAGCCGGACCTTCAGCCGCCCTCCCGGTCCGAGCCGTCCCCTCCCAGGTCCCGGTACCGGCCGTAGAGGACGAGGTAGCGGCGCCAGAGGGGCGCCAGACGCCCGTGCGGGTCGAGCTCCCTGAGGCTGCCCGGTCGGAACGGCGGGAGGAGGCGACCTCCCCCCAGCTCGGAGCGCTCGAGGCCGAACTCCTCGAGGACGCCGACCACGGGCTCGGCCGCGTTGGCGAGCGCGAGCCACACCCGGTTGTTCGGGCTGTCCAGCTCCGCGGGCCGGAGGACGCGCTCCGCCGACGGCCTCCCCAGGCGGCGGGCGAGCTCGATCACCCAGCCCGGGAGCAGGTCGCCCCACACCTCGGTCCGCCCCCCGATCGCCTCCCGCGCGACGAGCGGATCGAGCCAGAGGTCGGGGTCACGCAGCCGAGACGCCACGGCGTCGGCGCTCCGGGCGATCGCGGCGCCGAGCGCCCCGCGGAGCGCCCCGAGGGTGGCGCGATCGAGGCCGGCGATCCAGGCCGCGCGGCCCGCGAGGAACCGCTCGACGGCGCGGGCGAGGGACTCGCGCACCACGCCCCGGGCCGTCTCGGCGAACCGTTCGGCCAGGTCGGCGATCTGCCGCTCGAGCTGCTGCGCGTGCCCCGAGGCCATCCTCGCGACCGGCCCGGACCTCGCGCCGGGCCTGACCCGGAGCCTACCCCATGGCGCGGAAGGGCGTACACTGGACGGCGCACGTAGGGAGCCGCCGGGAGGGCCCTGGCCGGCCGACCTCGGGGGGTCGTCATGGAGCAGTACCGCAGGTACCTCCGGTGGGTCAAGCGGGCGGCGCTCGGGGTGGGCGCCTACCTCCTGGTCGCCTACCTCCTGCTCGGGATCACGCCGCGCGTGGCGCTCACGAACCCGGGGCCGACCCTCGCCCAGTACCGGGTGCTGATCATCCAGATCCTGTTCGCGATCGTCTTCATCCTGATCCAGTTCGTCGCGCTGTTCTGGTTCCTCGCGCGCGGGAATACCTACGTGATCTACCCCGGCGAGTACGACGTCACGTTCGACGATGTCCGAGGCCAGCCGGCGGCGGTGGAGGCGACCAAGGAGGTCCTCCGGCTGTTCCAAGGGTTCAAGGAGTTCAAGCAGATGGGCGGCTACCCGCCCCACGGGATCCTCTTCGAGGGACCGCCGGGCACGGGGAAGACGCTCCTCGCCAAGGCCATCGCCGGATCGTCGAGCGTGCCGTTCCTCTACGCGTCGGGCTCCGGTTTCGCCAACATGTTCCTCGGGATCCCCCAGCTCAAGATGCGCCGCCTGTTCTCCAAGGCCCGGGCCATGTCGGACAAGTACGGCGGCGCGGTGATCTTCGTCGACGAGCTCGACGCGATCGGCGGGAGCCGGGGCCTGGTCTCCGAGCGGAGCGTGGCCGACCGGACCGCCGACCGCGTGGTCATGGGCGGCCTCTGGGGCGGGGGGCTCGGCGTGATCAACGAGCTGCTGGTCCAGATGGACGGGCTGGTCGTGCCCCGTGGCCTGTGGCGGCACGTTCGGCGGGTCCTGTTCCGGGCCAAGCCCAAGGTGCCCTTCTACAACATCATGGTGATCGGAGCGACCAACCGGGCGAGCACGCTCGACCCGGCGCTGCTCCGCCCCGGCCGGTTCGACCGGAAGATCCACGTCGGGCTCCCCGACCACGAGGGCCGCCGCGACATCGCCCGGTACTACCTGGCCAAGGTCCGCCACGAGCCGATCGACGTGGACAAGCTGGCCCGGATGACCGTGGGGTACTCGCCCGCGATGATCAAGAACATCGTGAACGAGGCCCTGATCTTCGCGCTCCAGGACGGCAGGGACGCGCTCCGCTGGGACGACCTCTGGCAGGCCAAGCTGGCCGAGGAGATCGGCCTCAAGCAGCCGGTGAGGTACACGGAGCGCGAGCGGGAGATGGTCGCGATCCACGAGGCCGCCCACGCCGTGGCGTCGTACACGCTCGAGCGCGGGGAGCGGCAGATCCAGGTGATCACGATCCAGAAGCGGGAGGGGGCCCTGGGCCTGGTCCACGGCCAGGACGTCGAGGACCGGTACCTCAGGACCCAGAAGGAGATCCTGGCCCGTCTCCAGGTCTCCCTGGCCGGGCTCGTGGCCGAGGAGATCTGGTTCGGGCAGACCACGACCGGGCCCTCGAGCGACCTGGAGGCCGCCACCTGGAACGCCGCCGCCTACGTGGGCCTGTACGGGATGGGCCGGAGCCTGGTCTCGGCGAGCGCCCTGGCCAACCCCTTCGCCGGGGAGAACCCGATCAAGGCGGTGCTGGCCGACCCCGAGCGTCGCAAGGAGGTGCACGAGCTCCTCGAGGAGTCGAAGCGGCGGGTCCGGGCCCTCCTGATCCAGAAGCGGCACGTCGTGGAGGGGATCCGCGACGCCCTCCTCGAGCGGGAAGAGCTGATCGGGGACGAGATCGAAGCCCTCATGGCCCAGCTCGGCGAGCGGGAGCCGCTCGAGGTGCCCGCCGGGGTCTTCGGCGGGAACGGGCAGCAGGGCGCCGTCCAGGGCGAGGGCCGCGAGGCGGGCGTCGCGCTGCCCCCGCCGCCTCCCAGGCCCGACCTGGGCTGAGCGCCACGGCCCTCGAGCCAGCGGGAAGAGGGCGGCCCGGGCGGCGGTTATGCTCGGTGTCGTGCGGATCTACAACACGCTCACCAGGCGGGTCGAGGAGGTGGCGCCCCTCGAGGACCGGCGGATCCGGATGTACACCTGCGGCCCGACGGTGTACCGGTACGCCCACCTCGGGAACCTCCGGACGTTCCTCCTCGCCGACCTCCTGCGGCGCGCCCTCGAGTTCGAGGGCTACGAGGTGTTCCAGGTCATGAACATCACGGACGTCGGGCACATGACCGACGAGTCCTCGCCCCGGGCCGTCGACAAGATGCTCCTGGCCGCCGAGGACGAGGGCCTCTCACCGCTCGAGATCGCCGAGAAGTACACGAAGGCGTTCCTCGAGGACGCGGCGGCGGTCGGGATGCAGCCGGCGCACGTCTACCCCCGGGCCACCGAGCACATCCCGGAGATGATCGAGCTCACCCAGCGCCTGATCGAGCGGGGCCACGCCTACGTGGTGGACGACGGCACCGTCTACTACGACGTCCGGTCCTTCCCCGGGTACGGGAAGCTCTCGGGGAACACCCTCGACAAGCTCCGGCCCGGCCACCGGGACCTCGAGACCGACCCACGGAAGCGCCACCACGCGGACTTCTCGCTCTGGAAGGCGGCCGGGCCCGGGCGGCTGATGAAGTGGCCGAGCCCCTGGGGCGAGGGGTTCCCGGGCTGGCACATCGAGTGCTCGGCGATGTCGATGAAGTACCTCGGGGAACGGTTCGACCTCCACACGGGGGGCGTGGACCTGATCTTCCCCCACCACGAGGACGAGATCGCGCAATCCGAGGGCGCCACCGGCCACCAGGTGGTCTCGACCTGGGTCCACGGCGGCCACCTCCGGCTGGCGGGGCAGAAGATCGCGAAGTCCGCGGGGAACGTGGTCCGGGTCCACGAGCTCGTCGACCGGGGCTTCGACCCGCGCTCCTACCGTTACCTCACGTTCCAGACCCGCTACCGGAGCGAGATGGACTTCTCCTGGGAGGCGATGGCCGCCGCCGATGAGCACGTGAAGCGCCTCCGCCGGCGGATGGCGGAGTGGAAGGAGGCGCCGCGCCCGGCGGAGCTCACCGAGGCCGGCCGGGCCTACGACCGCCGGTTCCGCGAGGCCGTGGCCGACGACCTCGACATGCCCGAGGCGCTCGTGGTCCTGAACGAGCTGGTGAAGAACCCGGACGTCGCCTTCGGGGAGAAGTACGCGCTGCTCTGCTCCTGGGACCGGGTGCTCGGGCTGGACCTCGAGCGCGAGGCCCGCGAGGGGTTCGAGGTCCCGCCGGAGGTCCAGGCGCTCCTCGAGGAGCGGGACGCGGCCCGGAGGCGGCGGGACTTCGCGACGAGCGACGCGATCCGCGCCCGCCTGGTCGAGATGGGCTTCGAGGTCCAGGACACCGCGGCGGGCACCGTGGTCCGCCGGCGGAGCTAGCTGGGCGGGGGCTTCAGGCCACCGTGAGCAGCTCGCGGGGGGCGTGGTTCAACCGCTGCGCCCCCTCCGGGGTCACGGTCACGATGTCCTCGATCCGGACGCCGAACTCGCCCGGGAGGTAGATCCCGGGTTCGATCGAGAAGCAGTGACCGACCCGGAGCGGCTCCCGGTTCCCCGCCACGATGTAGGGCTCCTCATGCTCCTCGAGGCCGATCCCGTGGCCGGTGCGGTGGATGAACCGCTCCCCGTAGCCCGCAGCCTCGATCACCCGGCGAGCCGCGGCGTCCACCTCCTCCGCCGGGACGCCGGGCCGGACCGCCCGGAAGGCGACCTCCTGGGCCTCGCGGACGACCTCGTAGACCTCGAGGAACCCGGCGGGTGGGGTCCCGACGACGACGGTCCGGGTGAGGTCCGAGCAGTACCCCCCGATCCGGCCGCCGAAGTCGAGCACGACCGCGTCGCCGGCCCGGATGGTCCGCCCCCCGGGCTCGTGGTGCGGGGAGGCGCCGTTGGGGCCGGACGCCACGATCGTGAAGGCCACCGTCTCGTGGCCGACGGCGAGGAGCAGCTCCCCGAGCTCCGCCGCCACCTCCTCCTCGCACCTCCCCTCGAGCCGGCCGGCCGAGAGGCGCCGGAACGCCTCGTCGGCGCCCCGCGCCGCCCGACCCAGCAGCTCCAGCTCGTCGGGGTCCTTCACCGCCCGGAGCGGCGCCAGGACCGGCGAGGCGCGGACGAACCGCGCCCCCGGGATCCGGCCCTGGAGACCGAGGAGGTGCGCCGCCCAGGTCCGGTCCCCCACCGCGAACGTCCCCTCCCGGGGCAGGAGGCGGGCGGCCGCCTCGTAGGGGTCCTCGCCGTCGAGCCAGGTGATGATCTCCACCGCGTCGCCCACCGGGGAGGCCCGGGCGAGGGGCGCCTCGAGGGCGGGGACCAGGAGGACGGGCTCGGCGTCGGCCCGGACCACGAGCAGCGTGAGCCGCTCGAGCGGGGGCGGCTCGTACCCCGTGAGGTATCGGAAGTCGGGCGAGGGCGCGACCAGGATCGCTCCCAGCCCCTCCTCTCGGGCCCGCTCCGCGGCCCGGCCGATCCGCTCCAGGAACCGCCCTCCCACCCGTCCCTCACACCTTCATCAGGATGGCTCGGGGGACCACCTGGAAGACCGCGGGCGTCGTGCCGAGGACCTCGCCGTCGGCCTCCACCGGCAGCGCTCGGTCCGCCTCCACCTGGACCGCCACCTTGGCCCGGAGCTCGGCGACGTGCGGGTGGGGCACGTGCTCGCCCCTGTAGATCCGGGGGATCATCGTGAACGCGTCGGAGCGGGGCCCCTTGAACACGAGCACGTCGAGGACCCCGTCCCCGGGGTACGAGCGCGGCGAGACCCGCATCCCGGCCCCGTAGAACTGGCAGTTCCCGACGACCACCAGGAAGGCCGGCCCCTCGTAGGCCCGCCGGTCGGCCCGCACCCTGACCCGGGCCAGGGGGAACCGGGGCAGCGTCAGCCAGAACGCGACGAAGTAGCGGGACCGCCCGAAGAACCTCGGCAGGTGCTCGGCCCGCGCGGCGACGGCCGCCCCGAGGCCGGCCTCGGCCACGTTCACCCCGTAGCGGGTCCTCTCGGCGCCGTCCCCTCCGCGGTAGGTGATCCGCATGAGGTCCATCGGGTAGACGGAGTCCCCCACCAGGTGGTGACAGGCCCGGGTGGCGTCCCCGGGGAGGCCGAAGGTCCGCACCAGGTCGCACCCGGACCCGGCGGCCACCACCCCCAGGACCAAGCCCTCGGCGAGCGGCCCCTCCTCCCCCATCATGCCGTTCACGACCTCGTGCACCGTGCCGTCGCCCCCGACGGCTACGAGGAAGCGGGCGCCCGCCAGCACGGCCTCCCGCGCGAGCCGGGTGGCGTCCCCCGGCCCCTCGGTGAACCGCAGGGTGTACTGGAGCCCCTTGGCCCGGAGCTGCCGCTCGAGCTCGGGCACCTCCTCGGCCACCCGTCCCCGCCCCGCGTGCGGGTTCACGATCACGGTGAGGGGACCGAAGGGGCTCGTCGTCATCGCGGGGCGATGGTACCGGCGTCAGACGCCCGTGTAGGCGACCACGCCTCGGTTCATCGCAAGCCGCGCCGCGCGGACCGTCGGCGCCACGTCCTCGGGCGCCACCTCCTCGATCTGAGCGAGGAGGTCGATCAGCTGCTTGCAGGTGCGCACGAAGTCGCCGGGCGCCATCTCGGTCTCCCGGAGCACGCTCTCCAGGGGCTTCCCCTCCGCCCAGTGGAACGCGGCGATCGCGAAGCCCGCCTCCGGGTCCCGGCAGAGCGAGACGCGATGCGCGTCCTCCACTTCCCGCACCCGTCGCCATAGGTCGAGGAGCCGCCGGAACCGCTCCTCGGCCCGGGCCGTGGGCATCCCGCCGCGGGGCGCGGCCCGCTCGCGCGGCTCGTAGACCAGGGTCGAGACCAGGGCCGCTGCCTCCGCCGGCGAGAGGTCGACGAGGAGCCCCTCCTCCAGGGCCTCGCCGACGAGGATGTCGCCCTCCCCGTAGATCCGCGCCAGGCGCTCCCCCTTGGGCAGCAGCCGGAACCCCCGGACGTACCCGAGCTCCTCGAGCACCCCGAGCACGCGGTCGAACTGACGCGCGAGGGTCTCCGTCCGGGAGCGGATCCGTCGGAGGGTGGCCGCGATCCGCCCTTCGAGCTGGGAAGCCCGTTCCGCCCACCGCTCGTGCTCGGCGCGCTCGGGGCAGGCGTGGCAGGGGTGGCGCTCGGCCTGACGCTCGAGGCGGGCCGCCTCCCGTTCGGTCTCGGGGTCCAGGCGGACGCGGGCGCGGGCGCGCGGGGGGCGGACGTCGAGGGCCACCAGTCGGGCCGCCACGTCCCGGCGGTACCGGGCGCTCCGCGCGTTCCCGGTCCGGGGCAGCGGGATCCGGGCCAGCACCTGCGGCGGCTCGTCGAAGTCCTTCACCGTGAGCCGGAAGAACCGCCGGTCCTGCCCCAGCACGGTGGGCCGTCCGTCCCGGGAGGAGAGGACCACCGCGAGCCCCCGGCGGCGGGCCCGGGGCACGAAGATCACGTCGCCGGGCCGGAGCGCGGCGAGCGCGTCCCTGGTGGCCTCGGCCAGCACCCGCTCCCGGCCCCGGAGGGCCTCCTCCCGGATCCGACGGGCCCGCTCCCGGAGCCCCCAGTACTCGCGGAAGTCGCCGAGGTGGCAGGCCATGTGCCGCTCGTAGCCCTCGAGGTAGGCCCGGTCGCGCTCCAGCTCCCGCTCCAGCGCCACCACGGCGCGGTCCGCGAGGAACTGCGCGAAGGAGGAGTTGAGCAGGTGGTGGACCTGCTCCCGCGTGTAGGAGCGTACCAGGTTCACCGCCATGTTGTAGGAGGGGCGGAAGCTCGAGGTGAGCTCGTAGGTCCTGGTGGCGGCGAGGGCGGCGACCGTCTCGAACGGCACCTGGCGCTGGTACAGGACCACGGCGTGGCCGATCTCGTCGATCCCCCGCCGGCCGGCGCGCCCGGCCAGCTGGGTGTACTCCCCCGGCGTGAGGAGCTCGTGGCGCTCGCCGGAGAACTTCCAGAGATCCTCGATCACCACGGTCCGGGCCGGCATGTTGATGCCGAGCGAGAGCGTCTCGGTGGCGAAGACCACCTTCACGAGGCCCGCCTCGAACAGCTCCTCCACGGTCTCCTTGAAGACCGGGAGCATCCCGGCGTGGTGCGCCGCGATCCCGGCCCCGAGGGCCTCCAGGAACTCCCAGTACCCGAGGGTCGCGAGGTCCGCCTCGTCCATCCACGCCACCCGCATCTCGGCGAACGCGCGGATCCGCTCCCGCTCCTCGTCGGTCGTGAGCCGGACCCCCGCCGCGAGGAGCCAACGCACGCTCCGGTCGCACCCCGCCCGGCTGAACACGAAGTAGATCGCCGGGAGCATCCCGTGCTCGGCCAGGACCTCCACGACCTCCTCGCGGCGGGGCGTGTAGACGGGCCGACGGGCCTCCCGCGCCCGGGCCGTCCCGTGGGCCCTGACGGCCGCCGGCCGGCGCTCCCGGGCGGCCAGCCGCCGGTCGAGCGAGGCGAGGTAGGGGTTCGGGACCACCCTGCCGTCCTCCTCCACGTGCATCGGGTGGAGCTCGCGGCCCACGAGGTACCAGTGCTGGAGGGGCACCGGGCGGCGCTCCTCGATCACCACCCGGGTCGGGCCCCGGAGCGTCCCGATCCACTCCCCGAACTCCTCGGCGTTCGAGATCGTGGCCGACAGGCACACGACTGAGACCGTGAGCGGCAGGTGGATCAGCACCTCCTCCCACACCGCCCCCCGGTACGGATCCTGGAGGTAGTGGACCTCGTCGAGGATCACGAACAGGAGCCCATCGAGCGTCGGGCTGCGTTCGTAGAGCATGTTCCGGAGGACCTCGGTGGTCATCACGACGATCGGGGCCTCGCCGTTGATCGAGTTGTCGCCGGTGAGCAGCCCCACCCGGGCGGCCCCGTGGCGCGCCACCAGGTCCCCGAACTTCTGGTTCGAGAGCGCCTTCAACGGGGTCGTGTAGAAGGCCTTGCCGCCGAGCTCCAGGGCCCGGTCCACGGCGTACTCGGCCACCACGGTCTTGCCCGAGCCGGTGGGCGCGGCGACCAGCACGGACTCCCCCTCGGCGAGGGCCCGGATGGCCTGGACCTGGAAGTCGTCGAGGGGGAACGGGTAGCGCGAGGCGAACCGTTCGAGATCCGACACGTTCACTCCGAGTCTACGGCCCCGGCGGCCGGCGTTCGCCTCGCCTCAACCGGTGAGCCCGCAGCGCTCCAGGTGCTCCCGGAGGAGGCGGTTGAACTCCTCGGGCGCCTCGAGGTTCGAGAGGTGCCCGGCCCCCTCGATCACCTCGAGCGCGGCCCCCGGGATCGCGCTCGCCATGGGCGCCGTGACCTCCGGGGGGATCAGGTGGTCCTCGGTCGAGGTGATCACGAGCGTCGGCACGTCGATGGTGGGCAGGTCGGGGGTCGAGTCGGGGCGCTCGGCCATCCCCAGGGAGGCGGCGGCCACCGCGTCGGGGTCCTGGTCGGCGATCATCTCGCGGACCTTGGCCCACAGCTCGGGGGGTGCCGAGGGCGAGAGGAGCGGCGGCGGTGCCTCCACGAGGAACCCGATCCCCTCCCGGCGGAGCCGCTCGGCGAGGGCGCGGCGGGCGGCCACCGCGTCCGGCCCGTCGGGGACCGCGCGGGTGTTGGCGAGGATCAGGCCCGAGATCCGGTCCCGGTCCCGCCGCCACAGCTCGAGCGCCACGTAGCCGCCCATCGAGAGCCCGCAGACCACGGCCCGGTCCACGCCGGCCCGATCCAGCTCGGCCCGGAGCCGCTCGGCTGCCGCCCCCACCGTCATCACGTCGTCCGCCGGCTCCGTCCCCCCGAACCCGGGCAGGTGCGGCGCGAGCACCGGCACGCTCCCGGCGAACGCCGCGACCTGCGGCTCCCACATCCGCGCGTCCAGGGGGAAGGCGTGGACGAGGAGCAGGGCGTCGGCCACCGCTAGCCCCCGCCCAGGTCGCCCGGCCCGGGCGGCTGGATCGGCGGGAAGATCCCCACCGAGGTGAGGGCCTGCTGGTAGTCCTGCCAGCCGTCCTGGAACACCTCGTCGGCCAGGGCGGCGACCTGCGACGCCAGCGCGACGAGCTCGTCGCCCCCCTCCCCCGGGAGCCGCGCCGCCCGAACAACGGCCCGGGCCGCCCGGGCGTAGAGCTCGAGCCCCTGCGCCATCCGCCGCCGCGAGTTCAGGACGTAGTTCACGCGGGCCAGCGTGAGGCCCTTGTCGCGGAGGAGGTCGTCGAGCTTCATCGCGCGGAGCTGGTCCGCGGCGCGCTCCGCGGCCCTGGCCGCCTGCTCCGCCTGGTCGGCGACCTCGGAGGGGGTGGCCTTCCCGTCCGCGAGCCGCTCCAGCCCCGCGGAGAACGTCGGCAGCACGTCGAACCGCACCGGGGTCGCCGGCTGGCCGATCGGAGCCAGGATGGCCTGGACCCGCGCCTGGTACTCGCGGACCGCGGCCTCCCGGGTCCGGTCCCGCTCGGCCGCCGCGCTCGCCGCCCGCTCGGCCCGCAGGCCGTTCGCGAACCACACCACGAACGCCACCAGACCGGCGCCGGCGAGGAACGCGCCGGCCACCTGCACCGGCCGGCGGAGCAGGAGGGGCGGCTTCACCGGCACCACCACCGGCCGCGGCGCCCTGGCCACGTGCTTGCTGCGCGTCCTGCCCTTGCCCTTGATCGCCACCGTCCCTCCCGTCAGCGGCGCATGAGGCGGGCCACCAGGATAGCCGCCTCGTAGAAGAGGTAGAGGGGGATCGTGAGGGCGATCATCGTGTAGGGGTCGGCGCTCGGGGTGATCACCGCGGCGAACACCGCGAGCACCACGAGCGCCCCCCGCCGCCACTCCCGCAGCCGCTGGCTGGACAGGATCCCGGCGAGCGAGAGGAAGATCAGGACGATCGGGAACTCGAAGGAGATCCCGAACGCCAGCGTGAGCATCATGACGAAGCCCAGGAAGCGGTCGGCCGTGAGGAGGGGAACCACGAACTCCCCCGCGAACCCCAGGAGGAAGGAGAGGCCGCGGGGCAGCGTGAGGTACGCGAAGACCGCCCCCAGGAGGAACAGGATCACCGACGACAGCACGAACGGCCCGGCCAGGCGGCGCTCCCGCTTCGTGAGGCCGGGGACGATGAACGCCCAGAGCTGGTAGAGGACGATCGGGAGGGCCACGGCGAGCCCGAGGAAGACGACCACCTTGAGCTTCACCGCCACCGCGTCGAGGGGGCTCCCGAAGACGAACGAGCAGCCGGTGGGCGGCCGGTTCCCCGGAGGGAGGGCCTCGATCGTGTCGCAGTAGGGCTCGCGGAGCAGGTGGACCACGGGCTCGTAGAGGAACCAGCCCGCCACCGAGCCCACGCCGATCGCGCCGAGCGAGACGATCAGGCGGTAGCGGAGCTCCTCGAGGTGCTCCACCACCGTCATGGTGCGCTCGGGGTCCTTCCGGCGCGTCCGCGGGAAGAGGCGCATCGGCGGGCTGATCCGGCCCCGCTAGCTTCGGGGGGTCGCCGCCGGCGGCTCCTCGGGGGCGCCGCCGGACCGCGCCGGCGCGGCCGCGTCGCCGGTCGCGCCGGCCTCCCGCGCGACCCCCTGCCCCGGTTCGCTCCCGTCGGGGTCGGGCTCCTCCCCCGCCGAGCCGGTCCCCCCCTCCGGTCCCCCGACCGCCGGGCCCTCGTCGCGGGCGGCCCGCAACCGATCCTCCACGGGGTGGTCCTCGGAGGGCGCCGGCGGGTGCGGGCCCGGCCGCGCGCTGGACCGCACCGCTCGGCGCGGTGGCTCGGGCTCGTCGAGGTCGAGGGTCAGGGTCTGGCGGACCTCCTCCTGGGCCTTCCGGAACTCGCGGAGGGCCTTGCCGATCGTCCGGCCCACCTCCGGCAGCTTCGCCGGGCCCACGACGATCAGGGCCAGGACCAGGATCACCAGGAGCTCCATGGGACCGATGTTGAACATGTCCGCCTGGGCGAGCGCACCCGACGTCGATTCTACCGGCAGCTCCCGGGTCGCAGGCCGCGCTCGGGCGACCGGCGAGGGCCGGACGCCGGACGCGGGCCTACCGGGCGTTCCCGCGCAGGCGGCCCTGCGCGAGGCGCGCAGCCCGCTGGCCGGCCCGGGCCGCCTCGGCCGCCACCCCCGTGGCCTCAGCCTCCACCTCCCGCCGGAGGCGTCCCGCGGCCCGTCCTAACACCAGCGCGTGCCGGACCAGGCCGACGAGGACCGCCACGATCGCCGCCGCCGACAGGAGGCCCACCACCACCCACGCCACGACCGGGCCGGGCATGCGAGGGATGCTACCCGCTCGCGACCCTCACTGCTTCGAGAGGAAGTCCTGGATGTACCGGTCGTCCTGGAGGCGGAAGTGGAAGTCGATCAGGTCGTCGACCGTGAAGGGGGGCGCCTCCGCCCGCTCCCGAGGGTCCCCGTCCTCCACGTCGAACAGGGTCGCCGCCCGGGACGGCCCTGGGCCGGTCCCGGTCACATCCACGCCCGCCGAGACGAGGAGCGCGACGATCTTCCGGTCCGCCCGCTTCTCGACGTCGTCGAAGCACACGGGGCAGGTGAACCGGTAGGTGCCCTCCCGGCCGTTCTGTCGGACCGAGAGCACGATGGCCTCGGGCCCCATGTCCACTTCCCCGCACCGGGGGCACGTCGTCCGGATGGTGGTCATGACACCCCGGGTATCGGCGGGGCCCAGGAAGCGCTTGAGCGCCCGGAGTGACTACCCTCGTCTCCCCCGCCGGTACCGGGCCAGGGTCCGTTCGGCCAACTCCCGGACGCGGTCGCGGAGCTCGGGCGGCTCGAGCACCTGGGCATCGGGGCCGAGGCGGAGGAGGAGCCCGGCGAGCCAGCCCAGGCGGGCGGTCGGGAGCACGACCTCGGCGCTCCCGTCCTCCCGTTCGATCTCCGCCTCCACCGCGTAGTACTCGGCGACCCAGCGCGCGCCCGGGCGCAGGAGGAGCCGCACCCGGACGTCCCGCTCGGTGGGCGTGTAGAGGGACCGACCCGCCCCCGCCAGGCCCCGGGGTTCGAAGCGCTCCCCGGTGGGCGTCGCGCGGCGGATCCGGTCGGCCCGGAACAGCCGCTCGGCGTCCGCTCGGTGGTCCCAGGCCACGACGTACCAGTTCCCGATGGCCTGGAACACCTCCTCGGGGTCGATCCGGCGCACCGTGGTCTCGCCGGTCGAGGCGGCGTGGTACTCGATCTCGAGCCGCTCGCGGTCCGCCACGGCGCGCCGGAGCAGGTCGAGGACCTCCACGGGCCTCCCCTCCCCGGCCACCTCCACCCGCTCGGCGAGGGACCCGAGGAGGTCCGGCCCCAGTCCCTCCCGGAGCTTGGCGAGGGCCGAGCTCAGGGCGGGGGCCTCGGGGAGCCCACGGGCGGCGGCGAGCTGCCGGCCCCGGAGGTAGAGGGCGAGCGCCTCGGCCCGGGTGAGGCGGAGGGGCCGGGCGAAGTGGTCCGCCATCCGCACCCATACCCGACCGTCCTGGATCTCCACGTCGACCAGGTCGCCCGGCCCGTACGGGGGGAGGCCGGTCATGAACAGCAGCTCCAGGTCCTGGCGGAGCTCGTCCTCGTCGATCCCGAAGAGGGCAGCCGCGTCCGAGAGCCTGGCCCCGGGGTTGGCGACCAGGTAGGGGACGATCTCGAGGAGGCGCCGGAGGCGTTCGGGGGCACGGGGTTGCCGCCTCTCACGAGCCAACGGTCGCCTCCAGGCGCCGTACGACCTCGTCCCGGAGGGACCGCGGCGAGCGCACCTCCGCCTCGGGCCCGAACTGGAGCACCCAGGAGGCGAGGGTGTCCCCCGCCCCCAGCGGCACCCGGACCTCGACCCAGCCATCGCGGCGTTCGCGGACCGGCTCGGCCTCGGGGATCCCGGCCGTGGCCCACCAGGCCACCTGGGGCGAGAACGCCACCACCGCGTGCCGCTCCGGCTCGCCCGGGCCCCACGGGCCGGCGCGGACGTGGTCCGCCGCTCGGAAGCCAGCGGGCGGCGCGCTCCCCTCCCCCGCCTCCTCGATCTCGGAGACGATCCTCGACAGGCGGAACGCGCGGATCCCCCCGCGGCCTCGGTCCAGGCCGACCACGTACCAGTGCCCGGCCCGCCACACCAGCCCGTAGGGGTCGAGGTGCCGCTCCGACGCCTGGCCGGTCGCCGTCCGGTAGCGGAAGCGGACGCTCCGCGACCGGTCCACCGCCTCGGCGAGGATCGAGAGGCGCGAGCCGCCGCCGGGATCGAGGACCAGGGGCACCGCGGAGAACCCCCCGAGCCCGCCGCGCGCGCCGGCGAGCAGCTTGCGCACCGCCTCCTCGGCGAGGGGGTCGCCCGCGGCGCTCCTCGCCGCCACGAGCAGCGCGGCCAGCTCCTCCGGGGTGAACGAGATCTCGGGGAGGTAGTACCGCTCCTTGGGGATCCGGTAGCCCTGCTCCGCCTCCCAGGGGTCGGTGGGGGCCGTCTCGACCGGGATGCCGAGGTCCCGCAGGACGTCCTTGTCGCGCTCGAACATCCGCTTGGCCGTCTGGAGGTCCTCCTGCCCGTAGCCCTCGCGGAGCCGGCGACGGATCTCTTCGAACGGCAGGGGGCGGGGGGTCTCGAGGAGGAGCGCGACCAGGTTCAGCAGGCGCTCGACGGGGTGCATCCGTGCGCGATGATACCCGGGCGATGGAACCCCACGGGGGAGGGGCCGCCGTCCGGATCCGCCGAGGCACCGTCCTGCGGATCGAGGGCGAGCGCCGGGGCGCGGTCGCGGTCTCGGTCCTGCTCCGACCCGAGGAGCTCGTGGTCCACGCCCTGGCGTACCCGGGGCTGGTCGGGCCGGTGGCCGAGGGCGACGAGGTCGTGCTGAACACGACCGCCAGCGCCCTCGGCTTGGGGACCGGGGGCTTCGACCTGGTGATGGCCGTGGTGGGCGGCCCCGACACCGAGCTCGGGCACCCGGGGAGGACCATGAAGCTCCGCTACACGCCGGCCCAGGCGGCCGTGGAGAGCGTCGAGGAGAGCCACCGGGAGGTGCTGGAGGCCTCCCCCGGGCTCCGGGGCGCGCCGGTCGTGGCCGCCCCGCTCCATTCGATGATCGCCCACGCCGCGGCGGGGGCCAAGGCCGCCGGCGCGGAGCGGGTCGTGTACGTGATGACCGACGGGGCGGCGCTCCTCGGGGGGTTCTCGGAGCTCGTCCCACGGCTCCGGGCGGCCGGGGTGCTCGACGGGTTCGTCACCTGCGGGCAGGCCCTGGGCGGCGAGCTGGAGGCGGCGACGCTCTGGACGGGCCTCCTCGCGGCCAGGGAGGTCCTGGGGGCCGATGCGATCGTGGTGGCCGACGGCCCGGGGAACCTCGGCACCGGGACCCGGTGGGGCGTGAGCGCGCTCGCGAGCGGCCACGCGCTGAACGCCGCCGAGGCCCTCGGCGGGCGCCCGGTGGCCGCGCTCCGGGTGAGCTTCGCCGACCCCCGCGAGCGGCACCGCGGCGTCTCCCACCACTCGCTCACGATCCTCGGCCACGTGGCGCTGGTCCGGGCCAACGTCGCCGTCCCCGTCCTCGAGGGCGCGGAGCGCGAGGCGGTCTGGGCGGCCCTCCGGGGGGCGAAGCTCGAGGAGCGGCACCAGCTCATCGAGGTCGACGGCCGCCCGGCGCTCGACCGCCTGGCCCGGGCCGGCGTGGTCGTGCGATCGATGGGGCGGACCCCTGCGGACGACCCGGCGTTCTTCCTCGCGGCGGGCGCCGCCGGGGTCCTCGCCGGGAGGATGGCCGCCGGGGACCGCCGCTGGCGGGCCTGACCCAGAGCGCCCCGCCGCGGTCACATGTGCGCGATGAGCTGCTCGACCCGCTCGTCCACCGAGCGGAACGGGTCCTTGCAGAGCACCGTCCGCTGGGCCTGGTCGTTGAGCTTCAGGTGGACCCAGTCGACCGTGTAGTCGCGGCGCTTCTGCTTCGCGTGGCGGATGAAGTCGCCGCGGAGCTTGGCCCGGGTCGTCTGGGGCGGCTCGCGCATCGCGCGGCTCACGGTCCGGTCGTCCACGACCCGCTCCGCCTTCCCCTGCCGCTCGAGGAGGTAGTAGAGGCCCCGCCCCCGGTTCACGTCGTGGTAGGCGAGGTCCAGGAGCGCCACCTTGGGGCTCCCGAGCGGGAGGCCGTGCTTCGCCCGGTAGCGCTCGATCAGGAGCTGCTTCGCCACCCAGTCCACCCGCATCGCGAGCCGCTCCGGCGCCCCCGCCGCGAGGGCCTCCAGGGCCTCCCGCCATGCGTCGAGCAGCAGTCGGGAGGTGGCGTCCGCCCCGTGTCGGTCGAGGAACCGGGCCGTCTTCTCCAGGTACTCGGACTGGATCTCGACGGCCGTGAGCTCCCGGCCGTTGGCCAGCCGGACGCGCTTGCGGCACGAGGGGTCGTGGGAGATCTCCCGGATGGCGCGGATGGGGTTCTCGAGCGAGAGGTCGCGCATCACGGTGTTGGCCTCGACCATCCGCAGGACCAGGTCGGTGACGCCGACCTTGAGGAACGTCGTCCACTCGTTCATGTTGGAGTCGCCGACGATCACGTGGAGACGGCGGAACCGCTCGGCGTCGGCGTGGGGCTCGTCCCGGGTGTTGATGATGGGGCGCGACCGGGTGGTCGCCGAGGACACCCCCTCCCAGATGTGCTCCGCTCGCTGGGAGATGCAGAACTGGGCCCCGCGGGGGCCGGCCAGGACCTTCCCAGCGCCGCAGAAGACCTGGCGGGTCACGAAGAACGGGATCAGCACGTCGGCCATCCTGGCGAACTCCCCCTGCCGGGCCACGAGGTAGTTCTCGTGGCAGCCGTAGGAGTTCCCGGCGGAGTCGGTGTTGTTCTTGAACAGGTAGACCTGCCCGGCGATCCCCTCCTCGTGGAGGCGGACCTCGGCCGCCGAGAGCAGTGCCTCCAGGATCCGCTCCCCCGCCTTGTCGTGGGCCACGAGATCGCGCACCGAGTCGCACTCGGGCGTCGCGTACTCGGGGTGGGAGCCGACGTCCAGGTAGAGGCGCGCGCCGTTCTCGAGGAAGACGTTCGAGGACCGGCCCCAGTGCACGACCCGGCGGAACAGGTACCGGGCGACCTCGTCCGGGGACAGGCGTCGCTGCCCCCGGAACGTGCACGTCACGCCGTACTCGTTCTCCAGCCCGAAGATCCTGCGCTCCATGCGTCCAGTGTAGGTCCAGCCGGGCCGGGGAGCGTGGGGTCCCCGCGCGGCGGGTGCGGGGCCACCGCGGGCGGTCGCGCGGGACGCGACGCGGGAGGCCCCCGGGGCGTTCCGGGGGCCTCCCCGTCGGCTCGCTCAGCCCCTGGAGACGAAGAGGGTGAGGCCGCCGTCCTCCGGCACCAGGTCCCCGAAGGTGACCGCCCCGGGGACGTCGAGCGTGATCCCCTCCTCCGCCCCGGCCGGGATGTCCTCGGGCGAGTCCCCGATGAGGCACGTCACGACGAGGACCCCGTCCAGGGTCACCGCCCCGGCCGCCAGGCTGATCCCCCGCAGACGGACGTCGAGCGTGAGGACCCCGCCGCAGAAGTTGGGCGGGAGCTCCGCGCCGCCGGCGCCGACCCCGCAGCCGAACAGCTCGAAGTCGCGCACGCCGGTCGCCGTCCAGGTCCCGAAGCCGACCACGGCCCCGGCCGCCGTGGTGTGGAGGAACGCGCCGCCCCCGGCCGCCCCTCCGGTGGAGGAGTTGAACCGTCCCCGACCCGTCACCGTGACGAGGTCGCCGTTGTCCGCCCGGGCCCGCGCCCCGGTCTGGGGGATCTCCGTCGCCGTCTGCAGGAACGCGTTGGCGATGTGCCACCGGAACTTCACCGGCGCCCCGGCGCCGGCCTGGGACACGAGGGCCGGGACCGCGAGCGCGAACACGACGAACGACACCAGGACCCGCTTCTTCATGGGAGCACCTCCCTCAGCGAGGAGCGCGGGCACGGGCGTGCGACCGGGGGGCGGGCGGTCCGCGCGGGGCGGAACCGGAACCGAGGGAGCGAAAGACCGAAGACCCCCGACACCCTGGCGGGCCGGTTCAGCCTCACACATCCCCGGCGCGGGGTCAACGGGCCGAACCCCCGGCCGTCGGGGAGGAGCCCCGGCGGCGGTGGGCGGGCTCAGGAGAGGATCGAGGCGATCTCCTGGTCGGTGAGGCGGCGGAACTTCCGCCGGCCGCGGAGCGTGCGGTCGAGGACGGCGGCCTCGATGTCCCGGGGCGGGATCTCCCGCTCCTCCACCGCCGAGAGGGCCCGGACGCCCTCCCGGACCGCGGTAGCGAGGTCCCAGCCCTCCGCGTAGACCTCCCGCAGGCGGGCGGCCAGCGCGTCGGCCTTGCCGCCCATCGCCACCGAGCCGTGCTCGTCGGTGATGCTGCCGTCGAACTTCACCCGGTAGATCTCGTTGCCCCCGGGTTCCTCCCCCACCTCGCCCACCAGGATCTCCACCTCGTAGGGCTTCATCTGCTGGGTGAAGATCGTCGACAGGCTCTGCGAGTAGGCGTTGGCCAGGTCCCGGGCCGTGACGTCCTCCCGGCCGTACGCGTAGCCCCGGAGGTCCGCTAGGCGGATCCCCGCGATCCGGAGGTCCTCGAACTCGCTGTACTTCCCGACCCCGGCGAAGGCGATCCGGTCGTAGATCTCGGAGATCTTGTGGAGCGTGGCGCTGGGGTTCTCGGCGAGGAAGAGGATCCCATCTGCGTACTCGATCCCCACCACGGACTTGCCCCGGGCGATGCCCTTCTGGGCGTACTCGGAGCGGTCCTTCATGAGCTGCTCGGGCGGGACGTAGGGCATGAACGCCACTAGAGGCCCTCCCCTCCGGCCGAGCCCTGGCCCTGCCGCGCCGCCACCACGGCCTCGTAGGCCGCCCGGATCTCGGCCTCCGAGACCTCCTCGACCCCCTCCCGGGTCACGACGTGGACCGTGGGGTAGATCCCACGGGCGGGGTCCACCCCGAGGGTGGCCGCGTCCTCCTCGGAGGCGTCCACGAGCGCCTCCACCGCCACCCGGACGGCTTCCTCCCGGGGCATCCCCGGGCGCCACCGCTTCTTGAGCGACGCCTTCGCCGGGCGGCCTCCCGAGCCCGTGGCGTGGAAGTCCTCCTCCTCCCACCGGCCGCCGGTGGCGTCGTAGTAGAAGAGCCGCCCCTGGCCCCGGCGCTCGTCGAACCCGCCGAACAGCGGGACCACGACGAGCCCCTGGAGGGCCATCGGGAAGTTGCTCCGGATCATCTGGGCCAGGCGGTTCGCCTTCCCCTCGAGCGAGAGGCGGCTGCCGGTGATCTTCTCGTAGTGCTCGAGCTCGAGCTGGAACAGCTTGACGATCTCGACCGCCTGCCCCGCGGCGCCCGCGATGGCGATCGCGGAGTAGGCATCGGCCGGGAAGACCTTCTCCATCCGGTCGTCGGCGATCGCGTACCCCTCGGTGGCCCGCCGGTCCCCGGCCATCACCACGCCGCCCTCGAACTTGAGGCCCAGGACCGTGGTGCCGTGGGGCCCTGGGAGGGCGGGTCCCTCCGCCGTCGCCCGCGGCACGGCCTCCGGCCGCATCCGGGCGAGCAGGTCGAGGAAGCTGGGGTTGGCGCCGATCGGCTGGCCGGGGTCGGCCGGGAGGAGCGGGGGACTCCCCGTCATTCCCCGCCCTTCTGGACGTAGCTCTTCACGAACTCCTCGGCGTTCTCCTCGAGGACCTCGTCGATCTCGTCGAGGAGCTCGTCGATCTCCTCCTTGAGCTTCTCCCCCCGCTCGGCCGCGGTGGTCCGGCCCCCCTCCTCGGCGGGGCTGCCGCCTCGGCGCTGCGTCCGCCTCTGCTCCTGCTCCCGCTGCACGTCGAACTCCTTCCCGGACCGCCTCCCGATTCTATCGGCTCCCGCCGACGCGGCCGGGAGCGCCCGCCGGGCCAGGGCGCCGAGCCCATCAGCCCTGGAGGAGCGAGACCAGCGTCGCCGCGTCCGGCGCCTCCTCCAGGAGCCGCTCGACGTGCCGCCGGGTGCCCCGGAGGGGCTCCCGCATGGGGACCCGCTGGAGGGCCTCGGCGCCGGTGTCGAAGATCAGCGAGTCCCAGGAGGCGGCGACGATGGCGTCGGGGAACCGCGCGATGCAGCGGCCCCGGAAGTAGGCCCTGGTGTCCTCGGGCGGGTGCATGACGGCGTGGTCGATCTCCTCGTCGGAGACGAGGCGCTCCACCTTCCCGCCGGCCGCGAGGCGGTGGTAGAGGCCCCGGTCCCGGCGGACGTCGTGGTACTGCAGGTCGACGAGCCGGAGCTTGGGGTCGGTCCAGGACAGCCCGTCCCGCTCCCGGTAGCCCTCGAGGAGGCGGTACTTCGCGACCCAGTCGAGCTCCCGGTGGAGCGAGAGCGGGTCCTCCTCGAGCGCGGTGAGGACCGCCTCCCACCGGCGGACGAGGTCGAGGTTCTCGGGCGTCGCGTCCTCCTGCTCGACGTACTTCCGGGCCCGCTCCAGGTACTCCCACTGGAGGTGCACCGGGGAGAGGCGCCGACCGTCGGCCAGGGCGATCGGGACCGAGCAGGTGAGGTCCCGGGAGACCTCGTGGAGCGCGCCGACCGGGTTCGCGAGCGTGAGGTCGGGGAGGAACTCGTCCTCGATCATCTTCAGCACGAGCGCCGTGGTCCCCACCTTGAGGTAGATCTGGACCTCGGAGAGGTTCGCGTCGCCCACGATCACGTGGAGCCGGCGGTACTTGTCGGGGTCGGCGTGGGGCTCGTCCCGGGTGTTGATGATCGGCCGCTTCAGCGTGGTCTCGAGTCCCACCTCGGTCTCGAAGAAGTCCGCCCGCTGCGAGAGCTGGTAGACGACCTTCCCCCGCTCGTCCCACGGGGCCTCCGCCCCGAGCTTCCCGGCCCCCGTGAACACCTGGCGGGAGACGAGGAACGGGGTGAGGTCGCGGACGATGCTGGCGAACGGCGTCCGGCGGTCCACGAGGTAGTTCTCGTGGGTCCCGTAGGAGTTCCCCTTGCCGTCCGAGTTGTTCTTGTAGATCGCGATCCGCTGCCCGGGCGGGAGGATCCGCTCCAGCTCGCGGAGGGACCGCTCCAGGACCCGCTCGCCGGCCTTGTCGTGGACCACGAGCTCCCGGGGGGTCGCGCACTCGGGGGTCGAGTACTCGGGGTGCGCGTGGTCCACGTAGTAGCGGGCCCCGTTGGGGAGGATCACGTTGGCCAGGCCCAGGTCCTCCTCGGCCGGCTCCCGGACCTGGACCGGCTCGAACCCCCGGGCGTCGCGGAGCGGCGACTCCTGTTCGTAGTCCCAGCGGATCCGCCGGAGGGCCCCCGCGTAGGTGCTGATCAGGAGGGAGGACGAGAGGACCGGGTTGAAGTCCGGCGCCCCCGGGGCGGCGATCCCGTACTCGGTCTCGGTCCCGACGACCTTGGGGATGGCCATGGGGAGACCTCACAGGTACTGGCCGGCGTTGATCCGCTCGACCTGGCGCCCCTCGCCGCCCCCCTCGCCCAGGAGGGTCCTGACGTAGACGATCCGCTCGCCCTTCTTCCCCGAGATCCGCGCCCAGTCGTCGGGGTTCGTGGTGTTCGGGAGGTCCTCGTTCTCCTTGAACTCCTCCCGGATGGCCCGGAGGAGGTCGTCGGTCTTGATCCCCTTCTCGCCGGTGGAGAGGAACCGCTTGATCGCCTCCTTCTTGGCTCGGCGGACGATGTTCTCGATCATCGCCCCCGAGTTGAAGTCCTTGAAGTAGAGGATCTCCTTGTCCCCGGAGGCGTAGGTCACCTCGAGGAAGCGGTTCTCCTCGGAGCTCGCGTACATCCGCTCGATCGTGCGGTCGATCATCCGCTCCACCGCCGCCCGCACGTCGCCGCCGGCCCGGCGGATCTCGTCGGGGTGGATCGGCACCGTCGGCTTGAGGTACTTGGACATGATGTCCCGGGCCTGCGAGGCGTCGGGCCGCTCGATCTTGATCTTCACGTCGAGGCGGCCGGGGCGGAGGATCGCCGGGTCGATCAGGTCCTCCCGGTTGGAAGCCCCGATCACGATCACGTTCTTCAGGGTCTCGACCCCGTCCAGCTCGGAGAGGAGCTGGGGGACGATCGTGTTCTCGACGTCGGAGGAGATCCCGCTCCCCCGGGTCCGGAAGATCGAGTCCATCTCGTCGAAGAACACGATCACCGGGAGGCCTTCCTTCGAGCGCTCCTTCGCGCGCTGGAAGATCTCCCGGATCTGCCGCTCGGTCTCCCCGACGTACTTGTTGAGCAGCTCGGGCCCCTTCACGTTCAGGAAGTAGCTCCGGGCGTCCTCGCGGCCGGTCCGCTCCCGCACCTTGTCGGCCAGGGACTTGGCCACGGCCTTCGCGATCAGCGTCTTCCCGCATCCGGGCGGCCCGTAGAGCAGCACGCCCTTGGGGGCCTCGAGCTCGTGCTCCTGGAACAGCTCAGCGTAGAGGAACGGGAGCTCGACGGCGTCCCGGATGGCCTCGATCTGGGCCTGGAGGCCCCCGATGTCGTCGTAGGTGACGTCGGGGATCTCCTCCAGGACGAGCTCCTCCACCTCCTCCCGCGGCAGGCGCTCCAGGCACACCCCGGAGCGGGCGTCGTAGAGCAACGGGTCCCCCACCCGGATCGGCTCGTCGCGGAGCCCCGCGGCGAGGGTCGCCACCATCTCCTCGTCGGCCCGCCCCAGGACGATCACCCGGTCCTCGCCCAACCGCTCCTTCACCTTCACGACCTCGCCCTGCCGGTCGGGGTCGAGGACCTCGACCACGTTGAGGGCCTCGTTCAGGATCACCTCGGCCCCCCGCCGGAGCGAGCCCGGGTCGATCTCGGGGGCCACGTTCACCCGCATCTTCCGCCCGGCGGTGAAGACGTCGGCCGTGCCGTCCTCGTTCGCGCCGAGGAACACGCCGAAGGAGGCCGGCGGGCGGGAGAGCTTGTCGACCTCCTCGCGGAGGGCCTCGATCTTCTCCCGCTCGGCGCGGAGGGCGTTCGCGAGCTTCTCGTTCTGGGCCAGGGCCCGGGACAGGTCGGCCCGGGTCTCGGCGAGCTTCTCCTCGAGGACCTTGACCTGGCGGGGCTGGCTCGTGAGCCGCCGCCGGAGCAGGGCGACCTCGTCCTCGAGGAAGCGGATCTGGGTCTGGAGCTCGTGGATCTGCTTCTCGTAGCGCTCCTCGCGCTCCGGGAGAGCGTCCGGCACCTGCGTCACCTACCTTGCGCTCGAGCAACGAGTATATGCCAGCGACCGCGGGGCGCGGAGTGGCGCACCCCTCTTCCCTCGATACGACGCCCGGGGGCCCGCGGTTGCCCGGGCTCCTCAGGGGAGCCGGCGGGCGACCGACACGAACCCGGTGTGGGCCACCATCCGGTGCTCGGGGCGCACGCTCCGCTCGGAGAGGTGCCAGGGTCGGACCAGGACCTCGAACGTGTCGAGGTGGAGGAACCCCTCCCGCCCCAGGGCCTGGGCGAGCTGCTGGAGCTGCCCGGTCGTGGGGAGGTAGCAGCAGAGCACGGCGCCCGGCTCCAGGGCCCGCCGGAGCGCGGGCAGCACCTCCCACGGCTCGGGGAGATCGAGCACGGCGCGGTCGAAGGCCTCCCCCGTCACCGCCACCTCCCGGACGTCCCCGGCCCGGAGCTCGAGCCAGGCTGGGAGCTTCCCGAAGAACGCCTCGACGTTGGCCGCGGCCTTCTCCCGGAACTCCTCCCGCACCTCGTAGGAGATCACCCGGCCCTCGGGGCCGGTGGCCCGACACAGGGCGATGGTGAGCGCGCCCGAGCCGGTCCCGGCCTCGAGCACCCGGGCGCCCGGGTACACGTCGCCCTCCACCACGATCGCCCCCAGGTCCTTCGGGTAGACGACCTGGGCCCCGCGGGGCATCTTCAGCACGTAGTCGGCGAGGCGCGGGCGGAAGCACCGGAACGCCATCCCGCCCGGGGAGCGGACCTCGACCCCCTCGGGCCTCCCCAGGATCAGGTCGTGGGGGACCATCCCCCCGTGGGTGTGGTAGGCGTCGCCCGGGCGCAGCCGCTTCACGAGGTAGCGCCGCCCGCGCTGGTCGATCAGGAGGACCCGCTCCCCGGGCTCGAAGGGAGCGCTCACCGGGCGGCTTGCTCCGCGGCGTAGATCTCGACCGGCAGGACCTCCTCGGCGAGCTCCCGGGCCACCTCCCGGTCGGAGGAGCCCCCCGCGGCCTCCCCCTGGTCGGCCGGCGTCCCGAGCCGCTCTCCCAGGATCTGGGCCCGGGCCCGGCAGAACGCGCAGAACCTCGCCGTGGTGGGCTGTCCGCAGGCCTCGCAGGGGCGGAGCTCCGCGTCGTCCTCGGCCCGGAACAGGGCCGCGCCCCGCTCCAGGAAGCCCAGGAGGAACTGGGCCTTGGTGCCGGGCGAGGCCGCCTCCAGCCGGTTCAGCGCCTCCTTGTAGCGGAGCTGGGTGTTCCCCGCCACGAGCGGGCACTCCTCGACCACGTAGTCGATCCCCCGCAGGAAGCTGTAGGCGGCGGTCTCCCGCTCGGAGAGCCGGTACAGGGGCTTCACCTTCTTCACCATCCCCTCCCGGGCCGGGAGCACCGGGGCCTGGCGCGCGATGTACCCGGTCTGCCACCGGAGCACGTTCCCCAGGAGGGTGGCCGCCTCGTCGTCGAGGTTGTGGCCCGTGGCGACGACGTCGTAGCCGCGCTCCAGGGCGGCTCGGTTGAACACGTAGCGCTTCGAGAGCCCGCAGATCGCGCAGGTCGAGCGGGACCCTCGTCGTCCGGCGGTCGGGACGTCGAACCCGTGCTCGCGGGCAAGGTCGACCTCGACGAGCTCGCCGCCCACGGCCTCCAGGGCCTCCCGCCGCTCGCGGGCGAACCGCCGGACCACCTCGGCCGAGCGCGCGGAGTAGCCGCCGATCCCGAGCCCCAGGTACAGGCCGCTCGCCCGGTAGCCGAGGTCCAGGAGGATGTCCCAGAGCGCGAGCGAGTCCTTGCCGCCCGAGACCGCGACCAGCACGCGGTCCTTCGGACCGAACATGTCGTAGGCGTCGATGGCCCGTCGGACCTGCTCCCGGACGTGGTGGAGGAAGCAGTCCCGGCAGAACGCGGCGTTGTGTCGACGGACCTCGACCACCGCGGGCTCTCGGCACCGGCGGCAGCGCATCGGCCCGCTCCCGCCCGAGATCACCGGGCGGACCTCGAGCACGTCGTCCTCCTCCACCCGGTCCTCCCGGGTCAGCAGCTCCCGCTCCCGGATCACGAGGACCGTGTCGGGATCCAGCCCGAGCTCGGCGAGGACGTCGCGGACCTTCCGTCCCCCGCGGAGCTCGACCTCCCGGTCGGGGTTCCTGAGCCTCACCCTCACGGGGAGAAGGCTAGCGCACCGGCGGCGTCGGGACGCCGGGAGGGGCCGCGGGGCCGCGGGGATCCCGCCGGTCTCAGCCCGCCGGGACCGGCAGCGGGTTCACCCCGAGCCGGACGAGGAGCGTGTCCCGGCTCCCGTCGGCGTGGACCACGGCCACCTCGACCGCGTCGCCGGGCGCGCGCGAGCGGATCATCGCCCCCAGGGCATCGGAGTCCCCGACCGGCCGCCCCCCGAACCCCACGATCACGTCCCCGGGGCGGATCCCGGCCCGCTCCGCCGGGCCGCCCGGTGCCACGTCCACGACCAGGGCCCCGGTGTCCACGGCGAGGCCGTACTGGAGCGCGAGCAGCGGGGTCACGGTAACCGTCCCGACGCCCAGGTACGGGACGGGCGCCTCGGGGTTGCGGATCGCATCCTCGATCGTGGGCCGGGCGGCGTCGATCGCGATGGCGAAGCCGATGTTCTCGGCGGCCCCGGCCTGGATGCCCGCGGTGTTGATCCCGACCACCTCGCCGCGCATGTTGACGAGCGGGCCGCCCGAGTTCCCGGGGTTGATGGCCGCGTCGGTCTGGATCACGTCCCGGTAGGTGCGGACCTGGTCCTGGCCGCAGACGGCCGGGTCGCACGCCGGGTCCCGGGCTTCCACCACCCGCCCCAGGGCTGACACGATCCCGGCCGTCACCGTCGGGCCCCCTTCCAGGGCGAGGGCGTACCCGATCGCCACGACCCGCTGGCCGAGCTGGAGGTCCCTCGAGGAGCCGAGGGGGACCGTGGGGAGGCCGGTGGCCTCCACCTTCAGCACGGCGAGGTCGGCCGAGGCGTCGCCGCCTACCACCCGGGCCTCGAACGTGCGCGGCGGATCCTCGGACGTCGTCACCCGGATCCGGCTCGCCCCCTCGACGACGTGCCAGTTGGTGACGATGAACCCGTCGGGAGAGACGACGAACCCGGTCCCGACCCCGCGAGAGGTGCCCCCGATGCCGAGGCTCGGTCGGAGCTGGTCGGTGGTGACGTTCACGACGGCCGGGAGCACGGCCCGGACGACCCGGACCACCGGCCCGCCGCCCCCGCCCCCGGTCCCCACGCGGACCCCTGCCGGCGAGGATGCCGGTGACGCAGGCGAGCGCGAAGGGGCGGCGCCCCCGCCCCGTGCCGTGCAGGCGGCGAGCACCAGTCCCAGGACGAGGACCCCCACCGCCCACCGCCGCTCGCCGCGCGTCATCGCCACACAGCCTATCCGCCGCCGGCCCGACCGCGGTTCGACTCGTCCACGCCGCGGGTAGGGGGCGCGGGAGGCCCGCGGGCTCCGTCAGGACGTCGGGATCCGCTTCTCGGGGTCCACGAACGGGAGGGTCGCCGTGCGGCCCTCGAGCACGGCCCCCCCGGTCGTCTCGACCCGGAGGGGCGTGCCGGGGGCCGCCAGCTCGATCGGCACCCAGACGTAGCCGATGCTCCTCCCCAGGCGGGGCGACCACGCGGCCGCCGTCACGTGGCCCACCCGACGGCCGTCGTGGGAGGCGGGCCAGAACTCGACGGGGTCCTCGGGGAGCGGGTCGGGCCCGAGGTCGATCCCCACGAGCTTCCGCCGGACCCCCTCGCGGCGGATCCGCTCCAGGGCCGCGCGGCCGATGTAGTCGGAGGGCTTCCCCTCCTCCACCATCCGCTCCAGGCCGGTGATCTCGAACGGGTTGTTCTCGATCGTCATGTCGGACCCGTAGTTGAAGATCCCCGCCTCGATCCGACGGATCTCCGACGGCGCGATCGGCCGGATCCGGTACGGCTCGCCGGCCTCCAGGATCCGCTCCCAGAGATCGTCGCCCCGCGCCGGGTCCACGAGGTAGATCTCGTAGCCCACCTCGCCGGTCCAGCCGGTCCGGGAGACCACCACCGGGATGTCCCCCAGGGACGCCTCCCGGCAGTGGTAGTAGCGGAGCGACAGGATCTCCTCGCCGAAGAGGTCCCGCATGAGGTCCTTGGAGCGGGGCCCCTGGACCTGGACCGGGTAGACGGGGGGCTCGGTGATCCGGACGTCCATCCCCGCGTGCACCGCCACCCCCCTGGCCCAGAGCCCGGCGTCGGAATCGGCGAGGGCGAGCCAGTACCGGTCCTCGGCCAGGCGGAGCAGCACGGGGTCGTTCACGATCCCGCCGTCGGGGGCGGTGAGCACGACGTACCGGCCCTGCCCCACGGCGCACCGGTCCAGGTCGCGGGGCGTGAGCGCGTTCGTGAACCGGTGCGCGTCGGGCCCCGAGATCTCGACGATCCGCTCGCAGCCCACGTCCCAGAGCGTCACGTGCTCGACGAGGTGGCGGTACTCCTCGACGGGATCGACGTCGTCGTACCGGTCCGGGATGTAGGTGTGGTTGTAGATCCCGAACCCCGTGCAGCCGTGCCTGATCGCGGCGTCGGTGAACGGCGTCTTCCGGTACCAGGGCCCCATGGTGAGCGTCGCCCACCACCGGGAGCCGCCCTTGCCCACCTGTTCCATCCTCGCTCCTTCCCGGGCGCCTCCCCCGCGCCTCGGACCGCCGCGCGGACCTCCTTGAATCATCGTTCAACCCCGCCCCGCGCCGCAAGCGCGGACGGGCGCCTCAGGCCTTGGGGATCCGCTTGTCGGGGTCGACGAACGGCATCGGCACCACGGTGGCCGTCCGGGTCCCCCACTCGCTCTCCACCGTCACGTTGGTCCCGAGCTCGGAGCGCTCGATCGGGAGCCAGGCGTAGCCGATGTTCTTCCCCAGGCGCGGGGAGTAGATCGCCGAGGTGACCTTCCCGATCGTCCGCCCCTCCTCGACCACCGGCCACTTCACGAAGTTCAGGGCGGGGAACGGCTCGCCGTCGAACTCCACGCCGTTGATCCGGCGGGTGATCCCCCGCTCCTTGATCCTCCGGAGCGCCGGGAGCGAGATGCTCGCCTCGTCGGGGAGGCCCCAGTCGATCAGGCGCTCGAGCCCCAGCTCGAGCGGGTTGTCCTCGTAGGTCATGTCGGCCCCCCAGTTGAAGATCCCGCCCTCGATCCGGCGGATGTCGGAGGGGCCGGTGGGGACGATCCCGTAGGGGCGGCCGACCTCCATGATCCGCTCCCACAGGTCGGTCCCGCGGGAAGGGTCGAGGAGGTAGACCTCGTAGCCGACCTCCGAGGTCCACCCGGTCCGGGTGATCACCACCGGGATCCCGTCGATCTCGGCCCGGGTCCAGTGGTAGTAGCGGAGCTCGAGGATCCCGGGCCCCACGAGGTCCCGCATGAGCTCCTTCGACCGCGGCCCCTGCACCTGGAGCGGGGCCACGTCCAGCTCCCGGATCGTGACGTCGAGGTCCGGGTAGGCGTTCCGGAGCCCCCGGGCGAAGAGCAGGGCGTCGGAGGAGGCGAGGGCGAACCAGAACGTGTTCTCCTCCATCCGGGTCATCACGGGGTCGTTCACGATGCCCCCGTCGGAGTCGCAGATCAGCACGTACTTGCCCTGCCCAACGGCGCACCGCGACAGGTCCCGGGGGGTGAGGAGCTGGGCGAAGCGGAACCCGTCGGGCCCCGAGATCTCGAGGCAGCGCTCGACGGCCACGTCCCAGAGCGTGACCCGGGTGAGGAGCGCCTCGAACTCCGCCTCGAAGGTGTCGTACCGGATCGGGAACAGCATGTGGTTGTAGACCGTGAACCCCTTCGGCGAGTACCTCTGGGTGGCCTCGTAGTAGGGGCTCCGCCGCAGGCGGGCCCCCCGCTGCACCAGGCTCATGTCGAACTCGGGCATCCGCTCCCTCCTCGTGCGCCTCGTGCCGCCCCTCGGCGGCCGGCCCTCACGCCGGTTCGACCTCCCGCACCTGCGGAGGCACCGGCACGTCCCCCTCCAGGTAGGCCCGGGCCACCATCCGCTGGAACAGGGCCACCTCGTCCTCCATCCGGGCGAACGGCCCCTGCCGGGCGCCGCGGGAGGCGAGGCCGCGTTGGACGGACTCGCAGGCCGCCCAGTCCTCGCGGTTGGTGAGGTCCCAGAACTCCCGGGCGTAGCCGGGGTCGAACCCCGGGCGGTCCCGGGCCTCGGGCGGGAAGAGCCAGCCGCACTCCACCCGGCTCTCGCCGGGGGCGAGGGGTTCGATCCGGTGGAACATCACGTAATCGGGGTGGAGGCTCAGCAGGAGGTTCGGGAAGAGGCCGTAGTAGTACACCTCGCGGGCCTGCCTCGCCGTGAGGCCCGGGAGCCGCACGCCGAGGCTCCGGCCCGTGAGCGACATCGTCTCGGCGTGCTCCGCGAGCACCATCGAGCCGCCCACCCACCTCCCCGTGTGGGGGAAGTTCTCGCCGCTGTCGGGCGGCGTCACCCGGCACAGCGCGGGGTGGATCGAGGAGCAGTGGTAGCACTCGTGGTAGTTCTCGACGATCACCTTCCAGTTGGCCCGGACGGTGTAGGTGTGGGAGGCCATCGTCTCGAGTCGCTCCGGCTCCCACGGTGCGACCAACTCCTCCAGGTTCCCCACCCACTCCGCGAGGTCCGGCGCATCGCCCGAGGGGTTGGCGAACACGAACCCGCGCCACTCCGCGACCCTGGCCGCGATCAGCGGGTAGGCCGAGCGATCGAACCCGGGCACGTCGGCGAACCGCGGCGCGCCCACGAGCCGCCCGTCGAGGGCGTAGCTCCAGGCGTGGTACGGGCACTTGATCACCCGGAGGTTCCGGGACTCGCCGCACGGCAGGAGCTCGTGCCCGCGGTGGCGGCAGGCGTTGAAGAAGCCGCGGAGGCGGCCGTCCTCGCCCCGGACCACGAGCACCCCGTCCCGGCCCACCCGGAAGGCCGCCTGGTCCCCGGGTCGCGCGAGCGCTTCGGATCGCCCCAGGCACACCCAGGTCCCCCCGAACAGGTGCTCCTCCTCCCAGGCGAAGACCTCCGGCGAGACGTAGGCCTCGGGCGGGAGGGTCCGGCCCTCGGCCAGCGTGGGGGCGAGGACGGACCCGAGGCGCTCCGGATCGACGGGGGCGGGAACCCGATGGGCCAAGTTCGTCACCTCCTCGGGGCCGGCGTGGCCCCTTTGAACGACGAGTCAAAGTCTGCCCGAGTCTAGCAGCCCCGCCCCGCTCCGGCGGGAAGTGCGTCCGCGGGGAGGGAGTCACTATGGCTATTGACACGGCCGTGCCCGCGTGGGACGCTGGCGTCTGATGCAGCTCAACATCTACGTCCCCGAGGAGCGGGCCGACCTCCTGAAGCGCCTCGAGGAGGTGAGCCGCAGGAGCGGACGGCGCAAGAACGAGTTGGTGCTCGCGGCGCTCGAGACCTACCTGCGGACGGAGGGCGCGATGCTCCCGCGGTTCCGGTTGGGGCGGGTCCGGCCGTTCCGGCGCGCTGATCTCTACGATCGCCGGGGTCGATGATCCTCCTCGACCCCAACGTCCTCGTGTACGCGCTGAACGAGGACGCCCCCCAGCACGAGGCCAGCCGAGCCCTCGTCGAGCGTGCTCTCGCGGGACGCGTACCGGCCGCCCTCGTGCCCCAGGTCCTGGTCGAAGCGTTCGCCATCCTGACCGACCCCCGGCGGATCGAGCGACCCCTCGGGCCCTCCGAGGCTTGGGCCGCCCTCACGCCGGCCCGCCTAGCGCTGCCGGTCCTCCCCCTCGACGGGCGAGCCCTCGAGGAGGTGGCGGATCTGCTCGTCGAGCGCCCCACGGCGGGCCAGGGGGTGTTCGATGTCCTCCTCGTCGCGCAGATGCGTGCGCATGGCCTCGCCGCGGTCTGCACGTACAACGTGCAGGACTTCGAGGGGTTCGCGGAGCTCCTGGTCGAGCCGCCCGAGCGGGTGCTCGCCCGCCGGTGGGCCGGGCGGGGGCTCAGAGCGAGGGGTCCTGGAAGACCGGCTCCCCCTCGACGAGCGTGAGGAGGACCCGGGCCTCGCCGATCTCCGAGGGCGGGTGGGCGAAGGGGTCGCGATCCAGGACGACGAGGTCCGCGAGCTTGCCGACCTCGATGGACCCGGTCTCCCTCTCGAGGTGGTTCACGTAGGCCGAGCCGATCGTGTAGGCGGCGATCGCGGTGGGCAGGTCGATCCGCTCCTCGGGCAGGAACGGCTCGTCGGCCCCCTCCGCGTAGGGGTAGCCGGGTGGGGGCAGGCGGTTGACCGCCACGTGGATCCCCCAGAGCGGGTCCGGGCTCGAGACCGACCAGTCGCTCCCGAAGGCGAGGACGGCGCCCGAGCGGACCAGCGACGCGAACGGGTACTGCCAGCGGGCCCGCTCGGGCCCGATGAAGGGGACCGTGAGCTCGACCATCTGGGGCTCGTTCACCGCCCAGAGCGGCTGCCCGTTGGCCACGACGCCCAACGCCCGGAACCTCGGCACGTCGTCGGGGTGGACGATCTGGATGTGCGCGATGTGGTGGCGGAGATCGTTCCACCCGTTCGCCCGGCGGGCGGCCTCCACCGCGTCCAGGCACTCCCGGACGGCGCGCTCGCCGATCGCATGGAAGTGCACCTGGAACCCGTGGGCGTCGAGCCTCGTGACGTAGGTCCGGAGCGCGTCGGGGTCGACGAAGCTCTTCCCGCGGTTCGCGGTGGGGCGTCCTTCCGCGTCGAGGTAGGGCTCGAGGACCCCGGCGGTGAAGTTCTCCACCACCCCGTCCTGCATGATCTTGACCGTGGTGGCCCGGAACCGCCCCACGCTCCCCCGCTCCCGCCGGTCGAGGAGCTCCCCGACCTGCTCCTCCCCCCGGTGGCGGTCCCACCAGAGCGCCCCCACGACGTGGGCCGTGAGCCACCCCTCCGAGGCCGCGCGCAGGTAGGCGTCGTAGGTGTCGTAGTGCCCGCCTACGATCGCGTCCTGCCAGGCGGTGATGCCGAGGGAGTGGAGGTAGGCCTGGGCCACCCGGAGCCCCTCGAGGTGCTCGTCGAGGGCGGGCGGCGGGACGAGCTTCGCGACCAGGTCCATCGCGCCCTCGTGGAGCGTCCCCATGGGCTCGCCGTCCGGGCCCCGCTCGATCCTCCCGTCCGGTGGGTCGGGCGTCTCCGCCGTGATGCCGGCGAGCTCGAGGGCCCGGGAGTTGACCCACGCGCTGTGGCCGTCCCGCGAGGGCAGGAAGGCCGGTCGGTCGGGGACCAGGGCGTCGAGCTCCTCCTTCGGGGGGTTGCCACCCGGGAAGAGGTCCATCGACCATCCCCCGCCCAGGATCCACGGGGCCTCGGGGTGCGCGGCCGCGTAGGCCGCGACGAGCCGCCGGTAGTCCTCGAGCGAGTGGGCGTCGGAGAGGTTGCAGCGCAACATCTCCAGGCCCCCCGGGGGCGGGTGCACGTGGGCGTCCTGGAAGCCCGGGAGGAGCATCCGCCCCCGCAGGTCCACCACCTCGGTCCGCGGTCCCACGAGCCCCCGGACGTCGTCGTCCCCTCCGACCGCGACGATCCGCCCGCCGCGAACGGCGACCGCCCGCGCCCACCGGCGCGCGGCGTCCACCGTGTAGACCGCCCCGCCGGCCAGGACCAGGTCCGCGGCGTCCTCCATCCGCCCTCCTCCGCGGGGAGGATACCGGTGCGCACGCCGCGATCGACGTCCCCCGATCGTCGTCCCACGGACCCCCGTCGTTCACACCGGGGCGTTCGCGTGACCCGTGGAGCCCGCTGACGGGGCGTGCGGGGTGGCCCCTGGTCCGACGGTCCCGCCCGGCCCCTCACGGTGCCGGGGACCATGGAGGGGGCCGTGCGATCTGATCTGAGCCCGGCGCCCTCCACTGGGACGCTCAGGACGTCGGAGGGGAGGGGGAAGGGGGCTCCCCGGGACTCGGCCCGACAGAGGTCCCATCCCGTTCCATCTCCCGCAGGATCGCGATGAGCTCCCCCCGGGTCCGCTCATCGCGATCGAGCGAGCGGACCAGCTCCGCGAGCGGGCGCTTGGCCGGGTCGGCGCCGAGGCGCGCCGCGGCCTCGGCCCGCTCCGTCGGGGACGACGCCTCGAGGACCGAGAGCAGCTCTGCACGGAACGCCGGGTCCATGCGGGCCGCCGCCTCCCGGATCCGGTCCGGGGCCGCTCCGAGCAGGACGGCGGCGCCCCCCGCCACCGCGACGAGCGACCCGACGCCGCTCGCGTAGACGCCGGGCCCCGGGGAGGCGTCGAAGGCGAACAGGCCGATGACCTGCTCGATCAACGGATCCAGGAGGCCGCCCAGCCCGAGGCCGGGGAGCGCGCCGAGGACCCGTTCCGCGGCTGCCTTGGCCTGCGAGGCGAGCTCCTCGCGGAGGATGGCCTCGGACGCGCCCAGCGCGAGGAGGGCGGGAAGCACCGCGAAGGCCCCCACGGCGGTCCCCGCCGCGGCGTAGGGCCGACCCCGCCGGCCGGGCAGGACAAGCGCCACGAGCCCCAGGGCCAGGCACCCGAGACCGGCGAGGCCCGCGGCCAGGCCCCGCCAGTCCGAGGTCCCCCGGACCGCGAGCTCCTGGCTCGGCCCCAGGGGGACGCCGCCCAGCCCGGACAGGAGCTCGGGGGTCACGGGCTGGCCCAGGATCTCCCCCCCGACGAACGACGCCGTGCCCCGCGCCCAGTCCAGGGCCACCCCTACCAGCGTGAGCGCGCCCCCGACGAGCAGGACCACGGGGCCGACGACCCCGGCCGCGCCCCTGCTGGCCCGCGCCTCCATCGCGCCTCCCGGGGTCCACCCGCCCATGGTTGGGGCCGCCGGCGGACCGATCCCGTTCCGACGAGGCCCCATGCTAGCCGCGCTCCCCGTCCAGGTCGAGCGTCCCGACGCCCCGCTCGATGGCCCCAGACCGCATCGATCGTGTCGGCCTCCCCCGGAGACCTATCGGGGCGGTAGCCTTCCACCCGGGCGGGGCGCCCGCTCCAGGAACCGTCCTGCCTCCTCGGGCGGCGCCTCCTCGACCCGCGGCACCCGGAGAACGCCGAGACCGGCGCCTCGACCGCCGCCACCATCCCGGGTCCGGGGCCGGGGGCGGGCCGGTCACGTCCGCGTGAGCAGGACCAGCACCCCGATGGCGTTGAAGGCCTCGTGGGCGGCGAGCGGTGCCACCAGGTTCCCCCGGCGTTCGTAGAGGAGGGCCAGGCCGAGGCCCAGGCAGACGGCGACGGTCACCGGGACCACCGAGCCCGTCGGGTCCTCCCGCGAGAGGTGCACGAGACCGAACGCCAGCGCCGAGACCACCCAGGCCGGGACGGCCCCCCAACGCGCGCGGAGGGCGCGGTAGAGGAGGCCCCGGAAGAACAGCTCCTCGGCGGCCGGCGCGACGAGGAGAGCGCTGGCCAGGACCGCCGCGACCTCCGCCGGGGACTCCTCGGCGGTCCGCCCGCCGCCCGCCCCCGGCCCCGCCGCGCCGAGGATCCGGGAGAGCGGGAGGGCCACGGCCAGCGCGATGACCCCGTACAGGATCGCCCCGAACACCGCCGCCTCCCTGGCCTCGGGCCACGGGCGCGCCGGCCACCCCACGCTCCGGGTCCACCCCCGGTGGAAGCCCCGGAGCCAGGCCAGCAGGAAGAGGGTCCAGGTCCCCTCCACCAGGACGATGCCGAGGTCGCGGTCCGGCGCGAGGCGAGCACGGAGGAGGTCGCCCGCGAGGTACCCGGCGGCGAACACGCCCGACGCCTCCCACCACCGCCAGGTCGGCGCGGCCGGGGGCGGCCCGGGCCGGCGGAGGATGCTCGCCATGCCCGCATCGTGCTGCAGGCGCGCCCCGGGTTCCACGCCGGGTAAGGTCTCCGTATGCCGCCGGCCCACCGCGAGGTCCTCGAGGTCGCCGGCCGCGAGGTCCCGGTGACCAACCCCGACAAGGTGTTCTTCCCGGAGCTCGGCCGGACCAAGCTCGACCTGGTCCGCTACTACCTGTCCGTGGCCGACGGTGTCCTCCGCGCGGTGGGCGGGCGCCCGATGGCGCTCAAGCGGTACCCGGACGGCGTGGCGGGGTCCTTCTTCTTCCAGAAGCGCGCCCCCCGGTCCCGCCCGGACTGGATCGAGACCGTCGAGCTCTCCTTCCCCTCGGGCCGGACCGCCCACGAGGTGGTGGTGCGGGATGCGACGCAGCTGGCCTGGGTCGTGAACCTCGGCTGCATCGACCTCCACCCCCACCCCGTCCGTGCCGAGGACCTGGAGCATCCCGACGAGCTCCGGATCGACCTCGACCCCGTCCGGGGCGTTCCGTGGGCCCAGGTCCGCGAGGTGGCCCTGGTCGCCCGGGGAGCGCTGGAGGACCTCGGCCTCAGCCCTTGGCCGAAGACCTCCGGCTCCCGAGGGATGCACGTGTACTGCCGGATCGAGCCCCGCTGGTCCTTCGCCGAGGTCCGGCGGGCCGCGCTCGCCCTGGCCCGCGAGGTGGAGCGACGCGCCCCAGACCTCGCCACCAGCCGGTGGTGGAAGGAGGAACGGCACGGGGTGTTCCTCGACTACAACCAGAACGCGAAGGACCGGACGACGGCCGCCGCCTACTCGGTTCGCCCCACGCCCGGCGCCCGCGTCTCGACGCCGCTCCGCTGGGACGAGATCCCCTCCGTCGACCCCGCGGCGTTCACCATCGACACGGTCCCCGCGCGGGTGGCTCGCGAGGGCGACCCCTGGGAGGGGATCGACCGGGCGGCGGGCTCGCTCGAGCCCCTCCTCGAGCTCGCGGCCGAGCACGAGCGGGCGGGGTTCGGCGACGCCCCCTGGCCGCCGCACTACGAGCGGCAACCCGGGGAGCCGCCCCGGGTGAGCCCCTCGCGCAGGCGGGCCGCGGCGGCTCGGGGGGACCCGACGCCGCCGGGGGCCGGGAAGCCGAGCGGGCCCAGCCGCCGGCGACGGTCGGAGGCTGATCGAGGTGGCCCGGGCCGCCACCGAGGCCGAGGCCATGGAAGGCCTCGCGCGGTGGCGGGCCCGCCACCCCGAGGTCTGGGCCCGCCTGGCGCCGGCCGACGTCCTGGTGGACCAGATGCGCGGGCGCCACACGACCTGGTACCGGATCCGGCTCAACCTCCGCCTCGTGCCCGAGGCCGAGCGCCCGCCCCAGGAGCCGCTCGAGGTCGACTTCGACCCCTGGCGGCGCTGAGCCGGGGGACGGCGAGAACCGGTCCGCGCTCGACCCTCGCGACCTGGAGGGAGCCCGCCCGCCTGGGCGGCCGCGCCGGACGGGAGGCTCAGCGCGCCGTTCGAGGCGGCTCGCTCAACTCACCGCCCCGGGAGGTCCCCTCCCGGGGCGAGCGGGGCTCCCACGAGGCGGTGGACCGCCCGCACCCACGACGTCCGCTCCACCTCGGACAGCGGCTCGCCGCGGAAGCGGTGGTCGTGCTTGCGGACGAACCCCTCGAGCTCGCGGCGGAGCTCCTCCTCGCCGTGGAGGAAGATCTCGGCCAGCCGCTCCACGTCGGCGGCCGAACGCGCGAGCGCGAGGCCCCTCACGAGGTGGGGCAGGCACAGCCCGCGGCCCTCGCTCCGGGCCGCCCGGCCCAGCTCGCTCTCGGGTTCGGCCTCGGCCAGGAGCCGGAGGTACGCCTCGGCCACCCGGTCCGTCGGCTCGCAGGCCGGGCACGGCGCGTGGGCGCGGAGCGCCGTCCCGGCCGCCGCCCGGCGTCCCTCGGCGACGCCCCGGCCCGGGATCCGCCGCCCCGTCCGCCGCCGTGCGCTGGCCGCGGCCTCCTCCACCTCGCGCCGGACGTGGAGGAGGAAGTCCTCGTACAGGATCGCGACCCCGGTGGCCTGCGCGCTCCGGGCGGCCTCCCGGACGAGCAGGAGCGCGTGGTCCCGGCAGAGGCCGTGGGCCTCCCGGAACCGGCGGCGGACGCCCGGGTCCGTCACCATCTCCCACAGCACCGCCTCGAGGAACCGGGCCGCGGCGCGGGCCGCCCCCCGGCAGACCGGGCAGCCCGCCCGCTCGAGGTCCCGACGGAGGTCGTAGTAGCCCACCGGCGTGAGCGCGGCGCGCTCCCTCACCCGGTCCTCCCGATCGCATGAACCCGGAACCCCTCGCCGGAGGCCTCGAGCACGCTCACCGACCCCGTCGGGACATCGAGCCGCCAGAGGGCCTCGTCCCGCACGTCGAGGGCGTCCCCGAGGACCAGGCGGATCGGCACCTCGTGGGAGACGGCGACGACCGGCGCTCCCCCGTGGCGCTCGACGAGATCGCGGAGGGCGGCCCGCGTGCGTCGCAGGGCGTCCGCCAGGGCCTCGCCCCCCGGCGGGGTGGACCGGAGCGGCTGGGTCCGGAAGCACGCGAAGGCCTCCGGGTCCCGGGCGGCCGCCTCCTCAGGGGTGAGCCCGGTCCAGTCCCCGTGGTCGAGGTCGACGAGGCCCGGGTCGATCTGGACCGGGAGCCTCAGGGCCGCGGCGAGGACCTCCGCGGTCTGCGTGGAACGCAGCAGCGGGCTCGAGGCCAGGGCCACGGCCCCCGAGTCGGAGACCATCCGCGCCGCCCGCCCCGCCTCCGCGAGCCCCACCTCGTCGAGGGGGACGTCGCACCGCCCCCGGAAGCGGCCCTCGGCGTTCACCTTGGTCCGCCCGTGCCGGACGAGGTAGAGCTGCCCGCTCATGGTCCCCCGACCCGCCGGAAGAACTCGACCGCCCGACGCCTCCGCTCCTCGGGGGTCCGGTAGCGCGGCGGCTCCTGGTCCACCGAGAGCGCGTCGACGGGCATCGGCGGCGCCACGGCGTCGGGGTCGAGCCCGCGGGCCCGGAGGTCCGCCTCGGCCCCGGCGATGGCCGCGCGGAGCTCGCGGGCCCGCGCGCGGATCGGGGGCACGACCTCGCGCTCGAGCGCCAGGTGCCGCTCGTAGGAGGCCCGCTCCCGGGCCGCCGCCTCCCGCGCCCGCCCCCGGGCGTCCAGGAGCTCCGTCCGGAGGAGCAGCGCGGCGGCGGTCCGGCGCGCGAACTCCGCTCGGAGCCCGTCCTCCCCCAGGGCTCGCCGTCCCCGTTCCACGCACGCCCGCGCGAGCGCGTCGTCGCCGGTCCCGGGGTGGGCCCGGCGGAGCGCCTCCCACAGCGACCGGGGCACCCGGACGACGGTCATGGCTCCCGGAGCGCGGCGAGCAGGGCTTCCAGCCGCGCTTCGTAGGCGGCGACGTCGCGCCGGAGCCGGGGGAGGAGCCACCCCTCGGTCATCGCGATCTCCCGCTCCCGCATCCGGGCCGCGAGCTCGTCCTGGCGGAGCCGTTCCCGGAGCCCGTGCAGCTCGAACCGCATCACGGCCGCGAGCGCCTCAACCCTGCCGATCGCCTCGGCCGTCGCGCGCCGCGCCGCCGCGCCGGGGAGGTCCGCGAGCGCCCCCTCGACCAGCGCGTCGAGCAGGCCCACCAGGAGCAGGTAGTCGGCGCCGTCCGCCCGGTCCTCGACGCGGACCTCGATCGTTCCGTCCCGCGCCGTTCTTCATCCGCCGGGGCCACCGGGTGTTCCGCCCCGACGTGTCCCGGACCGCCCACCTGCGCAGGGCCCTCGCCGGGCGGAGGAAGACGAACCGCACCTGCGCCGAGGTCCTGGCCAAGCTCGCGGTGTGGAACCGGGGCGCGCTGCACGAGCTCGAGCTCCCCACCGGGGAGGCCGCA